>Ga0068854_100001350_pt1 | contig 14798 bp, 11 predicted proteins | sample KBSCornC42_FD_66590 | JGI IMG/M metagenome (GOLD analysis project Ga0068854, IMG submission 66590) | Corn rhizosphere microbial communities from Kellogg Biological Station, Michigan, USA - KBS Corn C4-2 | ecosystem: Host-associated > Plants > Roots > Rhizosphere > Soil ... | reverse complement strand
GGCGTGTGCTGGCGCGTGTCGCCCATCGGCAGCGCCGCGAGCACGCGCGCCTGCTGCTCGAACTGCGACGTGACGCAGGCGTCGATCGAGTAATGGCCGCTGTTGTGCGGCCGCGGCGCGATCTCGTTGACGAGGAGACCGTCGCCGCGTGCGATGAAAAGCTCGACGCACAGCACGCCGCGATAATCGAGTGCCGCGGCGAGCGCGGTCGCGATCGCCCGCGCCTCGCGCGCGACCTCGGCCGCGATGCGGGCGGGCACGATCGATACGTCGAGGATGCCGTTGCGATGGTGATTCTGCGCCACCGGCCACGTTGCGACGTTGCCATCGTCGTTGCGCGCGACGATCACCGACAGCTCGCCGTCGAGGTCGATCATCCGCTCGAGCACGCACGCCTTCCCGTCCATTGCGGCGAATGCGTTGGCGACGTCGTCGTGCGTACGCACGCGGATCTGCCCCTTGCCGTCGTAACCGAAGCGTGCGCTCTTGACGATCCCGGGCAGCAGAGCGGCATCGACGCGCGACACGTCGGAGGCCTCGCGCAGGATGGTGAACGGCGCGACCGGGAAGCCGTGGCCCGAGATGAACGTCTTTTCGCTGATCCGGTCCTGCGCGATTGCCACGCTCGCCGCGCTCGGCGTGACACGCAGGTCGCGCGACAGGAACTCGAGCGCCGCGGCCGGAACGTTCTCGAATTCGGTCGTCGCGCCGCGGCACAGCTCACGCATCGTCGCGAGTGCCTGCGCGTCGAGGTAATCGGCGACGATATGCCGGTCGGCAACGCTGCCGGCGGGACTTTCGCTACCCGGGTCGAGCACCGCCACCTTGTAGCCGAGGCTCTGCGCGGCCATGCAGAACATGCGGCCGAGCTGGCCGCCGCCGAGCAGTCCGAGCCATGCACCGGGCGGCACGGCAGCCGGTGCTGGGGGCGCGGCATGCATCGCGTGCTTGCCGACGCTCAGGCCGGTGGAACGCGCATCGCGCGTGCGGCCGCCGTCTGCTTCAGCCTGAATGCCGTGAGCTTGCGCATCAGCGCAGGATCACCGGCCGCGAGCATCGCCACCGCGAAGAGCGCGGCATTCGCCGCACCCGCTTCGCCGATCGCGAACGTCGCGACGGGAATGCCGGTGGGCATCTGCACGATCGACAGCAGCGAATCTTCGCCGCGCAGATAGCGCGAGGGCACCGGCACGCCGAGCACCGGCACGAGCGTCTTCGCGGCCAGCATGCCGGGCAGGTGCGCGGCTCCGCCGGCGCCGGCGATGATCGCGCGCAGCCCGCGCGGTGCCGCGTCCTCGGCGTACTCGAACATCTCGTCGGCCATCCGGTGTGCGGACAGCACGCGCGCCTCGTAGGCAACCGCGAAAGCGTCGAGCTCGCGTGCAGCGTGCTTCATCACGTCCCAGTCGCTGTCGCTGCCCATCACGAGCCCGATCTGCGGGGCCGCCTTGCGCTGTGCCATTCGTGCTCCCGGCGCGGGCCGAATTTCGCGGAGCGCGAATTCTAGCCCGCGCGCGGCGGCGCGTCGATTTCGCGCGACTGTTGCACCGTTCGTGCGCCGGCCCGCGCCGGCCATCGCGATTGCGCAGGTTTCGATTGAATGCGGGGAGTCGCATAAGCGACAATCGGCGCATGAAAAGGATGTGCAACGCTACGTTCAACCGCTGCGCGCGCAATGCGCTCGCGGCGATCGCCGTGCTCGTCGCAACGCAGGCGAGCGCGCAATCGGATGCCGATTTCCTCGCGGCGAAGGCGGCGTTCGAGCGCGGCGACTGGCGCCGGCTCGACATGCTCGCGCCGGCGGTTGCCGGCCACCCGCTCGAGCGCTACGTCACCTACTGGCAGATCAGATCGCGCCTCGATGACGCCTCGGCCGATACGGTGCAGGCGTTCCTCACGCGCTATCCCGACGGGCCGCTCGCCGATCGGTTGCGCATCGACTGGCTGAAGTCGCTCGGCAAGCGCGGCGACTGGGACCGCTTCGGCGCGAACTACGTCGCGGCATCCACCGACGATACCGAGCTCGTGTGCTACGCAATCCAGTATCGCGCCCGGCGCGACGGTGCCGACGCGCTGGCCGCGGCGAAGCCGCTCTGGTTTACCGGCGCATCGACGCCCGATGCCTGCGATCCGCTCTTCGCGGCGCTCGTCGCCCGCGGCGACATCACGCTCGCCGATCGCATGGCGCGCTTGCGCCTCGCGGTCGCGAAGGGCAATACGCGTCTCGCGCAGAAGATCGCCGACGATCTTCCGGGCAAGGAGCGCATCCGCGAACGCGAATTCGCCGCGATCGACCGCAATCCGCTCCGCGCGGTGCGAGCCGGCAAGTTCGACTGGAAGTCGCCGTCCGGCCGCGAGCTCGCGCTCTATGCGCTGGATCGCGCCGCGCGCAAGGACGCCGCCGGCGCGCGCGAAGGCTGGCTCGCGTGGCGCGCTCGCCTGCCGGCATCCGATCGCGGCTACGGCGACCTGCGCATCGCGTGGTATGCGGCTCGCCAGCTCGATGCATCGGCCAATCGCTGGTTCAGCGAAGTGAAGGACGTCACGCTCACGCCCGAGCAGCAGGTAGCGCGCATCCGCGCGGCGTTGCGAGTGCGTGCGTGGGGTGACGTGCAGGCGGGCATCGCCGCACTTCCGCCGGCCGAGCAGGACGAAGCGGTATGGCGCTACTGGCGGGCGCGCGCGCTTGCCGCGCAGGGCCACGACGACGAGGCCAAGGCGCTCTTCGCGGTCCTCGCCGATCGCTTCGATTACTACGGCCTGCTCGCGGCCGATGCGCTGGGCCGCGGTCCCGCCCACATTGCCGCATTCGGCGTCGCGCCGGCACCCGTTTCCGAAGCGGCGCTCGCGGGCTTCGGCGCGCGCGACGACGTCAAGCGTGCGGTATTGCTCGCGCGCTTCGACCTGCGGCTCGAATCGCTGCGTGAATGGAGTCACGCCATCCGCGGGCTCGATGACGACGGACTGCTGCTCGCCGCCGAGTTCGCACGCCGCACGGCGCTCTACGATCGGGCGATCTTCACCGCCGAGCGCACGTCGTCGCGCATCGATATCGCAATGCGCTACCTCACGCCGTACCGCGCGCAGTTCGCCGCGGCGGCGCGTGAGCAGGGCATCGACGAGGAGTTGCTGTACGGGATCGCGCGACAGGAATCGCGCTTCGTCGCCGACATCGTGTCGTCGGCGGGCGCCGTCGGATTGATGCAGTTGATGCCCGGTACCGCGCGCTGGGTCGCGAGGAAGCTCGCGGTCAGCGACTACTCGGCGTCGCGCATCGCCGATGTCGAGCTCAACACGCAGTTCGGCGCGTTCTACTTCAAGCATTGGCTCGACCGGCTCGGCGGGCTGCCGGCGCTGGCGGCCGCGGCCTACAATGCGGGACCATCGCGTGCGCAGGCCTGGCGGCCCGCCGCCGCGCCGCTGGAAGGCGCGATCTGGGTCGAGACGATTCCGTTCGACGAGACGCGCGATTACGTGAAGCGGGTTCTGGCGAACACGATGCTCTACTCGCGCGCACTCGATCGTCCGTACGTCCCGCTGACGCAGCGGCTCGGTGTCGTCACGCCGCGCGAGCTCGACAGCGTCGCCGATTCCGAGCCATGACGCAGCGCGTTCTGGTCGCCGGCGGCGCGGGCTTCGTCGGCAGGCACGTGGTCGCGAAGCTGTCGGCCGCGGGCCACGACGTCGTCGTGCTTACGCGAGCACGCGAGCGCGCGCGCGAGCTCCTGCTGCTTCCGACGGTGCGTGTGGTCGAGGCCGATCCGTTCGATGCGGCGGTGCTCGCGCGCTGGACGCATGGCGCGAGCGCAGTGGTCAACCTCGTCGGCGTGCTGCACGAGCGCGGCCGTGAAACATTCGAGCGTGTGCACGTCGAATTTCCGCGGATGCTGGTCGACGCCTGTCGCAAGGCCGGTGCCTCGCGCATCCTGCACATGAGCGCGCTCGCTGCGGCGCCCGACGCGGCGAGCCGCTACCTGCGCTCGAAGGCCGCGGGCGAAGCGCTCGTCGCCGAGTCGGGCCTTGCGTGGACGATCTTCCGTCCGTCCGTCATCTTCGGCCGCGGCGACACGTTCCTGAGCCTTTTCGCGCGGCTTGCCAACGCGTTTCCCGTCATTCCGCTCGCGTGCGCCAACGCGCGCTTCCAGCCCGTGTTCGTCGGCGACGTCGCCGAATGCTTTGCGCGTGCGCTCGTCGACGATGCAACGGTGGGCCGGCGCTATTCGCTGTGCGGGCCGAAGGCCTATACGCTGCAGGAGCTCGTGAGCTACGTCGCGGAAACGTCCGGCCACCCACGCCCGATCGTGGCGCTCGGACCCGGCGTCGCGCAGATGCAGGCGCGCGTGATGGAATGGCTGCCGGGTCCGCTGCTTACGCGCGACAATCTTGCGTCGATGCAGCACGACAGCGTGTGCGAAGGGCCGTTTCCGCCCGAATTCGGCATCACCCCCGCGCCGGTCGAGGCGATCGCACCCGAATACCTGGCGCCCGTCGCACTTCGCAGTCGCTTCGATACGTTCCGCGCCAGCAGCGGTCGATGACGCGGCCGTTGCCGCAGCCGGTGCGCATCTATCGCGTCGGCGGCTCCGTGCGCGACGAGCTGCTCGGCCGGCCGGTGAACGACAGCGACTTCGTCGTCGTCGGCGCAACTCCCGAGATCATGCTCGCATCCGGATTCCTTCCCGTCGGCAAGGATTTCCCGGTGTTCCTGCATCCGGAGACGCGCGACGAGTACGCGCTCGCGCGCACCGAGCGCAAGCAGGGACGCGGCTATCGCGGGTTCCAGTTCTTCGCCACGCCCGACGTCACGCTCGAGGAGGACTTGCGCCGGCGCGATCTCACGATCAACGCGATGGCGCGCGCACCCGACGGACGCCTGATCGATCCGTACGGCGGTGAGGCGGATCTGCATGCGGGCGTGTTGCGCCATGTGTCGGGCGCATTCGCCGAAGACCCGCTGCGCGTGCTTCGCGTTGCGCGCTTCGCGGCACGCTTCGGCTTTCGCATTGCCGACGACACGCTCGCGCTGATGCGCGCGATCGTCGAGGGCGGCGAGCTCGAGACGCTCGCGCCCGAGCGCGTCTGGCAGGAGCTCGCACGCGGGCTCTGCGAAGCGCATCCGTCGCGGATGCTCGACGCGCTTCGTGCCTGCGGCGCGCTTGCGGCCGTGCTCCCCGAGATCGACGCGCTCTACGCGATCCCGCTCGCCGGCGATCCCGCGCACGATGATGCCGGCGCCTTCACAGCGCGCGCACTCGACTGGGCAGCCCAACGCGCGATGTCGCTGCCGGCGCGCTACGCGGTGCTGACGCAGGAGCTCGATCGTGCCGGCGGCGATCGAGTCGACGCGCGGACGGGAGTGGCACGCGCACAGGCGCTGTCGCAGCGGCTGCGCGCGCCGCTCGAATGCCGCGACGCGGCGCGGCTCGCCGTGCGCTGGCACCGCGCCATCGCGGCGGCGGAGACGCTGACGCCCGCGGCATTGCTCGACCTCCTGCTCGCGGCCGACGCGCTGCGCCGGGCGGAACGGCTCGACACGCTGGCGGCGGCGGCCGCGGCGCACATCGCGGCGCACAGGACGCCGCAAACCAACGGCCGCAGGCGGACCGCGCTGTTGCACGAGGCACTTGCCGTCGTGCGCGGTGTCGACGCCGCGGCGATCGCACGCGATGCGATCGCGCGCGCGGCCGCCGGCAGCCGAGCGAACCCCGGCGATGCAATCGCTGCGGCATTGCGCGACGCGCGCCTCGCGGCGCTGCGCGACTGGAAATCGGCCAGGAAGCGCGCCGGCGGCTGAGCCGCGCGAGTGCCGATGGCCGCCGCGCTGCGACGCGCCTTCAGATTCTGTAGGCGACCGCGCGCATCACGTCGGCCGCGGCCTGCATTGCGCGACGCACCGGATACGGCAGCGGCATCCCGCCGGCATCGAGTGCCATTGCGGCATGACGGGCCTCGTCGTCGCGCATCTGCTCGACGATTGCGCGGCTTTTCGCGTCGCTCGCCGGAAGGCGGTCGATATGCGACGTGAGGTGCTCCTCGACCTGGCGCTCGGTTTCGACGACGAAGCCGAGATTGCCGCGATCGCCAGTGAATCCGGCCGCGACCCCGATGGCGAACGAGCCCGCGTACCAGAGCGCATTGAGCAGCGACGGCCGGTCGTTCATCTCGGCGAGCCGAGCCTGCGTCCACGCAAGGTGGTCCTCTTCCTCGCGCGCCGCGCGATCGAAGCGCGCCCGGACCTCGGGATCGCGCGCCACCAGCGCCTGTGCCGAATAGAGCGCTTGTGCGCACACCTCGCCGGTATGGTTGACGCGCATCAGTCCGGCCGCATGCCGGCGCTCGTGCGGCTCGAGCGGCGTATCGGGGAGGTTGGCGCCGGGAATCGGACGGGCGGCCGTGGCCGTGCCGGACAGCGTGCGAAGCGCGCGATCGAAACCGAGGATCAGTGAATCGAGCATGGCGAGCGAGGTGTCATTGACGCGCGAGTGCGGATGAGTTGGACCGCGACTTGCCACCGGCGCTCCCGCGCGCCGCACCGCGGCGGTGCAAAAACAACGGGCGCCCGCGGGCGCCCGTTGCCGTTGATGCGAAGTACGTTAGAACAGGTGGATCATGCCGAGCACGAAGCCACCCGGCTTGCCGCCGACCGCGATCGGGTACGCGTTGATGTTGAACGTGTACGACGCGTTGCGGTCGTTGTCGAGCTTGACGTAACCGGCGTAAACCTGCGTGCGCTTGCTGAACGGATACGTGTAGCTCAGCTCCCACTGGTTGGTGGACGTATCGGATCCCTTGGCCAGACCGCCGACGCGCGTGCCGTCGTCGGCGCTGCCCTTGCCGTTGCCGGCATGACCGTAGAACGCGTACCACGTGCCCGGACCCATGGGGATCGTGCCGCTGATGCCCCACATGTCGCGCTTCAGGTCGCCGCTCGGCGTGTCGTACTTGAGGCGCTCATACAGCAGCGCTGCACGGATGATGCCGAAGTTGTAGCCGCCGGTGACCGTGATGTCGTAGTCGTTCAGGTCCTGGCCACGAACCTTCTGGTTGCCTTCAGCCGCGAGGCCGACCTGGATCGGGCCGTTGTTGTAGATCGCGTTGCCACCCCAGCTGTACGCATGACGCAGTTCCGACGCGTGATCACCGGTGTTGGCGCCCGTTGCGCCCGAGCCGTCGCGCAGCGCGATCTGGCCGCTGAACGTCAGGCCGCTGAATGACGGCGAGTCGTAGCGCAGCGAGTTGCCGAGGCGCGCGTCGAAGCCGCCATCGGCCTTCGACAGCGTGCCCTGCGCCCAGATGTCGGCCGTCGACAGGATCGAGGTCGTGTAGGTGGGCACGTTACCGAAGATCGGGTGCATGTCGTCGAGGGGCATCAGGAAGTGGCCCATCTTGAACGTGCCCCAGGGTCCCTGGAAGCCGACGAACGTTTCGCGGCCGCCGAGGTTGCCGCTGTTCGTGTCGCCGTTGATGCTCGATTCGATCTGGAAGATCGCGGAAAGGCCACCACCCAGCGCCTCGGTGCCGCGAACGCCGAACCGTGACGAGTTCGAGCTCAAACGGCTCACCGTCGGGTTCGACCCGTCCGGTTGGCGACCGTTGACGAACTCGAGGTCGACGTTGAGCCGGCCGTACAGCGTCACGTTCGCAGTCTGCGCTTGCGCAGCCAGCGGAGCAGCGAGGACGCCCGCGACGGCGACAGCAACGAGCTTCTTTTTCATTGAGTCTCTCCTCTATCGGAAAAATTTGGCAAGGAAACCGCCTTTTGCGCCTGCCATCAGGAACCTTCTCAACTCTTTCGAGAAGTTGCGACCCATTGTGCCAAACGCGGGAAAGCATTGGCAAGGCAAGGCTACGGAAGCCTCGAAGGCTCTTCCGCGCTGTTGTGCTGAAGCAACACGCGCGGTCGCGGCCGGGGTGCAGGCGTTCGCTGACGTTCCTGCGCTAAAATGATGATCGGCAAGGGGAAACGCATGGCGGCGCGACGTTTCCCGCGCTTTCGCCCACCGGACGGCCGTTTTTCGAAAGATTACTCGGGCCCTTCCGGGGCCTGCGGGGCGCGTTCCCTGTTTCCAAACCTGCTTCCCGACGCAAAACGAGGCCGGCCGATGCGGCTTTGGCGTAGTCGATGGCGCAAGACCTGATCACCGCGCCGCTGCTCGCGTTCACGCTCGCCGCCGCGGGTATCGGGCTGCTGCGGCGCGCGGCCGCTCTGCTGCCCCGCGCCGTTCCCAATGCGCGGTCGCTGCATGCGCGGCCGATCCCGCGCGCCGGGGGGTACGCGATCTGGCTCGGTTTCCTGCCCGCTGCACTGCTTTTCGCGCCTGCCTTCCCCGGCGGGGTCGCCGGCTGGCTCCCGCCCATGCTCGCGCTCGTCGTCGTCTCGGGATGGGACGACGCGAAGGAGCTGGGCGTCGCCGCCCGGCTTTCGGTGCATGGTTTGAGTGCGCTCTGGGTCAGCGCCTCGCTCGTGCTGCCGTGGTCGGCAGCGCCCGGCATCGATCTCGCGCACGCGCTGTTCGCCGGGGCAGGCATCGCGCTCGCCATCGCCTGGTCGTCGAATCTGTACAACTTCATGGACGGCACCGACGGGCTCGCGGGTACGATGGGAGTCATCGGTTTCGCCGCCTACGCCGCCGCAGCGCTCACCGGGCCATCGGCCGACGGTGCTGCTGCGCGTTCGGCGTCCGCATTCCTCGCCCTCTGTGCCGCGATCGTGCCTTTTCTCGCCGTGAACCGCCCGCGGGCGACCATGTTCCTCGGCGACGTTGGCGCGGTGCCGCTCGGTTACCTCGCCGCGGCGTTCGGCGCGGCGGGCGTGTTGCAGCACTGGTGGGCGGCATGGTTTCCGCTGCTCGTGTTCCTGCCGTTCATCGCCGACGCGACGCTCACGCTGCTGCGCCGGGCCGCGCGACGCGAGCGGCTGTGGGAGGGGCATCGCGCGCACTACTACCAGCGCCTCGCCCAGCTCGGCGCCGGTCATCGCGGTACGCTGGCCGTCTACGCGCTGCTGATGGCCGGCACGGCATTCACCGCGATCGTCTGCCGTGGCGCTTCGGCCGCGGCGGCGGGCTGGTGGGCCCTTGCGCTTTCCTGCGTTGTGGTGCTCATGGTGTTCGCGGCGATTGATTATCATTGGCGCAAGAAGACCGGCATCCCCTCGCCCCGATGACCTACCGGCTCAACTGGCGCGCCACGCTCGCTTTCGTCCACGACGTCTGCATGGCCGCCATCGCCTGGGGCGGCATCTACTGGCTGCGCTTCAACCTCGAGCTGCGCGAGCCGTTCCTGTCCGACATGTGGTCGACGCTCGCGTGGATCCTGCCGCTGCAGGCCGCGATCTTCCTGTCGCTCGGGCTCTATCGCGGACTGTGGCGCTTTGCAAGCCTCTCCGACCTGCAGCGCATCGTGCTCGCGGCGGGCCTCGGCGCGATCGTCATTCCGGTGGTGCTCGTGATGCTGCGGCTGACGACGATCGTGCCGCGCAGCGTGCTGTTCTTCTACCCGATCGTGCTGATCTTCCTGATGGCCGGTTCGCGCTTCGCGTTCCGGCTGTGGAAGGAGCACCGGTTCTACAGTCCGTTCGCAGCCCTCGGCGAGCCGGTGATCGTCGTCGGCGCCGGCGAGGCGGGTGCGCGGCTGACGCAGGAGATGGCGCGCAGCCGCCAGTGGCGCGTCGTGGGCCTGCTCGACGACGACACGACCAAGCATGGGCGGCTGCTGCGCAACGTCACGGTGCTGGGGTCGATCGCCGAGCTCGGGCTGTGGACGCGCAAGTACGACGTGCGCAAGGTGATCATCGCGCTGCCGTCGGCGAACCACGCCGTGCGCCGGCGCGTTGCCGAGCTTTGCGCCGCCGCGCATGTCGAGGCGTTGACGGTGCCGTCGTACGAGGATCTGATCTCGGGCCGCACGCCGCTCACGATGGTGCGCACGGTCGAGATCGACGATCTGCTCGGCCGCGACCCCGTCGTGCTCGACAACGCCGGCATCGCCGAATGGCTCGGCAACCGCGTGGTGATCGTGACCGGCGCGGGCGGGTCGATCGGTGCCGAGCTTTGCCGCCAGATCGCGCGCTTTCGCCCGGCGCGGCTCGTGCTGTTCGACATTTCGGAGGCGGCGCTCTACGAGATCAGGACCGCGCTCGTCGATGCGTTCCCGCAGCTCGGCGTGGTGTCGATCGTCGGCGACGTCAAGCACGCGTCGATCGTCGAGGAGACATTGTCGCGCGAGAAGCCCGACGTGATCTTCCATGCGGCGGCGTACAAGCACGTGCCGCTGATGGAGGAGATGAACTGCTGGCAGGCCGTGCGCAACAACGCGTACGGCACCTGGGTGCTCGCGCGCGCGGCAGTCGCGGCGAAGGTCGAGAAGTTCGTGCTCGTGTCGACCGACAAGGCGGTGAATCCCACGTCGGTGATGGGCGCGACCAAGCGCGTCGCCGAGCAGGTGTGCCAGAGCCTGCAGGATGGCGCAACCCAGTTCGTCATCGTGCGCTTCGGCAATGTGTTCGGCAGCGCGGGCAGCGTGATTCCACGCTTCGCCGAGCAGATCGCGCGCGGCGGCCCCGTCACGGTGACGCACCCCGACATCACGCGCTACTTCATGTCGCTGTCCGAGGCGACGCAGCTGCTGCTGCAGGCGGGCCTGCAAGGCACCGGCGGGGAGATATTGACGCTCGACATGGGCGAGCCCGTGCGCATCGTGGATCTTGCGCGCGACATGGTCCGCCTCTACGGCGCCGACCCCGACCACGTGCCGATCGTCTTCACCGGCCTTCGTCCCGGCGAGAAGCTGTACGAGGAGCCGCTCACGTCGGAAGAGGCGACGAAGCCGACGACGCATCCGAAGCTGCACATCGCACAGGCACGCGCGGCGAACCGCGACGCGGTCGGACAGATGGTTGCGTGGTGCGAGCGCGACCGCGTCGCCGACGACGGCGAAGTGCGGGCGCGCATGCGTGCGTGGATCCCCGAATATGCGCCGGTCGCCGGCGCATCGCTCAAGCCGATTCCGGCCGATGGGGCGGAGGCGGTCGCGCTGCCGCTGCGCGCGCCGCGTCGTCGTTGAGCGCGGCGCTGTCGTCAGGCAGCGCGGAGGCGGCGAGCGTGCGCAGCGATTCGGCGAGCGCGCGCTCGCGGCGCACGCCATACCCGAGCAGGAACGCGGTCATCGCCCACAGTTCCTTTGCATTGCTCCGGAACAGGAAGTCGTCGGTCAGGTCCTTCGCGATGAAGCCGGCCAGCACGGCGAGCCCGATGACGCCGACGAACGCGAGCGTGTCGTCACGCGAGCGGACGAAGCGCGCGTAGCGGTAGGCGAGTGCCGTCAGGAACGCGATGAACGCGAGCATGCCGACGAGGCCGGTCTGCAGCCATTGGCTCGCGAAGACGTTGTGCGCATGCGCGAGCAGCGGATTGCCGGTTTCCGCTGTCAAGGGTCCGGCGAGGATGCGGCGCCCGAAGCCGTAGCCCGTCAACGGACGCGCCGCGATCCGCTCGACGACGTGCTCCCACAGCACGAGACGCGGATCGCGCTCGAGCGACGTCGCGACGTCGCCGTGCATCGCCATGTCGGCGCGCTCCTCGAGCGCGTCCGCGAACGCGAGCCCGAGCACGATCAGCAGCACCGCGAGCGGAGCGATCCAGCGCAGTGGCGTGCGCACGAAGGTCTGCGGCCAGCGCAACGCAGCGATGAGCGACGCGGTCGCGAACACCGTTGCGAGCGCGAGCCAGACCGCGCGGCTTTGCGTCATCCGCGCCGTGACGATCATCAGCCCCAGCAGCACGAATCCGGCGGCGAGCGGGCGCGCGCCGCCGCCGAAGCCCGCGGGCGGGGGCACGATCAAGGCGAACAGGAACGGTGCGATCAGGACCGCCCAGGTCGCCCACGCGCCCACGCCGTGGTGCGCGCGTCCCGCATCCCAGCTTCCGGCCACCGCCTGCATGCCGATCGCGAGCAATGCGAAGCAGGCGAAGCTCGCGAGCGCTGCGCCGATCAGCACGCGCAGGCTCCTCGCGTCGCGCGCGGCGACGTAGAAGACGAACATCGCGAGCAGGCTGTCCATCACTTCGCGCGACAGCTGGCCGCGGGAATAGGGCGGGTCGGCCGACCAGGCGAGCGACGCGAACGACCACGCGGACCACAGCGCAAGCGGCACGAGAATGCCTGCGCCGGCAAGCGGAATGCGCGTTGCCGGGTCGCGCCAGGCGAGGATGAATACGAGGACCGCGCACACCGTTGCGCCGGCGAATGCGACGGACACCGCAAACGTCGCGGCATTCGTCGGAAGAAGGAACAGGTAGGCGGCCGCGAACGCCAGCAGCCAGCGGTTGATATGATCGGTCATCGGGCTGCCAAGGAACGCCGGCCGACTTCTTCGAGCCTTGCTCGACGAGGCCGCGCCTGGCGCGACGCGGATTCTAACCTTCCCCCATCCGGATTGATTCCCGAATCGACCGTCGATTCCCCGCGGTTGGCGGCTGCGCACACTCGCGAGCCCGCCTGCGGTGACGTCGCCGGCGTTGGTTCGCGCACCCCGCGCGTGCTGATCGTCAAGCGCGACAAGCTCGGCGACCTGCTGTTGACGACACCGGTGCTCGCGCATCTCGCCGCGTCGTTGCCGCAAGCGCAGATTCACCTGCTCGCGAACGACTACAACGCCTGGGTCGTGTCGGCGCATCCGAACCTGCATCGGACCTGGACCTATCCTCGAACGCGCGACGGCGGACGCTTGCGCATCCGCGCCGCCTTGTCGCAGTTGCCGCTGCTGTGGCAACTGCGACGACAGCGCTTCGACTGGGCGCTCGTGATGGGCGGTGACGAGTCGCACCGCGGCATCCGCCTTGCGATCGCGAGCGGCGCGGCACGCACCGTCGCGTACGCGGAGGTGCCGGCGCGCTACGGCGCGCGGCTGACCGATCCAAGGCCGCTTCCGGCCGGCGGTCACGAGACGGCGCGAATGCTCGCGCTGCTCGAGCCGCTCGGGCTCCCGGGGGCGCCGCTCGCACTCGACGCCCCGACGTTCACGCTGCCGCCCGATGCGCGGGCGTTCGCGGCCGGCTGGCTCGCGGCACGCGGGTTGCGCGAGCGCGGCTACGTCGTCATCGGTGTCGGTGCGCGCCGCACGAAGAAACAGCCGACGGCCGACCAGATCGCCCGCTGGGCGTCGTGCATTCACGAGGGCCACGGGCTGCCCACCGTATTCATGTGGACGCCGGGGACCGCGACGCAGGGCGCGTATCCCGGCGACGATGCGCTGGCGGAGGCGCTCGTACGCCGGGGACTTCCGCACGTGCACCCGTTTCGCGGACCGATCCGCGAGGCGCTCGGCCTCATCTATCAGGCGCGCACGTCGATCATCCCCGATTCCGGCCTGATGCATTTCGCCGCAGCGAGTCCGGGCGGCGTCCTCGGCCTCTTCGCCGATCCTGCCGATTCGGCACCGGCATCGCGCTGGGCGCCGCTCGGCGCGCGCGCACGCCATCTCGAAGCGCGCCGGGCGGTCGCCGATCTGCCCGACGAGGTGGTGCTCCGCGCGCTCGCGCCGCTGATGACGCCGTAACTTCCAGGACGGCTCGCCCGCATCGGTCCTGCCGATGCCGTCGTGCGCGAGGAGCGTTCTGTCCCGGCCTACTTCGGCTTCGCGTACAGGTACGGATTGAGCGTCGGGTCGTTGTACATCTTGAACTGGCGGTAGACGCGCCAGAACGCGCGGCCTTCCGCGGCGTGCGCAAGAAGCGTGTCGAGGCAGCGCGCGAGATCGTCGCGCTGCAACGAAAGCCGTGCGAGCTTCTCGCTGCATTGCGCGATGTGGCCGGCGCTCGCGTCGGCGCGCAGCGTCTGCGCCCGCATGTGATGGATCTTGAGCGCAAGGATCGACAGGCGATCGACGATCGAGCCCGCGGTCTCCGAGTTGTGCCACGCATCCGGGCGTGGCGTCACGCCGGCGAGCCGCGCCAGCAGCGCCTCGTCGATCCGCTCGATCGCGTCGTTGCGCCGCTGGTTGTAGCCGTCGATCGCGCGCTTGTTCGCGGCGATCGACGCGTCGGGGACGTCGATGCGGCGCGCCTGGTCCTCCTCGTTCCACAGCAGGTGGTTGCAGCAATGGTTCGTTGCGATCGACGCCCACGGCTCGCCTGCCGCGCCGCTCGATTGCGCCGGACCTCTCGCAACCTGCGCATCGTGGAACGCGACGATGGTGCCTGCGTCGAGCGATGCAAAGGGTGAATTCATGCGCTTTCCTCGATCAGGCCGTCGGCCGCGGCGACGACTGCCGCAACGTGAATGGCGGACATGCACAAATGCTTCGGGCATTCGCCGACGCTGCGGCCGCAGCGGCGCACCCAGTCGACATCGCGCTTGAACAGCACGCGCTGGTCGCGGCACGGGAACGGTTCGACGGTGACCGCGCGATACGGTGCGTCGCGCCAGAAGTCGCCGGCGCCGCACAGCACCGCCGAGCCCGGCCCGAACAGCGCCACCGTCGGCACGCCGATGATGCGCCCGAGGTGCGCGATCCCGGTATCGGGTGCCACGAGCAGACGCGCCTGCGCGAGAACGTGCCACAACTGTGCGAGATCGAGACGGCCGGCGAGCGACCGATACCGCCGCCGCGGATCCGCCGCGTCGACGAGTGCGGTTTCGCCGGCGCCGGCCGACCATACCGGCGTGATGCCGCGATCGTCGAGCTGCGCCGCGAGCGACCGCCATCGCTCGGCCGGCCATTGCTTGAGCGGCGAGCTCGCCCCGACGTGAAGCACCGCGTACGGCGGGACCGGTGCTTCGAACGCATCGACGGCCGG
>Ga0068854_100001345_pt1 | contig 14809 bp, 19 predicted proteins | sample KBSCornC42_FD_66590 | JGI IMG/M metagenome (GOLD analysis project Ga0068854, IMG submission 66590) | Corn rhizosphere microbial communities from Kellogg Biological Station, Michigan, USA - KBS Corn C4-2 | ecosystem: Host-associated > Plants > Roots > Rhizosphere > Soil ... | reverse complement strand
GATCGATCGCGTCGCACAAACTTCGTTGCGCGAGATGATCGGCTCGTCGATGCTTGCCACGCTGCTGTCGAATCGCAAGGTGGCCGATGGACAGTTACGTGACGAGATCGCCCGCAAAACGGTCGAGTGGGGCGTCTCCGTGACCTCGGTCGAGATTCGTGACGTCGCCATTCCTGAGGCGCTGCAGGATGCCATGTCCCGTCAAGCGCAAGCCGAGCGCGAGAAGCAGGCGCGCGTGATTCTCGGTGCCGCCGAAGCCGAGATTGCCGGAAAGTTCGTGGAGGCGGCGCAACTGTACGCCGATCATCCCGCTGCGTTGCAACTGCGCGCGATGAACATCATCTACGAGACCACGAAGGAACGCGGTGCGACGATCTTGATACCGACTACGATGGTCGACAGCCTGAACCCTGCACTCGCCCTGGCACTTGCCAGAAGTAGTCCGGCCGCAGTGGAAAGGCTTCCCGGCGCCGCATGAAATCGCGGAAAGACGAAGGTACAGCGCGTATCGAAGCGTTTAGCGATGGTGTTTTCGCCATTGCTATTACCCTGCTCGTTCTGGAAATCCACGTACCCGCTCATGCCGCGGTCGAACAGCGAGGGCTGGCCTACATGCTTGTTGCGCTATGGCCAAGTTACCTCGCGTTTGTCACGAGCTTTGTCTCGATCTTGGTGATTTGGGTAAAACACCACTCGATGTTCACCTTGATCGAACGAACCGATCATGCCTTTCTGTACTGGAACGGGCTGCTGCTTTTCTTCGTGACTTTATTGCCTTTCCCGACGGCACTGCTGGCGGACTACTTGCTGCATCCCGACGCAAAAGTCGCGGCAAGCCTGTACACGGGAACGACGCTGGCGATTTCCGTTTCTTTCAAGCGATTGTGGCGGCATGCAACAAGGGATAAGAGACTGCTCGCGCGAAGCGGAGCAACTGCTGATGCGAGACAGATCACCCAGCAGGACCGATATGGGCCCCCTCTTTACTTGGCCGCATTCGGCGCGTCGTTCTTTTCCGAGAGTGCGAGCATCGCCGCGTGCTTGTTTTTGGCGCTGTTGTTTGCGTTCAGAGATTGGTTCGCGAAGAATTGAGATCGAAGCCGTGGGGCGCTTCAGTTCCGGTCGAATGTGTGGGTCCGCATTGTGGCTACGGCCGCCGCTCGCTATTGGCGGAGTCGGGCATAGTTCACCGCATCGACGAGACGATCGTAGCGATATCCCTGAAATTCGTACACCCCGGCACTGAACGAAATATGCAGTGTCTTCATGAGCTTTCTGTCGAGCCCATCTGGCGATTCGATGGTCTTGTCGAACCTTGATTGATACGACCCCTGCTGCCGTTGCGATCGTGCCCGCATGAGCCGGGCATAGCTGACTGCATCGGTAAGCCGATCGTAGCGATAGTCTTCGAAAACGTAATGGAGCCCGTCATAACGGATCGACAACTTCGACATCAAACGTGCACGTTTATCCACTGCAGCACAGATCCTTATCCAATCCGGATCGAGCTCTCTTGCCAAGTAACCGCCTTCGGATGTGAACGCGTCCTCGGCGGTTTGATAAGCTTGGCCATCTGTCGAGGTGGGGATTTGCGCGATCATGAAAATCTGTCGTGGCTGTCTGGGCAACCTTAGGTAGAAAGGAGAGTCCGGTTGCTGATCAGGCTCTCCCTGGCAAGCCCTTAGTTCTCCGGATTTTCAGTTGGTTTCGTTGCCTTCGGTGCTTCTTGCTTTTGTTGATTTGCCGGCGCAACTACCTTGTTCTTGTTGCCGCCATGGGGCGCATCCTTGGCTCCGGGTTTATGGCCGAAACGAGTATTGGATTTGCTGTGGTTGTTATGATTGTTCGAATTCATGATGGAATCTCCTGAGAAATTGGACCGTCCTTGGGGGAAGGCATCTCTGCCGCGACTCGCACGCTTGAGATCGGCCTTTGGTGAAGAGCTCGATTGACGCGCACTCTGTAGCCTGCGCTCCTTGCAGGCAGGCGTTGTGGAACAGCGATACTGGTTCATGACAGGCAGCACACGGGCTGTTGCGATTCATGCGCAGACTGACGGCGCCTCGATAGCGACTAGCGCAGCGCGCGCTCGAATTCCTTGACCTGCATGTCGGCTTTTTCCTTTGCGATGCCGTAGCGCTCCTGCAACCTGCCGATCAAATATTCGCGATGGCCCGCGCGCTGGTTCACGTCGTCGTCCGTGAGCTTGCTCCACTTTTCCTTGAGCTTGCCACTCAGTTGCGACCACTTGCCTTTGATGATGTCCTCGTTCACTTCGTTGCTCCTTCGTGATTGACGCGTTTGAACCCGAGTATCGTCCCGAGTAGTGCTGATCTTGCCGGCATCGACTTCGCTGAAGTAGCGGCACGCTAGCGGCCGCGCTGGTTGACGATGAACGAGGCTGCGAACAGGGCGATGAATACGAAGAACAGGATCTTCGCAATACCGATCGAAGCACCGGCGATACCGGTGAAGCCAAGAAGTCCGGCGATCAGCGCGAGAATCAGAAATACCACTGCATAGTGCAACATGACGACACCTCCTTATGAATCGCGCTGCTGTGGGGGTGCGACAAACCCTACGCGCGACGAAACTGCAGGTCGGTGCGCCATCGCACACAAGATCGATGCGATGCACGGCAGTCTGTGTGCGCTGGCGTACATACAACTGGGTCAGCAAAGACCATGCTGCATGACAACGACCACTTGCATGGATGCGACATACCCAATACTCGCTGGCATCTGCAGGAATGCTCAGCGCAGGTCGGGCGAAATCCGCCGAAAGGCGTTTCTTCCACCATCTGCAGGATTCAGGAGAGCAACATGAAACCCATTACCCGCATCGCGAGCGCATTAATTGCGCTCGGCACCATCGCTGTTTATCCCGGTCATGCGCGTGCGGATAATTCCGCCGACCTGGATTGCAAGCTGAAATTTTCCCTGTCGACCTGGTCAGCGATCTACAAGCACTCCGAAGGAAGCGGTACGGTCACCTGCGAGGACGGCAAATCGATGAAGGTCAATATCGCGGCCCGAGGTGCAGGCCTGACGGTGGGCAAATCGCATGTCGATAGCGGAACCGGACGTTTCAGCGACGTGCATCGCATGTCCGACGTGTTGGGCTCCTACGCCCAAGCCGAAGCCCACGCCGGAGTCGTCAAGTCCGGCACTGCGCAGGTACTCACGAAGGGTACGGTGTCCCTGGCGCTAGCCGGTGCCGGTGAAGGCGTCGATCTCGGCATCGACGTAGGCGAATTCACGCTGAGCCGCAGGAATTGATGTCTGGCAATGACCGCTGGCGAGCAGACCTGGTCGCCTCGGCATGGCTAGTGTGAATGAAAGAAAAAAGGTGCTCGACAAGCATGGCACTCCAGGGCGCCTCGCCGAACAACACCGCATAAGCAGGCGGCCAAGTTACACGCCCAAGGATGGGCCGTACGTGAATCGATCCCGCAAGGGATGGATTTACGAAGCAGGGGGAAGCGCCATACGTGGCGTTTGAAGCATGCTGAAAAAGTCCATGACGGGCTTTTTCAGTTTTTCTGCAAGATTGGATTCGGAAGATTTTCCTTCTATCGACATCGATCGTGCATTGAGCCCACTTTCCGACTCTCTCGTGGCGTGCGCGGCAGGCGCATCAGTCGTGTCTGATGTGTGCCGGCTGGCAGATTAAGAGACATCGTTGTGCGCAGGGTGAAAAACGCGGTTCCGCGAGTAGATCGGAGTGCGCGTCCACCCAACTAACGAAGGGCAACAAGACATGAACCAGTCCACAGCACACGTAAACAGTCGCCATCTCCGGTCCGGGATCGATGTCCGCTATATCGAATGTCTGGATCTTTGGTGTCGCACCTTTGGCGTAACTCGCCAGCAGTTGTGCAATGCGGTTGCAATCGTAGGAAGCAATTCCGACTTGGTAAGGCGGCACCTGCGGTGCGGCAATCGCTTTTCGTAAACGGAAGAGACGTCGCGGTATATCAGAACAAATTGGATTCGCTGTTCTGCATCCGACGCGCTACAACCGTTCTTTGATTTAGTGTTCTTTTTCCGCCGTAGGACAAGGTCGCCACGACATCTTGCACGCGTGCGTAGATCGCTTAGATATAGCGCCGCATGCGGACATTTCGATCACCGTGGTTGCAATCGCATGCGCCAGCACCTTGGCGATCGCCGCTGACCAGAGTGATTCCCTATTCGAGAGGATGCCCCAATGAAATGTATATCCACCTTCGCGGCACTGAGTCTTTCCCTCATCGCAATTCCTGCGGCCTTTGCCGCCGACGGCTATGTGACCGGCAACGTGAACTTGCGTGCCGGACCAGACTCGAGCTATCCGCGTGTCACCATGTTGCAAGCAGGTACGCCAGTCGCAATCGAGGGCTGCGTCGACGGTTGGTCGTGGTGCGATGTCGCTACGGCGGAGGAGCGCGGCTGGGTGGCGGGGAATTTCCTGCAGGAAGAGTATCAAGGTCAACGCGTGCTGATTCCCGAATATGGATTGCAGATCGGCATCCCCATCGTCAGTTTCGCGTTCGGCTCGTATTGGGACCAGCATTACCGCAGCCGCCCCTGGTACGGCAATCGCGACCACTGGAGTCGCGTGCAACCGCGATACCCTGATATGCGAGAGGGTTCGTATCGAAACTCACGTGATGCGACCTACCGCAATTCACGCGGCATCACGTCAGGCGATTCGCGCGCAACGTATGCGCCCGCGTCCCGCGCGCCCGATGAGAGGAGGCGATCGGCCACGGTCACTCCGCCCCCTGCCTACCAGGGTAGGACCGCGAACACGCCGCCATCGTATCCGGGCGCAAACGATTTTCGATCGCGAGAAAAAGTCGCTGGTCACGAAAGACCTGTGGAGCGCACCGCAGGCGGATCGAGAGCGACGGTACAGCAGAACGGGGTCGTGAGACAGCAGTCGGCAGAGTCGAACTCGCAGCACAAGGAAAAGGCCGCAAGATCGACGCCTGAACGTCAAGGCGGCAGAGACAGCGAGCGCGGCAAAGACAAGGACAAGGACCAACAGCACTGAGATGGATTTTTCGGTGAGCTGGTTTTGCCTTTTTGTCGATCCAGCACTCAGCCGAGGATGCGATCGTACAGTTCGTTGGCTGCGAGGTAGCAGCCGCAGGAACGGGATTCCAGACCGCGGCGGTCGAGGATCGTGATGTCGCCGCGGCGGTAACGAATCAGCGATTGTTCCTGCAGCGATGTAGCAGCCTTGGTGATGCCGACGCGCCGTACCCCCAGCATGTATGCGAGAAACTCGTGCGTCGCATAGAACGAGTCGGCGTGCGCCCGGTCATGGCTCATCAGCAGCCAGCGTGCCAACCGCTCCTCGACCAAGTGGAAGCGTGTGCACGCCGCGGTTTGCGCGAACTGGTGCATCTTGACGTAGGCATAGCGCTGGAGCCGGCGCCGCAGCGCCGGGCATTGTTCGAGTTCGCCCCGGAACGCCGCCGCACTGATGCGCAGTGCGCCGCCCGCGCCTTGCACCAAATGGTTCAATGGCGACACGGGCACGCCCAGCAGCAGGGCAACGCCGGCCATGCCTTCGTTGCCGACCAGCGCTACCTCCAGCCCCGCGCAGGCGTCGAGCGGTGTCACCAGCGAAATAAACGCGCTGGTCGGGAAATAGGCGTAGCGCAGACTCGTGCCGGCTTCGTACAGAACCTCGTGCGAGGTGAGTTCAACCAGATCGCAACTCGCGAGGATCCGACGTCGGTCCCTGGCCGGCAACGCAGCTAGCAGACGGTTGCTGGTGCGAGCGGACTTCACGCGCTGCATGGCGAATTCCTGCGAAGGTTTGGGAGCCGACGGCCGGTCGGTCGACACTGGCTCACGTCGCGATCGTGTCCGGCAGCAGGCGATCGAATTCCTTCTTCACGACCTCGTAGCATTCACAGCACTGGGCTTCCAAACGCGGTCGGTCCAGCACCGTGATGTGGCCGCGGCTGTAGCGGATCAGACCGGCCACTTGCAATTTGCCGGCGGCCTCGGTCACGCCCTCGCGGCGCACGCCGAGCATGTTGGCGATCAATTCCTGGGTCATGGAGAGCTTGTTCGAGGGCAATCGATCCAGGCTCAGCAGCAACCAGCGACACAGCTGCTGATCGACCGAATGATGGCGATTGCACACCGCAGTCTGCGCCATCTGCGTCAGCAGCGCCTGGGTGTAGCGTAGCAGCAAGTGTTGCAGCGCCGCAGCGCGCGTGAATTCCTCTTTGAGGAACTGGCCTTTGAGCCGATACGCGTGACCCGCACTCTGCACCACGGCGCGGCTGGGCGTGGTCTCGCCGCCCATGAACAACGCGACGCCGACCATGCCCTCGTTGCCGACCACGGCGATTTCCGCCGACGCTCCATCCGCCATGACATACAGCAAGGAGACGATCGAGGTTGTCGGAAAATACACATGCCGCAACTGGCTGCCGGATTCGTAGAGCACGTGTCCCAGCGGCATCGCCACCAACTCGAGGCGCGGAAGCAGCCGCTCCGCTTCGAGCGCAGGCAGGGCGCGCAGAAGGTGATTCTGGCATGGGTCGTTGGGATCGGGCATACGCGCTCTCGACCTTGTCCGCAATGTGTGCGCCGCTACCGGAGCTGGCATATGCAATCCTCTTCAAGACAGCCAATATAGAAGAAAAGTGCCGGCGCGTATGTACGCAAGCGAACATTGGAATCACGCACAAGCGGGCAGTCCGAAAAGGCCGAGTCGTTCGGGCTATAGCGGATGTGGGGTGTCTTGCGGTGCGGGATATGCGGCGAGTTTGTCGCGCAGGAACGTAGCGGAGTCGACCAGCCGGCCATCGGCAAATTTGATCTTGTATTTCTCGCCACTAATCGATGAGCCGGTCGCGCAATAGACGATGAAATCCTCGGCAGTTCTGACGCGACTGCCGGCAAAACGAAGCTTCAAACGCATGTGACTAGCAGCCTGCTGCGCGTCGTATTCGCTGCCGTTACGCAAGAACGTGGCGTCCTTCAGATCGGCGACCACATTGATCAGGTATTGAATCTTTTGCTGTTCGATCTCCTGTTCGCTGACTGCCGGCTGGCTGAAGACGGAGGTGGCCGGGAATCCGACGAGAAAAAGCAGACAAAGCGCCGCGCGCATGAACGCATTGCGCGCGGCCGAGACAAGAGTGGGGGCTGGGGCAAGCGAACTCTGCGGCCTGCTGCGCGCGTTCTGAAGGTGCATTCAGAGCAACCCTACAGCTTGCCGAGGACCAGCAGCACGACCACGATGAGCAGGAGGACGCCCACGCCGCCGCTCGGGCCATAACCCCAGCCTCGGCTATGCGGCCAACTCGGAATGGCGCCAACCAGCATCAGCAGCAGAACAATCAACAGTATTGTGCCCAGTGTCATTTCGTTTCTCCTTGAAGCAGGATGTGCAACTCATTCAAAGTTCCGCAATTTCAGCGAAAGAGCAGGGACTGCGCTTGGTCGATCCGCGCGAACGCTGCCTGCGGCTACAGATGAAGATGGCCGCCGAACAGTCCGATCAGTCCGATCACGATCAGATAAATTGCAACGATGAGATTCAGCAGCCGCGGCATCACCAAAATCAAAATTCCGGCGATCAGCGATACCAGCGGGGCAAGGCTCAATTGCAGGTTCATAAGGCATCCTTAGCGGACAAGCCGCAACGTGAGATGAATAGGCTCGGAAACGAGGGGTGCAGGATGATTGACCATCTTGGTTCGCCGCGATATTCGCCAAGGGCGACGAACGTCACCATATCCCAGCAACCCGTCGAACTCTGTTCGATAGCGAACATTGGATAGATTGCGGACCATGGCGACGCTACGCCGGTTGCTCGCGCGACGCCGAGCGCTATGTTCGTCAGCGTACAGACGATCGTCGCTGTTCAAGAGCATCGTCATGGCTGCGCGGCAGGGAAGCTAGCGTCAAGAAGCAAGCAGCGGCAGCTTGACGTGACAACGATGTTTCGCACCCGGCTGGTGCGCCCGAAGCCCCCGCTTTGGTCCAGCCGGGCACTGTCTTGCCATGCTATCGCCGAAAGCGATGATCGGCCGCTTTGGCGGATGCAGAGGCTTCGAAGCCGTGGAGAACTCAGGGTTGTCGCAGAGGCGGGTCTGTCGCTCTAGGCGACAATAGCGGACGCACGATGCGACCGCATCCGGAGACCACTAAAGGTTTTCAGCTATTTGACTGGCCGTTAAGCCGCTGCTGGAAAAATTGCAGAGCCCGCATATTGGCTGTTCGAGTCGGGAACGCTTTGCGGACCATCGCTGGCTTGCCCTTCAGCGTGAGCGCGTACACCCGCGTAGAGTCCTCTGTGCGTTCGGGAAGCTTGAGGATCTCGTCCTTTTCTTCTTCCGTTGGCGCACGCGGAGCCGCGACGCTGTCGCCGAGTTGCAGCGGCTCCAGCTCCGATTCCGGAATCGACAAGACCAATTCCGTCGCCTTGTGCATCAACGGCCAGAACCAGGCGGCATAGGCCGGATTCAACTCCCAGCAGATGAATCCATCTGCGCTATCGAGCACTTCCCCGACAACCGCGTGCTCGCCTTGCGTTCCGGCGAGACGGCGCAAGCGCGCGGGATCGGGCTGACGCACAGCCTTGGATTTGAACGTCTTGCTCACCAGCGTTTACCACGACGCTTTTTGTTTTCGTCGAGCAAGGAGACTCGCATGTACGAATCCCCTTGCGAACTTCCATCGAGCGCCGCGATGGCGGCGCGAGCCTCATGACCTTCCATTTTCAATTGCGCGAAGCCTTTGCATTCGTCACTGAAAAGATCCTTCGAGAGCCGTACGTCGAACACACGGCCATGGGGCGTGAACAGATGTTCGAGCGTCATCTGCGTCATCGACTTGGGCAGCCCACGAATAATCATCGTCAGCACTTTGTTGGCTCCTTGGAAAGGGTAAAACTCAAAGCTTCAGCGCTCCGCAAGCAATCATGCAGCGGCGACGTTTTCCGCCTGAGGACCTTTCTGGCCTTGGGTCAAATCGAAGACGACGCGCTGGCCCTCGGCCAGCGTACGGAAACCCGCGCCGGTGATGGCACGGAAATGAACAAACACATCAGGTCCGTTCTCGCGTGAAATGAAGCCGAAACCCTTGGCATCATTGAACCACTTGACGGTACCCAGCTGGCGGTCAGACATACTTGTAACTCCCAAAAAAAGAAATGACGAGCCGGTCTGCGAACAAACCGACTACTGGGATGCGAAGGGAGTGGAGAGCGGGAGTAAAACCGCGCCATTGCGCGCGATCAGGTCACAGACTGCGACCGCCAAGGCAAGCTCAGTCGTAGAAGTATAACACGTTTCTGCTCGAGCCGCCCGAACCCGTGTTTCTAGCCTACGGAAACATGCTTCGAACTGAATTTCTGCTGGTGCAATCGCAGGTACTCAGCATCGGCGAAGCACAAACGCAATCTTCGGCAAGGCCGTCGCCAAAGAATCGTGCATCCGATTCTCGGCATCGTCGATATTCACGTTCTTCGCCGAGGCCAGCAATGAATAGGTGTGCATTCTGCGATAGCCACCGCCAGATTCGACGCGGCTCACGGCAGCGTCCTCCGATCTGCAAGCCGCCGACCACAGCTTGAGCAGCTCGTTGCGGCCAATTCCGTTACTGGCGTCCAGACGAAATTGAAGCAGAGCCACCGGAATCGCCATTGAAGCACTCCTAATAAAGAGTGTGCAGTATGCGCCTTTCTACTCGCGGTAGCCGGTTGGACATAGATACGAACGCCAACATCTCGCGGCCAAAGGCAACGAAAATGTTAACGTCGTGCAAACGCGCGTGCTTTTTTACATCAGAGGCGCATCGCGGCCTTTGCGGTGGATTCTTGGTCCGGCTTTTCTTATCCCGCATGATTGTGGTCATTATGCGTTTCTTCCGGCGCAACCGGACGATTGGCTTGGCCGATGCCTCTGGAGACGGGCGCACACGATTCACCACGCGGCTTCCGGCAATCCGGATCGTTGCTCCGGAAAACGCTGGCGCAATTTCCAGGCGAAACAAAAAGGTCAATGGTCCGTGCCGCCACTAGTGGCAGGCAAGGTTGCTGCATCGGAAATGTCAGCAAGCCGTTCTTTTAGAAAAGCTGCAATGGCAGGATAGGCAGTCTCAAGATTTTTGAAGGTGGTAATTCCGTGACCTTCGCCGTCGAGCCGGATTACCGCGGGCGTGTGGCCTGCAAGGTTTAGCATGCGGACTAGACGACGGGCATTCTCATAGTCCACACGTTCATCTTCGGTGCCATGGACAATCAGAACGGCAGCCTTCAAATCACTAACCCGGTAGACGGGTGAGATTCGTGCGATTTCTTCGGGGCGTGCGATTGGGTCGCCGATATACTTCTCGAGGTTTCTGCGTCCCGCAGCACTGTATGCCACATCGCTTGCAGTGAAAGAGAGCGTCCAATCGGTTGGTCCGGAAATGGAAATCACGCAGCGAAAGCGCTCAGGGTGTCGAATCGCTGATTGCAGCGCAGAGTATCCGCCGTAGCTCGTGCCCATGGCACACATCCGACTTGTATCAACTGGATACCGACCAAGTACAGCATCCACCGCCGCATCGACGTCATCTTCGATCGCCGATCCGAAACTTCCTAGCCCAGCCTTACGATAAGCCGTGCCGTAACCTTCCGATCCGCGAAAATTAACTTGCAGCACCGCATAGCCGAGGCCAGCCAGGAACTGTACTTCCGGGTCAAAATGCCGCTCATCACGGACGCCGATCGGGCCGCCGTGGGCGAGCACGATCATCGGCCTCTTACCTGTCGTGTTCGGCAGCGTGAGATAGGCCTCGACAGGCAGTCCATCTTTGCCTCTTGCCTTGATAACGATGCTCGGCAACCATTTCCGTTTAGAAAGGCTTGGTACTGCTTCGTCAACCAGCGATGCGCGATGAAGTTGCGCGTTGAGCTGGTACAGTGCAAAAGGATAGTCGCTACCGTCGACACCCAGTATCGCGACCTTTCCATCGTCGTTCCGAGCGAGTACGACAGCTGTTTTGTCAGGAAATGCCTTCGCAACGAGATCATTTAGATGACGGTTTTCGTCGTCGAAATATCCGACCACAAGATGTCCCGCATCGTAGTAAGAAGCCCCAATTGGATTTCCGACGCGATTGAAGACGACTCCCTCGGTGTCGGTGCCTTCTCGCGAAAAGAGCGTTTGCGTGATCTTCTTCAACTGCGGATCGAACGCCACGAAATCGCGCTGACTGCGCCCGGCCTCCGCAAATCCGTAGATGAGGTTGCCATCCGTTGACAGGCGATACGGCCAGAAATAGAGGTCGTCCTCGTTATTGAATCGCATCAATTCCTGATACTCGCCTGCACCGCCATAAAGCAGAACGTTTTGCTTATCCACCGTGACCAGCGCTGCGCGGATTTGACCAGAGCCGTCGGTGAACCACGCGAAGTCGTCTTTCAGCCCCTTGTTGAGGCGAGTTTCATACGTACGAACGGACTGCTTTATCGTGGCTTCGCTACGAATGTCGACTTGGTGGACCATGCGCTGTCCATGAGGGCTTGAACTTGCCACCAACAGCTGCGTTGGGTCGCTAGGAATCGTCCCCACAAGAGTTGCCAAATAGGGAAGGCTGAAGGTTTTGAACGTGCGACCTTTAGCACCGTCTTCGACCTGGACAATGACAATGAGGTTGTCTTCGCCGCGTTTACCTAGGCTTGCTATGAGTGTTCGATCTCCGAGCCAACGCATGGATGCAACGGCGAAGGGAGGATTCACTAGGCGTCGCGCATCCGATGCGCGCAGATCGATCAGATCTATTCCCCATTTGCCTTTCTCGTAAATGGATTCTGCAAGCAGGTCGCCGTTTGTGTTCAGTGCGACGAAAGAGACGCGACTCGCCTGCCAGAGATCCTGAATCGGTATCGACGGCGGTTCGGATTTTGGGAGTTCACTCGATTTCTCGAGATCCGCCAGCTTCTTCTCAGGATGCTTGACGCGTTCCTTGCGATACAGCTCCGCAAACGGGTCAGGGTAGTGGCCTACATACACAAAAGGCAGATCACCCACCGATGGGAAACTTGCTTCGAGCCAGTCTAGTGCGCCCAATGCGCGATCTGCGGTACGCAAGCGGCCTCTTATGCCACCTACGCTGCGGAACAAAAGGTCTCCTGGATAGTTGACTACGCCAGCCTTTACTTCAAATTTGAACTCCGCATCATTGGAAAGTTCGTAAAAGTAGTTGCTACTCAATCCGACCCGATCCCAGCGATATTTGCCCGCGGCCACGGCATAGATCTTCGTCGTCACCCCGGCATTCAAGTCCGAAATTTTGGCCGAAGCAAAGTAGTTGCCTTCGCGTTGCACGCGGACATAGTGAAGTGGCGTGAGTGTGTTCACCGAGACGAGGAGCAAGCCTTCATTGGCTCCAAGCTTGATCTCCGAATGCGGATCGATTTCGCGTAAGAAGGCGTGCGCGCAGGTAGGCAGAAACAGCAACCACAACGCCAGCACCACGATGCATCTGGGCATAAGTCCGCAATTGGTCGAGTGATACCGATGGATTGCCGCAATAGCGCGATCCACCCCCGCTTCAATCGTATTTGACACGGCTCGGTTTGGCTATCCCTCAACCCGAGACCTCTACCTGGAGGGCAGTGCCTCAGTTGAATTTCTCCCTTCTTGAGCGGTCTGGCATAAGGGTAGATACTGTATGCATGGGGAGGAAACATTCGCGAGACATGAATCGGTTGGCACACGCTGTCGCATCAATTGCGACAGGCGAGCGTCAGGATGTGGCCGCTGATGGTAAGGATCCCGCAACCGTCTCTCTTGGCCACCGTCGCGGCCTCAAGGGAGGTGTGGTTAGGGCGAAGAAGCTATCCGCCGAGCAGCGTAGCGCCATTGCGAAGCGCGCCGCGCAAGTGCGTTACGGCAAGAAGAGATAGGTGCGGCCCGTGGCAGGGAGCGCCAAAGTGGAATTCCCCCCGCTTCTGCCGGCTGGGCTGCACCACTACAGTCTCCAGGATTTGGACTGGCTATGTGTTCAAAAATTCCCCACATCGACAGTGAGGGGCGCGATCATGCAGACGCTGACGGCGCTATGCAACGACCTAAGGGCTGCCGGTGTAAAGGGTGCCGTCTGGGTAGATGGCAGCTTCCTCACTGAGAAGCTTGACCCAGCTGACGCCGATCTAGTCGTTGCCGTCGATACTGTTGCCACGGCCCCCTCTCCTAACGTTCTTGCTGCTTTGGATAAAGTAGCAAAGCACCAATACGTAACACCTGCTCGATGCGACAGCTATGTCATGGCCGATAAGAGGCTTGAACCATACTGGGTCAAACAGTTCGGGTTCAGTCGCGCTAAAGATGTCAAGGGCATAGCGGTCCTTACGTTATGACCGACATTATCGACATCAGGGAAAAACTCCGCGACACCCATGCGGAGATTGAGCTGTTGCGGCGAGAGATTGTTCGCGATCCGAGCAATCCGTGGCTACCTATTTCTTTAACGTCTCTGGAGTCTCGGCAGCAGCAACTGGAGAATGCTTTTGCGCGCGCGGCTGCCGAACATGGGGAAGATGTATTTAGCTATCGCTTGGTCCGAGAAAGGACACCGAATTTCCCAATCAGCGTACTAGGCGCGACTCTAACTCACTTCCAGAGCCTTCTCACAATCCTCTATGACGCCATTACCAATGGCCCCAAAGAGCGCGGAAAGGTTTCGCACGAGATCACGGAGCAATCAGCACTGAATTTCGGTTATTCGTTTGCCGGTTCGTTGGGTATGGTCTTTACGGTGCCGAGCGAGCGGCTCTTAATTGGAGATTCGAATCTAGACATCGCTGTAAATGGGATGTTTGAAATGATGAATGCGGCATCCCCAGATGAAGTGGCCAAGTATGCGCATCAGTACGGAATTGCTGCGGTCAGAAAGATGTACGCGTGGGCAAATCATCATGTGGCGCAAGGCATAACGACTGATATTGCTTGGCGGCGCGGCGATGCCGTGCGTAGAGAAGCGAAATTAGGGCTGGATCAAGCTATCGTGTTATGCAGCATGATCGAAGCAGCCAGCGAGGTAACAACCACGCCTCTATCGGCGCGCGGCATTTTAGTCGGCGGTGACGTACAGACTAAGAAATTTCACCTCAAATTTTCAGATGAAACCGAGATGGAGGGGCGGCTGGCGAATGATTTCGTTGCGGATAGCCCGCTGACCCTAGGGAAAGTTTACGAGGTAGAAATCACTGTCTACCACAAGACAGAGTACGCAATAGACAAAGAAAACACCTGGTACGAGTTGCGAAGAACGAGTCAAATTCAGAATGAACTTGATGCTTGACTGGTTAAACATAGCTGGCCTGTGACATTGCATGACGAATGTCTGCAATGCGTCGGTGGAAGATCAGAAGCTGTAACGCACCCCACCCCAAATCAACCGCGGCGCACCCGGCGCAAAAAACGTCGTGCGCGGGACGGGATAGTTTCCATCGCCCGGTGCGTTTGCTACGGCGGGAAATGGACGCGCGACAAAGTGGCCGTCGGCATCGAAGCCCTGTGCGCCGAGCTGCGCCGCGGTGGCGTATTTGCGATTGAGCAAATTGTCGATCTGGGCGAAGAAGGTCAGCTTCGGCGTCGGTTTGTAGTTGAGACCGAAATCGAACATGCCGTAGCCGGCGGTCTTGCCGGGGCCGAGATAGTAGGTGCCGTCGGGTTGATGCGCGTTGTTCTCGTTACCGCGCGCGTATGCACCGTCCGTCGCGCGGAAGTCGAGGTTCAACGACAGCGTCTCGCCGAAGTCGTAGCCGACGAAGGCCTTGAAGGTCTGCTTCGGCACGAGCG
>Ga0068854_100001343_pt1 | contig 14816 bp, 16 predicted proteins | sample KBSCornC42_FD_66590 | JGI IMG/M metagenome (GOLD analysis project Ga0068854, IMG submission 66590) | Corn rhizosphere microbial communities from Kellogg Biological Station, Michigan, USA - KBS Corn C4-2 | ecosystem: Host-associated > Plants > Roots > Rhizosphere > Soil ... | reverse complement strand
TGACGGCGAGAAGGATGGCGAGCTTGCGCATGTCGATTCCGACGAATGATCGTTCCAGACGTTTCAGCGAGGCGAGGTCAGCGGTCCAAAGTTGATTTGCGATCTCTACAATGTGGAGAGCGCACGCGGCGTTCTACCACCGATCGCGATGCAAGCAGACGGCCCGCAGTCCCGGCAGTCCACCTATTGCAGAGTTTCGTTCGATTGCGCCTCCCCTCCCGCACAATTTCCGGCACGAACCTTGAGAAGGAAGGGTGTGATGGAAAAGCGGCTTTGCGATATTTGCGGCCATTCGCGCGCGGCGCATGTCGACGGCGTCCATTGCGCGCTGTGCCGTTGCAGCTCGGAGCGGCCGGCGGCGGTGCAGGAGTCGCTCGTGTTCCGCAGCGCGCTCCCGATCCGCACCGCGCGAATCGGCCGAAAACGGTAACCGCATCCGAAGGATTACTTCGGGCAAAGCCGTCGTTGCGCTTTCCATGAGCGAAAAGGCCACGAAAACTTCCAAGACCGTCACCGTGTCCGAACGCAACCTGCAAAGCGCCGCACTCCGTCTGCTGCCGAAACACAACAAGCTCGTATCGCCCGAGGTCGATTACCTTCGACGCGTCCTCGGGGATCGCGCCACGCAGCAGCAGATCGACGAGAAAGTGCTCCAGGTCCGCAAGCTCCCCTGGTCGGAAATCGTCCACGATTGAACGAACCGGAACTCCCTCCCGAAGAGACGCCGCGCGCGGAACCCGCGTGCGATTCCCCATTGCCCGCCGAAACACCGCGGCCTGAAATCCGCGCCGCATTCGAGCCTACGTGTTGCGGTTCGGGCTGCGCGGACTGTCCGTTCTAACGCGCGACGCGTTGTGAAGTAGCAGTGCCGCGATCGCTGTCGGCACCGCCGATGACACGATGTCCACGATGCCGTGATAGCGCATGAAAATCTCCAGCGCGAAGTAAAGAACGACCGCGACCGTAAGCGGAATCGCCCATCGGCGATCGAACGCGCCGATCGACGCGGCCAGTGACGCCGCAAACGCCGAATGCGTGCTGTAGTCGAGACCGAATGACGCCCAGATCTGGTTGCGGTCATCGATGAACCGAACGAGGTACACGATGCCAATCGCTGCGCCGGTCGAAAGGTAGTAAGCGACCGTCGAGCGCGCCGTTCGCGGCGTCCGCAGAAAAGGGACGATCAGCGCGAGAATCGCCAGCAGCGGATTGAACGAATTGGCGATCGCACCAAGCACGCTGTGGGTCGTCATCGTGGTTCCTTATGAGCCTATCGCAAGGCGTTATCATGTGAAGCGCACTTGACATGGCCCACACCGTCCAGAATCGCGTCAAAGAACTCCGCACCGCCCTCGGCTGGACGCAACAACAGCTTGCCGATGCCGTCGGCGTCTCACGCCAGAGCATCAACTCGATCGAGCGCCAGCGCTACGAACCGAGCCTCGCGCTGGCCCTGACCTTCGCCCGCGTCTTCGGCTACGCCACCGACGAAATCTTCCAGTTGGAGGAGAAGAAATGAAGCTCCCCATCTTCGGCACCATCGACGAACGCTTCCTCAACCACCGCCTCCGCTCGACCAGCATCGGCGGCCTGTCCGCCGTCCTGCTGACAGGCATCTTTTTCTTCTACAACCTCTCCCACCACGTCATTCGCTGGGACCTCTTCGCAATCGTCGCACCGCCGGGGTGGTGAAGGTGGGCGTGATGGTTTGGTATCGGATGCGGGATTGAGGCGTCGATTCTGATTTACTTCGCCGGATCGCCGCCGCTCAGATGCAGCTCGAAGCGCGGCGGGTTCACGATCTGGCTTTTCACGGCGCAGTGATCGATGGCGCGTTCGATAGCGCCGCGATATTTTTCGGGGAAGGCTTTCGGAAGTTCGACGGCGATTCGCAGCGCCGTCATGCGCTTCCCGTCGCCTTCGCGCAGCGGTTCCAGCGTCAGTCCCAACCCCTCGGTCGCAAGGTTCCGCTCCTGGCAGAAGCGCAGCGCGTAGAAGCCCATGCAGGTTCCGATGGACGCGAGGAAGAGATCGAACGGCGACATCGCCGAATCCGTCCCGCCGGCAGACCGCGGCTGATCGGTGTGGACGGTGTGACTTCCAAACGTCGCGTCGACGGCAACACCACCCGGAAACGACACAGTGATCCGACTCATGACGCAACGATTCCCTGTTCGCGGCTGCTGCTCTGCATTCGCCGTCACACAATATCGTGACGAAGTGTGGTGAAGCACTGGGCTGCATCACTTGATCACCCGGAACTCGGCGCGTTCGAACTTCAAATCGGCGAGCTTCGTGATGTCGAGCGAGATTGCGTTGGATGAGAGCGTCGGCGCACTCCGCACTTTCCCTTTTGCGCGCTGCACGATCAGCCGGTAAACCACACCGTCGCGCGTGAGGAGCAGAGTAGCGTCATCGACCACGATGTCGTTGAGAAGCAGGCCGAGCCTCTGCCGATTCGCGTCGAAAGCCCCGAAGTCGAAATAGACATCCTCGCCGTCGAATGTCGCGTTGCTGATCGCTCCTTGCCCATGTACGAGGGTGGCCGCTTCGCGGCATGCGATCGGCTCCCGGCCTTCCGCGGTCGGATGCACGTAACGGACGTAACTGACCTGCATCGGCGGCACGATCTTCACGTTTACATTGCGGAACGTTCCTTCGACCGGGTAGGAGAACTCGACGTTGGCGAAAAGCTTCTCCTCGTCCGCGCCTGCCCTCTGGCAACCGGTGCGGATCGGGCCTACGCGGAGACTGAAGGTCGCAACGGTTGTTGAGATCGTGCTGCGGCCAAGGTCGGTCTTCCAGCGGCAGCGCTCGTCCGGGCCGAACTCGGGGTCCCGGACGAGCGTGACCCGGCGGTCTTTCCCATCATGGCCATTGATTACGAGAACAACGTCCTTCAGATCGCCGCAACCCTCGCCGGTGATGCGCACTTTCACGTTTGCAGTGGTGATTCCACCAGCCTGTGCCTCGGTCGCGGCGAGTAAAACGCAGACGAGGGTTTTAATTACAAAGCGCGTCATCGCCTTCTACCAACCTTTTGACGAGCGGTTCGAGATGGGCGGCGGGAAACGTCACGGTCTTCCGCCTCGATTTGCCGGGAGCGTCGTCGGACTCCAGGATATCGATTTCGAGCGTCACGGTCTGCTTCCCGAGGAGCGGCTCGACTTTGTGTTCGCCCGGGCGGACACCGTCGACGCACTTCGTCAGGAGCTCAAAGACGGTCAGCTTTACGTCATGCTCGCCAGGAAAGATCGTCGGAGAGCCGGACTTGCCGAGACGGAGATCGACGTCCTCGATCGGCAGCGAACCAAACTTCAACCGTTGGCCGACGAGGGTGGAGCTCTTCGGGCTGACGTTTACGACGTGCGCGATGATCCCCTCTGCGTTTGCATCAGCCGATTTGAGCGTCGTCCGGGAGGGCCAGAACCATAGGACGACGGCGAGCAGCAAAACTGCGGCGGCAACCTTCACTTCCGTCGTCGTTATGAAAAACCACCACCGCGCCGGCGGCGGATTGCGGAGTTTCGCGACGATGCGAGCGGCCACTTCGTCCGCCGAGAGCGTTTTGGTGAGCCAGACGATTTCTTTGATTTCTGGCGGAACGTGGCCGCTGCGCATCACCGGTAACATGTAACCTGGCTTTTTGTCGCTCACGCTCTTTACGATCGACAACTCTTTCTTCGTCCAGTCCTTCGCGAGGTAAGCCTCGGAGATGAATACGACGCAGAACGGAGCCTCATTCTTGTAGCGGCGCTCGATCCCCTTCGCGAGTCTCTCGCCCCACATTTCGCCCTCTGCATAGTTGAAAACCTTGACCTCCTCAGGCAGCGCGTGATGAACGGCGGTTACGTACTTCCCATCCTCGCCCGCGTACGAAAAGAGTACGTGGTACCGGAAGCGCCTCGGCGGAGGCGGAAGCGGCGTCATTTCCTTCACCTCATTAAGGAGAGCCATCAGTACACCAAATCCCTACTCCATAGTGACGGAGCACTCCGAAGCATTTCATCGGCCGAAGATTCGGCACGCTCCTTACCCCACTTCCTCCCCTTCCACCCGATCCCGCCCGCCCGATTTTGCGCGGTAGAGCGCGGCGTCCGCAGCGGCGACGAGCGCCTGCGGCGTGACTCGTGCGCCTGCGGCGACGCCGAGGCTGGCGGTGACGATGCCGTGGGCGGCGGTGGTGTGGCGGATTTTGGCGTCGCGGATTCGGAGCCGGAGCGTTTCTGCTTCCGCCATCGACTCCTCCAACGGCACGCCGGGAAGAAGCCAGGCGAACTCCTCGCCGCCGAAGCGGGCGGCCAGGCCGCCGCGCGACTCCGTTCGCTGAGCCAGGCACGCGGCCACGGAGCGCAAGGCCTCGTCACCCTCCTGATGTCCCTGCGAGTCGTTGAGTTTCTTGAAATGATCGAGGTCGATCAGGATGAGTGAGATCGGCGCCTCGCGGTTGCATTCCTCTTCCAGCGCCTCGTCGAAACGGCGGCGATTGGCGACGCCGGTCAGTCCGTCGAGATACGACAATCCTCGGAGGCGTTCGTTGGCAACGGCGAGGCCTCTCGTCCGTTCGGCCACGAGCGCTTCGAGCTCGGCCTGACGCGCGTGGAGCGTCGCGACGCGCAGCCGCACGATTCCCCAAACGGCGGCGGCGAGAAGTACGAGCGCCATCAGTTGCGCCCACCACGTCTCGAACCATCGCGGATCGACGGCCACCGGCAGCCGCGCCTCGCTGTTGCTCCGCACACCATCTTCGTTCGTGGCCATGACGCGGAACGTGTAGCTGCCCGGCGCGAGCTTCGTGTACGTCGCGACGCGATTCGTCCCCGCGTCGACCCAGCCGCGGTCGTAGCCTTCGAGCATGTAGCGAAAGGTCACCAGCTCCGGCGCGCGAAGGCTGAGCGCCGTGTAGCGCAACTCCAGGCGGCCGGTGCCGGCGGGAACGCGCAGCGAGCCCTCGGCCGCGCTCACGCCGTCGATCAACGCTTCCTCCACTCGTACGGGAGGCGGGACGTTGTTGCGAATATTCGCGTTCGGGTCGATCACGGCAAGGCCGCGAGACGTGGCGATCCAGATGCGGCCGTCGTGCGATCGCATGGCGCCGGGAAACGCGCCGGTGCATTCGTTGGACGGCATGCCGTCGATCGTTCCGTAAACGGTCCCGGAGAGGTCCGTTTTCCGTCCCTGCATCGCTTCGAGTACGCGATCGCGCTTCACGCGATAGACGCCGCGATTGCTCGTCAGCCAGAGGTCCGCGCCGAGGCCGGCGTCGACGACTTCGAAGACGACGTCGTCGTGCATGCCGTCGCGTCGGGCCAGCGATCGCACGGAGTTGTTCGCGAGATCGAGATGCGCGAGCCCGCCACCCGAGGTTCCGATCCAGACGCCTCGGCGTTCGGCGTCCATGGCAAGGCTGAAGACGCGATCGCTCTGCAGGCCGTGGCCCAGACTGGCCACGACGTTCGCGTGCGATCCATCGCCGTTCGCGCGCCACAATCCCGCGCCGTCCGTTCCGACCAGGAGACTTCCATCGGGCAACTGCAGTAGCGGACGAAGCTGGCGATCTTCGAACTCTTTGACGCGGACCGCGTGTCCTTCGCGCACGAGCGCGAGACCGGCCGCGGTGCTGACCCAGACATCGCCACTCGCGGTCTCGATGAGCGCGCGCACGCGGTCGTTCGGCAGACCGGCAGTGCGCGCATCGATCGTCTCCACGAACTTGCCGCCGCGAAAGCGAGCAACACCACCGCCGTCGGTTCCGACCCACAAGCTGCCGTCGCGGCTCTCGATCAGCGCGTACACCGTGCCGTGCGGCAAGCCGTCGGCCGCCGCGTAGCATCGGATCGGACCCGGGAGGATTCTGCACAATCCGCCGCCTTCCGTACCAACCCAGACATCGCCGTTGCGCGCCTCGAAAACGGCGCGGACGGCGTCGACCGGCAGCCCCTCCTTCCGCGTGAATGAAAGAACTCGCGTATCGCTCAGACGGACCAGGCCACTCGTCGTTCCAACCCACAGGCTTCCTTCCCGATCTTCGATCATGGAACGGATGCCCGGGCTGGGCAGCCCTTCCGCGACGCCCATCGATTCGACGCGCGCTCCGCGCAGGCGCGCCAGCCCGCCATCGGTTCCGATCCAGAGGCTGCCGTCGCGACTGCGCCGGATCGTGCGGACGAAAACGTTCGGCAGCCCGTCGCGAGCGGTGACAGTCCGGATGATCGCGCCCGCGCGCCACGCTGCCAGCCCACCGCCGTCGGTTCCGATCCAGAGCGTGCCATCGGGATCGCGCAGAAGCGCGCGCGCAAAATCGTTGGGCAGTCCTTCGCGCGTCGTAATGCGCTGCTGCACGCGGCCGTCGCGCCAGCGCACCACTCCGCCGCCGTGCGTGGCCACCCACAATCCGCCTTCGCCGTCGTCGCAAATCGTCCAGATGCGATCGGTCGGCAGCCCGTCACGCGTCGTGAAGCGCGTGACCTTTTCGCCGTCGATGCGGAGCAGACCGCCGCCGGCAGTGGCGACGAAGAGCGCTCCATCATGCGCCGTACGAAATTCTCGAATGCGATCCGATCCGAGCAGTTCCGGTTGAAAGGCCTCGATCCGCCCATTGCGCAATCGCGCGATCCCGCCGCCGTACGTGCCGATCCACAGCGTCTTGTCCGGCGATTCATAGAGCGACGAGATGAACGGGCTGCGCAGCGCCGGCGCGTTCTGCCGATCGCTGACCACGAACCTCATCCCATCGAACCGGACCAGCCCTTCCTCGGTGCCGATCCACAAGTAGCCGTCCGCAGTCTGCACCATCGCGTCGATGGTCGCCTGCGGCAGTCCCGACTCACTCGTCCAGACCGAAAGCCGCGACTGCGTCAGCGCCCTGCCAGGATCGAGCGCAAACGCGCCGCTTGCAAAGAAGAGGACGACCAGCGCCAACGCGAAACGCCGGCACTCGAGACGCAAGTTGAATGGTGAAATCCCGGATCCGATGGTCCGGAAATCGTACACCTTGAGGTCAGAGATCGCAGGATGACGCACATCGTCTATGCCGTCATTTCTTACCGCCCGACGGCGATGCATGAAACGCCCCAGCGAATTCTTTCACTACGGAATGATGATATTCTGCCTTTTCGGTCTCACCTATGCGCACTGATGGGTTTCCTGCGAATGCGGTAGCCCTCGACGAGCTTCTCGGCGGAGTGGCCCGAGGACTCCGAACGGCGCAGGGAGAGCTCGACCGCGCCGCGTTCGCGGCCAGCGAAAAGACGGTGGTCGTGAGCGAACGGGAGATCCATCTGCGGCCGCTTTGGTTCGTGTTTCAGCGCACCACGCTCGATCTCGAGCTCTCGACGATCGCCGCCGAGGGCGCCACGCTGAATGTGCGGCCCATCGACCCGGTAGCGGTCGCGTTGCGCGGGCACGCGGCCGCCGCGGGGATGCGGTTGCATGTGGAGATCGCGCCGCTCGCCTCCGACGTCATCGCCCGCGACCGTTAGGAGCGGCCATGGATTCGTTACCGATCAAGCCGGACAACCCTGTGGTGCTACCCGACGGGCAGAAAAGCCTCCAGGAGACGATCGACCGCCTGACGAAGGAGGTCGCCACGCTGCGCGCCGCGAACACCGAACTGCAGGCTCAAATCGCGCGCACGGCGGCGCCGGTGCGCTCGCCCGACGAACTGGCCTCGGCACTGCAGCGCACCGTCGACCGGCTGCAAGGCGACCTCGCCTCGCTGGCGAACCCGGTGGCGAACTTCGCCATCAAGGACTTCCGCCTCGAGACGGCTCTGACGGTCGGGATCACCGACCTCGGCACGATCGAATACCGCATGGTGACGCCGAGCGCCAACGTCGATCCGAATACCCTCAGCAAGCTGACGATCTCGCTCGTTCCGATCGAGAAGCAGGGAGCGCAGGGAACCCTCTCGCCGCTGTTCTTCGACGCGGAGAAGGAGGTCTCGCAGATCGGCGCCAGCGAGACTCTCCAGAAGCTGTTGGAGAGCAACCACATCTTTACCATCGGCGAGTTCCGCAATGCCGTCTCGCGCGCACGGGTGCGGACTCTCCTCGCCTCGTCGACGCAGACCACACAGCAGGAATTGGCGCTGCTGCAAGCGCGCTCCGAGCTACTGATGCTGAAGGGTGTCGACCGCAGCGTGGCCGATGCGCTGATCGCCGCGAAGATCGACGGCCTGCAGGCCATCGCGCGGTCGACGCCTGCGGCGCTGCAGCCGGTCCTGAAGAGCGTGAGCCCTGCGCAGGTCGAGCAGTGGGTCAACGCGGCGCGGGCGTTCACCGGCATCGAGACGGCTGATCCTCCTCCTCCGGCGCCTTCTCAGCCACGCGTCCGTCCCTCGCGGCCGCCATCGAACACGTAGGGGCGGCCGAGGCCGCCCCTTTTGTTGCGCGATCAGAATGTCACGGTGGTGTTGGTGTTGACCATGCCGAGGCGGGCGCTGAAGATGATCGCCTTCGGCGACGTGTCGACCGGCTGCGCGCCGGCCGGCGTGGGCGCGAACGTCCGGCGCAGCTTGATCTTCACATTGCCGGCGTCGGCACCGGCTGGGCCGGTCGTATCGGCACCGTCGAACTCCCACGGAGCGCCGTCGGTGTCGATGGAGACGTGCTTGCCGCTGATCGGCCCTCCGGTCTGATTGCGCAGTTGGATCAGCACCGACATCGTGCGGACCTTCGTGCCATCCGCTTCGGCCGGTAAATCGGTGATCGCGCCTTCGACGATGGTGAGGCTCGGACCGCTGATGACCTGCCGCGGCTTCGGCACGCCGATGTCGCTGCGCGGAGTGATCTGCGCGAACATGCGCGCCTGACCGATGGCGACGGCGCGGTCGCTCGTCGTGTTCGTAGTGCTCGTTTGCGACCGCGCATTCGTCGAGCCGGAGAGCGTGCCGGCGAACGGTACGAACGCGAGCGACAGGCTGCCGCGGCTGGCGTTGCTGGACGTGCTCACGGACGAGGTGTTGTCGGTGGCGAAGTCGCTGACGGCGAAGATGCCCTGCACGCGAACCTGCGGGAACTCGTAGAAGACTGGATCGACGAGGTTGATCAGCGGGAGTTTCTGAACGATCGGCGGAGGCGAGGGCGCGATCGTGCCGTCGTCGCGGAAGAAGGTTTCCTGCACGGCGATTACGTCGACGAGCGTGGCGGCCAGCGCGGTGGCGGTCTTCGCACTCGTCACGGTGAGGTTCTTCTGCGTGGCCGCGGTGGCGAGGCCGACGCCTTTCAACAACTCGCCGAAGCTGGCGCCGGCTGCGCTGAGCGCATCTACAGAATTGGTCGAGAGTGTCGCGGCCAGGGCGGAGTCGCCGAGGCCGACGAGGTTATTCGATGGTGTGCTCATGGTGCTTCTCCTTTCACAGCGTCACGGTGGCTGTTTTGTCGATCTGGCCGAGGCGGATAGTTACAGGGAAATTGCGAAATGCCCCGCCGCCGTTCCGCGTCAGCGCCAACTTCACCTTGCCCGCAGGGTCCGAGGTTGTCGTCGTCCCGGCCACGGGTGCGGCCAGCAATCCGGGCGCCTCGGCGATGATTGTCCGGCCGGGGTTCACCGCGCCGTCCACCTTCCGAAGTTCGATCAGAAGCTCCGTTGCGCGGCCGGTAACGGTGTCGCCGTTCTTCTGTTCGGTCACCGCTCCTTGCGAGATGAAGATTTGCGGCCCGACGGAGAACGACGCGGCCACGGGGAACCTGCCGGTCGCGCGAGGTCCGAGCAGCGCGTCGACCCGGCACTGGCCGGAGCTCCAGGCGGCGTTCTGCTCCGCGCTGGTGTTGACGGCTTGATCGGAGCTGGAGGTGTCGGCGCGGAACCAGCCGGCGAACGGCCAGGAAACGCTGCCGGAGACGTTGGTGCTCTGTTGATGCGCTTTGAACGACAGCCCTTGCTCGCCGTGGAACTCGCCGACCGTCAGATCCATCGAGATGCTGACGTTTTTCCATTCGTGAAACACGGGCGTGAAGAAGTTCAACACCGAGAGGCTTTGCGTCGTCAGCTTGGTCTTGGCTGAATCGGCGGAGGGGAGGCCGTCGTCGTCGAGCTCGACGATCGCCTGCGTGACGACGTCGATGTTCGTCTTGTTCAACTCGTTGACGGTGTCGATGACCGCTTTGTCGAATTCGGCCTGCGATGATGCGATGGCATCGCCGATGGCCGAGAGCACATTGCCGAAGGCCGGCGAGCCGTCCTTCAACTGCTTGGCGATGTCTTCGCCTACGCCGAGGGTGATGCCGCCCGTCGGAATCGTCACGGCGCCGGCAACGTCTGCCGCCGCGGCGACGGCGCCTCCCTCCGTCGGCGCGATCGCGCCGACAGGCGCCAATGGCGCCCCCGGCTGCTGCTGGGGACCCGCGCTCGTTTTTGTCGGTTTCGTGGAATCGGGATCTTTGTCTTGGGCCATAAATCTCTCCTTTCTCAGTTAGTTGGTCAGGCCGTCGACCGCGACGGCAAGGGCGAATGGCTGCGGACCGGCCGGAACGTTGAAGGCGCTGACGCGGAGCACGTACTGCCCCGCCGCGAGCCCTCGCTCCTCGACGACTTCCACCGGGTTCGTGCGGTCCGGCTCGCGCGGCAGGGACGAGCCGTCGGGATGGAGCACGGTCAGATCGAGGTCATTGATCAGCCGCTCGCCGGGGGCGTCGTACCAGCAGAGGACCGCGCGCAACGCGGCTCCGGCGGGGACGTCGATCGGATAGCGGCGCTCCTCCCCCGTCTCGATGCCGGCGCTCTCCTCGATCAACAACAGACGATTCGGAAGGCTGGCGGCCGCGTCGATCTCGCCGTGGCCTCCTTCGAATTTGTGTGCGCGCTCGAACTCCGCGCGCCCGCGGACCGGCCGTGCGCCGGCGATGAGCAGCGCTTTGAGCGCCGCACCGGACGGTGTTCTCCCACTTTCGCGCCACGCCTGGCGCACGAGCGCCGCGCGTCCGCCGGCGATGCCGGTTGCGGCGGAGGTCCCACCCTCGAACATGTAGTGCGGCAGCGGATCGGCGAGACCCCATCCGCGCCCGGCGCAGGCGCGCGAGCGCGGCGCGGCGACGTTCGTCCCGGGCGCGCAGAGGTCGGGCTTCGTCCGCCCATCCGCGGAGGGCCCGGCGGAGCTGAAGCAGGCGATCCGCGCGGCATGACCGCTGATGGCGTCGGCGCGATCGAGAGGATTGCGGTAGCGCTGTCCGTTGGGATCGAGCTCACCCCATGTCCGCCGCAGGCCGGCATCGGCCGGTCCTTCGGTCGCGCCGACAGCGATGACGTTCTTTCCCGACGCCGGCGCATACAGCGAGCCGAGCTCGATGCGTCCGTCGCCGTTGCGGTCGCTGCCGTCGTTGCCCGCGGCAAAGAGAATGACGGCATCGGGATGCTCGTGCAGAAAGAGGTCGGCCTCGAAGCAGTCGTCGGTATACGCCCCTCGGGCCGGATCTCCCCACGAGTTGATGTGGATGCGAGCGCCGCGGTCACGCGCCTGCGCGAACAGTTCGCGCAGATCGAGCGGGCGGCCGCTCAGGTAATAGCCGCTGCGGAGTTGCGCGCGGAACTGCGGCTTGATGTCGCAGAACTGCTCGAGAGCCTGAAAAACGAGGCGCGCGCCGGGGGCTTCGCCGCGAAAGCTGCCTCCGCTCATGGCGCCGTCGCCCAGGGCCAGGCCGGCCACGTGTGTGCCGTGGCCGCTGTTGCGGTCGGCGGCGTTATCGTCGGCTGCGGGCTGCGTGACAAAGCTCGACCACGACGGATTCGTCGGCCAGCTCGCAATCAGCTCGATCCGGCCGTGAAAGTCGAGGTGGAGGTCCGGGCCGTCCGCGCCAAAATCCAGACCGGTATCGGCGACGGCGACGATCTCTCCCCGTCCGTCGATGCCCAGTGGGAGAGCGGGCGGCGCCTGGACGCTCGGCGCCGCGGCGGCAACACCGCTTAGAAGGATCGGACCGCGTGCGTAGTCCGCGATCTTCACCCCTTCCAGATCGCGTAGCACGGCCAGATCGCCGCTGTAGTCGACGCGGACCTTCGACGACGACGCGGAGAGGATCGGAATGCCGAGCGCGCGCAGTTGCTCTTCGACGCGCGGCCGGCGGTCGCGCCCGAAGCAAACGACGTCGATGAGCGACGACGGCATGCCGGTCGCGACGCGTTGCCCGGCATCGTGCGGCGCCAGCGGCCGCGCGCAATGCTCCTGGCGATACGCCGCAGCTCCAGCAAGGAAGGGAAACCGCGCCAGCTCGTCAGGCCGCATCCCTGCCGGTAGTGTCACGCACGCGCCGAACGGCGGCGCCCAGAACTCCGTTTGGATTCCGGCCACCGCCAGCGCATCCTTCCACTCCCGAAGCACCGGCCCGGTGAAGCGGATCAGGCTGCGCGGCTCCGCGTGCTCCTCAAACACTCCACCGGCGATGACCACAGGAGCACCGTGACACCAGACAACGTCCGGAGAACCATTAGTCATGAATTCAACCCTGATTCGTAGTGCCTCCAGGGCCGAATTCGTTACAGACTGAGGAACTGGTCGCGCACCGGCGGAATCGTGCGTGACAAGGACGTTGAACCGCTCAGTAAAGGACGCCTGTCACCACGCGCCTGCGCGTTGCTCGCAAGCCCCTGATCCAACCGCTATGCGAAGTGCGCGGCGTTCGCGGCGATGAACTGCACCTTGTCCGCCGGCACGTCATCGAGCGCGAAGATCGCGTCCGAGGTGCAGGCCGGGATGCACGCACCGCAGTCGATGCATTCCGACGGGTCGACGTACATCTGCGTCGCGCCTTCGAACGAAGCCTCATCCATCCGCGGATGAATGCAGTCGACCGGACAAGCGTCTACACACAGCGCGTCTTTAATGCAGTTGTCAGTGATGACGAAAGCCATTGATTGATCTCCCGATCGCCAGAATTTCCAGGCGATGGTAACGGCCGAGCCCACCGCGAGATGTGGAGCGAGTCACCGCCCGGTATGACGAAAATCACACGCGCCGGGACTAGCACGGTCAGTACGCGCTCTCAGTGCGCGTCTGCGTTCAGGTTGCACAGCGTCTCGGCCTGTTGGCGGAGGAGCCTGCGCCCTTCCCGGTCCGTGGCGTCGTACATTTCGCAGAAGTGGGCTAGCTCCGCGGTGGGAGTGCCGGACGGAAGGGTCATGCCGTCTTCGGGCTGATCGGGATCGAAAACCAGGATCTCTTCCCAGCCGCTGTCGCTCTTGACCAGCTTCGTGTAGACGGCCACGATTACGCGCGGGGGTCCGGTGGCGCGGCGCGAGTAGCCGTCTTTGGTCCGCTTCCATGTCCGGCGGCCGGCTTCGTCGATCATGCGCATGAACTCCTCGAGCGACTCGCGGGCGGTCTCGCTGACGTCGACGAACTGCAGCCGCGAAATGTAGGTGGGCCGAGGATTGATCGCCGCCACACGGCATCCGCGGACGATTCCGATCAGCTCGATCTTCAGGTTCCGGAAACGCAATGTGAACAAGGCCCGCTCGTCCGGCTTGACGGCGGAGAACGACTGGACGCTCGCTCCCTTCTTCGAGATGTCGAGCAGGTTTCCCTGGTGGCGGTTGACTGCTGCGACGACCATCACGGTCAGTTTCAGGCGCGGCTCGCTCCTGCGCTCCTTCGCCAGGCCGATCTTGCGGAGTAGTTTTCCCATGATGAGGAGCGGCTCGGACCGTCGAGCCGCGTTCCGTTTGCCGGACAGTTTAGATCAGCGGCGGTCTGATGCGGCGCTTCCTGCCCTCGGCGATTCTGACGTATAAAACATGGAGGTGTTTCCCTCCCTGTCGGTGAGGTTCACCAGCATCCGCGAGGCGGCGATGACGTCGAGAAGCCGGAAGGTGCCGTCGCTTTCCGGTTGGATGGCCTTCACGAACCTGGCGCTGGTGCGGTTGCCGGGACTCTCCGCGTAGATCTCGACGGTCGTGCCGGCGCAGGCCTTGCCGTTGAGCGACCCGAGGCCGCCAGGAACGCGTTCGAAAGATCCGAAGAGGATGGGCGTGGCGATGCCGCGGTTGGCTGCCCCTTCGTCGTACGCGCAGGTACCGGCCCTGGCCGCCGACGGTTTGCCGGTGCTGCCGATCAGCGTCCCGACCGACACGAAGTCCGCCTCGCTGATTCGGTTTCTCGCGGGCGCCGCGCCGCCGGAAGGGTCGAAGAGGATGGCCGTGCCGGAGATGTCGGCAAACCGGTCGCTGAGCAGGCTGTTGTCCGAAGCGGCTCCGCGGATGACGATGCCGTTCGCGGCGTGGACGACGGCCGTATTGCGGATACGAACCCTGGATCCGCGAGACTCGATCACGATCGCATCGGCGCGGCCCGCGGCGTCGACTTCGCAATGTTCGATCGACGATTCAGGACTGTCGATGACGACGACCGCGCGGTTGGTAATGCCTTCCGCACGCAGCGCGAGGTCCGGCTGCTGCCCGCTCGTCGTCGAGCGCGGCTTGGAGGGATCGGACGCCATCCACGCCGCGCCATCGATCGACGTGCCGCGATCGATCACAGCCGGCAACGGAGAGTTGCAGCGGATGGTCCAGCGTCCGTTCGACGGCGCGGTCAGCGGCAGAAACCGCATCGCGTTCGGACCGGCGATTGCGTTCGCGTTGCGGAGGAACTGCCGCAACGAACCCTGACTGCTGCGCCCTGCGGTGGTCTCGTCGACATCCTGGGCGTTGTCGACGACGTTGAAGCTGAAGCCGAAGGACGCCGTGGCCCGCACCGCCGCATCGGTCGTGTCCACACGCACGAGATGTCTTGACGTCGATAGCTTCCTGGAGTCGTCGGGCTGCGAAGCCCAGCGCCCGCCGATGCACGGTCCCGGTGCCGTGCGCGTAACCGGCGTCGCCGAGTC
>Ga0068854_100001331_pt1 | contig 14905 bp, 12 predicted proteins | sample KBSCornC42_FD_66590 | JGI IMG/M metagenome (GOLD analysis project Ga0068854, IMG submission 66590) | Corn rhizosphere microbial communities from Kellogg Biological Station, Michigan, USA - KBS Corn C4-2 | ecosystem: Host-associated > Plants > Roots > Rhizosphere > Soil ... | reverse complement strand
TCGACGTCGTAATTGCGAAGGGCCTGAACGATCTTGGTCTGAAACGACGGTGGCAGCCCCTCCACCTCGGCGTCGAGCGAATGCAGGAAGGAATGGAAGTGCTCGCGCGGGCTGTGGACGCGCTCGTCGGTGTCCTCTTCGTCCAGAGTGGGACGGTTGCGCGACATCTCGCAGATGTCGGCGAACGTGTCGAGCAGTCCGAGTTCGGCCCCGACCAGCTCCGGGTCGTCGAAGGGCAGGCTGCCGCGAAGAGCGTCGTACTCCGCGAGCACCGTGCGTGCGCGGCTGGCGCCCATGTCGTATCCGAGGATCGACGCGCGGAGTTCGGCCAGGCGCGCGAGGGCTTCGGCGCGCGGGTTGGTGTCCTCGATTCTCGGCTGGCTACGGAACTGAACCCGCGGCGCTGCCTCGGCCGCCGCACTCTCACCGGCCTGGTCGAAGCGCAGCAGTGCGGCACCCGAATCGACCTGGCTGTTGACCGCGGCGAAGATCTCCCGCACGCGCCCCGCGGCCGGTGCCCGCAGGGCGGTTTCCATCTTCATGCTCTCCAGGACCACCAGGGTGGCGCCGGCCTCGACCTGGTCGCCCACCGCCACCGGCATGGCAACAACCACCGCCGGAGCCGCGGCACGGACCAGGCCCGCTTCGTCCTGGCTGATGCGGTGGCTGATGCCGTCCACCTCGACGAGGAACCCGGTGGGGCCCGCGACCGTGACGATGTGGAAACGCTGGTTGCCAAGGCTCAGTCGGCTCTCGTATTCACCGAGCCGTTCGACCTCGACGACAAGCCCGCCGCCATCGCCAACCACTCGGTAGGCGTGTGGACCGATCTGTCCGACGTTGAGGCTATAGGCCTGGCCCTGGTAGTTGAGCTCAACCTTCTGGCCGATGGCGTGGCTGGCGCGCGGTCGGCCACCACGTGCCGATGCCAAGAAGGCGGAGCGTTCGCGGCTTTCTTCGGCTTCGTATGCGTCGACCGCGGCCGCGATGAGCGCGATGTCGGCCGTCGGCGTGGGGCCTGTCGCCGTTCCAGCGCCGGTGCGGTCGAGCCAGCCGGTGTCCGCCGACGCGGAGACGACCTCGTCACGGCTGAGCAGATCGAGAAGGAAGGACTTGTTGGTGGTGCCCCCGTCGATGACGACAGTGGTCTCCCGCAGGGCGGTGCGCGCCCGAGCCAGTGCTTCGTTTCGGTCCCGGCCCCACGCGATGATCTTGGCGACCATCGAGTCGTAGTCGGGTGGGATGACGTCGCCTTGCGCAATGCCGGTGTCGACGCGGATACCGGAGCCCAGCGGAAACTTCAATAGCCGCACGGTGCCCGGCGCGGGCGCGAAGTCATTGTCGGCATCCTCGGCGTTCAGCCGGGCCTCCACGGCGTGACCGAACTCCGGGGGGCATTCACCCTCGAGAGCACCCCCGCTGGCGACGAAAATCTGAAGCTTGACCAGGTCCAGGCCGGTGGTGACCTCGGTGATCGGGTGCTCGACCTGCAACCGGGTATTGACCTCGAGGAACGTAAAGACCTTCTGATCGGGTTGGTAGAGGAACTCGACGGTGCCGGCGCCGCGGTATCCGGCCGCGCGCACGAGTTCGGCCGACACGCTTCTCAGATGGTCGGCCTGCTCCTTGGTGAGCAGCGGCGAGCTGGATTCCTCGATCACCTTCTGATTCCGGCGCTGAATGGAACAATCGCGCACTCCGGGCGCCCAAACATTGCCGTGGTTGTCGGCGATCACCTGGACCTCGACATGGCGGGCGTCGGTGACAAGGCGCTCCAGGAACACCACCGGGTCGCCGAACGAGCGCTCAGCCTCGCCCTGCGTGCGCTCGAGTGCGACTTCGAGTTCATCAGGGGAGAAGACCTTGCGGATACCGCGGCCGCCGCCACCACTACGGGCTTTGATGATCAACGGGTAGCCAATGGCCTCTGCGTGCCGGCGGGCGTCCTCGCGGGTCTCGACCGGGCCACCGCTCCACGGTGCGAGTGGAACGCCCACCTTCTCGGCCAGAAGTTTGGCCTCCACCTTGTCACCCAGTGTCCGCATCGCGGCGGGGGGCGGCCCGATGAAGGTGAGCTTCAAGCGCGCACAGAGCTCCGCAAAGGCGATGTCTTCTGCGACGAAACCCCAGCCCACCCACACCGCGTCGGCCTTGGCCTCCAACAGGGCGCGTTCCAGCTCGGCGTGGTCGAGGTAGACAATGCCCGATGTCTTGCGGAGCGTCACGGCTTCGTCGGCCTGACGAACGAACATGGCCCGGCGCTCCGCGTCGGTGTGAAGGGCGATAGTCGTTATGCCGCAACCGTGCTCGGCATTCAGTTCGCGCACCGCCCGAATCAGGCGCACCGCGGCCTCACCTCGATTGACCACTGCGATTCGTCTGGGAAACCGGATGTTCGATGGGTCAATCACTGGCTCAGTCTATGTGTCCTACCGGCGCCAAAAACGAAATCGGTGCCTCTATTTGGACGGGAATGGACGCCCGAGGAGTCAGCCGCTTTGGCAGATCTAGCGCGTGCTTGATAAAGTGAGCAACGTCCATTTGCCCATGAGCTAGGAGAAAAATGACTGACACCTCAAAGCCCACCGTCGACGTTCTCGAGGCTACCCAGAAGTTCGGTGAGCAGCTGGTTTCGACGGTCAAGCAGACTCAGAGCCTGGTTTTGGACGCCGCTCGTGCTTTCGCGGGCGCGTTGCCGTCAGCACCCTCGGGCCTGTCCGACAACCTCGGTTTCGTTGCGCTGCCCGACGTGCAGGCGGTCACCGCCTACAGCTTCGATCTCGCCGCCGAACTGCTTGCCGCGCAGAAGGATTTCGCTGTGACGCTGGTCGGCACGTGCACTCCGGAAAAGACGGCTGAGTAATAGTCAGCTTTACGACCAGGGAAGAACGGCGATGGCGGAAGAGTCAGCGAACAATAGCAATCTTCTGGGTTCGTTCATCCGCGCGCAGCGCCAGATGGCAAATCTGTCGCTGCGCGACCTGTCCGCGATGACTGCGGTGTCCAACCCGTATCTCAGCCAGATCGAGCGCGGGTTGTCCGAGCCCTCGGCCCGCGTGCTCAAGTCGATCGCCGAGGCACTCAACATTTCGGCCGAAGCCCTGTTCGCACAGGCTGGCCTGATGACGGAGTCGAACCACTCCGACGACAATGCAACGGAAACCGCATTGCGCATGGACACCCGGCTCACCGAGCAGCAGAAGCGTGCGCTGCTCGGTGTGTACCGCAGCTATCTCGCAGCAAATGGCTGTGGGACAGCGGACGATTCGGCGGATATCTGACCTCGTCAGGCTAGAGGCGACAGCGATCAACGAGACTGCTGAGCTCCGCTGACACCCGGTCGGGAAGTTGCAGCGGCACGAAATGCGTGGCAGGCAGTTCGACGTATCGACTCCCCGGTGTGCGCGCGCTGGCCGCCCGCATTCGTTCGGCCGAGGTGATCGCATCCCAGGTCCCGGCGATATAGGTGACTGGCATGTCGATCCCGCTCAGGTCTATCTCGGGGTGGTCGCCGACTGCCCGGGCCAGGCGCGAATACCAGGGCCAATCATGATCAGCGAATCGTCGCAGCACTCGGAGCAGGGTTTGGCCGTGAATCACGTCGAGCCCGAACGTACTCAGTCCCCTTGGGTCAAACCCATGCTCGGGCGACCCTGGCAATCCGTTGCCGAGTCGGTTGAGAACTGGCCCGAGGTACCGCATCAGATGTGACCCCGCCCGTCCCGCCCGCGGGCGCAGGAATCGGGGAAGGGGATGAAGCAACGCTTCGAACGTTGCTCCCGGGACGCCGCCGATGGCGAGCACGCCGGCGATCCGTCGTTGATCGCGCAGTGCGGCCTCAAAAGCGATGTTGACGCCGGCCGACCAGCCGATGACCACGGCTCGATCGATGCCGTAGGTATCCATCACCGCGATGAGATCGTCGGTGTGGTCAGAGATGGTGATCCGCGACTCGTCGGCGGGGCGATCAGACCCGCCGAGACCACGATGGTCCCACGTCACGACCCGATAGGTGTCGGTCTGCTCGTTGATCGTCGGCCAGGCATCGTGCGGCGTGCCAAGCCCGTTGGAGATCAGCACGGGAACGCCGCGGCCCTCGTTGCTCCATGCCCGCAACCGGGTCCCATCGGCGGATGTAATCGATCGGTACCCCACCGCATGCCATGCTAGTCGGCTGGGCACAGGAGCAGACGGAGTTGGGTAATCTGCTCGACATGCTCGTCACCCCCCTTCCAATGAGCCTCTAGTCGGCGCGAGCTCCCGAACCAGAGATGGCCTCTACCAAGCGGATCCAGCTCACATCCGGCGCCCTGCACGTGGAATCGAATGGCGATCCGCTCGGGCGTCTGGTCCTGTGCGTGCATGGCCTGTCGGCCAATTGCCGGTCGTTCGATCGATTCGTGCCGGTGTTGGCCGAGGCGGGTCGCCACGTCGTCACCATGGATTTGCGTGGTCGTGGCCGCAGCGACATAACCCCACCCGGTTCTTACGGTTGGGACAGCCACGTCCGCGATCTCCTGGAGATTGCGGAACTGTACGGGGCCGATTCGTTCGACGTGATCGGGCACTCGATGGGTGGTTTCATCGGAATGTCGCTGGCGGCACAGTATCCGCGGCGGTGTGGCCGTCTGGTCCTCATCGACGCCGTGGGCGCGCCCGAGCCCAGCGCTTTGCTGTCCATCGCGAAGTCGGTGAGCAGACTGGGCCGGACGTATCCGTCGGCATCGGCTGCGCTGTCCCACATGCAGGCCGCGGGCACCATTGCGCCATGGGATGCATTCTGGGACGGCTACTTCGGTTGGGAGCTGGAATCATGCGACGGCACCGTCCGGGTTCGCACCGACGTGGCTGCAGTGCGTGAGGACAGCGCGTACGGATCAACGCAGAACGTTTATGGGCTTTGGCCGCGGTTGGAATGCCCGGTCCTGTTGGTCCGGGCCAGCAGGCCCATGGCCTCAGGCGGCGGCCTGGTGGTCTCGCCGTCTGACGCCGAACGGTTTGCCGCCGAAGCCCGCGACGCAACGGTGGTCAATGTCGACGCCGATCACTACTCCATCTTGATCAGCGCACCGGCGATCAGCGCCGTCGAGCGATTCGTCGGGGCAGGGCGCAGCGCCTGAGCACGGCATTCCACGTTTTGATGTGGGCCAGGCCTACGCCAACGCATACTTGTCGAGCCAGTAGGGAATTCCCTCTGCGATCAACCGAAGGAGGCCCATGACGTCGTCAGAGGCGCCCGCCCGCTCCAATTCGCGTCCAGTTCAAGATCTGATCGGGGTCGCTGAAAATGTCACCTTCTCTGCCGATCCCGCCTCCCTATTCCGCGAACTGCTAACCACCGCCGGGATGACGCTGAGAAATCCGGCGGCGGTCTTCGCTGCCAACACGCGTCTGCTCTGGGGCTACGCCGGCGCGCTGCGGGCCGCCGGTGAACGGGCGATGGGTCGTGACACTCCCGGTCCCATCGAGAGCTCCCGTGGCGACAAACGATTCGCCGATCCCGCCTATCAGGAGAACCCGGCGTATTTCCTGCTGGCTCAGCAGTATTTGCTGTTCAGCCGGTATGTCGACGAACTCCTCGACACCGCAGGCGTGACTGGAACGCGGGAAGCAAAAGCGCGTATGGCCGCTAGGTTTCTTGTCGATGTGCTGGCCCCGACGAACACCCTGCCCGGCAACCCCGCAGCGATACGCAAGGCGTTCGACACGGGCGGCAAGAGCATCGTCAATGGTCTCAAGAACTGGGTGCACGATGTCCGCCACAATGGTGGGTGGCCGTCGCAAGTCGACAGCTCCGGATTCGAGGTCGGCGTCAACATGGCTGCGACTGCGGGAAGCGTCGTCTACCGCAGCGATCTCATCGAGTTGATCCAATACTCGCCGCAGACTCCGGAGACGTTTGCGGTTCCGTTGCTGTTCTGCCCGCCGTGGATCAACAAGTACTACATCATGGATCTGGCACCGGGCAAAAGCCTCATCGAGTGGGCCGTCCAGCACGGGCATACGTGCTTTGCGATCAGTTACCGCAATCCCGATAGGTCGATGAGCGATCTCGGATTCCGCGACTACCTGTTCCAGGGACCGCTGGACGCCGTGCGCGTCGTGCGGGAGATCACCGGTGCTCCCGCGGTCAACACGGTTTCGGTCTGCCTCGGTGGAACACTCACTGCAATCGGGCTCGCGCACAACGCGGCGCGAGGCGACGACTCCATCAAGTCCGCGACATTCCTCAATACGCATACCGATTTCACTCAACCCGGCTTGCTGGGCACGTTCACCGATGAGGCAACGGTCGCGAGACTTGAGAAGCAGATGCGGAAGACAGGCTTCCTGGACTCGGCGACCATGGCGCGGACCTTTAGTGCGTTGCGGTCAAACGACCTGATCTTCCAGTACGTGGGGAACAACTGGCTGCAAGGAAACAAGCCACCGTCGTTCGACTTGCTGGCCTGGAACGAAGACTCGACCCGGATGCCGGCGCGGATGCATTCGGAGTACCTGCGCGCATGCTATCTGCGCAACGAATTCGCCCGAGGTGAGTTCGAAATCGACGGCAATCGTCTGGACCCGGGCCTCATCGACGTCGACAGCTACGTATTGGCAGCTGTAGACGACCATATTGTGCCGTGGACATCGGGCTACAAGACCACCCAGCTTTTCGGAGGCAAACGCCGGTTCGTCCTGAGTTCGTCCGGCCACATCGCCGGTATCGTCAATCCTCCCAACCCCAAGGCCAAGCACTGGGTCAACGACAGTCTTCCCGCCGACCCGCACGAATGGAAAGCGAATGCAGACTTGGTCACCGCCACCTGGTGGCAGGACTGGGCGGCGTGGATCGCCGAACGGGGCGGGGAAATGATTCCCGCGCCCGATCACGAGGGCAGCGACGAGTATCCACCGATCGAGAAAGCCCCCGGTAGTTACGTCCGGGCCACTTGATGAGCCACTCGCCGGGGGTTGTTGACTCGGAGGCGATAGAACTCTCGATTGGCGGTCTGCGCATCGCGGCGCGGGCCACCGGATCCGGTGATCCGGTCTTGTTGCTCAACGGCATGTCGCGCCCGATGGAGAGCTGGGCGCATTTCGCCAGCGCACTTCAAGACAGAACTGTCATCGCATTTGACGCACCCGGGGTCGGCGCCAGCCAAACCCCGGTGGTTCCGCACTCGATGCCCATGTTCGCGGATATCGCTGCACGGGTCCTCGATGCGTTCGGCATCGCGAAAGCGGATGTCGTCGGATACTCCCACGGCGGCGCGGTCGCCCAGCAGTTGGCGGTCGGTCATGCGGCCCGCGTGAACCGACTCGTGCTGCTTGCGACGGCTTGTGGAGTGGGCGCCGTTCCAGGGCATCCCCGCGATCTCACCCAACTGTTGCTGACGCCAAATCGCGAAACGCGGTGGCCGCGCCCGGATCCGGTGGGCTTGCTGTGGCAGATCGCCGCCATCTCGACCTGGTCCAGCATCCCGGTTCTCGGCTGTATCGCCGCACCCACCCTGGTGGTCTGCGGCGACTACGACAGGGCCGTCCCGCCCGCGAACAGCCGGCTTCTTGCGGCGCGCATCCCCAATGCCCGCCTCGTCACGGTCGAAGCCGGGCACGATCTGCAGAAGCCCGCACCGGCGGCCGTTGTGGGCCGCCTGGTGGAGCGCTTTCTCGATTCGAAAACTTCGACGCCGCAACCAGAATGAGGGTGGTTATCCAAAGGCAACGGCCGCAGTATCGGCCCCCGGCACGTCGATCGACTCGGCAACCTCGGCCGACTCGCCGGTCGGCGCCGCCTGGTCGTCAGGCGCGATGACGGCGGGATCGACCCGCAGAACCGCGTATCCCGCAACGGCGCCGGCACCGAAGCCAGGGGCGAAAACCCGGATTGGCTTGGTGATCACCTTGTCGCGGACCGCGTCGTGGATTGCCAGCGGAATGCTCGCCGAGGAGGCGTTCCCCACCCGTTCGATATTGAAATACAGCTGATCCGGCGATAGGCCGGCGCCCGTCGCCAGATCGGTAACCATGGTCTTGTTCGCCTGGTGCGGGATGATCAGTTCGATGCTGTCCAGAAGCGAATCCGCGACCCCATCCGGGTCAGGCAAGGCCCGGATGTCGTCGAGCATCTGCACTAGGTAGCGCCCGGCGAGCGCCTTGACCTCGGGGCCGAAGACGGTGATGTTGTTGGCGAACGCGGGGTTAGGCCACAAGATCGAGTTGACCTGGCTTGTCGGACCGCTGGCATAGGTCTGCATGTACTCGATATCCGGCGGCGACCCCTCGGGGGCGGGGCCGAGGACAATGGCGGCCGCGCCGTCGCCGAAGATCATCCGGGAGGGCCGGACGTTCCCGATCTTGTTAGAGAACTTTTCCGCGCACACCACGAGCACGGGCCGCCGAACCAGCTGGAGAATTCTCGTCGCCTCGGCCAGCCCGTAGCTGAGGCCCGCGCACGCGGCGATGAGGTCGAACGAGCAGTGCGTCTGCTGGATGCCCAACTGGCCGGAGAGCCAGCAAGCGACTGACGGTATCAGCCGATCGCTGGTGCAGGTGCACACCAAAACCGCTCCGATCTGCTCTGGACCCACTTGAGCGTGAGCCAGCGCCGACCGGGCGGCCCGCAACGAGATGTCCTCGAGGCTGTCGAAGGTGTAACGACGCTGCTCGATGCCGGTCTTGGCACTGATCTCGTCCGCTGACATGGGGGACCAGTTGTAGGCGCTGTTACGGATCAGGTCCTCGTTGGTGCACACAACTTCGCCGTGTACTGCGGCGATGGCCTCGATGCGCGGTGCCACTGCCAAGTCCTTGCGCACGTCGATGGCGGGATACGGGCGAATGGGCGCGGAAACCTCGGGGGCGGCCGCAGCAGCATGCTTCGGGGCGTGTCCGGAGGCGACGCGGGACAGAAACAGGTGGACGTCAAGATCACGTGGATGAAACACCACCACGTAGTCGTCGTCTCGCAATTCTGAAACCGGGGTCAGGGCGGCTTCGCTACGAGACCACGGATACTGATTGTGCAAGACCATCGACCAGCGGCGGAGCGCCTCCAGCTCGGCCACATCTTCGTTGCAGTCGATGATCTCGTGGTAGCTGTACCGGCGGAAGTCAGGGTCATACCGATTCAGCCGCAGCGTTTGATTACTGGGGTCAGACAGCAATTCGGCAACAGTGGGTACGACGGCCGAGAGCTTGGTCGCATGGTTCCTGCGATGGCCGAACACGTCGAAGAGAATTTCAAAGATGCTGTCCTCGACCTCGGCGTCCCACTGCGCCGGAAGACCCGGAAACGCGGACTGGACCGCGGTTACCTTTGTTTCGCGGTCTTCCCACGGCGTCTGGATGGGTATGAAGATGTCGTCGCGGCTACGCGGCACGTCGGCCCAGCGGGTCGGCCGGACGTCGTACATCGTTATTTTGAAGCGATTGGCCCAGAACAGGTTGAGCGCCATGTCCCGCATCAGCTCGAACTTGGATTGGTAGGAGCCGGTCTTGATCCGATCGAGGATCTCGGTCCCAGTTGGCGCTTTGGAATCGAAGTCCCGCCGAATGACAGCGTCGAGCTGCTCGATGCTTTCGAAGGTGGAGAAGTCGAGATCGGGAAAGCAATTGGCCGGAAAGACGATCTTGCCGTGCTTGTTCAGTTCAAAAGACTGCATTACCCATCACCTTTCCGATGACGTCTGTGAGTAGGAACCAATGCTGGGCGTGGGGGCGAACCGAAACATCACATGTCCAGGCCGCCGTTGACGCCCCAAACCTGTCCGGTGATGTACCCGGAGGCATCCGCGGCCAGGAAGTGCACCACTCGTGCGATCTCCCACGGTTGGGCCAGCCTGCGCATGGGAATGGTGCCTTTGATGCGGTCGAGGACCTTATCGGGGATCGACTCGATCATCTCGGTCGCCACAAAACCGGGTGTGATCGCGTTGACCGTGACGCCGATACCGTTTTCGGTCAACTTGCCCGCGCGTCCCTTCTGAAAACACGCCTCGCGCGCGAGTGTCTTTGTCAGGCCGAACAGGCCGGCTTTGGAAGCCGCATAATTCGCCTGGCCGATGGCGCCCATCTCACCGATCACCGAGGAGACCATCACGATCCGGCCGCTGCCGCGCTCGAGCATGTGCGCCAACGCTGCCTGGGCAAGGAAGAACGCCCCGGACAGGTTGACCGCGATGACCTTGTTCCATTCGTCTTCGGTCATCTTGGCCACTGTTTTGTCGATCGTGATGCCGGCGTTGTTGACCAGGATGTCCAGGCGCCCGTGGCGGTCGATGACCTCGCGGATGGTGCGCTTACAGTCGTCCCCGCACCCGACATCGCCCTGATGGACGCTGACCTCGGCGCCGTCACTGGCGGCCGTCAATTCGGCGAGGAATTTTTGTGCCTGTTCGGTGTTCCTGCTGTACCCCGCGGCCACCGTTGCGCCCTGACTGGCCAGGCTCTTGCTGATCGCGGCGCCGATGCCCCGGGTACCACCTGTCACGAACGCCACGCGCCCGTGCATCTTGGACTGGCCCATAGCTTGGGACTCGTCGATCTGTTCGATCGTTGTCGTCATGATGATCCCCTCTTCGTCCTGGCTCGCTAAGCGCGATTATCGTCGGCAGAATTCTGCGCCGACGTAAATCGACTAAATCTGGTAATACCCACCCGAGTCGCAGGATCAACCAGCAGACTGGACTCAGAATTCCGAGGGTTTGCCACAAGTGCGGGTTGCGCCTAGGTTGGCCGACGCTGCGCCAAACACGCGATGCAGCAACGATATTCGCGGCGCGTTCGGTCGATGAAAGGTGTTACGCAGCAAAGGAGTCACGGACGTTGCCGCCGCCGGGGCATCGGTCAGAGCCAGCGCGGTGCGTTCGGTACGTCGCCGTCCGAAGATACGTTCACGGCGCCCCGCCCTGCTGCCCATCGCACGACGGCAGGCAGCGGCCCGCGCACCGGTAGACCGCCGTCATCGCCCACCGCGACCGTCTCGGCTCCCATTACCTCGAGCACCAGACCGGTGCCGAGACCTTTCCGTCGCCACGCTCCGACGATATCGGCCAGCAGCGACTCGAGTACCACGTCGGGAAAGTCACCGAACTGCGCTCCGTTGTCGAGGTCGACTGCGTGGATCCACACCTCACGGGTCCGCATCCACACCGTCTCCGATGCCGGCACGGTGCGGTCCTGCGCGGTGCGCACCGGCGCAGCCCAGCGCGACGCGTCCAGGTTCCGCCACTTCTCGTCGAGCCGGGCGACGGTGTGGTCGAACAAGTTTCGCAACGCCGCGGCGGATAGCGTGGCGCCTTCTTTGATCTCGCGGTCGCGGTGCTCGGCCGACGGGTACATCGGCGTCTCGACGCCCGTCGCGGCCCAGTCCATCAGTCGGCACAGTGCCGCGGCGTTGTAGCCGACATGGGCGATCAGATGTTTGCGGGTCCAGCCGTCCAGCAGCGAGCCCGATTCCAGGTCGTCGTCGGTCAGTTCGGCGAGGCGCTGGGCGAAAAATGCGGTGCCCCGCCGCGCGATCAGCCGCCGCTCGGACAGGTCCAGGTCGTGAAAGCCCACGGGATGTCTACTTCACAATCGTCTTGTTGCGGACCGTGCCGAGGCCCTCGATGCTGACCTCGACGGTCTGGCCGTCGCCGATGTAGCGCGCGGGCTTGCGGGCATGGCCGACCCCGCCCGCGGTGCCGGTGATGACCACATCGCCGGGCTTCAGCGTGACGATGTGGGAGATGTACTCGACCAGCTTGGCCGGGCTGAACACGAGGTCGTCGGTGGTGGCGCTCTGCATCACCTCGCCGTCGAGACGGGTTTCGATTCGGCTGCCCGGCGTGTAGTCGGTGACCAGCCACGGTCCGAATCCGCTGGTCTTCTCGAAGTTCTTGCCCTGATCCCACTGCAGGGTGCGGTACTGGTAGTCGCGCATGGTGTAGTCGTTGATCACCGAATAGCCGGCGATGTAGCCATCGGCATCGGATTCGCCGACCTGGTAGGCCGGCTTGCCGATGACGAACGCCAGCTCTGCTTCCCAGTCCAGTTGTGCGGCTGCGTATTCCGGGACGACGACGTCGTCGTACGGCCCGGTGAGCGCGTCGGCGAACTTCGCGAACAGCGTCGGGTACTCAGGCAGATCGCGGCCCATCTCCCTGATGTGGGTGGCGTAGTTCAGCCCGACGCAGATGATCTTGCCGGGGTGCGGCACCACGGGCCCGTAGTCGGCGCCGTCGAGCCCGATGGTCTGCCCAGAGGCGTTCTGCGCCAACGACTCCCAGTTGGCCGTCGCGAGTAGTGCGGACAGGTCGGGGTAGCCGTCGATGACGGTGGCCGTGGTGTCGTCGACCCGCACGGCGGCGGTCGTTGCGTCGATGCGGACAGTGGCGAGTTTCATTGTGATCAGGCTCCTTTGGATGTGAGGGTGCGATGGAAATGCAGGCTTTCGACGATCGGGGCGTCGGAGAACATGAACAGGTCGAATTCGGTGTCGGCTTGCAGCGACCACGGCACCCACGACGGGACGACGACGAGGTCGCCGCGGCCGACGGCGTGGCTGCGCTCGCCGAGCCGGATGTGGCCGGCGCCCTCGAAGACCTGGAAGACGCGGGAACCGACGTCGCGGCGGGGCTTGGTGTGGGCGCCACCCCGCAGCCGGTGGAATTCGGCGCGGATGGTCGGCATGACGTCGCCGCCGGTGGTCGGGTTGGTATAGCGGACCGCGGCGTGCCCGGGCTCGGTCGTCGCCGCGTAACCCTCGTCTTCGAGCGCGAGTTGTTCGCGCAGCGCGGCGTCGGTGTGCTCCCAGCGGTAGGCCGCGATGGGTGAACTGCTCTTGGCGTCCAGGCCGATCAGCGGACGCAACCCGGGATGCGCCCACAGCCGCTCCGACCGGGAGACGTGCGGAGTGGATTCGTCGGTGACGCCGTCGCAGCCGTATTCGAAGAAGCCGGTGTCCGTGTAGTGGGCGAAGGGGATGTCCAGCCCGTCGATCCAAGCCATCGGCTGATCGGTCTCGTTGTGGTGGCCGTGGAAGTGCCAGCCGGGTGTCAGCAGGAAGTCGCCGCGGCGCATGGCCACCGGGTCACCGTTGACGACGGTCCACACGCCCTCGCCCTCGACGACGAAGCGAAAGGCGTTCTGGCTGTGGCGGTGTTCGGGCGCGGTCTCGCGCGGCCCGAGGTACTGGATGGCCGCCCACAAGGTCGGCGACACGTACGGTGCGCCGCCCAGTCCAGGGTTGGCCAGCGCGATGGCGCGGCGTTCCCCGCCCCGGCCGACGGGCACCAGGTCACCGGCGCGCTGGGCCAGCGGGTACAGCGTCGACCACTTCCACACGAACGGCACCGCACGGGGTGTCGGGCTCAGCGGCATCAGTTCGTCGAGCTGCGTCCACAGCGGCGTCAGGTGCTCGGCGTCGAAATCCGCGTACAGCCGGGTCAGTTCCCGCTCGTCGGTGGGTTGTTGCGTCTGGGTCATCGTTCGGCTCCTGTGAGGTGTGCTTGTCGACGACGCTAGGTTTGACGCGACTCACATCGACAGAAGATTCTTCTGTGCAGAACAGCGCCGAGTTGAACATTGAGGCCTGAGCCACATCCGCCACATCAGTACCGTCAAGCTTTGGGGCATGGGCATCCGGAACTTGATATCGCATGCGATATCAATCATGCCGCTGCCAACTATGGCTCGATGTCGGCGACGTCGAGCTCCATTTCCCGCACCGCGCGCTTCATCTGCGCGACCAGCTGGCCGTGCGCATGGCGTTGAAAACGGACGGCGGGTACCGAGACCGAGATCGCGCCGATCGGCCGCCCGGCGCGGTTGTGGACGCTCATCCCGAACGCGGAGACGCCCTCTTCGGTCTGTTCGACGTTGACGGCGAACCCGGCTCTGCGCACACCGGTGAGTTCGCGGCGGAACTCGTCGAACTCGGCCCGGTCGAGTCGGCGATCGGTGGCGTCGGGTTCGTCGTCGCCGGGGGCTTTGAGATACAGGCGGGCCAGCATGTCGTCGGGCAGTTCGGCGAGCAGACTCCGGCCGCCGGACATGAGTGCGGCCGGCAGGACCTGGCCCTGGCGGTCGCCGACGCGCAGCATCGCATCGGACTCGACGGTTGCCAGGAACCTGACCTGGGTGCCGGTGCGGATCACCAGGTTGACCGTCTCGCCGCAGACGGCCACCAGCGCCTCCAGGTGAGGACGGCATCGGTCGGTGAACTCACGGGTCCAGCCCCGCTCGGCAGGACCCGCTCCCATCGCGGGTCCGGGGTGATAGATCCGCTTCTCGTCCTGCACGGCGAAGCCGCGGTACACGAGCATCGCCAACAGCCGGTGCGCGGTGCTGCGCGCAATGCCCAATTCGGTGGCGGCCTGATTGAGGCGTACCGCACCGACGTCGCGCAGCATCTGCAGCAGCCGCAGCGCGTTGTCGACCGACTCCAGCAGATACGCGGGCTTCTGGATCGCCTTCTGTGGTTTGTTCCGCACAGCAGAACTATATTGCAGCCGCGGTGTGGCCGCGATCACCTTTGAACCATGGTTACTCGCACACCTCTGGCCACCGAGGGGCGCCGCACGGCGCTGGTCGCCGTCCTCGTCTGCTGGCTGTTCGTGGTCTTCGACGGCTACGACCTGATCGTCTACGGCAACGTGATTCCCAGCCTGCAGCGGGAGTGGGGGATCGGCCCCGCCACGGCCGGCACGCTGGGCAGCCTGGCATTCGTCGGGATGATGATCGGCGCGGTGCTCGCGGGCCGGCTCTCCGACGCGGTCGGCCGCAAGCGCGCGGTCATCGGATGTGCGGTGGTGTTGTCGGTGTTCACCACGCTGTGCGCGTTGGCCACCGGGCCGGTGATGTTCGGGGCGCTGCGGCTTATCGCAGGCATCGGCCTGGGCGGCCTGGTTCCGACGGCGAATGCGCTTGCGGCGGA
>Ga0068854_100001327_pt1 | contig 14927 bp, 17 predicted proteins | sample KBSCornC42_FD_66590 | JGI IMG/M metagenome (GOLD analysis project Ga0068854, IMG submission 66590) | Corn rhizosphere microbial communities from Kellogg Biological Station, Michigan, USA - KBS Corn C4-2 | ecosystem: Host-associated > Plants > Roots > Rhizosphere > Soil ... | reverse complement strand
TTATATATCTGGTTATGGAGTCGGGCAAATGGGCGCGGACGTTGTAGCGGACCTTGGCGAGACTTTCCTCGGCAGCCGTCTGAAGCGGCTGGCGGAGCGGATGCAGGGCGGCGCGTCGCGCTTCGTCGGGACGCTGGGAATGGACGTGCAACCGACGCATATGGGGTTGCTCGCTGCGCTCGACCGATCGCCGATGACGGTCGGCCAGCTGGTCGAGGCGGTCGGCACCAGCCAGCCGGGCGTAACGCGCGGCGTCGGTCAGTTAATCGCGATGGGCCTGGTCGAGTCCACGCGCGGCACCGACCAGCGCCAGAGGTCCCTGCGACTGACCGATGCGGGCGCGGCCGCTATGGTGCGGATCAAGCTGCAGGTCTGGCCCCAGCTCGAGCGCGCGGTGAAGGCGATCACCGATGGACTTTCGGGCGGCTTTCTCGAGCAGATCGCGGCGATCGAGCGGGCGCTTGCCGAAAGGCCGCTCGAGCGGCGTGCCGCCGAGGCCGGTCCTGCGCTGCATGTGCGCGAATATAGCCCTGAGCTTCAGCCGGTTTTTCACGACATCAACGCCGAATGGATCTCGGACATGTTCCGGCTCGAACCCGCCGACCGCGAGGTGCTGGAGGATCCGCAGACGCATATCCTGGACGGCGGCGGCGCGATCCTGTTCGTCGAGGCGCCGCGAGTGGGGATTATCGGCACCTGCGCGCTGCGCAAGACCGGGCCCAGCAGCGCCGAACTCACCAAGATGGGCGTGCGCGCGGCGGCGCGCGGATCAAAGGCGGGCGAATATCTGCTGGCGGCCACGATCGCGCGCGCGAAGCTCATGGGGATCGACGACCTGTATCTGCTCACCAATTCAAAGTGCGTGAGCGCGATCCATCTCTACGAGAAACTGGGTTTCGCGCACGATGCCGAGGTGATGGCTAAATATGCCGCGCGCTATCAACGCTGCGACGTGGCAATGCGCTATCGGGGGTAAGCGTGTCAGGGGCGCGCCCAGGCGATCAAGGCTTCGAACTGGCCCGCAAAAACGGCTGCTATCGCCCCCAGCATTATCAAGGATGCGCCGTAGATGATGTGGCGGCCATTGGCGACGCGATGATTGTCGCCGCTGACACCGATCAGGACTAACCCCGCCAGCAGGATCAACAGGCCCGCTACGCGGATCAGGGGCATAAGGGGTGATCAGTCACAACCGGCCTTGGCCTTGTCGAGCACCGCGCGCATCGCCGCCGCGCGTTCGCCGCGCTCGGCCATGGCAGTCCAGGCAGCCGCGGCACGCAGGCAGCGGTCGCGCACATTCTCCAGAGTGGTTTGTTCGGCCTGCGCGAGACAATCATCGGCGCGGGCGCGAAACAGCAGGGCCTCGCTCATTGCGATCCTTTCCGGAAAAAACTTGGTGTCCGGGCGCCGCGGCGGGCGCCCGCACGAAAGGACGGCTTATTCGGCGGTCGTGAGCGCGACGGCACTCGTGCGCCCATTGCGGCCGGTTTCGAGCTCGTAGTTCACGCGCTGATTCTGATCGAGTGTCTGCATGCCGGCGGCCTGAACCGCGCTGATATGAACGAAGGCGTCCGCGGTGCCGTCATCGGGCGAGATGAAGCCATAGCCTTTGTCGCTGTTGAAGAATTTGACGGTTCCGACGGGCATAGATTCTTCCTTCTGATGCGGCAGTCCAAAGGTCGGACGGCCTCGCGGCCAAAGCAGGGAAAGAAGGCAGAGGGCCGCAAAAGCGCCAAAAACCATCGATTTGCGACTGGTAGCCTCGCGGTCTTAGCCGCTTATGCCTGAAAAGAACAGGCCGGCGCGGGCAGGCGCCGCTTTGCGCGGGCGACACTATGCATGCCCTGTGCTACACGACAGGCGCCTATTCCGGCTGGCGCGGTTCGACCGCGCAGGAGAAACCCATGTCACGCGCGCTGAACCTCAATGCCAGCCAAGACGATGTGCTTGCCTCGTGCGCGCGTGCCAAGGCGCCGATCACGCAGATCGAGTCGCTGCTGTCGGGTGGGACCCGCGTCGTGCTGCGCAACGGCGAAGACGCCGCAACGATTGAGCGGCTCTACAAGGGCAAGATTATCACCGACCGCGTGACCCGCACGCCCGGCCGCCTGCTCCACGGCTGATCGGGACCAGGCTCAGCTGGGCCGCTTCGCGCTGCGATAAGGCGCGAGCGCCACGACATTGTCGGGCGGCTCGGTCGCGCGGCGCAGCGCGTCGGCGAGCTCGGTCAACCCGAACGGTTTGTTGAGCCGGGGAAGGCCCTCTATTGGCTCGGCCGTGCCGGTATAGCCGGAAATGAGGAGAATCGGCATTTCGGGCCGTACCTCCCGCACCCGCCGCGCGAGTTCGGCGCCGTCCATGCGTGGCATCTTGTAGTCGGTCACCATCGTCTCGATTCCAGGGTCGCGACGAAGCGTGGTCAGCGCCTCTGCTCCGCCCTCGGCTTCGACCACGCGGTGGCCGAGGGCACGTAGCATCTCCGCCGTGCCGCGAAGGACGAGCGATTCATCGTCGACCACCAGGATCGACAGCGGTCGCGCAGGCTGCAACGCGCAGTCATGCCCGACGGCGGCGGGCGCTTCCGGCTTTGCCTCGGTCACGGGCAGATAGAGGTCCGCGCGCGTGCCCTGTCCCTCGACGCTGTCCAGCACGAACGCACCACCCAATTGCGCGGTGAGGCCGTGCACCATTGACAGGCCAAGCCCAGTGCCGCGGCCGGTTTCCTTGGTCGAGAAGAACGGTTCGACCGCGCGCGCCAGCGTCTCATCATCCATACCGGTGCCGGTGTCGATCACCGACAATCGGACATAGAGGCCGGGCGGCAGCCGCGGTTCCGAGCCGGGGCCGAGCACGGCATTCTCGGCCGCGATCGTCAGTTCGCCACCATCCGGCATGGCGTCGCGCGCATTGACGCACAGGTTGAGGATCGCAAGCTCAAGCTGGTTGGGGTCAGCGAGCGCGGGCGGAAGATCAGTTGCGCAGCGCAGCTTGAGTTCGACGGTCGAGCCGACCGAGCTTGCAATCAGATCCCGCATGCCGCTGATCAGCGCGGCAACGTCGACCGGCGCGCTCTGCAATTCTTGCCGCCGCGCGAAGCCAAGCAGCCGCTGCACCAGTGTCTTGGCGCGCTCGCCCGATTGCAGGGCGTTAGCAATCCAGCGATCGGTGCGCGCATCCAGCCCGTCGGTCCGGCGCTGGAGCAGGTCGAGCGCACCGATGATCGGGGTTAGCAGATTGTTGAAATCATGCGCCACGCCGCCGGTGAGCTGGCCGAGCGTCTCCAGCTTCTGTGCCTCGTGCAATTGTTCGAGCGCCGCCTGGCGCTCCGCAGTTCGCTCCTCGACGCGTTGCTCGAGGTCGGCGGCGAGCGTGTGCAGATCGACTAGCCGCGCGCGCGCATCATATTGGCGCCGCCGCGCGCGCAACGCCGATCGGGCAAGGCTGACAAGCGTCGTCGGGTGAAAGGGCCGTTCGAGGAAGGTGACGTTGCCTAAAGTCTCCAGATGGCGCGCCGCGGTCGGATTGCGCTCAAGGCCGCCGCCGCGCCGAGTCAGCAGGATGAAGGGGAAATCGGACCATTCGGGCTGGTTGTCGATCCAGTAGGCAATCGAATGGAGATCGGCCGTATGCAGCGCTTCCTCGGTGATAAGGCCGAAGCCGGCGCCCGCTTCCAGTTGCTCCACCATGTGCGACAATGAACGACAGCATATACTCGCCAGCCCGGATTCGGCGAGCATCGCCGCCGCAACGTCTGCGTCGCGGCCCTGGGGCGCCAGAATCAGCGCCCGTTCGGACAGATGGGGAATCAATCCGCCGGCTCGGGCATCAGCGCATTGTCCTGGCCGCCGACCATTGTCGGGACGCCGCGCAAAACGCCGTGAAAGTTGGTCAGCGGCTCACCCAGCGTGATACCGCGCGCGTCGATCCGATATTCACGGATCGTATCCTCGTGCGTTCCGGTGCGCTTCTTTATCACCGACATGGCGCGCCGCACGCGGCCGACCGCCTCGAAATAGCGCAGCAGCACCACGGTATCGGCGAGGTAGGTTACGTCGACCGGCGCCTTCATGTCACCGACCAGCCCGTGCTGTGCGACGGTCAGGAAGGTCGATGCACCCTGCCGGTTCAGATATTGCAGCAATTCGTGCATGTGCAGGATCAGCGCCTGCTCGCCCGGCATCGCCGCCTGATAGCCGTTGAGGCTATCGATCACGACTGTCCGCGCCTCGTTGACCTCGACGCAGCGCCGCACACGTTCCGAAAATTCGCCCGGCGTGAGCTCGGCGGCGTCGACCTGTTCGATTACCAGCTTGTTCGTATCGACCATCGCCTGAATGTCGATGCCCAGATCCAGCGCGCGGCTGAACAGCAGGCCCAGCTCTTCGTCAAATATGAACATGGCGGCCTGTTCGCCGCGCTTGATCGCGGCGGTGACGAAGCTGAGCGTGAGCAAGGATTTGCCCGTGCCCGCCGGCCCCAGGACCAAAGTGCTCGATCCGCGATCGAGCCCGCCGCCCAGCAAAGCGTTCAGCTCGGGTGGGTCGACCCTGACCTTCTCGCGCTTGAAATCGCGCTTGTGCTCGGACGAAACCAGTCGCGGGAAGACGCGCGCGCCTCCGGTTTCGATCACGAAATCATGATAACCGCCGCGATAATGCTGGCCGCGATATTTGACGATCCGCAGCCGCCGCCGGTCGGCGCCATATTCGGGCGTGAGCTCGTCGAGATGGATAACGCCATGCGCAATGCTGTGCATCGTCCGGTCGTTGGTGTCGGCGGTGAGATCGTCGAGCATCACCACGGTCGCGCCGTTGCGCGCAAAATAATGTTTGAGCGCCAGCGTCTGGCGGCGGTAGCGGAGCGCGCTCTGTGCGAGCAGCAGGATTTCGGACAGGCTGTCGAGCACGACCCGGCTCGGCTTCACGCGTTCGAACACCTCGAAAATGCGCTTGGTCGTCTCGCCCAGCTCCAGGTCTGACGAATAAAGCAGGCTCTGCTGCTGGTCCTCATCGAGCAGATTCTCGGGAGGGATCAGCTCGAATATGTCGATGCCCTTGAGATTCCAGCCGTGCGATTGGGCGCTGGCGCGGAACTCGTCCTCGGTTTCGGACAGCGTGATATAGAGCGAGCGCTCGCCGCGCGCCGCGCCCTCGATCAGAAATTGGGTGGCGATGGTGGTCTTGCCGGTGCCAGGGCTGCCCTCCAGCAAATACATCCGCTCCCGCGCCAGTCCGCCGCCGGTGATGTCATCGAGGCCGGGTATCCCGAAACCGGCCTTGTCTGTACCAAATCTCATAGGTTTTCGCGCTGCCATTAACCCATGTGAAAAGCGCCTAGACCGATTTTGCTCCCTCGACATTGATGCGGGTTTAGTGGCGACGGGGCTTGTCTTGTCTTTTCAACGAGGTCGCACGGATGCGCGGATGAAAGGGGAATGGCCCAACGTTATCCTTTCCGTGCATGTGCCGTTGGAGGCGTCGGGCGTAAGGGCGGCGCATGTCGGGATCGGGCCGGGGTTTGTGCCCCGGCCCTTTCTTTTGCCCGTGGTTGATCAGACGAAGCGCGTGGTGAGCTTGCGCCGGCGCATCGTGCCGCCGACGAGGCCGAAGCCGCCCAGCATCAGCGCCCAGCTTGCCGGCTCCGGCACGCTGCCGAGCGCGCCGGCCTTGAACAGATCAGACAGGTCGGTCGCGTTGGCCGCATCGCCCAGCTTGGTGCCGGTCACGCCGAAAATCTCCTGCATGGTCAGCAGGTCCGACGAATGGTTGAGCGAGATCGTGCTGTTATAGGCGTTGCCCTTGGCGAGCGGCGAGATGACGATCTCCGCGCCCGAGAACAGGCTGTCGGTGCCGGCATTGTCGCCTTCGTCCTCGTCGTTCCAGATCACGATCGCGCCATTATCCTGATAGGCTTGGCTCGCCATGATCTGGGGGATGATCTGCGCCAGGAAGCTGTCGCCCTGCGCGATCTCTGCCTGGTCGCCGGTATAATGGACGCCATTATAGGTGAAGCCGCCTGATAGCGCGCTGTGCATGTCGTTATACTGATCGGGCGTGATCCAATTGTAATCGGCAACGGTGTTGTTGGTCAGATCGGTCTGCAGCTGCTGCAGCGGCGCGTAATTGTGCGCCTGTGGGTTGCCGGTCGAGGGATCGTTGCCGCCGTTGGTGGCGGTGAAGAAGACCTGCGGGTTGTGCTTGGCGGCATAGTTATACTGATGGCTGCCATTATAGGCGTTGGTATAATCCGCCGAGGTGCCGGAGAAGCTCTTGAGCGGAACGGTCCACTGGCTTTGGTCGAGCACCGTGTTGGTCGGCTTGTTGGCCGCGTTCCTCGCGAGGTCGATATCTTCCTGATACGACTTCCAGCTCTTGCCCGACGCGGCGAGCGCTGCGCTCAGGCTCGGCGCGTTGACGACATTGCTGGGATAGGGATCGGCATCGTTGAGCGGGCCCGGCTTGCCGGCCTCGGCCCACACATAGTTCGGCTCGGACGGGTGCACGGTCGAGCCGCTATAGATCACGTTGTTATAATGGCTGGCGTAGGAGACCTGCGCCGCGTTGGCATTGCCGGGCGTGACCAGGCTGTTGATGTAGGGCGCGGCCGCGTTGCCGAACAGCTGGCCGGTCGATGTGTAGGACGCGGGCTGCGTGAAATTGTGGTTCTCCAGCGCGATCACGAAGACGTGCTTGACCTGCGGAGCGCCGGCCTGTGCCTGGCCCGCCGCGAGCAAGGCGCCCGCCAGAATCAGATGCTTTTTCATGGATGTCGGTCCGTCCCTGTAGAGGCCGCCGGGGGGATGGCGGCCGCGGAGGGCTAGGATCGGTTCGTGACGGCGCTGTTAACCTTGTGTGTCACCCCGAGGGGTAGCGCCGAGACGCGCTGCCGGTGCGACGAGCGGTGCGGTGGGTGTGAGATTGCAGCCCGCGAACAGGGTGCGGATGCGCGGGGCGGCCTTAGCGGTCGGTGAATTTCTTCACTTTGTTGGGAAGATCCTTGCCCTTGGTGCGGCGCGAAGGGGTCTGGATCGGGTTCTTCTTCTTCCATGCGGCCCAGGTCATCGGGCCGTCGGGGGTCTGGATGATATCGTCGTCGCCCATCATCATCTGCTCCTTGGCTAAGTATGCTTCTAAACCGTTCGGGACGGGCTTGTCGAAGCGGGACGGGAACGAACGGGGCTTCCTCCCGCGCGCTCCAGCGTTCAAGGCCCGTCCGACCGATGGAGATGCGCGCCGATGATTGATTGCCTGATCGTGGGCGGCGGGCCGGCCGGGCTGACCGCCGCAATCTATCTCGCGCGCTTCCACCTGGACGTGCTGGTGGTCGACGGCGGCAACAGCCGCGCGATGCTGATCCCCAAGACGCGCAACCATGCCGGCTTTCCCGAAGGCATTACCGGCCCCAATCTGCTCCGCCGGATGAGCCAGCAGGCGCGCATCTTCGGCGCGCGCGTGGCAGAAGGGTCGGTCGATGCGCTGGTGCCCGATGGCGATGGCGTGGGTAAGGGCTTTCAGGCGATGGGGAGCTTTGGCGAAGCGACTGCGCGCACGGTGCTGCTGGCGACGGGCGTGATCAACAACCGGCCCGATATGCCCGAGCCTCTGCATGACGAAGCGCTGGCGCGCGGGCTGCTGCGCTATTGCCCGATCTGCGATGGCTATGAGGTGACCGATCAGCCGGTGGCGGTGATCGGCACGGGCGGGCACGGCCTGCGCGAGGCCCTGTTTCTGCGCGGCTATAGCGCGGAGGTGACCTTGATTGCCCCGGGCGCCGCGCATGAGCTCGACCCCGTACAGCGCGCCGATTTGGCCGAGGCCGGGGTGCGGGTGATCGATGGGCCGACGGGTGATTTCGAATTGGGCACGGACCGGATCCGGATGGACAGCGCAGCGGGCGTGCTGAGCTTTGCCAGCATCTACCCGGCCTTGGGGTCGGCGATCCGATCGGAACTCGCGGTAGCGTTGGGGGCGGAAACGTCGTCGGAAGGCTGCCTGCTGGTGGATGCGCATCAGCGCACGAGCGTCGCCGGCCTCTATGCGGCGGGGGATGTGGTGAAGGGGCTCGACCAGATCAGCCACGCAATGGGCGAAGGTGGGGTCGCGGCGACGACGATGCGGAACGATCTGGCCGAGCGGCGGAGGTTGTGGCGGTAGGCCGAGCGATTGCTCTTCCAGCCCTTCATTTGATCGTTCGGTCCGGCGCGGGCGCGGCGTCGGAGCCGGACCGCTTCACTCGGACGTTTCGCCATCCTCGCCTTTGCGGTCACCCTCCCGCTGTGGCGGGCGGGACTTGAAGCCGCGCGTGCGCTCCGCTGCGGGCGTGGGCTGGTCGCGGTGGAGGTCCGGCGTCAGCAGGTGTACTGGAATGCCGACGACGCGGCCGATCTCGCGGAAGGCTTCGCCGCGCTGGCTGGTGAGCGGCACCTCCGCCAGGCTGCTGGCCCGTGTCCCGATGTGGTCGGGCGCCTTCACGCGGTGGAGTATGATCGCGACGTTGGAGAGCGCCGCCTCGCGCAACGCGGCCGCGGGCACGCGCACGTCGAATTCGTAGCTCGTCTGCTGATAGCTGTGGTGACGATGCTGCTCGGGCGTCCCTTCCGGATCGGCGAAGGCGCGCACCATGCCGAGATCGGGAATCGAGCCGGCGTGGAGCAGGCGCCCGCCATCGGTCACCTCATAGGCGAAAGGCCCATGGAAGGCGGTGGTCTGCGCGAGCGGGCCATCGACCGTATGGCTGTCCACGATCGAGAGGACGCCGTCGTCGACGCGTACCGTCAGCCGCACATAATATTCGCCGCCGCCGCCGCGCGCGCCGCCGCGCTCGGGCGGCTGCTGATCGACCGGACGATGGGGCGGCTGTTCGCCGCCGTGGGTAGCGCTCTTGTCGTCCTGTGCGGCGTGCCGCTCATCGAATGCGGCCTTGCCGGGAAGGTGCGCGCGCTGCCCGACCAGTTGCTCGGCGCTGCGTTCGTCCTTGGCGAGTCCTTCGCGCAGGATCGGCTCATGCCGGGCGTCGTGGGCGGCCTTGGTGGGTAAAGACTTGGAGTCCATGGCGTCGTCCTCTCACCAGTTGCGGCCGTAGCGATAATTGTGGATCCAGCGATAATAAATGCGCTGCAAGGTCAGGCCGCGCCGTCCCTGGATCATCCCGAACCAGTCCTTATTGTGGACGAACAGGTCCGGCTGGCCGCTGAAGCCCTGATAATCGCACACTTCGAACTTGTCGCCGCCGCCCAGATTCCATTCGCCGACCCAATCGCCGGTGAAGCTTGCGCTGAGCCCGGCGCCGTTCGAGATCATGCGGCCGAGATATTCCTCCGACCAATCCTGATAATTCCAGGCCCACAGATCGGCCTTGCCGTCGCCCGTGATGTCGGCCGCGAAGAACCGGTCGTGGCGGGCGAGACCGCCCCAGCCGGGTACGTCGCCGTCATAGCGATGCGTCATGGCAAGCGTGGTCCCGGTCGAGTGGAACATGCCGAGATAGGGCATGCTCCAATCGTCGCCGTTGAAGATGAACAGGTCGGCTTTCCCGTCGCCGTTGAAATCGCCGACGATCAATTTGTCGTGCGCGGCGAGGCCGCCCCAGCCTGGAATGTCGCCGTCATGGCGCGCCGTCATCACCAGATCGGTGCCGGTCGAGCGGAACATGCCGACATAGCTCATGCTCCAGTCGGCGCCGTTGAAGATGTAGATATCGTCGCGGCCGTTGCCGCTATAGTCGCCGACGAAGAGCTGGTCGTGCCGCGCAAGCCCGCCCCAGCCGGGTATGTCGCCGTCGAACCGCCGAACCATCTGAAAGCCGGTGCCGGTGGAGCGCAGCATACCGACATAGGTCGTCGACCAGTCGTCGCCGTTGAAGACGAGCAGGTCGACCTTGCCGTCGCCGCTGAAGCTGCTGACGTAGAATTTGTCGTTGCGAGCAAATCCGCCCCAGCCCGGAATGTCGCCATCGTAGCGCGCGATCAGCTTGAGCCCGTTGGCGCCGTCGTCGGCGAGCAGGCCGAGATAAGGGAAGGCCCAATCGACCCCGTTCCACACAACGACCTCGTCCTTGCCGTCGCCGTTGAAATCGCCAACGAAGAATTGGTCATTCTCCTGGAATTGCCACGATCCGGGCACGCGCTCGACCGCGCTCGACACATGGTCGAGCTGACTGCCGTTGGAACGGAAGATCTGGATCGAGTTACCGGCATGGACGAGCACGTCACTGCGCCCGTCGCCGTTGAAATCGCCCGCATAGCATTTGCGGAAATGATGCCCGGTATAGGTGTCATATTGCGTTTTGAAGGATGTGTAGCAGACCGGGCAATAAGGCGGCGAATTGCTGCGCATCCGGCAATTTTCGACCGGGCGATAGACACCGGTCTTGTTGGTGTTGCCGCCTTCGAACAGCCCGACATCCTGGTTGCTGTCCCAGCCCGCGGGGCGCGTGCCCTGGTTGTAGCCCGCGCAATCGCCCACTCCGGTGGGGACCGGCGTCGAAGGCGCGATGAACTTGTGCCATTTGGTGGTGGCGCGGTTGGTGTTGGTGGTCAGATCGACCGCGAGCGCGGCATCGGTGCCTGTATAGGCGCCGTCGACGCAATATTCGTCGGCGAGGCCGCCCAGACCGTGACCGAATTCATGTGCGATCACCGACCAGTCGCTGCCAAGCGTGACATGCGATCGTCCGCCGCCGCCGCATCCGCCGAAGCCCATTGTGTTGAGGACGATCAGCACCAGCTGCGAATCGGGCACCCATTTCTTGAGCGCCGCCTTGATCGCGGCGTCGGTGCCGGAGCTATATTCCATCCAGCAATGCGCCCAGGATCCGCTGTAGATCATGCCGAGCGCGGTGTTCAGCGTCGTGCTCGCGCTGATCGTATCGTCGGAGGCGTCGGCGGGCGTCCCATGCTCGTCATAGGTGCGCGTGCTGATGCCTGAATCGACCGATTCGAGGTTGATCCGGAAGATATTCCAGGCGGACGCGTCCTCGAAGAAATAGTCGCGCTTGAACACGCCGTCGATCAGCGTGGACTGCACCCAATTGTTGTAGGTGCTCTGATCGGCCGCAGCGAAGCCGTCGCCGATGACTACCAGATTGCGCTTCACGCCGGCGGGGCCGGCTGCTCTCAATTGGGTGACGCTGTCTGCCATGGAGCCGCTCCTCCAATGATAAGCGGCCGTCGGCGGCCGCTGCTTACAGAGCGATGCAAGCTCTGAACGTGGCGCGAGTCATAATCCCGGCGGGAAAGCGCAACCGGTCAAAAGATCGGTGCAGCGCGCTTCGGATCGACCGCTCGGACGGATCGTGCAGCGATCCGGCCAGACGGGAAGCGTGACGGCGCGACCTGACCTTGCTTGACATCTCGTGACTCATAATTTAACTGATCGGTTAAATAACCTAGAGGTTAGAAATGACGCCCGCCGCCGATCCGCTCAGCTCCACCTTCGCCGCGCTCGCCGACCCGACGCGGCGCGCGATCCTGGCGCGGCTGGCGCGGGGAGAGGCGCCGGTGGGGGAGCTGGCGCAGCCGTTCGCGATGAGCGGGCCGGCGGTGACCAAGCATCTCAAGGTGCTGGAACGCGCCGGGCTGATCTCGCGCGGGCGCGCCGCGCAGCAGCGGCCCGCCCGGCTGGAACCCGCCGCGCTCAAGGCCGCGAGCGACTGGATCCAGGCGTATCGCGAGTTGTGGGACGAAAAATTCGACCGGCTCGACGCCTATCTCGATCAACTACAGAGCGAAGGAGACAAGACATGACCGACAATGTGATCGGCGAGCCGGGGGTCGGCTATCAGGTGACCATCGAACGCACCTTCTCGGCGCCGCGCGCGCTGGTGTTCGACGCGATGACCAAGGCCGAACATCTCGCCCGCTGGTGGGGCCCGCACCAGTTCGATGCGCCGCTATGCGAAAGCGATCCGCGGCCCGGCGGCGCGATCCGGATCGATATGCGCGGGCCCGAGCCCTATGGCACCAGCCCGATCTATGGCGAATATCTGGAGATGAACCGCCCCGACAGTTATTCGATGGTGCTGCGCGGATTCCAGGAAGCCGACGGCAGCTGGGGGATCGAGCATGTCACCGATTTCCGCTTTGAGGATGCGCCCGGCGGCGGCACGCGCATGCTCATGACGACGACGGTCAAACAGGCGAGCGAGGCGATGCTGCAGGCGCTAGGCGGCATGAAAGAGGGCTGGAGCCAGAGCTTCGAGAAACTGGAGGCCCTGCTGCCCGAACTGGCGTGAGATTGTGCAGCCGGGGAACCGTCCGGGACACTTTTCCCCGGCTGCACTCCTTAAGAGATCAGGCGCGCGATGCGCTTGCCTGACCCCGCACCCTAATGTTCGACATAGTTCAGGCTGACGGTCGTCACGCGCGGTTCGCTTGTCAGCACGTCGCGCAACACGTCAGCCAAGCGCTTGCCGGAGAGCAGGTGAACATAGCAGGCGGGCGACAGGTCCGGACGGCATTGGCCCGGCGAGAGGATGCTGAATCCATGCGCGCGGCCCATCCGATCCACATCCTGTGCTGATACGTTCGCCTCGAGATGCACGCCGAACGTATCGGGGTCCGCGTCCGCCAGGCTCAGCTTGCCGCTGAGAAGCGTATAGATGACATCGCCGCGCGACGCGGAGATGGTGCGCATCGGCCTCGCTCCGGCCCGTTCCAGCAGCGGGGCGACCGCGGGCCCCAGCCGGAACAAGGCCCGGCTGGCTTCGATCCGCGCGGTGGGATCGTGCCCGTTGGCCTGGCGCAGGAGCGCCGCCACCGCCGCTTGCGACATGTCTCCACCGTGCGCTTCCATAGGAGCAACACCCGTCAGCATCGCGGCCAGATATGCTCCCAGCCGCACGTGCAATAAGAGGCGCCGAACGATCAGCCCGCCTTCCCTTCCGGTCCCGACCGGGACCATCGATATGCGGCCCGCGGGTGATGCGGGCCGCTATTATAGCCGAACTAGGCTGCCGCGGCGATCCGCGTCCGCCGGCGCATCGCCGCTCCGGCCAGCCCGAATCCGATCACCATCGTCACCCAGGTCGTCGTCTCCGGCACAAGGCCGACCTCGGCCACGGCCCAGGTGAAGACCGGGCTCTCCTTCTTCACCGGATAGAAGGCGTTCACCGCGGCGATCGCGTCAGTGAGGAACTTCAGGTCGGTCGCGTCGAGCGTGCCCCCGACATTGATGATATTGATCTGGATGCCACTGGTGGCCCAGCCGAAGGCGTCGTCCAGCACCGCCGCGTCGGTCGCGTTCAGGCGGCTTCCCACCAGCTGATCCGGCTGCATGATGTCTTTGGACTGGTCGTAGCCGGTCGCCGGCCAGGGCGCGGCCCCCGTGGCGCCCGGATCGGCGTGCGTTCCGTCGGCGGCGGGAACGAGCGTCATCAGGATGCCGTCAGCCTTGCCATTCTTGGAATAAGACCGCGACCCGGCCGGAATGCCACCGGCGCCGGCGCCGGGCGTGGGGATCAGCTTGTCCTTGAAGCGCTTATATTGGATGGTGAAGCCGATCGCGTGAAACAGCTCATGTTCGGCGGTGTTCAGCGGATCCTTGTTGCTGACGTCGAACTCGTCCGGAAACTCCGTCCGCGCGAAAACCGGGATGCCCGCCGCATTGGCGGTGAACAGGCAGGTCGAGGCGGTTTGCCCCTTACCCAATTTGCACACCGAGGGGACCGGTGGATTCTCCGCCGCCTGCGCCCATGCCGACGTGGCGGGCATCGCGAATATCGCCGCAGCGCATGCCAAACCCAGCGCGCGGCGGGACGGGAAATGCATTCCTGCACTCATCCTGGCCATCAGAGCCTCCCTGTTTTGAGCGGAAAGAGCTTGCTTGAGCGGGGCCGGGATAGTCGCAAGAATATCCCGGCGCACACTCAAATGATCTTCACTTATGCTCAGGTCGGCTAAAGTTCAGCACGGTCGGCCTACTATATGCTCTCTTCGATTATCGGTCCGATAATCCGATTAAAGACTCGCTTATCGGGAAAACTATACTCTCCCGGCCAGCGCCGCCCGGTCAGCGCGCGGCGGCCAGCATCGGCGCCATCCGCTTCGCCGCGAGCGGGGGCAAGGTGACGGCGGCGGCGGTGGCGGCGTTGGGCGCGGCGCCCTTGCCGGCCTTGACCAGCGCGACCATGCCCATCGTGTAATGCGGCGCGCATTTGATGCCGTAGAGGCCGGGCTTGGCGAGCGTCAGCACATATTCCTTGCTCATCGCGCCGGGCGTCATGTCCGTACCGGCGGGGACCATGCCCGCGATCGGCGCGGCATTGTGGCCGGGGTCGGTCGGCACGAAATGGACCTTGTCGCCCACGGCGGCGCTGACGTAGCTCGGCTCGAACACCATCATCCCGGCAGCGCCCTGCGTCTTCATCTGGACAATGATGTCCCTGGCGGAGGCGGGCGCGGCCATCAGCCCACCACCAACCACCAGCAAAGCGATCGTTTCAGCAGCCCGAGCTTTCATCCATCCTATCCCTGTACGGACTCCGCCGAAAACAGCCGGGGAGCAAAACGCCAAGAGCGGCGCGGGATCGCTTTGGACGAATGCGGCTGAACGCGGCGTGGCGACACGCGTCAGCCTGGGTTCAACCACGCGGGCCGTGCCTTTGACCGGACATGAGAAACAGCCGTGGACGGTATCCGCCCGAAGGGAAAAACGAAAAAACACCAGATTCGAACTTGATGATTTGGGGGGCGCGCTAACGGGGCTCCAACGCTCCGCTCTCACCGCAATGTTTCACGTGGAACATATACAGAACATACGTGCCGATGTCAAGGATTCCCCCCTGCCGGCAGTCGCCCGCGCCGCCTTCGCCGTTCAAAGGTGGATATGGATCTTGATGCGATCGAGCATCGACCGGAGGAACCCGCCGACACCCTCGCCCGCATCGGGGTCGACCGCGCGTGGCACGTGGACCCGCGCCGGGCGGGCGCC
>Ga0068854_100001320_pt1 | contig 14976 bp, 11 predicted proteins | sample KBSCornC42_FD_66590 | JGI IMG/M metagenome (GOLD analysis project Ga0068854, IMG submission 66590) | Corn rhizosphere microbial communities from Kellogg Biological Station, Michigan, USA - KBS Corn C4-2 | ecosystem: Host-associated > Plants > Roots > Rhizosphere > Soil ... | reverse complement strand
TTGTAGTAAAGGCCTGCATTCGCCATCCACTCGGGCTGGCGGACGAGCTGGTTGCCGACGCAATCCGTGCAGGCAGCGACCGGCGTATATTTCGTATAACGGTCGTGGTCGTAGGTAACGTTACCCTCAAACGAGAGGCCCGGCACGATCCGATAATGGATACTTCCCTCAAATCCGTAAGCTCGCGTCGCGACCTGGTTGACGACCTCGACGATGCCGCCGCCCGGCGGCCCGTTTAGTAGCTGCACATTCTGGCGGTTGGTGAGAGTTGTATAATAAGCGGCAAGAGATCCACTGAGCGGCCCGCCGGCATATTTAAAGCCGCCCTCTGCGAGCTTGATGATCTCGGGCTTGTAGGTTTGTACACCAGTGGTGTTAATCTGGACGCTGTTGAGCTGGGGCATGAAGAAGCCGCGCGACGCGTCCGCGAAGAGACTTAGGTTATCGGTAACCTTGTACAAAACGCTGCCGGCGACGGCCCAGCCGGTCGTGTGGACCTTGCCGTCGAGGAATACCTTATTGCCCCAGAGCACGGTCGAGATAAGCGGCGAAAGATTGGGCGTGGTGTCCGTGACGACTGCCGCCGAGCCCTCGCGCCGGACATGACCATTGAGGGTTTCCACCCGGAAGCCGAGGTCGAACTCCCACCGACCCACGGAAGACTGGTCCGCACCATAAACGGCGTAGCGCTTCGCTTCAGCATAGTTGTTGGTGTACTGGAGGCCAGCGTCGAGCAAACCATTGCGCGTGACGATGGTCTGCGCTCCCGTGGCAATATTCGTAACGGTAAGGTTGACCAGATCCGGCGCGTTGTCGAAGTCGCCGAGATAGGAATAGCCGTAATTGATATCTGATGCGGCAGTACGGGCGGCGAAGCCACCGAGCGTGAAATTGTGCTTCCAGTCGCCGAACTGCAGCTCCTTAGTAATGTTGAGCTCTCCGGACACCGTGCTCAATGGCCGGATACGATCGATGACGCGGTCGGCCCAAAGGAGATAATTGGCGGGAACCGTCGCGCCATTGTTCGCGAACGTGAAGCTCGCGGTGTATTGCGCCGGGTTGTAGCCATAGGCTTGGAGGAAGGCAGCCTGCGTTGTCGGCAGGTTCTGCTTGTTGTCGCCGCCGGCGAACAGCGCAAACGTCGTGTAATAATGGCCGATGTTGCCATGAGCGTTCACACCCCAGCCGTTGCCAAGCTCGTCCGCAAGCTCAAAGCCGACCTGGCCGCCGCGGCTGTAGGCCCCATCACCGACCTTGGTGTGATATTCGCCGTCCGGCGTGTTGTAAGCGATATCCTCGAGCGCATCCGTCATGGTGGTGAAGATGGTGTCGCCGTTATTCCCCTTTGGCCGGCGATGCGTATCCCCGGTCAACGGGTAATCCGCGAAGAATTGCACCCGATCATCGATGTACTGACCGAAGACGGTGAAATGACCGCCATTCCACTCTTTCTTGAGGTTGCCGCGCACCTGAAATCCGCGGCTCGGCATGCCTGATTTCAACGGACCGTTGTCGTAGCGGTAGTAGCCGGACAGCGCATAAAAGACGCCGGCATTCGCATTGACTGCGCCGGACAGAGCGAAATCCCCGCGGGCCAGGCCGAGCTGGCCCGTCTCAAGGCGGACGTCACCGTGCGTTTCCGGTCCACCCGTCTTGTCGATGAAGTTGATGAGACCTCCGACCGAACCACCGCCGAAGAGGTTGGACACGCCGCCGTGCACGAACTCGAGACGTTCGACTCCGAGGTCCGGGCGATAATAGACATCGGGGGCCGACGAATTGAGTCCGATGCTCCCGATCACCGGGATGCCGTTGAATTCATAGGGCGTAAATTGATACTGGCCCCCGGAGGGAAGGCCGGCGACGAAGATGTTCGAGGCCACCTCGCCGCCGCCGCCTTCCGCCTTGAGCATCGGAATGGTGGTGAGGATATCCGCCGGGCTGCTGGTGTTGAGCAATTCGAGCCGCGCAGCGTCGATCCTCGTTGCCTGCATCGGGGTGTTGAGCTGACTTCGAGCGACGCTCGTGCCGGTGATGATGATCGCGTTGCCAGTCGAAGGTTCCGCGGGTGCGCCGCCGTTCGGCGACGATGGCGGCGGCGTGGGCACGGCGGGCACCGGCGCCTGTTGAGCCGACGCCGCGCTAGCGAGCAAGGTGGCTGCCGTCGAAAGCAGACCCAACCGAATCCATGCGGAATGTGACGAGAAAGTCATAACCCCCTCCTGATGGCGACACCTGATCGGCGTCACTGCCCTCGTCTGCTCCAGCTCACACCCACTCTCCCTGGGGCTTGTCGTTAGGCTGGTCATACGAGCGCTGACGGCTGAAGGTGCGCGGCGCCCGGTTGGCCGAGAAGTCACCAAGATTGGAACAAACCGTTGCAACAGCAGCAACAATGCGGTTAGTGGCGCCCCTAGGAGAAGCACTCAATGCTCGATCTCGGCGATCTCGTCATTTTCACCAAGGTTGTCGAGACCGAAAGCTTCACCAAAGCCGGCGACCTCCTCGGCTTTCCAAAATCGAAAATCAGCCGTCGTATTTCGCGTCTCGAAGAGCATCTCGGCTGCCAGCTCTTGCAACGTAGTACGCGCGCTGTGACAGTCACTCAGGATGGCGCTCTCTTCTTCGAATATTGCCTTCGGAGCCTCGGCGTATTGCGCGACGGTGAGCGCGCGTTGCAGACCTTGCACCGCAACCCGCAAGGGGTGGTGCGGATCGCAATACCCTATGTGCTGGGACATAATCTCGTCGGCCCCCTGCTCGCGGCATTCCTCGAGCTCTATCCCGATGTGCGGCTGGTCAGCGTGCTGAGCGACGATGGCGTTGGACTGCTGCGCAATGGCTTCGACGTGGCCTTGACCGTCGGGCCGCTCGCAAGCTCGGGCCTCTTCGCAGCGAAGCTCGGCACCACTGAGTGCGGCGCATTCGGCTCTCCTGAATACTTCGAGCGCAAGGGAATGCCGCAAAACTATGTGGAGCTTCCTCGCTTCGATCTGCTCGCCGCTGGAACGCACGACCGATCGCATAAATGGACGTTGCACCGGGGCGACGATTCTGTCTCGGTCGAGTTCAGTCCAAAACTGGTTTGCAACGATCTGACGCTTCTTCACCATTCGGTGATCTCGGGCCTCGGCATCGCCAACCTTCCAGCCTTCCTGTGCAAGCATGACTTGGTCGAAGGACGCCTGGTCGAAGTGCTCCCGGGGTGGCGCACCGAAGACATGAGCTTTTTCGCCTTGTTCGAAGATCCCAAGGCGGTTCCGGTGCGGGTGCGCACCCTGATCGACTTCCTGGTCGACCAATTCCGCCACAAGCTCTCGTGGGAAATCCACTAGGTTGCAATGGATGCAACACAGCGTTCCTTAAATCGTGACTAGGAGGCGCACGGTGTTCGGGGCAGCCTAGTGGCCATTCCGAGGGGGCATTCACGACAGCCAATGACGTCACGATCGACCCTGGCCGGTGCAAGCGACACGAGTGTTGCCGAACGCACAATGCTGCTGAAGCTTTTCGACACGGCGGTCGGGTCGGTATCGGCGGCGCGTGTCATGCCGCGCATTCTGCCTTCGCCTCAGCTCGGGAGGGTCGCATTGATCGCGGTCGGTAAGGCCGCCGCCGCCATGACCGAGATCGTGCTCGAACGGATGCGCCCGCAGCCCACTCCTATCCTCGTGGTCACACGTCACGGTCATGCGACAGACAAGCTGGCCGGCCGATCCGATATTGAGCTCGTAGAAGCCGGTCATCCCTATCCCGATGCGATGAGCATCCGCGCGGCCGAACGGGCGCTCGAGATCGCTGGCAGCCTCGAGGCGCAGGATCATCTCCTGGTGTTGCTTTCAGGAGGGGGATCTGCGCTCCTCGCCGCGCCCGCTGAAGGCATTACGCTTGCCGACAAGCAAGCGACCACGCGCGCGCTGCTCGAGTCCGGTGCCACCATCGCCGAGATCAACTGCGTCAGGAAGCATCTTTCGCGTATCAAGGGCGGAAGACTCGCGCTGGCGGCGGGCCCGGCAAAGGTCACGACCCTCATCATCTCCGATGTCCCGGGCGACGATCCTTCGTTTGTTTCTTCGGGACCTACGGTGCCGGACCATACGACCCTTCTCATGGCTCGCGAGATCCTCCGCAAATATGGAATCCCGACGCCGACCGCGGTGCTGAGGGCGCTCGAGGACCCCGCGAATGAGACTCCTCCGGCTGACAGCCTCGGCCTTGCGGGAGTCGAAACGATGGTGATTGCCCGGGCGCGCGATGCGCTTTGCGCCGCTGCCCGCGCCGCCTCGGAAGCAGGCTATGCAGTCACCGACCTTGGCGACCAGCTGCAAGCCGAAGCGCGTCATCTTGGCGCCAGCCATGCCGCACTTGCGCGTCGCTTATCGGTCGACGGCAAGCGACGGGCGATCATCTCCGGCGGTGAGACAACGGTGCACGTCCAGAACCCCCAAGGGCGCGGCGGCCGTAATCTCGAATATCTGCTCGGCCTCGCGATTGCGCTCGACGCAGCGCCGGGCATCTGCGCGCTTGCCTGCGACACCGACGGGATTGACGGCACCGAGGATGCCGCCGGAGCCATCGTGCTGGAGGACACCCTCGAGCGCGCCAACCGACTCGGACTCGACCCTGCCGAGCACCTTCGTACGAACACCGCATATGATTTTTTCGCCGCGCTCGGCGATCTGGTAGTCACGGGTCCGACGCGAACCAACGTGAATGATTTTCGGGTGATCCTGATCAACGGCGCCGCTTCTTCCGTCTAGCAGCCGGGGAAAAATGGAGAGGAGCGCAACGGCCATGGCTAGGCTTCCAACGGATCCCAGGAGGTATCCGTGGATCCTGATCGCGCTCCTTTGGCTCGTCGCGTTCCTCAACGCCGCCGACCGCAATATTCTGATCGCTGTACTTGCCCAGCTGAAGCCCGAGTTCGGACTCAGCAACAGCCAGCTTGCACTGCTCGGCAGCGTCTTCTTCTGGGTCTACGCGGTCGGTGCGTTCGTCGCCGGACGCATCGGCGACAGCGTCCGGCGTACACGTGTCATCCTTTACGGTCTGATCTTCTGGAGCCTGGCCACCGGCACCTCCGCACTAGCGACCGGCTTTACGCTGCTGCTCACCATGCGCGGTTTCGTGGCCGTGGGTGAATCGGCATACTATCCTACGGCAACGGCGCTCATCGGCGATTGGCACAAGCCGGAAATGCGCAGCCGCGCGTTGTCGATCCATCAGACGGCAGTTTTCGCCGGCGCCGGCCTCGGCGCAGTGGCCACGGGCTATATCGCCGAGCGTCTGAGCTGGCATGCGCCGTTCCTAATCTTTGCCAGTGTTGGGCTGCTGCACGCGCTGGTCCTCTCGCGCATGCTCAAGGATGCACCAGTCCGCCACACGGCAGCAGGGGCCGACAAACCGGCCGAGCCGATCGGCATCGTCCTTCGAATTCCACCTGCGGTGCTCCTGTGCCTGATCTTCGCGCTGGCAACGGGGGCCTCGACGGGGGTCACGTTCTGGGCTCCCTTCTACGTCAACAAGGAGCTGGGAATGAATCTCGCCGACTCCGCCTGGGTGGGTGCCGCCACGATCAACACCGCGGGGTTCGTGTCCGTGCCGCTCGGGGGCCTGCTCGCCGACACACTGGCCAAAAGGACGCCGATAGGACGCTTCGTGACGCTTGCGATCGGCCTCGGACTCGCCGCGCTTCTGCTACTTCCGCTACTTGAGGTCCGGACCGCTCTTGGGATCGGCATGGTGCTTGTCGCGACGAGCGTCGCCAAAGGTCTCTTCGACGGGTGTATCTATGCCGCGATGCACGATGTCGTCCCACCGCATGCCCGGGCAACGGCGGTTGGAATGATGACGATGATCGGGTTTTTCGGCGCTGGGCTGACGCCGCTGATGGTCGCCAAGATCGGCGATGCCTTCGGAATGCGTGCGGGGATCGTGGCAATGGCCGGTCTCTATTTCACGGCGGTAATCATACTGATCGCCATGCGCGGGACGACACGACGCGCCATACTCGCCAATGCACGGGAGGTGCATGCTTGAGCAACGCCTGCGCCTTGATTCTGAATGCTCCTCGTGAGCTCGCATTCGAGCCGATCGAAGAGCGGGCGTTGGCGTCTGACGAGGTCCGCATTAGAACGCTCTTTTCGGGCATCAGCGCCGGCACTGAGCTGTCGCAATATCGCGGCACCAATCCGTTCATGCATCGACAGTGGGACGAAGCGTCTCGCTTGTTCGTGGAAGCCGAGGCGCCGAGCTGGCCTTATCCGGTACGCAACCTGGGGTACGAGGAAGCCGGCGTGATCGTCGAGGTCGGCAGCGAGGTCTCGGCCGTCCAGATCGGACAGCTCATTTTCGGAACCTGGGGACACCGCACCCATCATATCGCCCACGAGAATTACGCGCTCGAGCGGGTGCTGCCCAACGGCGCCGACGCCCGGACTGCTATCTTCTCGCACATTGGCGCGGTCGCCCTGAACGGCGTTCATGACGCGCAAATCCGCATTGGTGACACAGTCGCCGTGTTCGGTCTCGGCGTTCCTGGCCAGATCGTGGTGCAGGCAGCATGTGCCTCCGGCGCCCGCGTGATCGCCGTCGATCCGGACGAAGGACGCCGCACAATCGCGATGCGGCACGGCGCGTCCGAAGCACTTCCCCCCGACGGCGCCGCCGAGCACATCAAGTCATTGACGGCCGGTCGCGGCGCCGATTGCTGCATCGAGGTTTCGGGGGCGCCCCCGGCCCTTGCAGAAGCGATCCGGGCGGTTGCCTACTCCGCACGCGTTGTCGCCATGGGCTTTTTTCAGGGCGAAGTCGCTGGCCTCAGGCTCGGCGAGGAATTCCATCATAACCGCGTGCAGCTGATCTGCTCACAGATTTCAGGCGTCGCACCCGAAGCAAGTTATCGCTGGTCCAAGCCGCGGCTGTGGCGCACGGCGATCGAGCTTCAGCATGAGGGCATTCTCAATCTTGTTCCGCTGATCACCCATGTCGCGCCGTTCTCGAGCGCACCCGACCTTTTCGCGCGCCTCGACGCTGGAGAGCCGGGCCTGCTCCAGGCGATGCTCGACTTTGGAGCCGCTGGTTGAGAAAGCTGCGCGTCGCTATGCTGGGTTGTGGCGGCATTGCCGGCCGCCACGCCAAAGCCGTCGCAACGCTCGGTGACCGAATGGAGCTGGTCGCCTGCGTTGGCCGCAATGTTGAACGCACCGCATCCTTCGCATCCGAGCATGGCGGCGAGCCATTCATCGATCTCGACAGGATGGTCGACGCGCAGGCACCCGATCTCGTAGTCGCCACGCTTCCGCCTTACGTGCGTGGCGGCGAGATCGAACATGTCGCAACTCGCGGCATTCACCTGCTCGTCGAAAAGCCAATCGCGCTCGATATGAACACAGCCGATCGGATGGTGGAGGCAGTTGGAGCCGCAAACGTCGTTGCGGCAATTGGTTTCATGTATCGTTTCGGCGATGCCGTGCGCCGCTGGCGCGAGCTCGATACCGGGCCGGTTGGCTTTTATGTCGGGGGTTATTACTGCAATGCGCTCCACGCTCCTTGGTGGCGCGAGCGCGCGTTGTCGGGCGGTCAGCTCCTGGAGCAGGCGATCCACCAGATCGACCTCATTCGTCACCTCGTCGGCGAGCCCGACAGCGTCTATGCGCGCTATGCCAATCTCTTCCACTACACGGTACCCGATTATGACGTGGAAGATGTGTCGGCTACCGTCTTCGGCTGGGATGATGGCCGTATCGCGAGCCTCAGCGCGTCGAACATCGCCATCCCGGGTGTCTGGCACAAGGACTGGGCAGTGATGGCTGAGCGCATGACCGGCCGTTTTGCGAGCTGGAACGATGCTGTGCTCACTCGCACCGACGGTGAGGTCGAGAGCGAGACTGTTGCCGGTGACACAGATCCATTCGTTGCACAGCTTGCGGACATTGCAGCCGCAATCGCAGAACAGCGCCATCCCTATGTACCGCTGGCGGAGGGCGCAGCGTCGTTGCGCTTGGCGCTTGCGGCGTGCCGGTCCGCCCAGGAAAGGCGCGAGATACGGCTAAGCGATGTGGCCTGATCTCGGACGCCGCGGCATTGCGTTCGGTGCCATAGAGCCCCTGATAGATGGCGCGGTCCCCCCGATCGCCAAGTACGAACGCCAGGAGAGATGGTTGCTGTGGCGTCTCCAGGATGGCGGCGCGGTCCGGCTGACTGTGGAACTCGGCGAGAATATCAAGCGAATTCAAGTTGCGCTTGAAGAGACGGGAATTGCGCCGCTGAGCCTCGGTTTCCGTGTCTCGGCTAGCGGCGTTCGATCCTATCTTCGGAATGGCTACCAAAGCTGGGACGGAAGTTTCTTCGTGCCGCCCGGGACGGAAGCGGGCAACGGTCCCGAAGGTAAGGCTCCAACGCTTGGCTTTGCGATGACCGCGCTCCTTCCCGAGCGCGGTTCGGGTGCGCTCGTCATCGGGTTTGAGCGGCACGATCGGTTCCAAACGCGATTCCAGTTCGGCGGCACGTCCGAGAACGTGATGATCGACGTTGAGACCCTGCTGGATTGCACTGGGACCCAGACCGGCGAAACCCTGCTCTTGTTCGATGCGGACGATGTCGAAGAGGCGTTGCGCAGCTGGTCGAGTTTTGTCGCATCGGCTTCGCCCTTGCCGCCGCGACTGCCTGCGCGGCGCATCACCGGCTGGTGCTCGTGGTACAGCCTCTACGCCGCGATTGATGAGGGACTGATCCTCGAACATTTGCGCGCAGCCGCCAGCTTCCGCGACGCACGCGGCGTTCCGCTCGAAGTGTTTCAGATCGACGACGGCTTCACGCCTGAAATGGGCGACTGGCTCGACGTCAAGCCGCAATTCCCGCGCGGGATGGCGCCGCTGCTCGCGCAAATTGGGGAAGCTGGGTTCCGGCCGGGCTTATGGATTGCGCCGTTCATGGTCGGCAACCGCAGCAGGCTATTTGCGGAGCACCCGGATTGGGTCGTCAAGGACCGCGAGACCGGCACGCCGCTGGTACAGATGCGTTTCTACGGTGAGTTCCGATGGCATAAGCGCAGCGAAGAATATTACATACTCGACATCACTCACCCGGGCGCCGAATCCTTTATCCGGACGGTCTTCCGAACCTGGGCTCGGGAGTGGGGCGCGCGCTACTTCAAGACTGACTTCATGTATTTCGGTGCTGAGTACGGGCCAGACCGCGTTCAATGGCATAAGCCGGGGCTTTCACGGATCGCAATCTGGCGGCGCATGGCCGCTCTTATCAGGGAGGAAATCGGCGACGATGCCCTTTGGCTCGGGTGCGGAAGCCCATTGTGGGGATCGGTTGGTTACGTCGATGCCGTTAGGATCGGACGCGACATAGGCGTTGAGTGGGACGGGGAATATTCAGTCGAGAGTTTACTTAGAGATCAGCTGACGAGGAACCACGCGTCGCATGTGCTATGGCAGGCGGATCCCGACTGCATTCTTCTGAGACAGAACTTCCATTTCTTGAGCGATAAGGAAGTCAGGTCGCTTGCGCTGTTCGCCGGACTGTCCGGAGGCGTTCTCATGACGAGTGACAAGCTGGACGAGTTGCCGGACGAGCGAGCGGAGCTTTTAGAACGTTTGCTGAAGCTGGAGGTGACCGGATGCAGATTTCCGAATCTCGGCGACCACGCCGTCGTCATTGAGCAAGTGGTAGAGCTCGCCGACGGCGCGTCCTTTCGAAACATCTTCAACACGAGCAATCTCAAGGCAGCCGTTCCCGGCTTGGGTGAGCTCAGCGGTCACAGATCGCTGTTAGTGGGCCCGGACGTTGTACAGACCTCAGAGTGCGCACGGGATCGGACCTGAGGTCTCCTCCAAGAGTCGAACGCGGCCGGCATTCGGCGCCGCTGGTAACGTCTGCTTTCGACCCATTGCGGACATTAGGCAGCAGCGCGTGTTGCCGGTCCCATGACTTTGAATGGGCCGAGGCCTTGTGGCTCCCAAGTGTCCTCGTAGGCGCTTGGCTCAAATCCAGCCGGTCTTACAAAAATCACCGGCGGATTATCTTCGCCTAGGAACGCGGCCACATCCACAACTCGATAAAATCGGTCTGGCGAGAGCCACAGAAGGTCTAACGCCTCATCGACCGCGATAGGCCGTTCTGGATTGGGCTTGCCGTGAAACTCCACGACTGGTTCGCCCAAGCTGCCGGTCACGCCCGCTTGTTCAAGCGCTCGTCGGATAGCCTCCTGAAACAGAGGCGCAAAGCCGCTTTTGTCCATTGCCAGACGGTACGCGCCCTAGCGTCCGCTTTCCACCCAAAGCTGACGTTGGCGTCAACCTGATAGCGTCGCGTGCCAGTAGCGAGCTGCATAAAACAGAATGAAGATCGAAGGGATCGCGTAGTCGAGCCAACGCCGTCGAAAGATCATCAGTAGCGGGAAGAGCAGCAGCGGCGCTAGGACTCGGGCCCAGTCAATTGGACCTGCGCCGGTAAGACCATCGGCGCTCGTAGCGCCAAAGACGATCCACCAAATGAAAAACAGGCAGTGATAAGCGGTGAACAGCCCCCAGAAGTAACGTCGCCGTGCTTCGTAGAAGGCGCAGAGATCGAAATCGTCGGTCGGATCATCGGGCAGGCAGGATGCTGCCAGGAGCACGAGCAGCAACATCTGGACGAACTGGCCCAGGTAGACCGGAAATGTCAGAGCCACAGCGATGTTGCGCAGCGTCCACTCGGCGAACCACAAGCGCACGCACTCGAAGACGACAAGCGCGGCAGCCATGAGCAAACGGCCGTCCCAACGGATCGTTCGTGCTCTGACCGCGAGCTTGTGAAAGCTGAAGGTGATGTCGGCGAGCGCCAATCCCATGAGGATCGTCAACAACCCGAGGGCATAATCAAATCCGTTCACCGAGCGCCTCCCCCCTCTTTCCAGAGGCTACAGCACGGATTTCTGGGAGCAACTAAATGTCAGCTTTCCACCCATTGCGGACATTGGACGGCTCGCCGCGTGGGAGTAACCGCGGCGAGCCGCCAACTCGATCAGTGCTGGATTGCGGCGTTCGCGCCCGCCGACTGACTCGACTGTCCGGTTCCGTTAACGTTCGCCGACGCGCCGCGGCGGCTGGCTGTTGCCGAAGCATTGCCCGATCCCGAGCCAGTTGCCGCGGCAGAGCTGTTGCCGCCGAGGTTCGTGCCCGCAAATGTGCCGGACGTCGCCTGGTTGGCAGCTCCGGTCACTGTGCCCGCGAGTCCGACATTGCCGCTGGCAGAGCGGTTCCGGCGGTCGACCGAGCCGCTCGTCGTGCCATTGGCGGTTCCCGACCCGATGGCGCTGACGCTGTTAGCCACCGAACCAACGCCGCTGAGCGTGCCGTTCAGACTGCCGGCCGCGCTGCCAACGCCGTTGAGGGCGCTGCCGACGTTTCCAACGCCATTCAGCGAACCGCCGAGCGTGCCGTTGACCGCGCCGTTCACGGCTCCGCCGACGTTGCCGAGCAACTGTGCGTGGGCTGGGGCCGCGGTAAGCGTAATCGCGGAAGCGGCGGTCAGAAAGAACTTGGTCATGTCATTCTCCTTTGGAACTTCGCTGGAGCTTCCCATGGCTCCTGTGTTGAGAACGACAGGGCGACGGGACTTCATCCCGCCGCAGTGCAAATCAGCGGGCGCCGACGACACGCGGGTCGATTCGGCAGGTGCCGCAGACGATTCCTCGACCGATCCGCCCCTTGCCGGGCCGTGCCTCCGCCGCGAGAGCAGACGGGGAGCCGTCGGCGAGGAGCCGGGCCGCGGCAAGCGGAGCGGCGAAGCTGGTGCCCCGGACGCGCGTGTAGCCGTGCCCCGGAAGCGCGGCCGCCATGTCCGCTCCTGGAGCGGCGAAATCCAAATGCGTCGCCTTTCCCGCCTCCGGCAGGGCGCGCCCGCCGGCATCGACGGCTGTGACCGCGATCACTCCGGGATAGGAAGCAGGATATTGCGGCGGAGCAGCCGGACCGTCGTTTCCGACCGATGCGACCACCTCGATGCCTCGAGACTGGACGATCCTGACCGCGCGCTGGACCAGCTTGTTGGGCGGGCCGACGAGACTGATGTTGATTACCTGCGGGCGATGCGCGGCAAGCCAGCCGAGGGCCTTCACGATCGTCGTTGCGGAGCCTGCGGCTCGGTTGCCGCCATAAACGTCGGCCACCAGTAGCTCTGCGCCGATAGCGGCACCGCGAAAGAGTCCCTGGCTGCCAACCAGCAATGAGGCGACGGCGGTCCCATGGCCGGTCGGCTGCGGAGCGCCTGCAAACCCATTTTGCTCAATGCTCTTGCCGGCAAGCGACGGATGCGAGGCAACGCCGCCGTCGATCATTCCGATCGCTCGGCCGCGCGACGCAGCGACGCTCGATGCGAGCGCAGCGCTCACCGGAGCGAGCACCTCGCCCGCGGGCTCATACAAATGATCGAAATCGGCTTGGAGCTCCGGCGCAATTTTCTGCAGCAGCCTCAAGCCCGCCTTCGCGCTCATTCCACTCGGTACCGCGAGCGAAACCACGCGCATTCCGAGCGCTCCATTGCGGTCATCGGCAGCCACTCTAAATCCTCCCGAAAGCGCCCGCTGCATCTCGGCTGGGTCGGGGTCCAGCACCGCAACGATCCCGCGCCGAACCGGCAGGCCATTGCCGTCGCTTTCGACCGTGGCGCGATTGCTGCGGATCAACTCGTCGAGCCTGAGGCGCCTCAGATCCAGCAGGCTCGTCGCTCCCGAATTGGCGACCGCATCACTGACCCCGCTTACCGTATCGAGCGTCGGGCTGATCGCCTGCTGCGCGCCGGGCTCGCCAAGGACGTTTTGAAGAACCGGCCCGGCAACTGGCAAATTGGCCGCTGGAACAGGAAGGCCGACTGGCGGCAGCGGCCCGACTCCAAGTAATTGCGCTCCGGCTCCCGGTGACAGCGCGGAAGCGGCGATCGCGGCGCACAGCGCCTGGCGGATCAATCTGGACATCGGCGATCCTCTTTATCATGCCTGTTGAGGATGAAACGCTGGCGGCGGATCGTTTCATCCTCATGGAGCGGAATGGACCAGCCTTCGTCGTTCGGGGACCAGCTTGCAGCGCTGCTGCCGCGCCTGCGCCGTTTCGCGCATGCGCTGAGCTGGAATTCGACCGATGCCGACGACCTGACGCAAGCGACGATCGAGCGGGCGCTCAGATCGAGCGGCCAGTGGCAGCACGGCACTCGCCTCGACAGCTGGTGCTATCGGATTATGCGCAACCTGTGGATCGACACGGCGAGAGCAAGCGCCCGCAAAGCGGCGCGCGAGGCGCCCGAAGAGGATGGCGTCCGAGTCAGCGAGGACCCGCGCGAGGCGATGGATGCAGCCGTCGACCTCAAGCGGATCATGGTCGCGATGGCTCAACTTCCAGACGAGCAGCGCGAAGTTGTCGCGCTGATCCTGATCGAGGGCTTCGGCTACCGCGAGGTTTCGGAAATGCTCGGGCTGCCGATCGGCACCGTCTCGAGCCGGTTGGTGCGCGGGCGGACCGCGCTGCTTGCGATGGTGGGTGAGCAATGATCGACGACGATAAATTCTTCGCCTGGCTCGATGGCGAGCTGGAGCCTGTAGAAGCGGCCGAGATGGAAGCGGCCGTCGCGGCCGACCCGAAGCTCGCGCGCCTTGCCGAAGAGCATCGCGCACTCGCCGCGAAGCTCAAGCAAACGTTTGACCCAATCGCTTCGGTGCCCGTTCCGGACCTCCTGCAGGCAACGCTTCGTCCATCCGCCGATGTGGTCGATTTTGTTGCGGCGAAGCGCGGCCGCCCGATGCGCGCGCTTCCGCAGTGGACCACAATCGCTGCAACGCTCGTCGTTGGCATTTTTCTTGGAACCATGGTCCCGCAGCTCAGCGGTGAGCCAGTCGCGGTTCAGGACGGCAAGCTTTACGCGGCATCTTCACTGGACCAGGCTCTCGACACGCAACTTGCGAGTGCTCCACAGGGGAACGTCCGGATTGGCCTGACCTTCCGCGATGGCTCGGGTAAGATCTGTCGCAGCTTCTCCGCTCCGGCAGGTACCGGCTTGGCCTGCCGAAGCGGCAACGCCTGGCGCCTCAAGGGGCTGTTCGCAGCGCGCGAAGATCAGGGCAGTCAATACCGCATGGCCGGCACAGACCCGGACCTCGCTGCGCTCGTCGATTCGACGATGGTCGGGGAGCCGCTCGATGCTGCCGCCGAAAAGGCCGAACTGGAGCGCAACTGGCGTTAGTCGCCGGCCTTCGTCGCACTACCTTCTCGCCTTTCAGTCGCGGCGTGATGAGGCTTCCAGCGAACAAGGGCTGCCGCAATCCTGTTGCCCGAGGTGCAGCAGCCCCGGTCCACGGTACGCGTGGACAGATGTAGAACGACATGGCGGAGTGATTTCATCCGCGGTATCGATGAAGGAGCCCAGTGGCAGCTTTCCACCCATTGCTGACATTCGCGACGGACCTTCGATGTGCTAAGTTCCGATGACGGGGGACTTGGCCATGCACCTTCGCGTCATCGTTTGCGCCCTGCTTGCGGCCGCGTGCCAGCGCGCGCCGGCGCAACTGACCTTCGAGGGCGCTGACGCCACGACGCAAGCAGCCAAGGTCGCCCTCGGCAAACGGCTTTCCGCGGTGCTCGATTGCACCGGCTGTCACGGCGCCAACCTTCAGGGCCAGGATATGGCCGACAAGCCTGAAGACGGCGCTATCTATTCGCCGAACATCACGCTGAAGATTCCAGCCTACACCGACGCCCAGCTCGACCGATTGATCCGTCACGGCGTGCCGAAGGACGGCCGCGAGTTCTGGTTCATGCCTGTCGAGAGCTTCCAATTTCTAAGCGACAACGACTCTGCCGCACTGATCGCCTATCTCAGGACCATAAAGCCGACCGGGAAGGCGCTGCCCCCGTTCAAGTTCAACCGCGTAGAATACAAGGACGTCGAGCAAGGCATAATGGGCAACGCCCAGGCGCAAATCCCCAAGTACCG
>Ga0068854_100001312_pt1 | contig 14997 bp, 13 predicted proteins | sample KBSCornC42_FD_66590 | JGI IMG/M metagenome (GOLD analysis project Ga0068854, IMG submission 66590) | Corn rhizosphere microbial communities from Kellogg Biological Station, Michigan, USA - KBS Corn C4-2 | ecosystem: Host-associated > Plants > Roots > Rhizosphere > Soil ... | reverse complement strand
GGGAGACAGCCATGGCTCATAAAAAAGGACAGGGCTCGTCGCGCAACGGCCGCGATTCGCAGCCGAAAATGCTCGGCGTGAAGCGCTTCGCCGGCCAGTTCGTCACCGGCGGTTCGATTCTCGTACGCCAGCGCGGGACGCGGTTTTATCCCGGCGTGAACGTCGGCATCGGCCGCGACCACACGCTCTTCGCCAAGATCGACGGCATCGTGAACTTTCACGACAAAGGCGAGCGCGGACGTTTCATCAGCGTCACCCCCGCCGAGTAATCCGACTAACGACGTTGTGATGACGCCGCTCCTCGGAGCGGCGTTTTTGTTTGATCTGTCATCCTGAGCCGCCGAAGGCGCGTAGCCGAAGGCGGAGCGCCGCAGGACGGCGAAGGATCTCAAGTTGCGCGATCTGGGTTGAAACCGGGTTTCAGCAAGGGCCGCGCATCTTGAGATCCTTCGCCGTCCTCCGCTGTCTTCGGCTTCGCCTACGCAGCTCCGGCGGCTCAGGATGACAGTGGCGTACGCTTCGCAGGATCAAAAACTATGTTCATCGACCAGGCCACCATTCGCGTCAAAGCCGGAGACGGCGGGAAAGGCTGTATCGCCTTTCGACGCGAGAAGTTCGTCCCGAAGGGTGGTCCATCCGGCGGCGATGGCGGCGCAGGCGGATCGGTCTGGATCGTCGCCTCGCGCAGCCACAACACGCTCTACCACCTCCAGTTTCAGCGCGAATGGAAGGCCGGCCGTGGACAGCACGGCATGGGCTCGAATTGTTCCGGCTACGACGGCGATGACGTCACCATCGAGCTGCCGATCGGCTCCGTGATCCGCGACAAAACGACCGGCGAGCTGGTCGCCGACCTCACGCACGAAGGTGAGCGAATCCTCGTCGCCAAAGGCGGCCGCGGCGGCTGGGGCAATCAGCACTTCGCCACCGCCACGCGCCAGGCGCCGCGCTTCGCGCAGGACGGCAACGCCGGCGACGAACGCGAGCTGTTCATCGAGTTGAAGCTGATCGCCGACGTGGGCCTGGTCGGACTCCCGAACGCCGGCAAGTCGACGCTGATCTCCGTCATCAGCGCCGCGAAGCCGAAGATCGCCGACTATCCTTTCACCACGCTCATCCCCAACCTCGGCGTCGTCAGCGCCGACAACAACGAGACCTTCGTCGTCGCCGACATCCCCGGCCTCATCGAAGGCGCGCACGAAGGCCACGGCCTCGGCGATCGCTTCCTCCGTCACGTCGAACGCTGTTCGGTGCTGGTCCATCTCGTCGATCTCTCAGCGAACGAGACTCCGGATGTCGATGCCGAGGTCGTCGCGCATGAGCTGGAACGCTATTCGGAACTGCTGGCGAACAAGCCGCGCATCGTCTGCGGCTCCAAGCTCGATTCGGCCGTGCCGGACAACTCCGAGAAGCTGCGTGCGTACGCCGCGAAGAACGGCTACGACTACTTCGAGATCTCGGCGGTCACCGGCGATCACGTGCGCGAACTCGTGCGCAAACTTGCCCGCTTCGTGCGTGAGAATCGCATCGTGCCGGAACTTCATGATGCCGAGGAGGCAGCGATCCTCCAGCATCCAGCGATATGAGAATCGGCATCGTCGGCGGCACCTTCGATCCCTTCCATCGCGGACATCTCGATCCCGTCCTCGCCGCCCGCGAGAAACTGCAGTGGGATCGCGTGCTCTACATCCCCGCCTGGCGCCAGCCGTTCAAGACCGATCGCGACACCGCGCCGGGACCGCATCGCTTCGCCATGACCGCACTGGCCATCCGCGATTACGACGCGCTCTACGTCTCGCCGATCGAGCTCGAACGCGGCAGCATCTCGTACAGCGTCGACACGCTCGAGGAGTTGCATCGTCAGCACGCCGGCGCGTCCTTCGACTGGATCATCGGCGACGATAATCTGAAGGACCTCGATCGCTGGAAAGATCCGGAGCGTCTGTACAAACTGGCAAGGTTCGTCGTACTGACGCGCCGGGGAGTGGGGAGTGGGGAGTTGGGTGTGGGAGATGAAGCATCTATTGCCAGCGGAGCCTCAACTCCCACTCCCCACTCCCCACTCCCCACCCCCCGTCCAACCATCGTCTTCGCCGAAAACGCCACCGTCCCTGTTTCCTCCACCGAGATCCGGCGCCGCGTTCGCGCCGGCGAGCCGATCGACGCGTTTGTCGATCCTCTCGTCTCGCGCTACATTGACCATTACGGCTTGTACAAAGAGGGCCTACTTTGACCGATCCCATTCAACACCGCGTGCGCACCGCGGTTTCCGCGGCTCTGGATAAGAAAGCATTCGACCTCGACGTTCTCGCAGTCGGCGGCCTCACTTCGATCGCCGATTACTTCCTCATGTGCTCGGCCACCTCGGAACGCCAGGCCGTGGCCATCGCCGACAGCGTCGTCGACAAGCTCCGCGAGGACGACCGCGTCAAGCCGCGGCTCGTCGAAGGCACCACGCCCGGCCGCTGGATCCTGCTCGATTACGGCGACTTCATCTTCCACATCTTCACCGAGGACTGCCGCCGGTTTTACGGGCTGGAGCGGCTGTGGGGTGATGCGCCCAACGTCACCGCCGAATTCAGCGAGGAAGCAGCGCCGGCGAATGTCCGCCGCACGAAGACGTCGTGATCCCGTCCTGAAGGACTTCGTCCGCACGAGGAGCGCCTCGATGCGAACGCTCCTGCAGACGGTCGAGAAGGTCCTTGATCACGACGTCAATCTCCTCCTCCTCGGCGAGTCCGGCAGCGGCAAAGACTTTTTCGCCGAAGCGATTCATGCGTCCGGCAATCGCCGCGGCAAACCGATGGTCAAGATCGACTGCGCCGCGATTCCGGCGGATTTGTTCGAATCCGAACTTTTCGGCTACGAGAAAGGCACCTTCACCGACGCGCAATCGCGCAAGCTCGGCAAACTCGAAACCGCATTCGGCGGCACGATCTACTTCGACGACATCGCCGCGCTCTCTGCGACGCTGCAGGCCAAGTTGCTGCGCGCGATCCAGGAGAAGCGTTTCACGCGCCTCGGCGGCAATCAATCGATCGCGCTCGACGGCCGCGTCATCTCGTCGTCGAGCATGCCCGCCGAGGAGTTGCTGAGCGGGCTGCGGCGCGACCTTTTCTATCGTATCAACGTCGTCACGTTGACTATCCCGCCGCTGCGCGAGCGCCGCGAAGACATCCCGCAGCTTGCGAAGACGTTCCTGGCGCGCCGCAAGCGCGGCATCGACGCCGAGGCGATGCGGATGCTGGCCGACTACGACTGGCCGGGCAACGTTCGCGAGCTTCGCAACGTCATCGAACGAGCCGCGTTGCTGGAAACCGCCGACGTGATTACTCCCGCGTCGCTGCCGCCGCTCAACGCCGGCAGCATCGAAACGGCAGCGCGGCAGCGATGGACGCTCGACGAGCTCGAATCGCGCTACATCCGCGAAATCCTGCGCGAGACGAAATCGAACTACAGCAGCGCCGCGAAGATCCTCGGCATCAATCGCAAGACGCTGCTGGAGAAGCGTCGAAAGTATGGGATTCAATGAAAATCCAACTCCTCTGGCCGCGCTCCACCGCCGACGCCGAGCTCGCCGCCGTCGCGGAGCGTTACCTCAATCGGATCAAGCACTTCTTCCCGATCGAGATCGTCGAAACGGCGCCGCAGCGCGGTAGACAGAGCGAGAACGATGTGGCTATCATGCGCGCCGATTCGGCGCGGCTGCTGGCCGCGATTCCCGCCCAGGGCCACGTCGTCGCCCTCGATGAGCGCGGCCGATCGATCGATTCTTTGAAATTCGCGAAGTGGCTGGAACGACTCACCATCGAGCAGCCGCACGGCGTCATTTTCGTGATGGGAGGGGACGTCGGACTGGACCAGTCCGTGCGGCAGCGCGCCGATGACGTCCTCAGCCTTTCGGCCATGACGCTCCCGCATCAACTGGCCCGCGTCGTCCTGCTGGAACAGATCTACCGCGCCTGCACGTTGATGCGGAACATTCCGTACCACAAGTAAGGAGAGCCGGGCTCGAAATGGCAAAAGCAATGGCAAAGACAAAAGAAAAAGCGCACCCGTATCAGGAGCACATCGACGCGTTGCGCAAGAAGCAGAGCGACATCCTGCAGGCCTTCAAACGCGACAAGCAGGCCGTCAACACGCAGTCTGACGACGGCATCCAGGATCTGGCCGACAAGGCCGCCAGCGCCTACTCGAAAGAGCTGAACCTCTCGCTGTCTGACGGCGAGCGCAACCTGATCGTCCTCATCGAAGAGTCGTTCACCCGCCTCGACAACGGCACCTACGGCACATGCACCAACTGCGGCGCCACCATCGGCGACAAGCGCCTCGCCGCCGTCCCCTGGACGCCGTACTGCATCGACTGCCAGGAGCTGCAGGAGAAGGGGCTTCTTTCGTAGTTTTTCATTCAGCAGTTTTTCGAAGGGAGCGCCATTCGCGCTCCTTTTTTTGTTTTTAATCTGCGTAAATCTGCGTAATCTGCGGATTCGTTCTTCTGATGCCCAAACCACTCGCCACAGTCCTCGCCCAAATCGCCGCGAAAAAGATCCCGCCCGTGATCCTCGTCGGCGGATCGAGCGATTTTCTCGCCGAGGATGCCTTTCGCGATCTGCGTGACGCCATCACCGCCGCGAAGCCCGGCATCGCCATCGAGGGATACGAAGCCGGCAGCGAGCTGGCCGCGATCCTCGATTCCTACCGCACCTCATCGCTCTTCGCCTCGGCGCGTCTGATCGTCGTGTCCGAGGTTAACGCGTTCGTTTCGGCGAAAGAGCTGGCGTCGCTGTACGACAAATCGGTCGCTGACTGGAAGTCGGCGAAGACGGACAAGAAGCGCACCTCCTCGGCCGCCAAACTGCTGCACGTCCTCGGCCTCGTCGGCGCCGACTTCGACATGACTGACAAGCAGATCGCCACCGCCCTCGGCGTCGCGCTCGATCCCGTGCTAACCGACATGCTCGCCTTCTGCCGCACGACCGGGAAGAAGGCCTCGCGTGGCGAAGACGATGCCGCGCTGCTCATCGAGGCCGTCACCCGCGGCGGCGCGCCGAATACGTACCTGCTGATGCGAAGCGGCGAGATTCCGCGCGAATCGGCCACCGTCGAGCTGATCGATCGCAATGGCGCGGTGGTGGTCATGGACCTCACACGCGACACGTACGCCGGCGCGCTGGAACGCGCGATCGCGGACGTCGCCGAAGATGCGCAAGTCCGTTTCGACGGCCGCGCGCTCAACGTGCTGCGACAGCGCCTCGGCATCGAACGTCTGCTCGCCGACAAGTTCTCGAAAGAAGTTCCCGACCTGCGCATCGCCGTCTCCGAGGCCCAGCGATTGGCGACACTCGCAGGCGTTGGCGGGCGCGTGACGGCGGAGATGGTGGAGCGCGAAGTGGCCACCGTCGGAGGCGGCGCGCGCTACGAATTCGGATCGCTTTTCACCGAGGGGAAAATCGTCGAGGCGATTTCGAAGCTGCGCGATCTCGTGGCGCAGGCACGCCGCGAAGATCCGAAAGCGCCCATCGAAATCCAGTACGGCAAGTTCCTCTTCCCGCTCGCCGACGAAGTGCGCCAACTGATCGGCATCGTCTCCTTCGCCCGCACAAACCGCATCGACCTGAAAGCGCCGATGAATTACAACCGCTTCAAAGACACGCTCGCCGATCGATTGGGCGACTCGCTGAAAGCGAACGGTTTGGTGCGCCAGAGGCCGCATCCCTTCCCACTGCACAAGAAATGGGAAGCCGCGCGCAATCAGACCGAGGCCAGTCTCTTTCGCGCGCTGGCCGCGCTTGCGGACCTCGAGATCAAGCGCAAATCCGGCGGCATTCCCGCCGACCTCGGCATCGAGACGTTCCTGCTTTCGCGCCTGCGCGCGTAAGCGTTGATGGAACCATTTCGTGCGCAGCACTTTGGAGTGCGGTGGCAAAGCCACCGCTTTGGGAGGGCGGTGGAATCGTGACGAACCGCAGCACGTGATGCTTGCTCAATCATCGCGATCGCCGCTTTCCCCCTTCCCTCCCAAAGCGGTGGCCTCGCCACCGCACTCCAAAGCTTCGCGAAATGTGCCGCGAGTCGCGCAAGCATCAGAGGCCGCGCAGACACGCGCTTTCAATCCCTACACCTCGCTCGCTTTGCGCATCTGCCAGAGCAGATGGCTGAGGTGCGAACGGCGCGATTCGCCCGTTGTCACGATCAGCAGCTTCGTGATCTTCAACTCCAGCGGATCGGTGAGCAGGAGGATCAGCATCTCGCGGATGAAGTTCGTGTTCAGCGTAACGTCGTTGTCGGTGCCGACACCGAGGCGCAGGCCTTTTTTCTCCCACCATGAGAATGGGTGATCTTTGTAGTCCGACAGCGCGCCGGTCAGTTTCTTGTTCGACGACGGCAGCGACACCAGCGTCAGACGCTTGTCGATCATCCGATTGAGAACGTCGTGCTGGTAGTGCTCGACCTCGCGCGCGTGATGGAACTTCGTCTTCGTCGCCAGCGTCGCTTCGCCATCCGTCAACGGCTGGCCGCGGAGAAGCTTGTCGAGGATCGGATCGCGCCCGGTCCAATCCATGTCGATGATTTCGTCGCGCTCGCGGCCGAGTGCTTCGCCTCGGGCGTTCGCTGCCAGCACGCGCTGCAGCATGCGGTGAAAGTAGAAATTGGGATTGATGCCGAGGGCCAGGCCGTGCTCGATGGCATCGACGTACCAGATGTTCATCGCGTTATCGACCGCTTGGACGCCCTGGCGCAGCGTGTTCCACGTTTCGCCATGATGGCTGCGCGTGCGGAAGCCGTACGCCTGCAACTTGCGGAAGCCGACGCGCATCTCCTGAAAATGCGCCTTGCGATAAAAGCCGCGCTCGTTGCCGACGGTATCGACCTCGGTCACGACGTCTCGCAGCTCGGGATGTTTTTTCAGTAGCCCGATGATCTGCCCGACCTGATCGTCGAAGCTGGCGCGCTTCGACGGATAGCGCGTGGCGTCGTAGAAGCCGGGCTCTTTGCGAAAACTCGGCGAGAGGATGAAGTGAAACGCCGGCACTTCGTTTTGAAAGGTCCGGAATCCTTCGTAAAGCCCGAGCATCACATCCTCGGCGGTCAAATCGCTGATGCCGGGAATCTGTTCCGCGGAGTCGGTCGTCTCGCGAAAGAGCGTGAACTTGAGCCGGATCGCGCCGACGTTCGCGCCGCGATAAAGCCGGCTGGCCATGTGATACGCGGCCTCGCGATGCGCGTCGCGCGACGTCAGTACGAGTTTCGCCAGGTAGAGAATTTTCAGATAGCGATCGAAGCGATCGTCGTCGCCGAGGCGGATGAGGCGATCGACGTCGGCGGCACTTGCGATCGGCAACGTGTCCGGTCCATACACCTCGGCGATCTTCGACTCGTACATCGCGCGCTGCGGACCGTCGAGCAGTTTGGCGAGCCGAGGCCAGATGAAATCGGCGTCGAGCGAGCCCGTGAGGTGGATGTGCTCATCGCGAAACGGAATCGGAAAGGCGCGAAAGAAATCGGCAAGCGCGCGGGCGACGGAATGATTGAGCAGCGACTCGATCGGCGCGGCGTCGACGCGAAAGCGGCCGAGGAGCTCGCGAAACTCGGCGATGGCGTGCGCGGCTTCCGCGTCCGCAGCGATTTGTGGCGCGTGCGCCGCCAGCGACAGCGTGTCCGCGAGCGACAAGCCGCTGGTCTCGCTGATGAGTTGCGTGAAGAATCGGGTCAGGCGGGGAACGAGTTGCATCGCGCCAATGCTACCGCGCGCATTGCGTGCGCTCACGCCGCAGTGTAGAACCGTCGCCGATGATCGGATTCGTCGCCGTCGCCGCCTCGGTGTTCCTAACGGGCTACGGCGTGGCGTCGTGGCTGTGGGAACGCTTCGACGCGGAGGAAGAAGGTCCTTTCGAACGCGCCGCAGCGAGCGTTGTGATCGGCGCGGCAATGTGGATCGCTGCGAACTGGATTCTGGCGATCACCCATCTCCTCACGTTCACGTCGCTGACGATCGTGGCGGCGACGTTCGTCGCAGCGGCAGCGGCAACTCTGTATCTGCGTCGCTTCACGATTCGCCTGACGAAAAAAAGTCTGGCGATTTTGCCGATTGTCCTCTGGATCGTTTTCATCCTCTGGCGCGGCACGATCGTGCCGTCGCTGAGCCACGACGCGCTCGCCTATCACCTCCCGAAAGCGGTGATGATCATGCAGGCGCACGGCTATGAGACGTTTCGCGTAGCCGACCAGCGCATCGTCACGCTGCCGGCGAACTACGAGCTGCTGCTCGCCGACGTCCTGATCCTCTCCGGCACGGACAGGCTGACGGAGTGGCTCGGTACGATCGCCTACATCGCCATGCTCATCCTCACCGGCGCGTTCGCGGAGCGCTGGTGGCGCGCGGATCGTAGTGCGATTGCTGCAGGCATCCTCGCCGTCGCCGCGACGCCGCTCTTCCTGCTCCACAGCGGCGCCGACAAGAACGATCTGATGACGGCGTTCCTTTGCGGCGCGACGCTGTTGTGGGGCGCAGGCTGGTGCGCGCGCGGCGGGCGTATGCCGCTTTTGCTCGCGATCGCGTCCGCGGCATTGGCCATCGGCACCAAGCCGAATGGGGCGGCCGTCGCCGTGTGCCTCGCACCATTCGCGTTGATGCGGATCGTTCGCGAGCGGCGGTCGACAACGTATCGCGATGTCGCGTCGACGCTCATCGGCGGCGTACTTGCCTTTCTGCTCCTCGGCGGCGCCTCGTATATTTTCGCGGCCTCCAGCCACGTTTCTCCGATCGGCGTTCAACTCGGGCAGCGTTCCGGCGCCGGGGCGGAGTCGGTCACGTACGGCGACTGGCAAAACCTCTGGCAGGTGCCGTACCTGGCGCTGGCGGAGCCGTTCTCGCGCAATGACTTCGCCGTCTGGGTTCCGTGGCGGCACGAAGGATGGTTCTGGCCGCGATACGAGATTTACTTCTCGAGCGCCGGCCCGCTGTTCTCCGTGCTCGTGTTGCTCCTGCCGATCGCAGTCATAAAGCTTCGCCGCCGAGGGGAGAGCGCGACCGAACGGAATGTGGCGAGCATGTGCGCGGCACTGGCGTCGATCATCGTCCTTCCGACCGACATGCGTCCCCTCGGGTTTTTCGCCGGGGCGTTCATCCGCTACTGCGCGTTCGTCATTCCGATCGTCGTCTGCTGGACCGTCGTGCCTGCATGTCTTTACCTCGGCGCGCCGGAACGCCGCCGTCTCGCGATCATCGCCACTGCAGGACTGGCACTCTTCTTCGTCGTCGAAGCGGCCGACAACGCGATCAACGACAATTTCGCGCCGCTGGACTATGCACTCTCGATGAGTTCCGACCCGACGAGCCGGATGCCGTATTTTGACAAGAGGCGTGCCGCCAACATCGTCGATCGCGTCGCTGGACCGGCGGACACCATCGCGATCGACGGCGCGTTCGGCGCCTGGGTTTATCCAGCGTATGGATCGCGGCTCACGCGCAACGTCGTGTATCTGAATCGCGAGTCGACGCCCGATTCGATTCCGATCCGCGCGCGATGGGTCATCGTCGATCGATCGTGGAACGTGACGTGGTCAAACCCGCGATTCACGGACATGGGAAAGTTCTGGCGGTACATCGGTCACGGTTCGCCGTCGGCAGACGACGTCCGCCTCCTTAACTTGCTGCTGCATGACACGCGATTCCGGCTGATCTATTACGAGCCGCGAATGAATCAGGCGGTCTTCTGGCGCGTGGGGTCAGGCCCGTCGCCGCCGTACGCAGCCCGGGCCGCCGCAAGCGCGGCGCGAACGCGCGACGCGTTCTCGCCGAGCGCACCGGCGCGCATCTCGATCGAGACCAACCGTCCGTAGCCGCCGGCTCGCAGCGCTGCCGCGAATTGTTCGTGAGGCACACCGCCGTTGCCGATGGGCGCGAGATCCGGCTCGCTGATGTGGAAGTGTTGCAGTACATGCGTGAGCGGCGTCAATTGCGCAGGTGCGTCGCCGACCATCGTCATCGCAGCGGCGTCCGCATGCAGACCAAGACCCTCCGACGGAACGCGCTCGAGCAGCGCGACAACCTCCGCGATCGTGTTGAGGTAATCGCAGCCATACGCAGGTGGATTCGGCTCGATGCAGAAGCGCAGTCCCGCCGCCGCTGCCGCTGCGCCGACATCCGAGAAAAACTCCCGTTCGCGGTGCCGAACGTCGTCCGCTGCAATGCCGTCGACGGTTCGCTGCTTCGGCGAGCCGAACACCAGCACACGCGCTCCCAGCGCCGCACCGATGTCGATGATCGTCCGCAGGTACGTCGCAGTCTCGCGCATGTTGCGGTCGCTGCGGAACACGTGAAATTCGGGACGATTGAACAGAAGCGATTGCATCGCCCCGATCTCGATGCCGTGATCGCTCCAGAACGCGCGGTAGTCCTTCAGCGCATGCAGCGACAGCGTGCGGGGATCGTCGGCGATCCGCGTCGGCGCGACCTCCACATAGCGGACTCCTTCGTCCTGCAGCACACGCGCGACGTCACGCTCTTCCTCGCGCAGCCACGCGATATTCGAAATCGACAGCCTCACCGGAAGATCCCTTCACGAACTTCTCTCGGCACTCCCTCCAGCGGAAACGGCAGCGCCAGGAATGGTTCCGTTGCGCGATCGATCTCGATCACGCTCACGTGCGCGCTGAGCACCGTCACCGACGCGCCGGGCACGAGCGATTCCGTAACCACGCCGATGGAAGGCCTTTGTCCGTGCCATACGAATACCGGAATCTGCGCGACGGTCCGGTAGGGCGATAGCGCGACGAGGCCGTTATTGGCCGCGCCGTGCACGATGACGAGGTGCCGCGGCAGTTGCCCGAGCACGGGCACTCGGCTCCAGCGGTTCGTCAGCCGGTAGTTCAACGTGATCACGGCCACGGCGAACCGCGATTCGAAGTGTGGCAGCGGAAGCGCCACCATCTGGCCCTCCGGCCCAACGTGGATCGAGCCCGCATCATGCTCGACCAGAGGCGCCGCTCGCCCGAGCTTCCACCAATGCGAGTGCGTCGTGGTCGCGACGAGCGTGTAGTGATGCAGCACTTCCGAATAGAAATCCCAGTGCATCGCCCGCAGCCAATCCTCGAACACGAAAAGAGAGCGGCGCATCGTCTCGACATACTCCGGCTTCGTGCCGCGGAACGCATCGAGATAGGCGCGACGATTCTCCTCGCCGAGTGCATGGATGATGTAGTCGAAGCTCGGATTGAAAACTCCGTAGTCCGACTGAATCAGTCCGGCATACGTTGACCAGATGCGCGGCTTTGCACCACCAGACGCGCCGATGACACGGTGCGCCATCGCGAGATCCCATTGCCACCGTCGCGACAGCCGAGGATGTCTTCCCGCGATGACGTATGCCCGATAACGGGGAACGATAAGCGTATCGACGTCCAACACGTTCATCCAGGCATCAGCGATCACAACCGACAAAACGAAAACGTAGATCGAGCGCCTGACAGCCCGAAGCGTCGCCGAGCTCGCATCGCGCAGGTATCGGACAGTGAAGTGCGCCGCAAGCGCCAGGAGTGCAAAAAAAACAGCGCGCAACATCGGCAGCCTGTTGCCGCGGTTCGCGATGCCCAGGTAGGCCGCCACAGAGAGCAACCCGTAAATCAGCAGCACCGCCACGGCACGCAATGCGTCCTCGTCCTCCGGAGCGGAGACTGTCCAGAACCAGACAAGAACCACGATCGTCGCAGTGAGCGTAAACACGACGGCGGACATGAGGAACGGCTCGGTGACGACGTCCAGCCAGCGGCTCAGGAATTCATTTGGCGGTGAGCCGAAGTACCAGAACTGATCACCCGGTACATCCTTGAACGCGTAGCGGAGCGCGTTCCGGCAACCGGCCGGCCCGCCGACGATCAACAGAAAAAGCAGGTACCCGCCGATGCCTATCGTCACCGACGCGGCCCCCTCGGCGAGTGGCCGCAGCGTTCGACGTTTCATCGCCAGCAGCATCTGCATCGCCGCGAACGCCACGATCACGGAGAGGCCCTGCTCGCTGCCGAGCGCCAGCGAAAGGGCAAGCGCCAGCCCACATCCGATCGTGCGGGTCCTGGTTCGAGCGGGCCACAGCAGGACGGCAGCGAAGAACACCGGCGTCGTCGACCGCAGGCCCAACAGGCTGTTCCCGGCGGTCGCAAAAGGCTGGAAGAGAGTCTGAAACAGCCCGAGACCTGCCGCTGTCCAGATAATGGTCGCCGGCACATCGCGTGACGCGGCGTAGACGATCGCCACCACTGCCAGCGCGAATGCGAAGAGGGAGATGATTTCGCGCGATAGCTCCGCCGCGTAAAGAGTCTTACCGAACAACGCATACAACGGGTACAGCAGATACGGAACGCCGAGGCCGTGGAAAAACTGGAAGTCGACGCCGCCGTGCTGGCCGGCGGCAATACGGCGCAGCGGATTGAACGTCTGGAACGGGCCATCAGTGGGAAAGCCGATGAAGTAGAGCGGGAGTGTCACCGCTCCCGCCAACCGCACGACGATCCAAAGCACGATGTCGGCCGCGAAGAGGCTCAGCAGCGCCAGGCGCAACTTGCGCATTACCGCTGCGCCTCGACGAAGCTCTTCATCTGCGCCAGCACCTCGGCGCGCCCGTAGAGATAGTGGCCGGAGCGATTCCATGATGCAGCGTGGATCGTTCGTACGTCGTACAGCGGCGGTTCGCCACTTCCGTCCGCCAGCTCGCGTCCAAAGAGCTCGCGCGCGACGTCCCCGATCGCGATTGGTTCGGTAGCGATATTGATCAAACGAATTGCGTTGTCGATGCAGCGCTGGATGTCGCGCGTCAGGTTGCCGACGTCGTAGAACTGAAAGACGCCGCGGCCATCGATCCGCTCGATCTGATGATCGTGAATCAGGTCGAAGAGCGCGTTCTTCTTCAATCCCGCTCCGAACAGGCCGGGAAGGCGCAGCACGACGGCGTCAAAGCGATCGCGGACAAATCGCTCCAGCCGAAGCCTGTGCCGTCCGTAAGGTGCGCCGCTGCCGTCGATCTCCGTCCGCTCATCGACCGCGCGGGGATTGGGATAGACGTCGACGGTCGAAATGAGAATGAATCGCCGCGCCTTCGTTTCGCCCAACACCGTCTCGAGCCGCGCGATCGACTGCGCATCCCCCTCGGGGTCAGCATTCGCCTTCCACTTCTCCGCTGCCGGCGCAGCACAGACGATTTCGTCGAAATCACCGCCGCGCAATTGATCGATATTCGTTGAGTTGAAAACGGCATCGAATGTCGACTGGGGTTTCAGGTTCCCGCCGATGAAACCGCTGTGGCCGATGAGCGCGCGCATCGATCGCTACTCCGCGGGCGGGTTGAATGCTCCCGCGCAGGTGCGCAGCAGCGTCCACAACAAGCGGAGGTTGGCCCCAGCACCGCGAATTTTCGTCGGTACGGCGCCAACGGGATAGCGCCGCTCCACCGGCAGTTCGATGACGCGAAACCCGAGACGCGCGGCGCGGATGGCGAGGTAGTAATGCATCTCGTATCCGCTGAGGACGTCGCGGAACGGACGGACGCGGTCATCGGTGAGAAATCGCCGGCTGTACGCGCGGAATCCGTTCGTCGTATCCGTGTAACGGTGACGCGCGGCAAGCGACATCAGCGGCGCGTGAATGTATTTGACGCCCAAATGCCGCAGCAGCGGCGTGTTCTCCGCGACGCCGCCGGCGATGTAACGCGACCCCTGGATGTGATCGAATCCATCCCGAAGAGCGGCGACGAATTTCGGGATGGCATCGGGGTTGTCCTTGCCGTTGCCGTCGATCAGGATCACCCCTTCGTATCCTTCGCGCAGAGCCCACGCCATTCCGACCCGCAATTGCGCGCCGAGGCGCCCGGCGCCACGCTTCACGGCAACCGCACGGAGCGTGGAGTTCTTCAGGAGTTGCTCGAGCGACCCGTCGGTGCTCCCGCCGTCGACGACCGCGATGTCGACGAGAGCAGTCAGCGTCGACATCCTCGCGAGCTGCCGCACGATTCGCTCCCCTTCGTTGATGACCGGAATGAGGACGATGTAGTCGTGACGCTTCGGTGCGAGGATGTGCAGTTCGTGCTCCGGGATCTGCCAGTCGTCATCCCTCACGACCCTGCGCCTCCCGCACGACGTTCTTCTGCCCCGGCTCGACGATGAGAACCGCGCTGCTGCGCTCCTCCATGACGTAGTACAGCGGACGATCCTGCGTCTCCGCCAGAATGCGGCCGATGTATTCGCCCATGACGCTGAGAATGATGCAGACGAAAAAGAACATGCCGGCGTTCTGCGCCGACAGCGTCACCCATCCCTCGGCAACATGCTTTTTGAAGAACGCAATCGCCAGGATGTAGCCCATGTACAGCAGGTTCAATCCGCTCGCCAGAACGCCGAGAAGGGTGACGAAGCGAAGCAGCCGCGTTGAATTCGCGACCATGACGTTGACGGCGAGATTCAGCGACGTTCCCAAACCGCGCCGCGGCGGCGTAGCGCCGTCGCGCAGTACCGGCGCATACGCAAGCGTCTGATGCTCATACCCGATGAACGTGCTGAACACCTTCATGTAGCGGTGCTTGTCTTTGATCTGCAGCAGCGCATTGAGCGCCCTTCGGCTCAACGCGCGAAAGTGCGTCGACTCCTCGGGGACATCCAGCGCCAGAAAACGATTGCAGATCGCGTAAAACAATTTCGCGCCGAGGCGGCTGCCGAGCGGCTCCGCCCGCTCCGTGTTGCGCACGCCGACGACGACGCCGCCGATCCGGCGCGCGCAATCGACGAACTCCGGGATCAACTCCGGCGGATCGGTCGCCGGCATCAAGCTGACGATGAAGTCGCCGATGGCGTTTTCGAGGCCGGCATAAATCGCGATCTCATCGCCGAACTGCCGCGACAGACGAATGAGACGGACGCACGGCACGGCGTCGAGGAGCTCCTGCACGCGGAGCACCGTCGCATCCGACGAGCCGTCGTCGATCAGAAGGAGCTCGTAATAGGCGTACGTCC
>Ga0068854_100001310_pt1 | contig 15004 bp, 7 predicted proteins | sample KBSCornC42_FD_66590 | JGI IMG/M metagenome (GOLD analysis project Ga0068854, IMG submission 66590) | Corn rhizosphere microbial communities from Kellogg Biological Station, Michigan, USA - KBS Corn C4-2 | ecosystem: Host-associated > Plants > Roots > Rhizosphere > Soil ... | reverse complement strand
AGCGTTGTCACTCTCGGTTCTGTATTAATTTACGCGATCAGCTATCGAAGATGTTTTGCACGTACTGCTGAAGCCACGGGGAACTCTAGAGGAAGCGCCTTACAAAGTTTTCGCTGGCTTTACAAAGTTCTCGACCACACGGTCTTGACCAGCCCTTTTCAGCGCGCCGGCTACCGGTTCGTGATGAGCACACTATTCCGCAACGACCAACACAGCCTGATTTTGGGTGGATTCTCGGGCCTCGGCATCGTCTTGGCCTCGCAATTCTTGTTTTCGTCTTTCGACCCACGTCATCCCCTGACCGGCCATTTGACGCCGCCGCACCTTCTGGCAATTCCGTTAATCCTGAGCTACTCAGTTATGGTCGGTGTACGGCTTGCTTTTGAGATACCGACGGAGCTCCGCGCAAACTGGAGCTTCCGTTTTAATGTCGATGCCAACTCTGAAGGCGTATCGCTGGCGCTCAAAGTGATGCTGAGTTTCGTGTGGCCATGGAGCATCACGATAGCGGTCACTTTGTGCGCTCTCTTTTGGGGTGTGCGGGCAGGTCTGCTGGAAGGTTTCGTGCTCGTGCTTTGGCCATACCTGCTTGGACGCATACTGCTGCTCCACTTTCGTAAGATTCCTTTCACCTGCCCGGCCCCACGCTTCCGCGAATCGGCAATCGTCGTTGGCATTGCCTTTGTCCTCGGATTCTTTGCTTTCGCGATTGCGACAGCCTATCTGGAATATTGGGCGATGTTTGATCCTGTGGCGATGGCGGTGCTTATTGGGATAGGAGGAGCTTCCTGGTATGCCGTTTCCCGGTTGCACGCTGATGTGTCCGAAGTGGATCGAGAAATTACCTTCGAAGCCGACCCTCAGTCCGGACTTGAATTGCTAGACCTTAACCGCGGAAGTTAACCCTTCGCAGTGAATGGTGTCAGCCGCTTCTCGACCAGAGCCCCTCCCGTAAGCGGCGGCTCGCTGGTTCCGTTGCCCAGCGAACACCTCATTCTCCTGCTGACGCCACTTCCATCTCGGAAGGGGGGCGAATCGTAACTCTGTGGTCGTCAATTTCCGGCGTGTGGCGACTTGTTGGCTGCCTGTGACAAAAGTCATCGGCAATATAAGAACGGTTTTCTACATTAAAGATGGTGTCGGCGCACGGAACGCGAACCCGACCTGCACCAGCCTGTGTAGCTGAAAACAACACTCCGCTAGCACGGGCAATCAAAATGGAGCACCCAAAAAACATGCCATCCCTGATCAGTGTTGAAGAACTCAAGACCTCGCGAGGGCCGGAGAGCCTCCAATTCACCACCGTTCGCGAACTTCGGCTCTCCCGGGTGTTGATCGCGTACATCGCGGTTGGCTTGTTTTTCGTGGTATTCCCCGGAACGTTTCTGGGAGTATGGAACCTGCTTGCCATCAGCAGCCGTCGGTCGGTTGAGACTGTCCCGCCGGCCTGGATACAGGCGCACGGACATGCCCAGGTATTCGGCTGGATCGGAAGTTTCATCCTTGGAATCGGCTATTACTCGATTCCGAAACTACGGCGCATCAAAGCGTTTGCTCTGTGGGCGCCGTGGACTTCACTTCTGCTGTGGTCCTGCGGCGTGACCCTACGTTGGGTAGCAGGCGTATACGAATGGAAATGGCGCATCCTGTTGCCCCTCTCAGCGGCACTTGAGATTGGCGCATTCTTGGTTTTCTTGCCGATTGTGTCAAGCCATCGACCTGCAACGAGAACCTCCAAGGAAAATCAGGCAAAGCTGGATGCTTGGATTTTAGCGGTCATCACTGGCTGTATTGGCTGGCTGGCAGCGTTGGCGATGAACCTTTTAAGCGCAGCGTTTCTGGCCTGGCGTGGCGCGTCTCCAGTACTGCCACATGGTTTCGATCAGCGATTGTTGGTTCTACAGACTTGGGGATTTCTTATTCCTTTTATTTGGGGCTTCAGCGCCAAATGGCTCCCGATTTTCCTCGGTCTTCGTACGCTGCATTCGAGACAGCTCCTGTGGGCGATCACGCTCAATTCCGCGGGGGTTGTGGCCGCGCTTTTCGGTCGCCCTCTCCTGTCGAGCCTTCTTCTATTAACGGCGCTTGCCCTGGCGGTTTACGCTTTGCGGTTATTCGAGCCGAGCGAGCGATCGCCCAAGATCAAGGGCGTGCACCTCAGCTTTCCAGCGTTTGTTCGGCTCGCATACGTTTGGGCGTTTGTGTCTTCAGGTCTAGCAATTTGGGCTACCATCACGATCAATTCTGCTGGAATCTGGGGCGCATCCAGGCATGCACTCACCGTCGGTTTCGTTGCCATGATGGTGTTCTGCATTGGACAACGCGTACTGCCTGCATTTTCCGGGATGCGGCTGCTTTTCAGTACCAAGCTCATGTTTTTGGCTCTGGCCCTACTTTCGATCGGCTGCCTTCTCCGAGTCAGTTCTGAGGTTCTTGCATACCAGGGATTCGCGGGAGCCGCCTGGTCCTGGCTGCCAGTTTCAGCCGTGACCGAAATGACTGCGGTAACAGCCTTTGCCGTTAATCTTGCGTTGACGTTTATGCGGACCAAAAATCGCGGCGAAATACACTATCGCGAAGCTGCCTAGTCTGCGTTGCTTCCGAGGTAAGACTTTGCTCGCGCTGAAGTCCATCGTGGACACCCTTCGCCACTTTGTGTGTTTGACGTCAAGCAAGGCCCCTGTAGCACCTGGCTATTGGGAACTGACACGTCTGAAAGTGCAAATGAGAGGCAAAGCCCTTTTTTCAAAACCATCGGCGTACAGCAGAACCATACCGGTAGCGAATTCCAACAACTTCCTAACACATAACAATTGCAAGAGGAGCCGAGATGTTGCAGAGGCAGACTACATCCGCTCAAGGTCGGGCCAAGAACAACCCGTATTTGCCAAGACACGTTCGAGGGTTGGTTTTTCCGCCGCTTCGAGGGCTCCTGCCATCGCTCGCGGAGATTGTCTGCAGGTCGGCCGGAAGCAATCCATCAATAGGTTTTCTGCTCCGCCGGGTCTCCTTATTTATTCGTGCTAGTTTCCCTGCTCACTCATGCTTTGCATTGGTTCAACACGGCCGGAGTGGACCAGCCTCCCAAGCACAGCTCGGCGCCCCCACCCCCCCCGAAAAGCCGTTTACAAGCTTCAAGTAGGGCTTGACTATTGGATATTGTATCCATACCATAACCCCAGCCATTCTCGTCGTTTCCTGGGCTGTAACTCTTTGCAGCTTTGGAGCTTAGGGTCATGCCAGCGAGGTGGAGCTGGAATGTTCTTCTCGAGGGGGTGGCGGATAAAAGGGGCAGTCGGGTGCGGAGGTCAGCTAGGTACGAACCCACGTTCAGTGGCGGCGGGATCGGCTTTTGGTGAATCCTTCCGAAGCTAGATTGCCGATTGCTCGCCGCGACTTGAAGCGAAGCAGGCGCAATCAGTGGGACCGCATGGCATCCGGCCGACTAGATCGAGACCGAGAACCTAGCGGCGGCAACGCGAGGACAACAAAATGAACTGGAATGGCGTGATGCCCGCAATCACAACTTCTTTTGACTCGAATCTCAGCGTGGACCACGCTTTTATCGCGAGACACTGCTGCTGGCTGCTCGACGCCGGTTGCAGCGGGATTGTAACCCTCGGGTCCTTGGGCGAAGGGGCCACTCTGTCGTTCGAGGAGAAGGTGCAAATTGTGAAGACGGCGGTTGGCGCGGTCAATGGCCGGGCGCCGGTTGTGGCCTCGATCTCTGCGCTTTCAACGTCCGAGGCGGTAGCCCTTGCTAAGGCGTTGGCGGATGAGGGTTGCGATGCGTTGATGGTGTTGCCGCCATATGTATATCAGGGCGATTGGCGCGAAATGAAGACGCATGTAAGCGCGGTTTGTCGCGCAACTCCCCTCTCCTGCATGCTGTATAACAATCCTGTCGCTTATGGAACAGATTTCTTGCCGGAGCAGATAAATGAGCTCGCAGCGGACCATGAAAATCTCGAATCCGTGAAAGAGTCAAGCTCCGATGCGCGTCGGGTGAGTGCAATCCGGGCCCTTCTCGGCGATCGTCTGGAGGTCTTTGTTGGAGTTGATGACACGATCGTTGAAGGGATCGGGGTTGGCGCGACCGGTTGGATCGCAGGTTTGGCCAACGCGCTGCCCCGCGAGTCGGTTGAGTTGTTTAATTACGCCATTAATTGCGAACACGAGAAGGCCTTCGAGCTTTACCGCTGGTTCCTACCGTTATTGCGCATGGATACGGTCCCGGAATTTGTGCAGCTGATCAAGCTTGTGCAAGCCGAGGTGAGGATGGGGAACTCTCGTGTGCGACCGCCGCGGTTGGAGCTCGTTGGAGATCACCTTGCAAAAGTGCGAGACACCATCACACAGACGCTCGACGCCAGGCCACAACTCGTCAACGGCCGGGCTATTCCAGTGAAATAAGTTGAGGAGTATTGCTGTGAAACTGACAGGACGATCGATTATCGGATTTTCCGACGGGGTGACGTCAGGCGCGACTTTCCGGGCGCACAATCCAGTCACAGGTGAGGCGCTCAGGCCTGAGTTCTTTTGTGCATCGGCCGAGGAAGTCGAACGGGTTGCGCGGTTGGCACAGGAGGCGTTCGCGGTTTACCGCCGGACTTCAGGGCGTGAGAAGGGGCAGTTTCTGCGCAAGGTTGCAGCGAACATTGAAGCCATCGCAGTCGAGGTAATCGAGCGCTGCGGGCTGGAGACTGCTTTGCCCGAAGCGCGCTTGCGGGGAGAGTTGGCACGAACCTGCGGCCAGCTTCGTCTTTTCGCTCAGCTCGTCGAAGAGGGGACGTGGATCATGGCGCGAATTGATCGCGCGGATCCCGAGCGCAAGCCGCTGCCGAAGCCGGACATTCGATCGATGCTGCAGCCGCTGGGGCCGGTAGTGGTATTCGGTGCAAGCAACTTTCCGCTGGCATTTTCTGTGGCTGGAGGAGACACAGCTTCGGCATTCGCCGCGGGCAATCCAGTTATTGTGAAGGGACACTCGGCGCACCCCGGAACAGGTGAGTTGGTCGGCAATGCGGTCCGCGATGCGGTTCGCGAATGTGGCTTGCCGGAAGGAGTGTTTTCGTTGTTGTTCGGCGGGGGCCAGGAAATCGGGACGGCCTTGATGAAGCATCCGCTTGTCAAAGCCGGAGGATTCACGGGTTCGCGCAGCGCGGGCAAGATGCTGATGAACATCGCGGCATCGCGACCGGAGCCCATTCCGTTCTATGCGGAGATGAGCAGCACTAATCCGGTTTTCATCTTGCCGGGCGCGTTGCGGCAAAACGCGGACAAAATTGCGACCGGGCTGCATGCTTCGTTTACGTTGGGTGCCGGCCAGTTCTGCACAAAGCCTGGCATGGTTTTCGTCCCGGAAGGAAGTGACTCGGCAAGGTTGACCGCCAAGCTGAAGGAGATTGTGGCCGCCTCCACTCCGTTTCATTTGCTCACCTCTGTTATCCACTCCTCCTATGGGGTCGAGATCAGGGCTCGTCGAACGAAGCAAGGAGTCAAGCTGATCGCGGAAGCAGATCCAAAATCGGGCGGTGAGCTCGAAGTGGGAGCGGCCCTTTTCGAGACCGACGCGCAAACGTTTTTGGAAGATCCTGAGCTAGCAGGTGAAATCTTCGGCCCATCGACATTGCTAGTGCAGCATTCGAATCGTGAGCAGGTAATGAGGATTGCGCGCGAACTGGAAGGACATCTCACCGCAACCATTCACGGGACCGAAGATGATCTACGCGAATTCAGCGACTTAGTCTCGATTCTCGAAACCAAAGTTGGTCGCTTGATCTTTAACGGCTTTCCAACCGGCGTGGAAGTGTGCCACACGATGGTGCATGGCGGACCGTTTCCGGCGACTTCCGATGGAAGATCCACCTCAGTTGGAACTCAAGCAATCTATCGCTTCTGCAGACCGGTTTGCTACCAGGGGTTTCCGCCCTCAGCACTGCCTGACGAGCTGAAAGACAACAATCCGTTGGGCATTTGGCGGTTGTTGGATGGAGAGATAACGCGCGAGCCTGCCGCCCAAGCTCTGAAAGTTGCAGGCTGACGCAGGGACGCAAAAGACCGAGCAATGTTTGTCGGATCGAACGATGAACATGCAATTTCGCAATCCGGAACCAATTTAGGCAAAACGTACGTGATGGCGTTTGACCCCAAGCGATGCTTCATCAAACGTAATCTCCGATTCCACGGTGTGTTGAAGGCTTTGCCTTGTTAAGGAGACTACATCGCAGCGGGTAATCGGCACGGGAAACAACCGCGGGTTTCCGAAAGTAATTGCTCCCCCAGCCTTAGTCTCAACGCGGGAGCAACTGTGGGCATGCGGTTGGTTTACTCCCGAAAAACCAGGCCAGCCAAAAATGCTCGCAAGGACGTTTGCCGGTACGGATCCGTCCGACAAACCGATGGCGTCCTCTTTTGCTCGTCGCCCGTCAAGGATCGGGACTTTGGTTGATGCCAGTGTGGCTATCGTGGGCTGCGGAGGGGCTATGAGGAAATCGCGAAGACAGTTTTTGGCCGTCACATCCGCTGGCTTGATCGGCGCGGCTGCCGCACACGACAATTTCGCGCAGGCGCCCGAGTCCCAGCGACCACCAACTCCGGGTGCACCTCCGTCGTTTGGTGACAGACCTTTGGTAGGGCCGGAGATCTCAACCACAACGCTAAGCGAAGCGGAAAAGCTCGTGCAATTCAAAATGACAGACAGCGAAGTCGCTGTTGCAGCCGCGAGTTGGCGTCAGAACATGGCTCGCCTGTATGAGCGGAGAAACGGGCCGCGAAAACTGGAACTGGAGGCTACGCTTGCTCCGGCGACGAAGTGGAATCCGCTTGTTGCGGAGGCCAAGGACGTGGTGGTTCGCGATCGCTTCATCCGTGGCACCTCCAGTCCGGGATCGCTGCCCGCGGGCGAGCAGGACATCGCTTACGCGCCCATAACCAAACTCTCGCGCTGGATCGAGCAAGGCACGCTCAGTTCGACTCGCCTCACGCAGATTTACCTTCGACGCTTACAGCAGTTCGACCCCAAGCTGCGATGCGTAATCACGTTAACCGCTGATCATGCCATGGCGCAGGCGAAGCGAGCGGACGCGGAGATCGCAGCGGGAAAATATCGCGGGCCGCTGCACGGCATTCCCTGGGGAGGCAAAGACCTGCTCGATACAGCCGGCATTCCGACGACCTATGGGGCTGAGCCGTATCGCAACCGTGTGCCCAAGGATGACGCAGCGGTGGTCAAGCGGCTCGATAAGGCAGGAGCTGTGCTCATCGCAAAACTGAGCCTGGGTGCGTTGGCGTCGAACGACATCTGGTTCGGCGGCCAGACCATGAATCCGTGGTTGCTTGAAGAGGGTTCTTCCGGATCGAGTGCTGGCCCGGGCGCCGCCACTGCGGCGGGGCTGGTGGGGTTCTCGATCGGCAGCGAAACCGGAGGCAGCATCGTGAGCCCGTCGATGCGTTGCGGGATCACCGGATTACGACCGACCTTCGGGCGCGTACCTCGCACCGGTGCCATGACGCTCTGCTGGTCGTTGGACAAGCTCGGACCGATGACGCGATCGGTTGAGGATGCGCTGCTGGTACTCGATGTTATTTCCGGTCCCGACGCTGGCGATCTCGCTAGCGTACCAAGCCATCTGGATTTTGACGCCGGCTCGAGCGTCAGGGGTCTACGCGTCGGCTACTTTCCGGCTTGGATGCAGGATAAGAACGCCACCAACGTCGATCGCGCGGCGCTCAAGGCCGTGGAAGAGGCGGGCATGAAGCCGGTGGAAGTCTCGATACCGGATTGGCCCTACCATACGCTCAACTTGATTCTTTTCGCGGAATCGGGGGCAGCTTTCGAAGACTTGACACTCAGCGGAGGCTTAAGCGAGCTCAAGATGCAAGTCCCCGATGCGTGGCCAAACGTTCTTCGCCAGGCGCGTTTCTTGTCAGCCGTTGATTTTGTGCAGGCGGATCGCTTCCGCCACAAGGTCGCCCAGGAGATGGCGCGTCTGTTTTCGTACGTCGACTTGCTGCTGGTGCCTTCTTTGCGCGACGAGATGCTGGTCATCACCAACTTCACCGGCCATCCATCGCTGACTTTACCTGCCGGCTTCGTTGAGGTGTCGGAGGCGCGGAGCGACTGGGCTCCGGACCCGCAGCATCCTTTGCCAAAGTTTTCGCCGCCGCGACGAGTGCCGCACGGAGTGACGCTCATCGGTCGGTTGTTCGATGAAGGAACCCTGGGCAGTGCGGGGTTGGCTCTGGAGAGAATCTTCGACGTTGCCAAGTACAGACCGGCGGGATTCTGAGGGACGCTCGCACTTTGGCTGCTCAATGAGCGTTGCCTCAGGAACCGAATGCTGAAATCGAAGAGGGGGTCGAATGAGTAACAGGATATCGAGACGAGACATGCTCAAAAACGTCGGAGTGGCAAGCGCGGCTGGAGCCTTGTTGACCAGTCCAGGTGTTCCGCTGCTCGCGGCAGGCGCGCAGAATTCGCCGCCCGGTGCCCAGCCAGATCACTCCCTCGAACAATCATCGCTCGAACTGCTCAAACAGCATGAGGACTACTCGACCGTCCTAGAAGCAGGAGAAATGGTGGTCCAGTTCGACCGGCGTTACGGTTCGATCTCAAGCATTACCCGCAAGAACGACCCCCTCGAAACCAACTACATCGGAAATGAAACCAACACTCCGGGAGTGGATCCCTCCGATTCGCGGTGGACTGGCGATGTGGTTTCGACGGTTTGGGACCTTACCACCGATGACTGGAAGCATGCCCGCCTTGGCCAAAATGACGTATTTCGAATGTCCGGCAAATGGAGAAGAGAGTTAACGGCCAAGTCCAGCGACAATCGGCGAGTTCTTTTTGGGAACAATGCCGTGAACGTAAGGTATGACGGCGCGTCCTCCAATGAGCAGGGAATCCGCAGCTACTCTTTGGCCATGAATTACACCCCGGGCGGGGGGAATTCCCTGCTGTGGGACATTGAAATTGGAAACACGACCGGAAAGACCCTGGAGATCGGCGAGCTGGGATTGCCACTCATGGTCAATGACGACTACGAGGAGTTGTACATTCAACATGGTGCGGAGACCAAACTCAGTACCGTAAACAACGTTGACTTCGGCAAGACGCCGTTGCGCCAGAAGCTGATCCACGAGCAAAAGATTCTGGCACATCACTTCATCGCGGGCCACAGTTCCTACGTCCTGCTGCAACGGCCTCTGGGGGATCCGCCTTTTCTTCTGGTTCACCCCACAACGGATACGAGCTTCGAATGCATTTACAAAGAACCGGATTCGGCCTTTGCAGCGCATGTCCTAGGCTGGCAAGGCCCGGACATTCTTGCCATCCACTCCTCGGCCACGAAGAACTTGCGCAAGTGGAGGTCCAACCCCTGGGTCAATGGACACACTTCGCTCGTCCTCGCGCCGGGTGAAAAAAGAAGATTCCAGCTGCGCTTTGTGCTCATCCCGAGCTACGAAGCGATTCGTGACGAGTTGTACGAAGCGGGAAATCTTGGAATCCGCGTGCTGCCTTCGATGGTGGTTCAGGAAGGTACCGACGTTCTGGTGGAGTTGAAGACGAAGCGCGACATCGACCGCTTTGACCTCTTGTCGGACAATATTCACGTTAAGCGGAACCAGAGGGATGGGGACAAGGTTCTGCTCACTGTGTCTTTCCAGGGCAGAGGCCAGAAGAGCCTCAAGTTGAACTACGGCGGCAACCGTTGGACGAACCTTCATTTCTATTGCATTGAGGACATTCAAGGTCTGCTCAACGCGCGCGGCCGCTTTATCGTGGATCGTCAGTTCTACGACAATCCGCAGGATTCCTACCATCGGCATCACAGTTTTGTTCCTTTCGATTACCGCATCGGTAGCATTTTTCTGGATTCCGATGAAGTCTGGGAAGTGGGCGGTAGCGATGAATCGGGCTTTTCCGAGCCGTTGTTTTTGGCGGAGAAGAACGTTTACCTCCCATCCAAGCCAGAGATTGATGCGCTTGAGACCTACGTCGCGGAATGTCTGTTCAAGTACATCCAAAACCCGGAGACCTATGAGGTCCGAGCTTCCCTGTATTGGAAAGACCGATACCCCTCGGACGGATGGGGTGCATGGACAAAGGAACGCTCCGAGGCCACGTTCCGCTCCTACAACTATGTTCACCCCGCCAACATTTATCACGCGCTCTATCGCATCGGCAAAAGCTACGGGCTCGTGACACGCAGGACTCCGGAGGAGTATTTGCGCATGTCCTACCGCACCTGCATGAAGTGGTTCGCCACCGGCCCCTGGCGTCACGTTGGTCTTATGGAGGGCTCGAATGCCATCAATATTCTGCATGACATTCAGCAAGAGGGTTGGAAGGAGGAGTACGAAAATCTGCGCCGGCAGATGTTGGAATGCAACGAGGAATTCGTGCGCGACCCCTATCCTTATAGCTCCGAACTGGTCATTGATCAGACGGCACATGAGCAAGTGTATTTCTTTACTCGATTTTTTGGGAGCCAACCAAAAAATGAAAAGACGATTCAGGTACTGAAAGCGCTGCGTGGCGGCAATCAGCCCGTGTGGTTCCGATATGGCAATGACAAGCGCAGAGATGTTTGCTGCTGGTACAACGCATCCTTGAACGGCCTGGCTCTTTTGAAGGCCTATGAAGATCACAGCGATCCAGACGCGCTGATCAAAGGATATGCAGGCGTCATGAGCGTCATGGCCAATGTCCTTCCTGACGGAATGGGATATAACTTTTTCATCTGTACACCGGGGGTTTACGATCATGAACCGCCGCGAACGTTTGAAAGCGGCTCGGGGCTGTGGGGATTTCTAAAGTCTTCCAAATCCTATGTAGTGAAAGACCCTACATTCGGCGAGGTTGGCTTTGGCTGCCAAGTGCAGGCGACGGACCGCGACCTGACGGTAGATCCAAAAGATGGTCTGCAAAAGCGGCTGCGCTTTGTCGAAGCCGCAATCGATGTGGAAGTCATGCAGGGGCAGATCAAGAGAGCCAGACTCAGCCGCGAAAAGACGAGGCTCTCGCTTGAGCTCTCGGATCCTTCCGGCCTGGCAAAGAAGTCCACCATCTTGGTTGATGGATTGCCCGCGGGGAACTACAAGCTCTCGCACGGCAAGTCAGCGAGCCGTGTTACCGTGAACGGGACTTTCCGTATCGACCTGCCCATGCGAGACGCACACCAGATTGAAATCGAACGGGTCTGAACAGACAGATTTCTACGCGAATTTCGATCGGTCCTTACTGCCAGAGCACAACCGGCAACTTGTCCAGATCGAAGTACATCCGGTAGTAGTAGTCGCCTCCTACCGAGTAGAACGGTCGGAACTTTGCCATCACATTGGCCCCGTCAGGCGGGGCGAAGCGAAAGACACCAGGGCCTTCTTCGTTGTCGGCCACCAGATACTTGTTCAAGTCGTCGTTATTCTCCGGCAACCTGAAAATGGGTTCGTGGATCATCCCATCCTGGACCAGTACGACCGGCCCGCGAACTACCGCGGCGCGATGTGGATGTTGTGCGTCGACTGCCTGCCAGCGCATACGCAGCGGAATGGTGATCTCTACCTTATCGCCAGAGTTCCAAGAGCGATCTACAGTGGCCCAGTTGCCCGGTTGGCAAGCGGTTTGATAGGGCATGCCATTCACTTTCACCGATGCGCCCTGTGCCCACTCGGGAATCCGCATGCGCAACGGGAACTTCATGCTGCGGTTCATCTGCAGGGTCAGTGTGCTGGTTTCCAACTCCGGGTAGCGTGTGTCCTGCTCCAGCTTCACCACCCCGTCGCCGCGTTTCCAAGTGACCTCCGAAGGAACATAAAGGTTTACGTAAAGGCTGGCATCGTCTCTGTAGTAGATAAGGTTGTGAAAGTCGGCGACATCCTGAATGTAGGTGCCCGAGCAGCAGGTGTATGCATTGCGGCTGAAGATCTTAACCCCACCCCCCACGCGATAGTCGGCATAGTAGAAATGGCGGCCGTTGCCGTGAATCTGCAATGCCGATCCGATCCCGTTGTAGAGTAGCCGCTCCGCCCAGTCGCCATACCGCGCCTTTCCTGTGAATTCGATCAGGTAACGCGACATCTTGAATCCGGCCCACGATCCACAGGGAGTTTCAAAGCTGTTGAGCTGATAGTCGAGGGCCCTGCCCAGGCTTCCCGGGGGCATGATTCGTTCGACCGGCCCGTAGCCGCCGGTGGCATAGCACTGCCTGTTCTGCAGAAAGTCGTACGCGTTCTCCACCACGCGCAAGTGCGCAGGGTCGCCGGTGATCGCATATCGCATGGATGCACTGCTGAACGAGTTCACATGGCTGTAGGCATGAACGCCCGTGGCATCTGGCGGCGACGACGTGTTAGCGAACTTGTCCCAATAAGAGTGGTACAGCCAGACTTCAGCGAAATCCTTGAACTGCTTGTTTCCGGTGAGTTGATAGGCGCGGAACAGGTTCTCCGGCTGGGTATACCATTCGAGCGGTTTCCCCGAGTGCATTTCCCACGGCTTCGGTGCAGCCGGCTGCCGGGTGCGGTCGAATGTCTTGCTGGCATACGCAGTGACGGTTTCGAGCAGAGGCATGGCACGGCTTTCCTCGGCATACTGGTGCATGTCGACCAGGCCGCAAACCAGCTTCTCGTAGGGATAGACATTCATTCTGCAATTCCCGTCCGCGCCGACAGTCTTCGAGAACTCCGCCAAGAGGTACGCGGCCTTATCCCGCATGGCATGGTCGCCGGTCGCGCGAGACATGCGCGACATTCCGCTCAACCACTGTCCGAAGACGGTAGAGCTGTCCTCGTCGCACCATCCCCCCAGTGGCTTGCCCGGGGCGGGAAGTCCTGCCTTGGCGCGAAATCCCTGCAGGATGTCATCATTCGAAACATTGAAGTAGAACTCGCGCGCGTGCAAATACTGATCATTCCAGCGACTGTCGTGCAGGCGTACGCCGTCGTAGTCAAAGGCGCTGATCTTGGTCAGCCGTGGATTGATATCTGACAGGGAGGCGTTGGCGCGGGCCGACGCACCGGCGAGCATGCCCGTAGCTGCGAGTCCTTTAAGAAAATCACGGCGCTCCATTTTTTCTCTCCTGATTTTCTGATTTTGGTTTGGCGGGATGACTGTCGGGCCATGGCAGCCATCACGTGAAATCGTGGTCGACCTATTGTGCGCCAAATGTCTGGCACCTGCCAATTGTTTCGAACCGCCTATCACGCAGAGCGAAATTGAGATCGGGTTGCAAATGCGTGGCTGAGCAGATCTAATGGCCTTCGAAGAATTCCAAACTGCAAAAGGACTGTCAGATCTCCGGTGAGCAGGAAATTTTCCCGTCGCCAGGTACTCAAATCAATCGGAACAGCTGGGGTAGCTTCGCTCGTTACCGACGTCCGCGCCGACGAAAAGGCTGTGCCTTCTCCCTCGATTCCTCCGGCATCGCGAGCTACCGACAAGTCCGAACTGGTGCGGCTTTCCTCGGGACGGATGGTGGTGACGTTTGACCGGCGGAACGGCACCCTGTACTCGTTGAGTGAGGCGCATGATCGACTGGGAACAAATTTCCTCGGCAATAGCGACAACACGCTAGGAATCAAGAGCGCAGACACGCATTGGACCGGCGACGTTGTCACCACGATTTGGGAACTGAAGACGGCGGAATGGATTCGCGAGCAGGAAAGCTTTGTTCCATACCGGATTTCGGGAAGGTGGAAGCGCGAGTCGACCCTGGCTTCACCGGATATTCGCCAGGTTGGGTTTGATGGGAAGGTGTTCGCGGTCCATTATCGAGGGCGCTCCGAGAGGGAGGATGGCATTCAGAGCTACTCGCTCAGCATGAGCTATCGTTTCTCGGATGACGGTGCCCTGCTGTGGGATTTGGAGTTTGAAAATACGACCGACCGCACCCTGGAGTTCGGTGAACTTGCATTTCCGCTGCGCGCCAACGACGACTACGCCGAACCTTATTCGGGGGTTACCACTACCCTAGCCCATGCCAGCGGGAAGCTGGCTGCGATGCAAAGAGCTGTTCACGAACAGAAAGTGCTTTGCCATTCCTTTGTGGCTGGCCACAGTTCCTACGCACTCCTCGAACGCCCACGCGGGGACGCCCCTTTTCTCCTGTTTCACTGCCTGCAAGACACCTCCTTCGAATGCATCTACAAGACCTCCGCCCAGGGCGGAGACTGGATCGGAACCGACCTGTTTGCGGTGCATTCCAGCGCCACCAAAGAGCTTCGCAACTGGGGTTGGAATCCCTGGGTCAACGGGCATTCGTCTCTGGTACTTGAGCCGGGTCAAAAGAAGTCATACCAGATGCGATTCGTATTTTTGGACGAGTATTCCGCAATCGCGAAGGAGTTGATGACTGCGGGTAACCTGGGAATTCGCGTGGTGCCCTCGATGGTGGTGCAGGAAGACACGGACGCTTACGTCGAACTGAATTCCACGAGCGACCTCCAGGCTCTCGAAATCCACTCGGACGGGATTCGGGTCAAAGCGCGGAAGCGAACGGGCAAATCCACATTCCTGACCTTGTCTTTTCACGGCAGGGGACAGAAGACTCTTCGGCTCTCGTACAACGGGAAGCGTTGGACCAACCTACATTTTTTCTGCGTCGAAGATGCGGAACAGTTGCTGAAAGCGCGCGCCCGCTTTATGGCGGAGCGCCAATTTGTGGTGAGTCCCGACGATCCCTTCCATCGCCATCATATGTTTTTGCCATTCGACTACCGCCGTGCCACTCGCATCGATGATAACGATGATGTTTGGGAAGTCGGAGGTACCGACGATCCAGGCTTCGGGGATCCCTTATTCCTAGCAGCGAAGAATTCGTTCATCCCCTCACGCGACGAGGTCGAGAAGCTGGAAATGTTCGTGTCCGATTGCCTATTCAAGTACATCCAGAACCCGGATACCTACGAAATACGGGCATCCCTCTATTGGAAAGTGAGGACACCGTCGAGCCCGTGGGGAAGCTGGTCCAAGAAACGCAGCGAGACCACGTGGCGAACC
>Ga0068854_100001290_pt1 | contig 15083 bp, 15 predicted proteins | sample KBSCornC42_FD_66590 | JGI IMG/M metagenome (GOLD analysis project Ga0068854, IMG submission 66590) | Corn rhizosphere microbial communities from Kellogg Biological Station, Michigan, USA - KBS Corn C4-2 | ecosystem: Host-associated > Plants > Roots > Rhizosphere > Soil ... | reverse complement strand
CGCTCCGAGGCGTCCCTCAGCCCTGGGACTGCGCCCCGGTCACCAGCGCCACCAGCTCGTCGGCGGCCGCCTCGACTGTCGTGTTCACGATCGTGACGTCGAACTCGCTCTCGGCGGCCAGCTCCACCCGGCCGGTGGCCAGCCGCGCCTCGATGACGTCCTCCGGCTCGGTGCCGCGGCCGCGCAGCCGCTGCTCCAGCACCTCCCACGAGGGCGGGGCCAGGAAGACCAGGCGGGCGGCGGGCATCGCGGCGCGGATCTGGCGCGCGCCCTGTAGCTCGATCTCCAGGAGGACCGGCTGGCCGGCGTCCAGGCGCTGCTCGACGGCGTTGCGCGGGGTGCCGTACAGGTTGCCGGCGTACTCGGCGTGCTCCAGGAACTCGCCCTTGGCGATCAGGTCCTCGAAGGCGGGCCGGTCGTAGAAGAAGTAGTGCACCCCGTCGACCTCGCCGGGCCGGGGCTTGCGGGTGGTGGCCGAGACCGACAGCCACACCTGGGGATGAGCCTCGCGGACGTGTTTGGCAAGGGTGGTCTTACCGACGCCTGACGGGCCCGAGAGCACTGTGAGAAGTGCGGGGGCGGTGTCCGATTCAGAGGCAGGGGTGTCGGAACCGTGGCCGTCCGTTCCGGCGCGATCGCTCATGGGAGAAGATCGTACCGGGCCGCAAGGCCCCGATTCCGACGGTAGTTCCGCGTCGCCCTACCTCGGCGTCTCAACGAGGCGCCGGGGCACGGCAGACGTCACGCGCCGAATTCACGCTCCAGGGAAGCGATCTGGTTGGCGCCGAGGCCGCGGATACGGCGCGTCTCGGAAATGTCGAGACGCTCCATGATCTGCTTGGCCCGGACCTTGCCGATGCCGGGCATCGACTCCAGAAGCGCCGAGACCTTCATCTTGCCGATGATCTCGTTCTTCTGGCCTTCGCGCACGACATCGGAGAGCGTCACGCCGCCCGCCTTGAGACGGAGCTTCAAAGCGGCGCGCTCACGCCGCGCTTCGGCTGCCTTCTGAAGTGCGGCCGCACGCTGTTCTGGAGTGAGGGGCGGAAGAGCCACGCCTGTTCACCTCTGGACTTCGAGTACTGTCGGTGGACTTGTCCGAGTTCGACCGAGGCCTATGGCATGCCTCGAACTCCCCCAAGACATACGGGACCTCACCTGGCGGACGGGTCCCGCGGATACAACTGGTGGAACGAATCCGCAGCGTACACCCGTAGTCGGGGGCAAGGAGAGGGGATCTGCGCTTTGCGTGAGCTGGACTGGTGTGCATACCCTGCGAAAGGTGGGTGAATCGGGCGTAATTCGGGGCGGAATACAGGGCTCGAATGTGACCGTCACCCCCCTGATATCACGTCAGATGCGTTGTCCCGAAGGGGCATTAAGGCGCGACGGGGTATCGGTCGCGACCGCTCGCGGCCTATGACGCATCCACGTTTTGAGCAACGCCGGGACAAGGGCGGAATATCGCACGCAGGTTCACACGGCGCCGGAGAAAGTATCGCAGGACCGGAAGTCCCCTGTCTGGTATCCGGTGAGGAACCACTTCTGGCGCTGCGCCGCCGAGCCGTGTGTCCAGCTCTCCGGGGTGACCCGGCCCTGGTACCGGGCCTGGATCCGGTCATCGCCCACCGCCGCGGCGGCGTCCAGTCCGTCGGAGATGTCCTGCTTGGCGAGGTCCTTGATCAGAACCCTGCCGCCGGCGTCCTTGGTCGTCGTCGCGTAGTGGGCCCAGAGCCCTGCGTAACAGTCTGCCTGGAGTTCGACCCGCACCGCACCGCTGTTCGCGCCTTGTTGGGAATTCTGGCTTTTGCTCAGCGCGCCGGTGAGGTTCTGGACGTGGTGGCCGTACTCGTGGGCGATGACATACGCCTGGGCGAAGGGGCCGCCGCGCGCGCCGAACTTGGTTTTGAGGTCCTGCCAGAAACCCAGGTCCAAATAGACGGTGCGGTCCCCCGGACAGTAGAACGGGCCGACGGCGGAGGTCGCGGCGCCGCAGGCGGTGCGGGTGGCGCCGCTGAAGATGACGGTCTGGGCCGCCGGGTACTTCTGGCTGTTCCGGGTGAAGAAGCCGGTCCCGAGGGTCCGGAGCCGCGCTCGTCGCGGATCTGGCCGGAGTCCAGCTGGGCGTCGTCGTCGAACCGCATATCGCGATCTTCCTGGACGAATCGCCACGAAACGCGCCGACACGCGGGAGGGTGCTCGGGCCCCGGGCTCCCGATGTCTTTAAATCCGGGCCCTGAGCTACTAGCCTGCGCGCGTTCCTCCGCGAGTGTGTCACAGGTCACACGATCGTCACGCACGGAAAGGATCGGCACGATGGCGCACGGGCACCTCCATCGTTCACCCCCGCCGCGCGGGGCCCGGTTCTCGCTACCGCTCACGCTGATCGTGGTACTGGTGCTGGGCGCCTCCGGGGGTGGCGCGGCCTGGTACGCCGCGGGGCACCGGCACGCGTCCGGGGCCGCGGGGCAGGTCTCGTGCGCGGCGGCGCCGGCGACGGTCTCGGCGGTGGTCGCGCCGGAGCTGGCCGGAGTGCTGACGTCGGCGCTGGCGGCGCAGCCGGTGCCGTGCGCGCGGGTGCAGGTCACGTCGGCGGACTCGGCGGACATGGCGCGGTTCCTGGCCGGCAGCGGCACGGCGCCGGCCGGGGTGCGCGGGAAGCCGGATGTGTGGATCCCGGAGACGTCGCTGTGGCTGGGGCTGGCGCGCTCGACGCCGGCGGGGCAGGCGCTGCTGCCGCAGAACGGGAGCTCGGTGGCTGATTCGCCGACGGTCGTGGCGGCGCCCCGGGCGGTCGCGAACCTGCTGGGCGGCCAGGGGGTGTTCAGCTGGGAGCAGTTGGTGAAGCTGGCTTTGGCGGCTTCGGGAGCCAGTTCCGGCGCGGAGCCGCACGGCGGTCCGGTGGTGGCGGTGGCCGATCCGACGCATGACGGGGCGGGGCTTTCGGCGCTGATCGTGCTGAACGGGATGTTGACGCAGGCGGTGGACGATCCGCAGCTGAAGGTCGGGATCACCGGGTTCGTGAAGGGGATGGCGAACAACGTCGCGGGCTCCGTGGCCACGCTGATGGACAAGGTCGCTTCGGGCGTCACGGCGTTTCCGGCCTCCGAGCAGGAGGTCTTCGTCTACAACAGCCGCAAGCCGGCGGTCGCGCTGGCGGCGTTGTATCCCTCGGACGGCTCGGCGTCGCTGGACTATCCGTTGGTGCTGCTCAACGGTGAGGACAACGCGCACGCGGTGGCGGCGAACTCGTTGCTGACGTATCTGCAGACGAGCGCTCAGGACGCGTTGCGGCAGCAGGGGTTCCGGTCGCCGGACGGGGCGCCGTCGACGGTGCTGGCCGCCGACTCCACGCTGCGCGGCGCGCAGCTGGAGGCGCCGACGCGTGCCGACTACGGGGCCGCGTCCGACGCGCTGGCCCTGTGGGCGACGCTGACGCGGCAGCTGCGGATGCTGGCGGTGGTGGACGTTTCGGGGTCGATGGCCAAGACGGTGCCCGGGACCGGGCAGACGCGGCTGCAGCTGACGGCTTCGGCGTCGGAGAAGGCGATGACGCTGTTCGGGAGCCACGCGGCGATGGGACTGTGGACGTTCACCACGACGCGGGACGCCGCGGGGTCGACGGTCATCGACCAGGTGCTGCCGATCGCCGAGCTGGGGTCGGCCGAGCCGGGCGGCGGGACGCACGGGCAGCGGATGATCGCGGCGTACGGGGCGCTGGCGGACAAGGCGGGGTCGCGCAACGGGCTGTACGACGCGATCCTGGCGTCGTACCAGGCGGTGCAGAAGGGCTGGGACGCCTCGCGGGTGAACACGGTCGCGGTGTTCACCGACGGCAAGGACGACGATCTCAACAGCATGAGCTCCGACCAGCTGATCGCGAAGCTGCGGGCCGCGGTCGACCCGGCGCGGCCGGTGCGGGTGTTCGTGGTCGCGCTCGGCCCGGACGTGGACCTGACGCTGCTGAACAAGGTCACCGCGGTCACCGGCGGCGCGGCGGTGCACTTCGGGGACATGGGGCAGATGACGGCGGCGATCTTGGGGAGCACGGAGACGCAGTGAGGGGGCGCGGTGTTGTGCGGCGGGGCGGGGCGGGGCGCGATGTTGTGCCGCGGGGCACGGCGAGTGCTCGATGCGGCAGTCCCACGGTTCTCATAAGTCACAGCACTGCCACGCTCCGCCGACCATGAGATCCCCGTGCTAACGATCTGGTACGAACCGCATGACAGACCAGAGTCCGAATCGCGAAACTGCCTCCATGGCATTTCACTGCGGCGCGCCGACACGCGACGGAAGCCCGTGCCAACGCCACGTCCGAGAACTGGGCATCCGCTGCCCCCAGCACCGCAACCTGGGCGGCCCCGCCCTGCACCCGCCGCGCCACGCGATGCGCACCATCGAGCTCGCCGACCCGGCCCTCACCGCGGCCCGCACCCCCTGGACCTCCGCCCGCGCCGACCTCATGGCGCGCGCCGGCGAACTCCGCGATCGGGTGACGCCGGACGCCGAACAGGAGTCGCCGGACGCCCCGGCGGGAACCCCTCCGACAGAGGACGACGGCGCCGACGCCACGGATCCGGCGACGGGGCCGGGGCCGGTCGGCGCGCGGTCGTACCTGGACCGGGAGCGGAGTCGGCGAGTGCGGGCTGAGGCGGGTGACGAGCGGGAGGCCGCGGATGGCGAGCCGGAGGCTGGGCGCACGGAAGGTGATGCCGGAGCTGAACCGGAGCGCGAGGCTGGGCAGAAGGCTGCCGGCGAGGTGGCCGCTGACCGCGAGCAGGCCGAAGCCGAGCCCGAAGCTGACCGGCCATCGGCACTGCTGTCGTACCTCGACCGCGAACGCGCTCGGCGCCTGAAGGCCGAAGCCGAGGCCGAGCCGGAGCCCGAGGCCGCCGAGCCGCTCACCGCCCTGTCGTACATCGCTCGTCAGCGCGCGGCGGAATCCGAGCCCGATTCCGATGAGTCCGATCAGGCCTCTGAGCCCGGCTCCGAATCTGCGCCTGAGCCCGAGTCGCGGCCGGTCGAGCAGCGTCCACAGTTGCGCAAGGAGCGCGCGCTGGATCCGGACTGGATCAACGCCCGGCCGCTCTTCCGCGACGAGGCGCCCACCCGGCCGCTGCCGAAGATCGAGTTCGAGCCCTCCGAAGCGCGCCCGCCGCGCAAGCCGCCGCGGGTGCCGCCGATGCGGAGTGTGGTGCTCAATCCGACGTCGGAGGCGTCTCAGCCTGCTGTGACACCGAACGGTTTCGCCGCCGAGCCGGATCCGCCGACGCTCATCGACCGCATGCCGCCGATCGATCACGACGACCTGGTCGTGCCCGAGTTCCTGCGGCCCGACTTCGGGGCGCCGGCCGCCGCGCCCGAACGGAGAGACACCCCTCCGCCGCTGCCTCAGCGCACGCCCAGGCCGTGGCCCATCCCGAAGGGCCCGAGGAAGCCCAAGGCCGACCCCGACCCGCCCACGCTCATCGACCCGCATCCGCCGATCGCGGCCGAGGATGCTGCGGCTCCGGCGACACCGGCGGCACCGGCGGCACGAGTCGCATCGGCTCCTGCTCCCGTGGCCACCGCGAAGCCCGCTGCTGCCGGGGCGCGCGCCGCCGCGACCGCGAAGCCCGCCGCGACGGCCCCGCCGATCACCCGCGCCGAGCCGGCCACCGCCGCCAGCCGACCAGCACCAGCCGCAGCCGCAGCCGCAGCCACGCCAGCAGCAGCCCCCACAGCCCCCGACGACATCTCCGTCCCCGACTTCATCGTCCCCGGCTTCACCCAGCCCGCGAAGCCGCCGCTGCGCACCGTCCTGTCCACCGTCCTCGGTCCCGACCTGTGGCAGCGCTGCTACGTGGAATGGTCCCCGGCCCACTGCACGGCCCTCGCGCGCATCGCCCGCACCGTGGACGGCCTCGCGCCGTCGGCGGGCACCGCGGTGCGCTCGACGGCCGGGGCCGGGATGCGGTGGCTGGGCATGGCCCGGGAGCGCGAGCAGCTGGCCGACCAGGTGGCCGCCGCCATCTCGCACCCGGTGGGCGCGACCGCCCCGAACCAGGCCCGCACCGTGCGCCTCTACGGCGCGGCGATCTGCATGGCGCTGAACATCCCGCTGCGCCGCTGCGCCTGCCACCGCGATCTGGACCGCGACGTCTCCGGCGAGCTCATCCGCCTCGGTTTGGAGGAACTGGCCGGCGAAGTGACCTGACGAAGGCGGTCGAACGGGCCGCCCCCCAGAAATCTGACGCCCCATCAGATTTCCGCTACGATGCCGCCATGCGAGGAATCCTGGGCTGGGGCGTCCACCTGCCGTACCGACGCCTGGACCGCACCGCCATCGCCCCGGTCGCGGGCACCGGCGGCGGCACCGGCACCCGGGCCGTGGCCTCCTACGACGAGGACACGACCACCATGGGCGTCGCCGCCGCGCTGGCCGCCCTGGGCCGCGAAGCCGGCGGCGAGGACCGAGGCGTGCGCGGATCACACACCAGCGGATCACAAGCCAGCGCATCACAAACCATCAGAACCCTGTGGTTCGCCACCACCGCCCCCGCCTACCAGGACCGCACCAACGCCACGGCCCTGCACGCCGCCCTCCGCCTCCCCCGCACCACCCCCGCCTACGACGCCACCGGCGCCGTCCGGTCCACCACCGCCGCCCTCGACGCGGCCCTGAGCGCCGCGGGAACCGGCACGCACCTCGTCGTGGCCTCCGACCTCCGCACCGGCCGCCCCGGCAGCGCCGACGAAGCCGCCGGAGGCGACGCCGCAGCCGCGCTCCTCATCGGCGACGAAGCCCCCGAGACCCCCGTCCTCGCCGAACTCACCGCCCGCGCCGGCGTCACCGAAGAGTTCCTCGACCGCTGGCGCGCCCCGGGCGATCAGACCTCGAAGACCTGGGAAGACCGCTTCGGCGAGACCCGCTATACGACCGTGGCCATCGAAGCCTGGAACGGCCTGCTCACCGCCGCCGGCCTCACCCCCGACGCCATCGACGTCCTCGTCATAGCCGGCACCCACGAGCGCGCCGCGAAGTCGGTCCTGAAGAAGACCGGCGTGCCCGCATCACGCCTCCACGACCCCTTCGCCGCCACCGTCGGCAACACCGGCGCAGCGCATCCCGCGCTCCTGATGGCCTCAGCCCTGGAAGGCGCGCAGCCTCACCAGAGCATCGCCCTGCTGATCCTCGCCGACGGCGCCGACGCCTTCCTGTGGCGCACCACCGAAGCCCTCGCCGCCCACCGCCCCGCACGCCCCGTCGCCGAGCAGCTCGCGCAGTCCGGCAGCGTCACCTACGGCCGCTACCTGGCCTGGCGCGGCTTCCTCCCGGTCGAGCCGCCCCGCCGCCCCGAGCCCGCCCGCACCTCCGCCTCGGCCGCGGCGCGCGCCACCGACTGGAAGTTCGCCCTCGTCGGCACCAGGAGCGACGACGGCGACGCCGTCCACCTGCCGCCCTCGCCCTTCGACCCCACCCCGCACCCGGCCGCCACCGCCGAGGGCACCATCGTCACCTTCACCGTCGACCGCCTCGCCTACTCCCCCAGCCCGCCGGTCGTCTTCGCGGTCGTCGACTTCGACGGCGGCGGGCGCCTGCCCCTCGAGCTCACCGACGTGGACGCCGGCGAAGTCGCGATCGGCCTGCGCGTCGAGGCCACGTTCCGCCGCCTGAGCAGCGCCGACGGCATCCACAACTACTTCTGGAAAGCGCGCCCCGTCCGCCGCCTCGACCAAAGGGACCACTGATGGCCTCGCACGGCATCAAAGACCGCGTCGCGATCGTCGGCATGGGCTGCACCCGCTTCGCAGAGCACTGGGACAGCGGCGCCGACGAGCTCCTGCTGTCCGCGACCGGCGAGGCGTTCACCGCCGGCGGCGTGACCAAGGAGCAGATCGACGCCTACTGGCTGGGCACCGCCCAATCCGGCATGAGCGGCATCACCTTGGCGCGTCCCCTGGAGCTGGAGGGCAAGCCGGTCACCCGCGTCGAGAACTACTGCGCCACCGGCTCCGAGGCGCTGCGCCAAGCCGCCTACGCCGTCGCCTCAGGCGCGTACGACATCGCGATGGCCGTCGGCGTCGAGAAGGTCAAGGACTCCGGCTACCAGGGCCTGAACGCCTTCCCCATCCCCGGCGACGGCACCGCGCGCACCGTCACCGCCGCCGCGATGTTCTCGATGGTCGTCCCGGCGTACGGGGCCAAATACGGCGTCGCCCCGCAGGAGATGCGCGAGGTCCTGGCGCGCATCGCGTCCAAGAACCACGCCAACGGCGCGCGCAACCCCAAGGCCCAGTTCCGCAAGGAATGGCCGGTCGAGAAGCTGCTCGCGATGCCGCGCGTGGCCGGCGAGCTGTCGGTGTTCGACTGCGCCGGGGTGGCCGACGGCGCCGCCGCCGCGATCGTGGTCCGTGCCGAGGACGCGCTCGGCTACACCGACAAGCCGCTCTACATCAAAGCCCTGTCCCTGGTCGCGGGCAACGGCCTGCCGCTGGGCGACCCCGCCTACGACTACACGACCTTCCCGGAGATCGTCGCCGCCGCCGAGGACGCCTACCGCCAGGCCGGCATCGCCGACCCGCGCCGCGAGCTGGCGATGGCCGAGGTCCACGACTGCTTCACCCCCACCGAGCTGGTGCTGATGGAGGACCTGGGCTTCTGCGAGCGCGGCAAGGCCTGGCAGGACGTCCTGTCGGGCGCCTTCGACCTCGACGGCGAGCTGCCGGTCAATCCCGACGGCGGCCTGAAGTCCTTCGGCCACCCCGTCGGCGCCTCCGGCCTGCGGATGATGTACGAGGCCTGGCTCCAGCTGCGGGGCGAGGCGCCGGCGGAGCGGCGGATCGGCACGTTCGGCGAGCGGGACCTGGCCCTGACCCACAATCTCGGCGGGTATCCGGGCGAGATGGTGGGCTTCGTGTCGGTCCTGGGGACGCGACTCGGTTAACCCTTAAGCCTGCCGCGGGAACAGGACACCGAGGACCTTCCGGTAATCGTGCAGGACCAGCCGCAGGTCCTCGGTGTCGGCTTCGGTTTCCCGCCACCGGCCGGCCAGATCCGCACGATGCGCGTCGAACGCCTTGCGGCGCGCCTCGACGATCTCGTTGATCAGCGCGTCGGCCTCGGCGACGGCGGCGTGCGGGTCCTTGACGAAGAAGACCTGGATCTTCGACCAGCGTTCGAGCAGCGCGCTCTCGTCGACCGGCGCGGTCGAGGGCCCGGCCGCCACGATGCCGTGGGCTTCGAAGTCCGGTTCGTCGGGCACGAGGTCGGGGGTGCCGGGCGTGCCGGCGCTGTCCGTGGTGTCGGTGGTGTCCGTGGTGTCCGTGGTGTCGGTGCTCATGATGCGGCCTCCGCCTCGTGGCGTCGCTTCGAGGTCTCGTCGGTCGGGGTGTCGGTGTCGTCGACCGGGGTGTCGGTGCCGGCCGTCGGGATTCCGGTGTCAGCCGTCGAGTGCTCGGTGTCGGCCTGCCCCTTGTGGGTCGCCATCACGTCCTGGAACAGGTCGTCGTAGCCGTTCAGCGCGATCCGCATCGTCTCGGTGTCGACCTCCGCCGCCCCGGCCTTCCGCTTCTCGTGCACGGCGCGCGCCTCGCGGTACGCCTCCACGTTGCCCCCGTGCCGGACCGACAGCAGACGCAGCAGCCTGTGCTCGTCGTCCGTGGGGTAGCCGACGTTCTGCAGCAGCTGGCCGACGAGCGTGTCCGCCGACTCCAGCGCCGTACCGGGAGCATCGACGAACGAGCCCTGCACGTGCACCCAGTCGTCGAGGTAGTACTCGCGCTCGGAGGCGCTCAGGGGACGCAGCGGCAGCCGGCTCAGTTCGGCCTGTGCCGACCCGCGTCCGCTGCCGCGCCGGGCAGCGACGACGGCGGCGATGATGAGGATCGCCGCGATGATCACGACGATGATCCCGACAATCATGGGAGCCTCCCGGGGACCGGATCGGGTCAGGCCGGGTCGGCCTGACCGATGCCGCACCGTGTGTCCCCGGAATCAGAGCTCAAACAACGGCTTCGCGCGCCGCACGTTGGCGCGCGATCCCCAGGTCTGCTCCGCGTGATGCGCACCTAGTCGCGCAGGCACTCCGTCGGCTCGTCGGCCAGATGCGACCGGTAGTACGCGATCTTCTCCCGCACCTTGCGCCGAAGCTCGATCAGCCGCGCCATCTCCGCCTCGACGTTCGCGTCGTGCTCCTCCAGCAGGGCCAGGCGCTCGGCGAGCGTGCCGTCGCCGTCGCGCACCAGCTCGGCGAAGGTCTGCATCTGCGCGATCGGCATGCCGGTGCCGCGCAGGCAGCGGAGCATGTCCAGCCAGCCGATGTCGTCGTCGCTGTAGCGGCGGTGGCCGCCGGCGGCGCGCTGGACAGGCTCGATGAGACCGATGCGCTCGTAGTAGCGGAGGGTGTCGAGGCTGAATCCGGACATTTCGACGGTCTGCGCCGGGGAGTAGTTCTCCGTCGCCCACCCGTCTCCCACCACCGCCCGTTGTGGAGACGCTTCGCGTCACTGTGACATGGCCGTGACCTACCATCCTGATATGAGATGACAGATAGCGGTGGCGCATACCGGTTCGGGTGATTTATCAAGCGTTTTCCGCCAGGAACCAGGTTGAAACGCCCCGCCTGTGTCTCATTGCCTTGCTGTAATGACACCGTGCCCATAGAGTCACTCCAGCGATGAGAGTGGGCAAGTCGGTAAGGAGGTAGAACGACTTGTGAATGAGTCGACATTTGCCGCCGGCCAGGTGGTCGCATCGACCTCCGCCGCCCCGGGCGGCTCCGCCGGCGCGATGGCGTCTCAGACGGGGATCACGCCTGCTCCTCGTCAACCACAGCGTTCCGAGGACATGATGAACACGACTGACAAGACCTCCGACGCCACCCGCGCCGGAGTGGAGTTCGACGACCCTTACGGCATCATCGAGGACGAACTCCGCTACCAGGACGGGTTCGACCCGGACGCGGAGATAGAGCCCGACCCCGACTACGCCGCCACCCTGGCGCCGGACCCGGCGACGCAGCGCCGCGAGCGGGTGGGGCCGACCGGCCGCCCGATGCCGCGCTTCCCGGTGCCCCGGCCCCCGGTCGAGCACGGCCCGGCGCGCATCATCGCGATGTGCAACCAGAAGGGCGGCGTGGGCAAGACCACGTCGACCATCAACCTGGGCGCCGCGCTGGCCGAGTACGGGCAGAAGGTGCTGCTGGTCGACTTCGACCCGCAGGGCGCGCTGTCGGTGGGCCTGGGCGTGAACCCGATGGAGCTGGACCGCACGGTCTACAACCTGCTGATGCACCGGGGCGTGAACGTCGAGGACGTGCTGCTCAAGACGGTGACCCCGGGCATGGACCTGCTGCCGTCCAACATCGACCTGTCGGCCGCCGAGGTGCAGCTGGTCACCGAGGTCGCGCGCGAGTCGGCGCTGGCCCGCACGCTCAAGCCGGTGATGCAGGACTACGACTTCATCATCATCGACTGCCAGCCCTCGCTGGGCCTGCTCACCGTCAACGCCCTGACGGCCGCGCACAGCGTGATCGTCCCGCTGGAGTGCGAGTTCTTCGCGCTGCGCGGCGTGGCGCTGCTCACCGAGACCATCGAGAAGGTCCGCGAGCGGCTGAACCCGGAGCTGGAGCTCGACGGCATCCTGGCCACCATGTACGACGCGCGCACCGTGCACGGCCGCGAGGTGCTGGCCCGCGTGGTGCAGGCCTTCGGCCCGCAGGTGTTCCACACCGTGATCGGCCGCACCGTCCGCTTCCCGGAGACCACCGTCGCCGGCGAGCCCATCACCTCGTACGCCTCGGCCTCGGTGGGCGCCGCCGCCTACCGCCAGCTGGCGAGGGAGGTTCTGGTCCGGTGCCACGCCGGGTGAGGATGCCCGCGGCTGACGAGCTGTTCCGCACGACCGCCGGCAACGGGACGCTGGTCCGCGAGGGCCACGACGGCCGCGGCGAGGAGGGCACGGAGCGTCCGGCCCGCGACCGGGGGCACAACCCGGTCGCGCCGCCGAACGCGCCCGCGCCGGCCGCCGCCGGCTCCAAGGGTCCGGGCAGGACGGTGCCGGCGCCGCCGGTCTCCGCCGAGCCGGCCGAGGCCGCGACGCAGGTTCCGGTCAAACTCCCGGAGCCGGCTGCGGTCACGCCGCCGCCGACCGCTCCGGCTCCGTCCCGCAAGGTCACGGCCCCGCGCCGGCCGAGCGGCCGCGAACGCCACGACGAGAAGATCACCGTCTACGTGTCCCCGGACGAACTCCTCGGCCTGGAGCACGCACGCATCATGCTGCGCGGCGAGTACGGCCTGGCGGTGGACCGCGGGCGCATCGTGCGCGAGGCCGTGGCCGCCCTGCTGGCCGACCTCGACGCGCGCGGACGTGACAGCATCCTGGTCAAGCGGCTCTCGGCGGGCGGTGACCGCTAGACGATCGCGGTGCCGCTTGCCGGAACCCCCGGGAACCAATCGTCTAGAGTGCAGGCGTGACTTTGGAAGTAGACCAGGCCGAAGCGGCCGCGGCGGCCACCACCGCCGCGGCCGAGGCGTCTGCGGCGGCCGGCGCCGGGCCCGCCGACGACAGCGCGGCGCGCGTCGACGGCTTCAAGGTCAGCCTGCCGGAGTTCGAAGGCCCCTTCGACCTGCTTCTGGGCCTGATCGCCAAGCACAAGCTGGACGTCACCACCCTGGCGCTGTCCAAGGTCACCGACGAGTTCATCGCCTACATCCGTGCGATGGGCGACTCCTGGGACCTGGACCAGGCCTCGGAGTTCCTGGTCATCGCCGCGACCCTGCTGGACCTGAAGGCCGCGCGCCTGCTGCCGGCCGCCGAGGTCGAGGACGAGGGCGACCTGGCCCTGCTGGAGGCGCGCGACCTGCTGTTCGCCCGCCTGCTCCAGTACAAGGCCTACAAGCAGGTGGCCACCGAACTCGGCCGCCGCCACGCCAACGCCGGCCGCATGTTCCCCCGCGCGGTGAAGCTGGAGCCCTCCTTCGCGGACCTGCTCCCGGAAGTGATCATCAACCTCACCCCGGAGCAGTTCGCGGCCCTCGCGGTGAAGGCCATGACCCCGAAGACCCCGCCGGAGGTCTCGGTCACGCACCTGCACGGCAGCGCGGTGAGCGTCCGCGAGCAGGTGGCGGTCCTGATCGCCAAGATGCGCGAGTTCGGCACGGCCAGCTTCGACAAGCTCTGCGAGGACGCCCCGGACACGCTGACGATCGTCGCGCGCTTCCTCGGCCTGCTGGAGCTCTTCCGCGAGGCCGCGGTGATGTTCGACCAGCCCGACGCCTTCGCCGAGCTGAAGGTCACCTGGACCGGCACCCAGGAGGGCGAGCTGAAGGTCGCGGTCGACGAGTTCGACCGCAGCGCGCCGGCCGAGGAGGCGCAGGACGAGGACGGCGAGCAGGGCGAGGACGGCGAGCAGGGCGAGGACGGCGAGCAGGGCGAGAACGGCGAGCAGGACGAGGACGGCGAGCAGGGCTCGCAGGACGAAGAGTGGGAAGCGGGAGAGCAGGCATGAGCGACGACTGGGAGTACGAGAGCCCGGAGTACGCCGCCGGCGATGACGGTGCCCCGCAGGACCAGGCTGCTGATGAGCCGAAAGCCGCCGGACTGCCCGCTCCCCGGAGCGAGGCCAAGTCCGCGCTCCCGAGCCCGCGTGCCGAAGCCGACTCCGTCGTCTCCCTCGACGAAGCCACCTGGCAGCTCTCCACCGACATGGCCCCCCTCCCGCCCCTGCGCCAGTGCCTGGAGGCGATCCTCCTGGTGGTCGAGGAGCCGGTGGCCGACGTCGTCCTCGCGCAGATCACCGAGCGCCCGCGCGACGAGGTCGTCCAGACCCTGCAGGAGCTCTCCGCCGAGTACACGGAGCAGCAGCGCGGCTTCGACCTCCGCCAGGTCGCCGGCGGCTGGCGGCTCTACACCCGCGCCGCGTGTGCGCCGCTCGTCGAGAAGTTCGTGCTCGACGGTCAGCAGGCCAAGCTCAGCCAGCCCGCTCTGGAGACCCTCGCCGTCGTCGCCTACCGCCAGCCGGTGAGCCGGTCGCGCATCTCCGCGGTGCGCGGCGTGAACTGCGACGGCGTCATGCGCACCCTGCTGACCCGCGGCCTGATCGAGGAGGCCGGCACCGACGTGGACTCCGGCGCGATCCTCTACCGGACCACGCTCCTCTTCCTGGAGAAGATGGGCATGCGCACCCTTGACGAGCTCCCCGAACTCGCGCCGCTGCTGCCCTCGGTGGAGTCGATGGAAGAATCCGAAACCTTGGCCTGATCAGCCCTGATACCGGACGATTCAGACATCGATCTTCTCTGTGTCAGCTGAGCAATACCGTGTCGGCGCGGGGGGCTACAGTTCACCGCCATGACCGAACCTCAAACCAACCAGTCGCCTTACCAGGGCATATCTGGTCCCGGCGGAAATCACGCGCCGGTTCAGGACCAGATGCCCTATGGGGCGCAGAACCCTTATGGCCAGGCTCCCCAGAACCCCTATGGCCAGACCCCGCAGAACCCGTACGGCAACGGAGGCGCCGGCAACTACGGCCCGCCGCCCAAGAAGAGCCGCAAGCCGGTCCTGCTCTACGTCCGCCTCGCGGTGGTCGCCGTCATCGTGGTCGGCGGCGGTATCAGCTACCTGGTGAACAACGCTCACAAGTCCCACCGCGACTCCTCCGGCTCCATCAGCAAGGGCGGCAAGCTCGACGCCGTCAGTCTGCGGGTCGGTGACTGCTTCGAGAAGCCGACCGACGCCGCCGCGGGCTTCGACTCGGTCAAGGCGATCCCCTGCACCCAGCCGCACGACGCGCAGGTCTTCTACAGCTTCACCTACCCGGGTGCCACGTCCACCGCCCCGAGCGACAACGACCTGTCGACCACCGCCGAGCCGCTGTGCGACAGCGCGGCCAAGACCAAGGTCGACGAGTCCAAGCTGCCGCAGGACGCTCAGTCCGGCATGCTTTACGCGGACTCCGACACCTGGTCGAAGGGGTACCACGACATCACCTGCGCATACCAGTCCGACACCGATTTCACCGGCTCGATCATGAAGAGCTGAGCCGTTCTCGCCCGGGCCTGTCGCCCGGGCGAACGAGGGCGGACGAGCGGGGGTCCCA
>Ga0068854_100001288_pt1 | contig 15095 bp, 14 predicted proteins | sample KBSCornC42_FD_66590 | JGI IMG/M metagenome (GOLD analysis project Ga0068854, IMG submission 66590) | Corn rhizosphere microbial communities from Kellogg Biological Station, Michigan, USA - KBS Corn C4-2 | ecosystem: Host-associated > Plants > Roots > Rhizosphere > Soil ... | reverse complement strand
CCAACGCCACCTTGGCCTTGAAATCCGCGCTGTAGCGCTTCCTCGTCTTCTTCATTCCCATACCATTCCATCAGGTCGGGATTAGCTTAGCATCCTGTCCAGAAAACCGGCACCACCTCAACCGGGGGCGAGGCAGGCGGCCCGAACAAAACCGCTCGATCATCAACGGCATACTTTGGCGGCTCCGGTGCGGAGCGCCGTGGCGAGACGTTCCGCCCAAATATGGCAGTTGGAACACCATTTACCGCCGCTTCCGGCGATGGAGCGAAGCCGGGGTGTGGGAGACCGTCGCGGTAACGCTGGCCGAGGTCATGGCGGACAGCGGCCATTACAGCATCGATAGCACTACAGTCCGCGCCCACGTATCGGCAGCGGGCGGAAAAGGGGGACTCATCGACGCGCTCTTGGCCGCTCGCGGGGCGGGTTCACCAGTAAACTTCACTGTCTGGCTGATGCCCTCGGAAGACCGCTCGCCTTCCACCTGACGGTCGGTGAAGCAGCCGACTGCAAGGCCTATGAAGACCTGATCGATCTGCCCGAGTGCGCACCAGTCGCGTTGCTTGCCGACAAGGGCTAAGATGCCGACGCGATCCGGGCCGACCTTGCCCACCGAAAGATCGAGGCTGTCATACCCGGTCGGTCAAACCGCCGCGTGAAGATCGAGCATGATCGGAAGCTCTACAAGCAGCGTAACCGCATCGAGCGCATGTTCGGCCATCTCAAGATCAACCGTGCCAACGCCACCCGCTACGACCAACTGGCCAACAGCTTCCTGGGCATGGTCCATCTCGCCACCGCCAGATACTGGCTCAAATTTGTCCACGCCGCCTAGGATGCGAGGCGGCAACGAACTCAGTGATCAGATTGTACGGCGACCTCAGACGAGGTTCAGTGCCTTAGCAAAGGATTGGCCCAACATGTCGTCATCTGGCATAGCCCGTATGAAATCGTAGCCAAGGTTTCGCCTGCGTGCGAGATCCGAAGGATTTTTTAGTAGCTTCTCACAAGCATCGACCATGCTCTCTGGAGTTCCGGTGCAATATGAAACGAAGGAATCACCGGAAAAATTAAGCTCACAATGTTTGACCTTGATGTCAACGAGACCCATGCCACAGGCCAGCATTTCATATCCAAGCTGGCTAGGATTAGTGGGCGAGTAGCAGATACCTACCTTGGCGCGATGATAGAGCGCGGAAAGCTCATTCAAATCAGAGATGAGGCCGAAATTATCGAAATCGAAATCGAGATTATCGTATGCATTTTCGCCAAACAGACCGATTGATAATTCCGGATTGCGCTTTTTCAATAACGTCAATCCTTCTTCGATCAAATCAAAGCACCGTCGGTCCTGACTTGGTCGCGCGAAAAGCAGTATGTCAATATCACGAACTATTTCCTTGGCGGGTGGCCGGTAAACGCTCTTATCCATCGTAAAGGCAATGGTCGTCGCCTGGATTCCAAGATCATCACGAATTTTCGCTGCAACCCAATCACCGTAGCAGATAAGCTTGTAGCCTAGGTCATAGCATGCGAGGGAGCGCATATAATCCGAACCAACGGAAAAGAACAGCGGTTCAAAATCTTGTACAAAATATACGACCTGACCCGAAAATGGAACCAGGCGAGCATCATAGGCGGTCTTCCACTGGGTTACAATCAGATGGCTATGGGCATCAACTCGCAGACCATATACTTCCACATCAGCCTTCAGTTCGCAGTAGAATTTCGCGATATCCTTTTTAATCATTGAAGCTGAACGGCTTGAATACGCATAGATTTTAACAGTCTTACCCGCGCGTTCTAGCCCTTGGCAAACGCTGAATATCTTGCGATGTCCTCCGGACGGCCCCGAAAAATCGGGGATAACGACGCCGATGTCCGCAACGTTCTGAGACTGAATTTTTGGGATAGCCGGCGCGGTTCGCCTATCCCTTTGGGCGCTGAATCCCTCGTAAGCGTCAATTGCTTCATTGGCACAGAAGCGCTGAGAGTAGGCATGGTTGCAGTGATTAAAGGCGATTTCGGCCCGCTTCAGCGCGCGGTCGTAATTGTGGTATATATCTCTGAATGCCTGAAGCCACTCTGCTGTACTGGTAGCAAGGTGAGCGAGCTGCCCATGTATCGCAGCTTCTGTAAAAGCCTGGGTCGCAGTCGCGATTACGGGGCACTTAGCCATCGAAGCTTCGAAGAACTTCAATTCGCTTTTAGATTCGCAGAACGGGTTATTGATTTCGAGCGGCGCCATTATCAGATCGCAACTGAACTGATCACGAATCATCACATCATGCGGCATCAATGCAACGCGAGAAACGCGCGGCATGTCTCCAGGTCGATGAATATGCTGCCAATGAGCCAGCTCAGGATATTCACTCAACTCAAATTCGCCAACCAGACGGAAAACCACATCGGGCGTTTCGTTCATGAACTGGATCAATGCGGGGGCGGCCACGGCAAAGTCGGCCTGATGCGTCTTAGTGCCTGAGTAATAACCGATGACGAACGGAGTTGGCCTGCCGTGACGCTTGTATCCGACGCGCTGGAAGAAGGTCAGATTTTCGCTGCTGATGGCATTTCTGATTTTGAAGGTTGGCTTGCCAAGTGCTGCGATTCGCTCAACAAGAAAACTAGTTGTCGATGTGCACATGTCAGCATGAAGAATGAAGTCCCGATAGGCGCGGACTCCCTTGTGAAATCCTTCTCTGGATTCATCAGATAGATATTTATATCCGTCGATGTATGGAATCATGTCTTCGTCAAAAACGAGATCATCAATATCGTATACAATGATCGATCCGGAGGCCCGCATCTTCGCAACAAAATCGATATAGGGCGACCAATATGGAGCGCGGTGGAACACGACGAATTTGGCAGAAATCTCCTGCTCAAGCAGGCTGTACAAATCTTCCCCCTTGAAACATTGAACTTTCCAGCCTTCATCGGCCAGCCCTTCGGCTACCCGAAAGACCCGATAAGGCGTCGAGCTGGTGCCGTTGGTGCCATCGATAAATAAGGCGTCCAAGGACAGATGCGCGTGCTTCATAGGAGCTGGCGTACGCTGCTCTGCTGACACAGTGGGCTTTTTACCACGGCGCCCCAAAGTCGTCCCAATCCAAAGGAAATGTTCTGCGGGGTCCATCCCGGACATTGCAACGTCAGGATATTCTTTCACATACCATTCAGCGTCGAATCGACCGGATGCACGAAGCTCGTTCACTTCTTCGGCAGTAATCGCTTTCATACGAATTCACCCTAACGAATTAGATTACCCGGTCTTCAAGAATTCCGTGCATGACGTAATGCCGGAGTGGATCAATGTCAGCCATCGCGACATCGGGGTATCTTTCAAGATAGGTATCCTTGTTGAAAAGGCCCCTCTTCTTCAATTGTCTGTACTGTCGTTCTACTCTCCAGGAACTTGGCATAAACGCCCACCACCAGCGCCACTGCATAAGAATAGGAGTGACTTTACGGAGCCATTCTGTTTGCGTCGACTTGGCCATCATTTCAGATTCGCGAAGGCGTAGCAGATGAGTTAGTTGAGCAATCTCGTTTATTCTCTCTTTCATGCGGCCTGCGCTATTCGGCTGCCCTTCCTTGTTTTGTAACAGATCGGTCAATTTCTTAATCTCATCAAGACTCTCGGACAATTTGGCTTCCATTTCGGTCCGAGACTGTTCGCTTTCGTTTGCAGCTGCCTCGTGTTCAGCTAAGCGTTGCTGCAGAATTCTGAACTGCCTTCTCCAAGTGGCATTGTTGTTCGCGAGGACATTTGCGGTGGCAAGTTTGGCCTCCCTGTCGCGAATTATGGACTTCAATCGCTCTATGTCGGCTAAAGCCGCTTGCCGATCACTAGCGAGGCGGAACACCCAACGGTCAGCTTCGGCAAGCTTGGACTTTATTTGGTTATGATCCGCGTCATGCCTCTGTGCTCGAGCACGTTCACTGAACAACTCGGCGCGCGTCTGCTCGATTTCCTCATGCCGCTGCAGGATTGTGCTTTCGGCAACAGCCAGTTGAGCACGCAGCGAGGCCATTTCCGTGATCAAAGCAGCATTCTCTTGGGCCTGTTTCGCAAGTGCGGATTGCGCATCGTTCAACTGAGCCAGAACTTCCTGTTGGGTTTGGTCATCCGCCGCAATTTGCTGCTCCTGATGGTCGGTAAAGTCCACCATCTTTCCTAGGCTCGCTCGTGCTGTGTCCAACTGACCCTGCATAGAGGTCCGCTGCTTTAGATGGGCGCCATCATCGGCGGCGCCTGCGCGATCTTGCGGCGTCCCTAGCGCGTCATGCAGGTCGTTATCATGCCCGTTTACATTCGCACTACCGGAAGAAAGAGGGTTTGTTCCAGTTTCGCCACCGTTTTTCAATTTAGCCAACTCCCCAGTCGCGATAGACAGATTTGCTTCAGCCCCGCGAAGGCGGTCTTCGAGCTGCCTACTGTATGCCATTTCGTGCGACACGAAGTTCGTGATTGCCGCAAATGCCGGTCCTGCGGCGTTGAATTCTTCTCGAATTTCATCAAGCAGCGGGCGATCGGCGATCGCTTCTCCGACATCAGCCCATTTCAGCATGATGCGATATGTCTCGCGTAGCCAGCGAGAGAGATGCGGATCAGCCAAAATCTTTGTCGCTGGCTCAGTATGATGCCGGCTCTCAAGGTGGATCGCGTCGCCGATCTCGTGATCCGACGTAGCACAATAACGTGGCCAAGTAATACCGAGCGACAGCTGAAGTTTATTAGCAAGGAGAGGGGCATCTTTAAGAAGTTCATCATAAGTTGAGAATGCCCGCTTAAGGTCGCGTGTTTTATGCTCCGCGTCCAAAACGTGCCGTAGCCAGGCAAGATGGGTGAAACTAGGATGCATTTCATCCCTTGATTGAAGAGATGAAGCTACTTCAATTGGATTCCGTGTTGGAATTAAAACAAGAGGTTCAATGTCCTCTGCATTAAGAACGCTACGCCAGAACGGAACCAACTTCGTACATCGGGGGTCCTTCATTATAAACAACGAGGATGCGCCGAATTCCTGTTGGATTGCTGCCCGCCCTTTATCCAGGAAATCTCGATATGCGGGCGATTCATACCAAGGTGGATTGAATTCCAGCCAGTCATTCCAATGACTGCCGCCTGATGCCAAAATGGCTTCATTTAGCTCCATGATCGCCACAGATTCCCAGTGCCCGTGCGGATTGGATGGAGACGCAGGCATCAAGGTGTTCGGTATGTCGCAGCCAAGTAGATGTAATAAGTGCGACAATGCGCTGGTGCCCGACCGATGCATTCCCAGCACTAAAATGCAATTCCGCTTGCACCGAAGGACCTCCTTTTCACTGCTGCTCATGACCCATCAACCTTATGAAAAGCGGCGCGGTAGACTCTTGGCGGCGAATGATGTTGCTCGATCCGTGCTATGCTGCCCTGCAACAAAATGGTCAATAGTTCAAAAAGAGGCGCTCAGGAATCTCCAGCAGGAGCACAGATGATTTGATCGACAGCTCGGTCCGTGAGTGAGGCCATTCATGCGGAAAGTGTCACAAAACCACACGGGTGCGATCATTAGCTTTAATCAAAGATTAGAGTAAATATCTAGCGCCTGACCCACATCTTCGTAAATCACGGCTTCGCCCTTATCAATTAGAATGGCCTTGTTGCACATGTCTTTGACAAATTCAGGGCTGTGGGAAGCTAATATGATCGATCGATCTTTTCTTTTGTCGAACATTTCAGCGTGGCACTTGCGTTGGAAGTTCTGGTCCCCAACGAGGATAATTTCGTCGATGAGATAGCAATCGAACTCGATGGCGAGCGACAGCGCAAAGGCTAAGCGGGCCCGCATGCCCGAGGAGTAAGTCTTGACCGGCATGTTCAATTGCTTGCCGAGTTCGGTGAAATCCTCCACGAAACGGCGGATGTCGGCATATTCCCGCTGGTAGATGCGGGCGATGAAGCGGGCATTGTCTAGCCCGGTCAGGCTTCCTTGGAATCCTCCGGCGAAACCCAGCGGCCAGGAGACCGACATGGTGCGGATGATCTTGCCAGACGTTGGCAACTCGACCCCGCCGATCAATTTGATCAGCGTACTTTTGCCTGCTCCATTCCGGCCAAGAAGGCCAACCCGGTCACCTCGGTCGATTGCCAAGTTGACCGCGTTCAGGACCTGCTTGCGCCTTCCGCCGTGCGAATATGATTTCGAGATGTCGCTGCAGATGATCATTCGACGGTCAGCTTGCGGCGAATACGGCGGCAGAGGATGAGGCCGATCACCGTCGCGACCGCCGAGCAGATGATGGGATTCCAAACACTGTAGTAGGCCGTCACCTGATCACCCCAGATCCCCTTGCGCATCATTTCCATGCCGTTCACGAAGGGCGAAAACAACAGAAATTCCCTGGCCTGCGGGGTCACCCAGGACACCATGTAGAACAGGCCGGAAAAGGGGATCATGATATAGGTCGTAACGGGAATGAACTTTTCCATGGCGTCGGACACTTCCGACAACGGAGCGATAATCAGGCATAGGGAAAAACAGAACGAGGCATAGAGCAGCCAACCAGCGATAAGGAGGCCGATGTTCGCTGGGATAGGGAATTCGTCGAAGCCGATCAGCACGACAGCCATGAAGAGATATGCCATCATGCCGCCGAGAAATTCGATTATGAATCGCGACAGAATGAAATCGACGATCTTGATCTGGCGGTGATATAGCAGGCTCTGGTTCACGGTGAAGACGGATACGCTGCGCGATACGCCATGCCGGAACAAGGTAATCGGGATATAGCCTGTGGCCACGAACGCAATCACGCCCACCCCATGTTCGGTAGGGCCGTGGGTGAAATGCCAGACCAGTCCAACCAGCCCGGCGAACAGCAGGGGTTCGGCCATTATCCAGAGGAAGCCGATATTTTCCCGTCCGAAGCGCGTTATCAATTCGCGAATCATCAAGGCGTGAATGACGCGAACCTGCACAGCCCAGCCGTTGCGCAGTCGATGTAAGCTGCCCTTCGCCATACTCAATCTTCTGGCGCATGCTCAAGAACGCCGATCATGAACATCCAGGCGATGAAATATAGGCACAGGGATGCGGCGAACGCGACCAGGATGTTGAGGAAGCGATTGGGCAGCAACGGTGTGTCGGGCGCGTTGGGATCGACAACACGCTCGAGGTAGAATTGCTGGCGCAGCGCGTCGGCGCGCGCTTGGACCAGGGAAGCGTTGGCTGCGGTCAGGCTTTCGGTCGCGAATTTCTCCTCGACCAGCAGATCTTCATAACCGCCGATCTTCGAAGCGATACCGCTTCCACTGCCCACAACCCGGCTGTTCTGCGATGCGATCTGCACCGAAATCGCGCCGATGCGGTTACGCAGCGCTGGGATGGAAGGGTTGTTGGGAGTGAGGCGCTGCATCAGGTCCAGCTGCGCCTGTAGCGCAGCCCGCTCTGCAATCATGGTATTGGCGATTTCCAGCACCCCGCCAGCCTGCTTGGTCGGATCAATGAGCGCCTGGGTATTGCGATATTGCGCCAGCGCAATCCGGGCATTCCTGGCTCGCTCGGTCGCGACCTCCACCTGTTTTTGTGCCTCGGCAATGCCCTTGCTTTGCGCGCGGGTGTTGAGCCGGTTGACCAGTGCTTCGCTCAAAACCAGCAGCTGCCGGTTGATGACATACGCATCCTGCGGGTTGAATGCTTCGACCTTGATGATTGCGGTGCCCGCTTCGGCGTCCATGCGGGCGTCGATCCGCTTGCCATAGTATTTAAAGAGGCTTTCGAAGGTGTTATCGGCAAATGGCTGGGGGAAGCGGCTCAGGACATCGGCCTGCGGCGTCGAGAATTTGTTGCGAATGTGGACCGTCTTCTCCAGCGCCATAAGAGCGTCGCGTGAGCGGACATAGGTAAGCACTTCGTTCGTTTGTTCCTGCCCCCCCGACAAGCCGGTCGTCTGCACAAGATTGGCCAGCGTCGACATCTGAGAACGCTTCTGGTCCGGGCTCTTGATGACGAAGCGTGACTCCGACACATAGACATCAGACGCGATCAAGCCATAATAAAGCGCCGCCAGAAGCGTAGGCAGCGCCACCATCAGCAAGAACCATCGCCGCTTCTTCAGCCAAAGGACGACGGTGGAATGCTGGACGGGTGCTTCGGCCTCGACCGGGAACGAGGGATTGACGTTCATAAATCTGTGCAGTGCCTCAAAAGGGACTTAAGCTGCCCATGCGCTAGGCCAACATGGCACGAGGCGCAAGGCCAAGCACGCCCGGCGGCGCGTTCGAAAGAGGAACTATCCATTGCGGAATCTCGGTGCTAAGGGGTCTGCCAATCGAACCCGCAAGCCTCCGAGTTCATTAGCGATGCAAGTCAAGAATAGCGTTTATCTAGCCCTGCTCGCCGGTCTCGCGGGGTGCGCCACGCTGCCTTCGAGCGGCCCCACCGGGGGGCAGATTGAGAAATCCGCTCGGTCTCCGGGACGTGGCTCGTCCGCGATACAGGTCGTCCCGATCCACACGATGGCGGATGTGCCGGGGGCAAGTATGGTGCCCACGAGATTGTTGCCCGATCTGCCTCCACCGCCGACCGACATGATCGGGCCGGGCGATGTGCTGGACATCAATATCTACGAAGCGGGGGTAACCCTGTTCTCAAGCACCGCTGGTGGTGGCGGAGGGATGAGCCAGATCGTGGCGAATCCCGGCGTGCAGGTGCAGAAACTGCCCCCAACGCGGGTCGATGATCTGGGAGACATCACCATTCCCTATGCTGGCACGCTCCATGTGGCAGGGATCACGACCGGTGAGGTCGAGGCGATGATCCGCAATTCGCTGGCCCGCCTCTCCCAAAACCCGCAAGTGATCGTCACGCTTAATCAGGCCATCACCAATTCGATCATTGTTGGGGGGGAGGTGGCCAAACCGGGCCGGCTCGTGCTGCAGACCAATAAGGAAACCCTGTCCGACGTAATTGCGCTAGCCGGCGGCTATCGTGGAAACGCCAAGGATTTGCTACTGCGCATCGTGCGGGGTGAGCAAAGCGTTGACGTTCGCGTCAATGATCTTGTCGACAATCCCAAGCTGGACGTGCGGGCGTATCCCGGCGACCGGATGATGCTGATCAACAACCCCCGCACCTATTCCGTGCTGGGCGCTCCGGGACGGGTTGAAGAGGTTCCGTTCAACCGCTCGTCGGTGTCACTGGCGGAGGCGGTCGCCAACGCGGGCGGCGTCAATCCTGGCATCGGCAATCCTGCGGCGATCTTCGTGTTCCGCTATGTCCGCGATGAGCAGGGTGATGAGGTGCCGAAGGTCTACCATCTCAACATGATGAAAACGGGTTCTTATTTTCTCGCACAGCGCTTCGCTATGCGCGACAAGGACGTGCTTTACTTCGGCAATGCCGCGGCAAACCAGCCCAGCAAACTCATTCAGCTGATTAGCCAGCTGTTTTCCCCGATCTTGACGGTAACCGCTGCAGTGCAGACGGTAAAAAACAGTAACTGAGGCTTTTGATGGGTGACTTCATATTGTCGCCCGTTCGTTATGCACGAAAGTGGGATGATGGAGATAAAATCCTTCGATATTGCCGGCCTCAAGCTGCTCACTCCTCGACATATCGGGGATGAGCGGGGGTATTTTGCGGAGACCTTCCGCGCCGATCTGTTCGCCGCGCATTGCGGGAACTGGACATTTGTCCAAGACAATGAATCGCGGAGTGTCCGTCAGGGCACTATCCGCGGCCTGCATTTCCAGAGCGAGCCGCATGCCCAGGGCAAGCTCGTTCGCTGCACCGCTGGCGCCTTGTTCGATGTCGCCGTGGATATACGTAAAGATTCCTCCACCTATGGGCAGTGGGTGGGCGAGACGCTGACCCCCGAAAATGGCAAGCAGTTCTGGATTCCGCCCGGCTTTGCCCACGGCTTCTGCTCGATCGAACCTGATACGGTCATCTGCTACAAAGTGACCGGCTATTACAGCGCCGAATGTGACAAGGGGCTGCGATGGGACGATCCGGCGATCAGTATAGAATGGCCGGATGTGGCTGATCCGGATACGCTTTCGCCGAAGGATCGGCAGCAACCGCTGCTTGCCGAGCTTCCTGCCTACTTCACCTGGAGCGAATAACTATGCGTGTGATCGTTACCGGCGGCGCCGGCTTCATCGGTTCGGCTCTCGTCCGTTACCTGGTGCTGAGAAAGGGTTATGAAGTCTTGACCGTGGACGCCCTGACCTATGCGGGGTGCGAGGCTTCGCTGAAGGAGGTCGAGGGCAACGCGAGCCATCGCTTTCTGAAGGCCGACATCTGCGACCGGGCCGCCATGGACGCGGTGATTGCCGGTTTCCGGCCCGACCGCCTCATGCACCTGGCGGCGGAAAGCCATGTCGACCGCTCGATCACCGGGGCGGCCGACTTCATCCAGACCAATGTCGTGGGCACGTTCACCCTGTTGGAAGCGGCGCGTGGATATTGGAACGGCTTGACCGGCGCAGCGAAGGACGCATTCCGCTTCCTCCATGTCTCGACCGACGAGGTTTATGGCTCGCTCGGCGATGAAGGGCTGTTCGAGGAAAGCACGCCCTATGACCCGAGCTCGCCCTATTCGGCGTCCAAGGCCGCGTCTGACCATCTCGCCAAGGCTTGGCAGCGCACCTATGGGCTGCCAGTGGTAGTGTCGAACTGCTCGAACAATTACGGCCCCTATCATTTCCCCGAGAAGCTGATCCCGCTTACCATCCTGAACGCGCTCGCAGGCCGCCCGCTGCCAGTCTATGGCAAGGGCGAGAATGTGCGCGACTGGCTCTATGTCGAGGATCATGCCCGCGCGCTTGACCTCATCATTGAGAAGGGTGTGCCGGGCGAGACCTATAATGTCGGCGGGCGTAACGAACGGCGGAACATCGACGTGGTGCGCCGGATTTGCGCGGTGCTGGACGAGCTGGTTCCTGCCGATGCGCCGCGCGAAAGGCTGATTGAGTTCGTTACCGACCGCCCCGGCCATGACGCTCGTTACGCGATCGACGCGACCAGGCTGGAGACGGAACTGGGCTGGCGCGCGCAGGAGAATTTCGACAGCGGCATTGAGAAGACGGTGCGCTGGTATCTCGACAATGAATGGTGGTGGAAGCCGTTACGAGACCGTTATGATGGCCATAGACTGGGGCTGAGCGCCGTGCTTGCCGGAGTGGTTGCGTGAAAATTGCCGTCACCGGCAAGGCGGGGCAGGTCGTGACCAGCCTGATCGAGCGCGGACGCGCTGCTGGGCATGAGGTGATCGCGCTGGGCCGGCCTGAGATGGATCTGGGCGATCCGGCTTCGGTTGCCCGCGAGTTCGAGGCGGCCGCGCCCGACGCCATCGTATCGGCGGCGGCTTATACCGCAGTCGACAAGGCGGAGAGCGAAAGCGAACTCGCCTATGCAGTGAACGGCGCAGGGGCCGGAGCGGTGGCGAAGGCAGCGAAGGCCCTGGGCGTGCCACTCGTTCATGTCTCGACCGACTATGTCTTCAACGGCAGGCTTGATCGGCCCTATGTCGAGAGCGATCCGACCGGACCGACGGGCGTCTATGGCGCGTCCAAGCTGGCGGGTGAGCAGGCTGTGCTGGCTGCCCATGGCGACAACAGCGTGGTGCTGCGCGTGGCGTGGGTCTATAGCCCGTTCGGGGCGAATTTCGTGAAGACTATGCTGCGTTTGGCTGGTGACCGGGACGAGGTGTCCGTCGTCGCTGATCAGCTAGGCAATCCCACCAGCGCGCTGGCGATAGCCGATGGTATCCTGCGGGTGGCTACCAATATGGTATCCGATAGTAGCCCATCCTTGCGCGGCGTCTTCCACATGACCGCCAGGGGCGAGGGTAGCTGGGCCGATTTTGCCGGGGCGATCTTCGCGGCCTCCGCGGCGCTGGGTGGACCTTCGGCGCGGGTCAAGCGGATCACCACCGCCGACTATCCGACGCCGGCCACTCGGCCAGCGAATAGCCGGCTCGATTGCGGCCTGATCGCGAGGATGCATGGCGTGGCCTTGCCTGACTGGCGCGGATCGTTGGAAACCGTAATCGCCCGCCTGCAACCTGCAGCAAACTGACCTTTCCACCCAAAGGAACGACGACGCATGAAGGGTATCATCCTTGCCGGCGGCAGCGGCACCCGCCTTTATCCGATGACGCTGGCGACCTCGAAGCAGCTGATGTCGGTCTATGACAAGCCGATGATCTATTATCCGCTGAGCACGCTGATGCTGGCGGGTATTCGCGAAGTGCTTATCATCTCCACCCCGCGCGACCTGCCCGCCTTCCAGGCGCTGCTGGGCGATGGATCGCAATGGGGCATGCACTTCGAATTTGCCGAGCAGCCGAGCCCGGACGGGCTGGCGCAGGCCTATATTATTGGCGCTGATTTCGTGGTGGGTCAGCAGTCGGCTCTAATCCTGGGCGACAATATTTATTATGGGCATGGCCTGCTGGAGCTGCTCGCCAGCGCTTCGTCGCGGAAGGAAGGCGCGAGCGTCTTCGCCTATCATGTGAATGATCCCGAGCGGTACGGCGTGGTGAGCTTTGATGAGTCCAAAAGGGCCATCAGCATCGAGGAGAAGCCGGCGCAGCCCAAGTCTAACTGCGCTGTCACCGGGCTCTATTTCTACGACGAGCAGGTGGTGGACATCGCCGCCAACCTGGAGCCGTCCCCTCGGGGCGAGCTGGAGATCACCGACGTCAACCGCGTCTATCTGGAACGCGGGCAGCTCAATGTGGAGATCATGGGGCGAGGGTTCGCCTGGCTGGATACCGGTACGCCCGACAGCCTGCTGGATGCGGCGGAGTTCGTGCGTGTTCTCGAAAAGCGGCAGGGCTTCAAGATCGCCAGCCCCGAGGAAGTCGCTTTCCGGCAGGGCTTTATTGGCGTGACTGAACTGGAGCGGGCGATCGGCAGGCTTGGCAAGTCGGATTATGGCCGCTATCTGCACGGCATATTGTCGGAGGCTTAAGGTGGGGCGGGGGAAAGGTCCCGCCTTGTTTCAAGCCAGCTTCTGGACGAGGCGCATCAGCACATCGGTATCCGTGACCGGCATCCCTCCCTGCCGCGGCCAGAAAGCTCCAGTATAACCCGCAATATAGCGTCCCGTCAGCGGGCGGCCAAGTTCCTCATGGCGCGCCAGCACCGGGGGGATGGGATTGTCGGGATGTGCCGCGGTGACGATCGTGCTGTCCTGGAATATGTCGGCGGTGCATTCATGGCTGAACAGCGTTGCCTCGGGGCTCAGTTGGTCGGCCACCAACATGAGGTCGCGGGCCGACACTTCGAGATCGACATCCATCCAGAGGCACATCAGGCGTGGCGGACGCCAGTCGCGGAAGGTGTCGGCAAAAAAGCCCTTGTGGAATTCCACGGCCTCGCTTGCGCCGAAGCGTGTCACATGGTCGCGTACCTCGTCCAGGCTGCCCGCATATTGCCCGGCCTCATAGCCCGCTCCCGGTGCAGGGGGCAGGCCTTCGAAGGAGTCGAAGATGTGCATCTTCAGTCCCAGCTGCCGACAGGCATAGCTTAGCATCGCCGAGCTATATCCCTTGAAGCAGCCGAACTCGGCGAACTCGCCTTCCACGCCCCAACTTTTCAGCACGTAGAGCTGGTGGATGATGGAGAACAACTCGCGGATCGAATTGGGCTTACAATGGAAGTCGGTTGAGCCGGGAGCGGCGGTCCTGTTGGTCTGGGGGAAATGCCGTTCGACGAAGCGGCAATGCGCGTAGGTGGCGGTCAGGTAGCGGGCATAATCGGCGAAGATCGGCACGGCATTGAGATCGGGCGTCGCCATGATCCAGAGCAGGCGATCGATGAAGCGCTTTTGCCCAGCTTCCGTCAGCAATTCGATGCAGTCCTCCGGCCAGTGGAGGGCTACGGCGTTGATCACTTGGCGTGGAAACGGCCCCCTGATGCCGCTATCGGGCGGAGAGGCCAGGCTGCGCGCGGTGGCCGGACCCGCAAAGTGCAAAGTCGCCAGCGTGGTGCTCGGCAACCAAGGCTTTGTCGGGCGCGCTACGATGCGCAGTTCACCCAGAAATTCCTCGCCGATTTCCTGATATGGAAGATCGAAAGCGAAGCCGCATGCGTCGCTGCCGGCAATGTCGGGATATGCGGCGGCGACATCTGCTCTGGCGATCGAGGGTTCGCAGGATATCAGGCGGTGATTGCCCAGCCATGCTTCCACGCGCACCGGTCCGCGCCCGAGCGCCCAACCGGCTATTCTGCCGCCTGCGGTCGCATCGATCGACCCGCGCGGCGCCAGCGCACCCCCCACCTTGGCAAGCACACCTCGCCGGAAATTCTTCATTCGTCCCCCTCAAGGCCGATCCTTGGCGGGCCTTTCTTAATACCTATCTCCGTCACGCCACTGTTTACAAATGAATTCCTGATTTCTCCCGCTAGGAGAGGCTTTGTTCTTCCTACTTGACCGGGGCGTTAACCGCTGCGACTTTCAGGGGCATGACGCCGATAGAACGCGCTGCGCGCGCCCTGTGCAAACTGGATGGTCATGCGGAGGAGGGCGAGCGCGAGGGCAAGCCCTTGTGGCGCAGCTATTTGCCGCAGGCGCGTGCCGTGCTGGAAGCGATCCATGAGCCCAGTTTGCGCATGACGGAGGCTGGGGCCAAGGTCATCCGATATGTGGGGCCAGAGGAATCGCCATCAGGCTACGAAAGCGATGCCGCCAATGTCTGGCGTTTCATGATCGATGCGATGCGGGAAGATTTTTCCACCCGGCCGTGACAGGATGAGAATGGGCCGGAATGCCTCTGGCCATTCTGCTCTTTTTATCGGGCTCCGCGTTGAACGCGCCGGCTGCATTCGGAGCGGTAACACGTCCCGTCTTCCCGTGCCCTGTCGGCCAGTTCCAGCAGCGCGCCGTAGCGATTGGCGCGACCGTCGTCGGTAGATCAGCGAGCACCGCTTTCCGCGTCTGTCCGCCTAGGCCGCGTTGACAAAGTGGGGCAGCCATTTACGGATCGCGGCGAGATTGAGGAAGCTGGCGAAGGATAGAGCGGTTTTGTCGTAGCGCGTGGCGACACGGCGGAACTGCTTGAGGTGGCCGAACATTCGCTCGATGCGGTTGCGATCC
>Ga0068854_100001285_pt1 | contig 15107 bp, 10 predicted proteins | sample KBSCornC42_FD_66590 | JGI IMG/M metagenome (GOLD analysis project Ga0068854, IMG submission 66590) | Corn rhizosphere microbial communities from Kellogg Biological Station, Michigan, USA - KBS Corn C4-2 | ecosystem: Host-associated > Plants > Roots > Rhizosphere > Soil ... | reverse complement strand
GGGCCGCTGACGACGAAGAAGTCGTCGTCGCTGCTCGAGTGATCGCGCTTTTGCGTTTTTTGAGTAGATCCGCTTCCATGGTCAGCTGGCCGACCTTCCGTTCCAGCTCGGCAATGCGCAGCTCATACTCTTCGGCAACACGTGCCGCAGGCTTCTCCGTGGGATCGAATTGCCCCCGATCGAACTGGTCGAGCCACTGATGAATGAGATTGCCCGACAGCCGGTGAGCTCGTTGGGCTTCCCGGCGGCCGATAGTCCCGCACGGATAGCGGCACAAAGGGATTGTTTAAATTGCCGGCTGAACCGCCTAAAGGGGGCTTTGTTGACCATAGGACCTTTTCCTCCGAGAAGGCCCAGCAAACCGTATCACTTGTTCTTCACAACCTGGTCCAGGCCTAGGGGCTCACTTCAGGCGTGCATCAGTCCGCATCACGTGTCCCCTCCTTAGAATCGGCCACAACGCCCCGTAAGTCATAGCTCGACGCCATCGCATCAATCGCATCAAAAGTGAGTGGCGAAGTGTGCAGGCGAGGAGGGGGGACGACAGCGCGCGCGAGAACAAACCAACCCGGCATGTCATTTGTTAATCAAAGTCGCAGCGACAGCAGACGGCTTTCTGGGGCTGCGTGTCGAGCCCCTGCTCTCGCTCTGACGGGCCCTGCTCATGGACCTGTACCCAACCCTAACTTCTACGTCTACGACTTTGGCGGGGCTCGGTACATCCAGGTCAACGACACCAACGGCAACGTGCTGGGTGGCGTCGGTGGCACCTTCTTTACGCTTCCTATCGGGCGGTACGCGAACCTGTTCGATACGCCATCGCAACCCGTCGCCCCTGCTGGCCGCCCCGCAACCGGCCGCCGCGCCAAAACCGATCTACGACGACGGGACCACCGCGATCATGGCGACATCGCTGCCCAACGGCGCCATGCAACTGCGCGCCACCGATATCTGTGGCGACCCGGTCACCCGCAATATCAAGGTGCAGTAACCAGATGCGCCAACCCCACTCACGGGTGGGGTTGGCCGGGATGCTGCAGGGAAATGAGCAGCCGCCGCCCCCGAAACAATGGGCGTTCACGCGGGGTGCCCTGATACGTCGCTGCGAGGTCTTCGATAGCACGCCACCAAACAACTAGACAGCAACCGCAACGACGACAGAAGCCGATCCCAACCGATGTGCCCCACGCGCTAGGAATCACCGATGGTCTGCAACCAGTATCGTCATGCGCCATGGAAGGTGTGCCTCACAACGGACTCTGACCGAGACCTCGCTGACGTCCTGCGTCGCACAGGCATCGCTGACAGCGGCAGATGAGCCGGTAATTACTGCACGCGAATACAAATCGATGACGACGGCCAGATAGAGCCAGCCTTCGCCCGTGCGCCGGTAGGTGATGTTAATGACCCCAAGCTCGCTGACTTGCTTGACCGCCTCGGCCTTGAATTCGTTGGTGAAACACTTGCTGCGTCATATATCTTCCGATCCTCTACAGACACTATTAGGTGTCTACGGAATCGGGGGCGTACTAGACCTTCGGCCACACGACCTTGTTGTATAATGAAGAGCCGCCCCTCCTAGGGCACCTCCAAATCTCCCAGCCATTTCACGTTCTTGCGCGTCACGATTGGCGGCGCATGTTCGGGCACGAGTTGGTCGTAGACTTGGGCCACCGCAAGGCGCAGGTTTCGCAGGTAGTCGCGGCAATGGCTTTCGTCCACCGCCGTAAACACGGTCGAAGTTAACGCCACTGGATCGATTTCTTCGTCGCGTTCTTTGGCGTGCATGAACGCATTGCGCAGCTCGCGCGCTTTCTCCAGCGCGTCATGGGGAGATTGCCCCGCCGTCAGCGGCACGAAGCCCCGCCCGGCTGCTTGCGCCAGCGCCGCCGCAGCCTCGTTGATCTTCTGTATCGGCGTGCGTCTGTCGCGGTGGTCGGGATGAACCTTTGTCTGTTGGAACACCAGGCGGTTACCGATCGCCTCGGCGCAGGCTGCGATCGCGACGACGCAATAGACGCCGTGCAAGAATGCGCCTTCAGTGTCGCGCTTGTGCACGGCTGTCTTCAAATCGTGTAACTCCCGCAACGCCTTCTCGTAATGCAGCAACGCGAACGACAGTTCGATGCGCGGCTGGCCGGCGGCATCATGAGTCAGCCTGCCGTAACGGGTAAGGGTTGGTGCAATGTAGTCGAACGACTTCTCCAGCGGCGCGCGCTCACGATGGTGTTGCATCGCCGCCGCATGGACCTTCTCGTTCTCAACGAAGATCGCATCGAGCAGTGCCGACAAGCGCCCAATGTCGCGCGCCGTATCCTGCGGCCCGTTGATGTATTCCCCATGAAAGGTACGCACCATGTCTGCCAGCGGGTCAAAGTCGACGTGTGCCGAGCGGGGGCGACTGTATCCGTTGACGACAACCAGTTCAGCAAAGGAGCGCTGATAGATGCCTTTTTCGTCGATATAGATGTATTGCGTTCCGAGTGCAGCGAATGGGTGCATTCCGACGTAGAACGGATCGTTGAAATACATCATCCAGTGGGCGCGCGGATTAGCCATGCCCTCGACGACCACCTTCGCGCCAGGTGACATGCCGGCATCGATGCCGCCACCCATGAATACATTGAGCAACCGACTTCCTCCTTCGTCAGGTCGCATGTTTTGCAGCAAATGGCCGTTGGCCAATACCACGAATGCATCAATCCCGCCGCAATGTGCAACGAGTCGCGCTGTGTCCACTGCAAGGAACGGATAGGATTCGATCGTCACCCACACGTCACGAAATCGCTGCAGCACATGCTCAATCTGCAGCCAATTCGGTAATTGCGTATCTGGCAGGATTTCGCCGTTCACTCCCTTAAATCGCTGCTGCACGTTTTACCTCATCAGTTTCCGCCAATCCCCAAAAGGTTAGATGGTTTTTGGCCGGGGCTCGATACGAGGCGTGGGGCGCAGTCCGAAAGCCCGAGAGCCCGATCGCAGAACGCCGGGACGCTGTTGCGTCCATGGTCTTTGCAGCGGGATAAAACGGTCATGAATACCGCGGTTCTCTCTGACATCGCCTCCTTCAACATCGACCGCAACGAAGCACCTTTCGTCATGCCGTGGCCTCAACCGAGGAATCCGGCCGCCCTACTCGCCTTCCACCACTTCCAGGAATAACAGGCAGTCATCGCAGAATTATGGATTGCCCCCATACCAAGTATCGCCGGCGTCGAGTTCCGCCGCGTCCGGGCAACTCAACAAATTGGCGTGGCTGCATGCGGATCCGTGAAAGCCAATGAATTGGTATTGCCGGGCAATACCAGTAATAGTGACTTCGATTGAAAGGCGCTGACCCAGCTTCCTGATGCTGATCGCGCCCCCTTGGATAGCTTTTGGCCGGCAACACTCACACCAACGCCGCCTTCAAATGGCGTCGCCACCGCGCCTGCCCGTGTGGATTGCGATGCGACACGTGGGCCAGTTAGGGCTAAGATGCCGAATGTAGGGAGCGCAATGCCGGTAACTGGTGTTGAAAAGGACTACACATTAAGGGGGATTCATGGATACGACGCGGCCAAGCGACTCAGTCGCCGGCGTCGAGGGGAGAATCGATTCAACCCTGATCTTCGGATCGACTTCCGCCACACCTGCGGCTTCTATGCAGCAGATGTCTAAGGGAATGCCGAGTTGGCCGGCAAGCAATTGCAAGGAGTAGGTTGGCGTGAAACAACGTTCGACCTGGGCACCTTCTTCCTCCGATCTCTTCCGTCACGTCACTGCAGACAAGGCCCCCTTCTATCGGGCTATCTTGGAGGTCTTCGCTACGGCCAAGCGCCAGTATCGCCTTCAACTGCGCCCTGACGAAGTACTCGCCGAAGCGGATTGGCGAGGTTCGTCCCCATCGTCGGAAGAGATTTCCGCTGCGCTGACTCAATTGGCAAACTGGGGCAACCTAGAATCGCAGCTGGATATGACGCGTGCGTCCACGCTCAATGACTACTACCGCGCGAAGTTTCTCTACCGTCTATCGCGTGGTGGCGAGGCAGCCGAAATCTGCCTAGAAACCTTCGAGCACCACATCCGTCATCGTGCCGAGTTGCAAACCGTCGCCCTGGAAGACATCGATAGTGGTCTGCAAGCGCTAAGACATCTATTAGCTGAGACCGCGGCCGGCGACAGTCTTGACGTAGCCAAGGCCCACGACATCCTGCGTAGCTTGGTGCGCATATTCGAAGGCCTGACGGGCAATGCTCAAGCCTTTATGGCCGGAGTGGCCCGCAGCTTGGAACTTCAGCAGGTCGACCCAACCGTGCTGGTTGCCTACAAGCGCCGCCTCATCGAGTATTTGGAGCGTTTCATGGGCGACCTGATCCGCCGCTCCGACACCATAGCTCGAACGCTGCACGAGCTGTCCGCCATTATTGACGATGTTCTTCGTCAGATTGCGCAACGAGAAGCACGCGATGCGGCCCCTGGCGATGCCGAAGAACAAGCGAATGAAGCCTCACAGCGCTGGGAAATCTGGCGTGACCGCTGGAAGGGCCTGCGCGGCTGGTTTTTGACCCAGGGAAACGAACCACCGCAGGCCGAACTGCTACGCGCTCGTGCGCGGGCAGCCATTCCCCAATTATTAAGCGCCATCGCAGCCGTCAACGAGCGTCGAAGCGGTCGCAGCGACCGTTCGGCCGATTTCCGCGTCCTTGCCGAGTGGTTCGCTGCCTGTGAGAGCAATGAAGATGCGCACCGCCTCGCACGTGCCGCCTTTGCCCTCAACCCAGCGCGTCACTTCTCGCTCGAGGCTGCCATCGAAGAAGACGTGCCGCCAGGCACATCGTGGCTCGATGCGCCGCCACTGACGATTAATCCGCGCCTGCGTGAGTACGGTGAAGCAGCCCCTCGCGGCAAGTTGGCGAATGTGCGCGACCGTAGCCGCGAACGTGCACTCATGGCAGGTCAGCTCGCCGAGGAAGCTCGTCAAATGGAGGCGGCACGACAGCGCTTGGCGACGGGTCGGCCGACCCGGTTGTCTGAATTAGGTGAACTCGACACTCCTGCGTTCAATTTGTTCCTAACCTTGCTGGGCGAGGCACTAGCCGAGCAGGCCGAGCCGGACCAAACCATCGAACGGCAGAGCGGCGACGGATTACTCCTACTACGTCTGGAGCCACTCGCTCCAGGCAGTCATGCCGAGATCCATACGCCGGCTGGCGTGTTCAGCGGCCGCGACCATCTGTTGACCATCCGGCCCATGCAGGAAGATATATGAGTGCGCCCCATCCACGCCGCGCCGCCTCGCATGTCAGCGAACTACAAAAGACACAGCAGCAGGACGAATTTCGCCGCGCTCTACGCGGCCTGCTCATGCGCCCACTGATGGCGTCGAGCCACCCTGATTTTGCTTCCGTCCGTCATCAAGCGGAACGATTGCGTGATTGGTTTGCGCGCGAGACCGGCTGGCCGTTGCATGTGGATCGGGAAGGTGCGCGTTTGTATAAACGCCCTGCAGACCTCGACGATCCGACTCGCGGCCTACCTGACTATGATCGCCGTCGCTACACCCTGCTATGTCTTGCCTGCATGGTCTTGGAAAGAGCCGACGCACAGATCAGCCTGCAGCATATTGGCGAGCGCGTTATGCAACAAGCGGCCGATCCAGCGTTCAACGCCTGGAGCTTCACTTTTACCCTGCGCAGCGCTGCCGAACGCCGGGAGCTGGTGGTTGTTTGTCGCACGCTCTTGGACTACGGCGTCCTCGAGCGTGTTGTCGGAGAAGAGGACAACTTTGTCCGCGAACATGGTTGGCAGCAGTCGGATGCGTTGTACGACGTCAATCGGCGACTGCTGGCAGGTGTTTTGGCGGCCGTACGCGGCCCCTCCACTTGGCGAAACGACGACGCCCCCCGAGATACCGAAACCCGCCTGACTGCGCTGGTAAGCGGTTTCATTGTAGACAGCGAGCAAGGCCGTCGTGACGCGATGCGTTATCACTTAGCACGACGATTGCTCGACGATCCCGTGCTCTACGCAGACACCTTAGATGAGACGGCACGGGCATATTTCCTCAACCAGCGCGGCGTGCTCGCTGCTCGCCTCTGCGAAGCCACCGGACTGGTCGCGGAGCAACGTGCCGAGGGGCTGGCGTTAGCCGACGAAAATGGCCAACTGACCGACGTGGCAATGCCTGCCGAGGGAACCGAGGCACATGCCACACTGTTGGTTGCCGAATATTTGGCCGGCCGTTTACGACAAACGCGTGAACCATTCCGGATTGCCGAGAACGATATCGCAGCGTTCCTACGTGACGCGGCTAGTCAGTACGGTCGTTACTGGCGCAAATCGGCTCGCGTCACGGGCGCCGAACAGGAGTTGGCGGAGGTCGCGGTGCTGCGCCTGCGTCGCCTCGGTCTGCTCAGGATCGACGGTGACGCCATCGTGCCGTTGCCGGCCATCGCACGTTTCTCGCTTGGTGAGGTCGCCATTCGCAGCGCCTTCGATACTGCTCCCATGCACGACGGCAACGCGCCGCCGTCCCATACCAACATATGACTTCCGATCAGTCCTCCGATAGTTCACGTCCCTCGCTGCCCGAACCGCAGCGTGAACGCTGGCAGCCCTTGCGCCTGGGACTGGTGGAATTGTTCCGCTACGACAGCGAGGAGTTCTGGTTCCATGACGGTCACCTACTCCTGCGCGGCAACAACGGCACGGGCAAATCCAAAGTTCTATCGCTGACGCTGCCACTGCTATTCGATGCGCAATTGCGCTCCTCGCGGGTCGAACCAGATGGCGACGGCACAAAGAAAATGCCCTGGAACTTGCTATTGGGAGGCAGTTACGAACGCCGCATCGGCTACAGCTGGATCGAATTCGGTCGACGCGAACCTGATGGCCAAACCCGCTATCTAACGTTAGGCGTTGGGCTTTCTGCAGTCGCCGGGCGCGCGCAGGTAGACAGTTGGTACTTCCTAATCGAAGGAGATGGGGCGACCGCTGATCCGCGCCTCGGCCAGGACCTGTGGCTGATCAATGCCCAGCGCCAAGTGCTAACCCGAGAACGTCTGCGCGAGGCTCTAATTGGCCGCGGCCAAGTCTTCGAAAACAATACGCAAGGCTATCGCAGAGCCGTAGACGAACGACTTTTCCAACTGGGTCAGCACCGCTACGACGCGCTGATGGACACATTGATCCAATTGCGTCAGCCGCAGCTCTCGAAGAAGCCTGACGAGGCTGGCCTATCCCAGGCATTGGGCGAATCCCTGCCCCCTCTCCCCATGCAGTTGCTGGGGGACGTAGCCCTCGCACTTAACCAACTGGAGGAGGATCGACGCCAACTGGAGGAGGCCCGCCATCTGGAGGGGGCCGTCAATCAGTTTGAGCGACGCTACCACATCTATACGGGAATGCTGGCCCGTCGTCAGGCTCGGGAGCTGCGACAAGCACAAACTGGCTTCGACAATGCCAGTGAAGCCCGCAACTCGGCGCAAGCTGCCTTCGAACTCGTTCAGGCCGAAGAGCGAACTGCTACGGAAGCGCTTGATGCAGCAAAACAGAGTCGGGGTGCAGCGCAGGAACGCCTGGATACCCTCCAGAGTGATCCCGACAATAAAGAAGCCAATCGCTTAGGCCAGGCCGAAAAGGATGCGAATGACCGACGGCGAGATACCGCCACGGCGTCCATCAAGCGGGATGATGCGAAAATCCGGCTACAGCGAGAAGCCGAACTCGGTCGGCAGCGAGAAGAACAGGCCGAGCATGCACGCCATGAATTCGAATCGTCCCGCCGCCATCTTTTGGATGCGGCCGGTCGCATCGGCGTTGATGCAGAGGTCATCACCAATCCCCTACTCGCTCGAGCCACCGAAACGCTCGCCGGAGCCCCACCCGATCCGCGTACGACGACCGATGCCCTTCGCCATGTCGTGTCACGACGGCGTCAGGATATTCAAGTCGTTCGCCAGCGGCATGCTGAGATCGATCGCCGCCAGCAGGCACTGACCTTCGCGCTGGACAACGCCCAATCCACCCACAACGAATGGGAAGAAGCACTGTTGCGGCGCGAACAGGCCGATCAACAAGCCGAACAGGCTGGCGATGCCTTAGTCCAAGCATGGTCCACACATTGCGCAGATCTTGGGCAGTTGCGCGTCGACGCAGACACGCTGCTTCGGCAGTTGGCTGAGTGGTCAGCGCGGCCCGAGGGAGACAATCCGGCGCGGGCGATGCTGACCGGTGCTTGGCAGGAAGCCTCGCATCACTATGCCACCATGAAGGCATCGCTCGATGCGCAATGCCAATCAGCGCAACAGCGGCGTGCTGAACTGGGAGTCGAGCGCGATCGCCTGTTGGCTGGCGAGGATGCATTCCCTCCCGAGCCGACCACCCGTGCTCTCGATGTGCGGATGCAGCGTCTTGGAGCCCCCCTTTGGCGCTTGGTTGACTTCGATCCACACATGGACGAAGGCGAGCGCGCGGGCCTTGAAGCCGCACTCGAAGCGAGCGGCTTGCTCGATGCCTGGTTATCGCCTGACGGCGCGTTGACCGATGACGAAGGTCGAGCGTGGCAGGATGCCAGTTGGCTGCGTCGTGGGGACGTCGCAGGCGCAAGCTTGAGGGATGTCCTTCTTCCCGCCGTGCCAGAAGACTGTCCGGTGACTGCGGCGACGCTGACCGGTGTGCTGGCCAGTGTGGCTTACGGCCCGTCGAACGACCAAGACCTTGCAGAAGCTTGGGTATCGCCGGATGGCCGCTTCCGCCTCGGTACCTTGGCCGGCGCTTGGCGAAAGCCGAAAGCGGTTTACATCGGCCACACGGCACGCGAGCAGGCGCGTCAGCGCAGGCTGCAGGAGATCGCCGCCTGTCTCGCCGAACTTGACATAACCGATGCCGAGCTCGAGCAAGAGAGGGCTGGGTTAAATGCGAACCGCCAACAAGCAGAGCGCGAGTATCGCGAGGCCCCCTCCGATCGGCCATTGCTTGAGGCCATCACGCAGGCTGCCGGCGCCGGGCGGGAAGCGGAGCAAGCTCGACGGCGGTGGGAACAGGCCGATACGCGTCGTATCGAGGCCGAAGCCGCCGTGAGGGATGCCCGTGAGCAACTGAAACGCGACGCTGCCGATTTGCGCCTTCCAGTCGAAGCCGATCGCTTACCCGAAACCGAAGAGTTCCTGGAGCAGTTCGATCGGGCTCAGCTCCAGTTAGGAGAGGCGGCCGGTGACTGGCGGCGGGCATGGCCGGCCCACCTTGAACAGCATCAGCGAGAAGAGGAAGCACGCCGCGCGCTGGAAGAGGTTGAAAATGACCTAACCCAAGCCACGGAACAAGCCGAGCAGGCGCGCATTCGCTTCGAGACCCTTCGACGATCCATCGGCATCAAAGTGGACGCCTTGCTGGACGCACTACGCAAGGCCAAGGCGGAACTCCAGCAGGCGGAAACGATACTTGAGGGTGCCAATAACCGGCGGTTGACGATTGGTGAGCAACGCGCCGTTGCCGAAAACGTGTCCAAACAGAAGGAAGAAGCCCTGGTCGAACGCAGTAATCTTCGCACCGAGGCCGCCGAGCGGCTGCACCGCTTCGCCCTTAGCGGACTACTGACCTCTGCCCTGCCCGACCTCAACCTGCCCTCACAATGGAGCATCGACCCGGTACTCAATCTGGCCCGTCGCATTGAACAGGCCTTGAGCCACATCGCCGATGATGAAACGGCTTGGTCCCGCGTGCAAAAGCAGATTGCCGAAGATCTCAACGAACTGCAGCGCTCACTCAGCGCCTTGGGCCACCAGGCTGTTTCGGAGCCGACCGACTTCGGCCTCACCGTCACGATCCAGTACCAAAACCGCGCCGATCGACCCGCGCTGGTTGCGCGGCTGCTGGCCGAGGATATTGCACAGCGCAGCGAATTACTTTCGGCCAAGGAACGCGAGGTACTGGAGAACCATCTGCAAGCCGAGATTGCTTCGGAGATCCAGCACCTCATCCGCGCGGCGGATGACCGCGTCAACATGATCAACGAAGAGTTACACAAGCGTCCGACTACCACCGGCGTGCGTTATCGATTGCAATGGGTGCCCTTGACGCCCGAAGAAGGTGCCCCGGTCGGGCTGGAAGAAGCACGGGAGCGCCTGCTCAACACAAGTCCCGATCTGTGGTCGGCTGAAGAGCGCTCCATGGTCGGAACGATGCTCCAGCAACAGATCGCCGCAGAGCGTGCTCGTGCCGATGCCGATAACGTCGGTAGCAGTCTCATTGACCAGCTTGCCCGTGCCCTGGATTACCGGCACTGGCACCGCTTCCGCATTCAGCGCCAACAGGACGGCAATTGGCGCAAGCTATCTGGTCCGGCTTCCAGTGGTGAGCGTGCGCTGGGGCTAACTGTCCCGCTGTTTGCGGCAATCGCCAGTTTCTATGGGCACGGCGCAAGTCCGCTTGCCCCGCGCCTGATGCTGCTCGATGAGGCTTTCGTAGGAATCGATGACACTGCGCGTGCACATTGCATGGGCTTGGTGCGCGAGTTCGATCTGGATTTCGTTATCACCAGTGAGCGTGAATGGGCTTGTTATGCGGAACTGCCCGGTGTCGCGATCTGTGATCTACGGCGTCGTGAGGGTATCGACGCAGTCTTCGTCTCTCGCTGGAAGTGGGACGGGCGCGCCAAACGACAGTCCCTCGACCCCAATCGGCGCTTTCCGACGTCATGACTACTGAAACCAATCCCGGTTTATACCGCCTACTTGGCGGATCCGATCTGGCTCCGGTTCGCAAGCAACTACGTAACCGCTTCGAACGTGCCAAACCGGGCGCGCCCCCCACGTCTGTTCGCCTCAACAAGCTTACCCGCGAAGCCCATGTCGCGCTGTGTCAGGTGACCGGTCGGCGCTCGCCTATGGCACGATCGATAACGCTGGACGTTACCGAACTCGACACACTGCTCCAACAGGCGGGCCTAGCGGATTCGCTATGCGATGCACTAGAACAGCTAGATGGGCCGATTGTCGCGCAAGCACGGATGCGCCAAGCGCTGCAGGAACAATGGGGCGAACTGGTTGCATCGGCGCAGGCTGGAGGTTTGCTTCGCACTTGGCTGGACGGTGCACCGGATGCACTATCCCGTCTCAAACGCCTAGGACGCACGCCCGAGCGTGCGGCGCAACTGCTTTCCGCGGCTGATGCGGTGCTTCGCCAATTGCCAGCGCAGGGACAACCACGGTCGCAACTCGCCGCCAACGTTCTGGGGGACGCCCACGCCCTGGATACAGGCCGCCCAGTGGCCAGCCTCGTACTGATGGCGTGGCGCTATAACGAACGTAACCGTCCCATCGACGGGGCGGATGACACCGAGTCCGAACCGATTGACCCGGCTGCCACCGAGGAACGGCAACGGGATATTTGGGCGCGAGCTGGCATCCTAGTCAATGAACTCGCACGTCCTGCTCTCCTGCTCAACCTTCCTGTGATGCAGCCAGCGCAGGCCCACTGGCAACGCGGGGAACCCGCATATCTCTCGCTGCGCCAGCTGCTACGCGCACCGCCGCTATGGGCCGTGGCCGGCCAATCTGTCTTTGTCTGTGAAAATCCCAACTTTCTGGCAATTGCTGCCGACCGCCTCGGCATCCACTGCCCGCCCTTGGTATGCACCGACGGCATGCCGTCGGCAGCCCAGCGCACTCTGCTCGCCCAACTGCAAAAGTCCGGAGCACGCCTGCATTACCACGGCGACTTTGACTGGCCCGGTATCGGGATCGCCAACTTCGTCATTCGCACCTGGCAGGCAGCCCCTTGGCGTCTAACCGCAAGTGACTATGAAACGGCTGCGCGTGCCAGCTTCCACGCAAGACACAGCCTCGGTGCGATCAGTGTGGCGGCCACGTGGGACATGCTGCTCACGCCAACCATGCAAGAGCACGGCATAGCCATCGCCGAGGAAGCTGTAGCCGACACATTGCTAGCTGATCTTCGCGATGGTTATCCACCGTAGAAACAGAGAAAGGGGGGGAGCATGAAGAAGGATGTCGGCAAGCTGGACGCAGTACCGTCGAAGCGACTTTTTCTGTCCATTATTGCGGACTATGACCTCAATCGGTCGATCTGCGAACTTGTCGACAATGGATTGGATGTCTGGGTCCGAGCCGGGCGAAAAAAGCCGATTTCGATCGATGTCGAAGTCAATCTCGATCAAAAAACAATAACGGTTCGCGATAACGCTGGGGGGGCTTCCATATGCAGAGCTTCGCTATATCGTCGGACCCGGTCAAACCGGCTCAGCCGAAGATGACGAAACCATTGGAATATTTGGCGTCGGCACGAAGCGAGCCGTCGTTGCCCTGGCGCAAGACATCCGAATCACTACTCGTCATGACAAGGGCAAGACTTTCGAAATCGACTTCGACGACCGGTGGCTAAAAACAGAAGACTGGGAACTTCCCTTGTACGAAGTTGATGAGATCCCAGAGAGCACCACCGTGGTTGAGCTGCACAAATTGCGCGTGCCAATAGACGATCAAGCGACAGTCAACCTGAGGGACCATCTCTGTGCGACCTATGCCAGATTTCTCACCAATGCCAAAGTAACGATATCGCTCAACGGCACTCCACTGACGCCGATTTTTTTCGACGCTTGGTCATACCCTCCTGCCTACGAGCCTCGACATTACCATGGCGAACTCCCCCTAACTGATGGCAGAACCGTACGAGTCGATGTCACGGCAGGACTGAGCAACGAATCGAGCCCTGCTGCAGGTGAGTATGGCGTGTACTTCTATTGCAATGATCGCCTCGTGGCGCGAGCACTCAAGAGCTTCGATGTAGGCTTTATGAAAGGCTACGCCGGCTTGCCTCATCCAAAGGTGTCACTGACAAAGGTCATTGTGGTGCTACATGGAGATGCCCGTGACATGCCATGGAACAGCAGCAAGTCTGACATCAGCACCAAACATGAGGTATTCCAGGCGATCCACACCTGGCTCAATGAAGTGGTAAAGGACTACGCCGCGCTATCGCGCATCTGGATGGGTGACTGGCCCGAGAAGGTATTTCAGCACACCCGCGGGAAGATCATTGACGTTCCGGTTGATGATTTTCCTGCCGCGAAAAAATCTTATCTTCCACCAATGCCGAAATCGCGCCCTCGCTACGCGGATCGAATTACGGCAGCCAATACCAGCATAGTTAAGAAAAAGCCTTGGACACGCGGCCTGTATGAAGGTGTGATTGCCGCCGACATGATCCTTCGGCAACCGCTCGAACAAGCGAATCGCATCGCATTGATCGTACTCGACAGCACCCTGGAGATCGCCTTCAAGGAGTACCTCGTCAACGATTCAGGCACCCATTACACCGACACACAGCTGCTTGGAATCTTCGCCACCCGACACAAAGTCCATACAGAAACCCAAAAGTACATCACGCTGGATGCCGTGACCTGGGGGAAGATAAAACACTACAGCGATATGCGTAACAACCTGATCCATCGCCGATCGACCGCAACGGTGAGCGATGCCGATCTTCATGATTTTCGTCAAACAGTCGAAGCTGTTCTTAAAAAGCTCTATAAATTGAAGTTCAAAGACTGATGATCAAGGAGTGCCACTCACCATCCAAGCGCATCCTTTCAACATCGCTTAGAAGCATGCGGTGCATACAGATCCGCAAGATCCGAGGTGTCATGACGGATTCTCCGGTCACTGTCTCGGAAATTTCAACAGCGGCAATCGTGGACCAGAGGCGTCAGTGGTTAAAGCTAAGTAGCCGTCACGCAGCACGAGGGGGACTTCATGCATTTGGGCAGTTTGGCAATTTCGCGTTTCCGGTCTTGCGACAATGTAACGGTCAACCTTCGCCCGGACCTGACTGTTCTTGTTGGTGAGAACAACGGAGGCAAATCCAACGTCGTAGACGCGATCCGCTTACTCACCTTGCCGCTGAGTGGTCGCCGGGAGCGGTATCCGGAGGACGAGGACGTACGACGCCATACAACCGTCCCTAGCTTCCAGATCGAAGGCGTTTTCCGAGAACTCAGCGATACACTGAAAGGACTACTGATCTCGGCAGTTCCCGATCCATCGAAGAACGAAGCGATCTTCGGCTATCGCTACGAATCGCGATCCGAGCGTGCGCCGCGCGGCAAGACCACTCTCTGGGCCGGGCGCTTTGACACCAATGAGCCAGAGGCCGGCTCCGCTGACCTGATTCGGCATGTTTACCTACCGCCCCTGCGCGATGCACATCAGGCGCTCGGCACGGGTAGCAGCACAAGGGTGATGGCGCTATTGCGCCACTTTCTTCCCAAAGACCAAGAACAGGACTTTCTTACTGGCATCCGGCGTGCAGACGCGAGGCCTGAGATCCTGACGACGATGAATACGGAGATCGGCAATGCTTTGAGCATGCTTACCAATGGAGTCCGCCCGCAAACGGCAGTCTTGGACTTCGGAGCCGAGACCCTGCTCGATGTCGCGCGTGACCTGAGGTTCCGCATGGCTGATTCGGGTCTTTCGCCTGAAGACATCCGAGCCTCCGGTTTGGGCTATTCCAATCTGCTCTACATGGCCACGGTGGTCGTCGAACTAGCGAAAGCCAAGGATGCGGATCTCACGATCTTTCTTGTCGAAGAACCCGAGGCGCACCTGCATCCGCAGCTGCAAGTATTGGTGCTCGAATTCCTCCTGAATCAAGCACGCCAATCGGTTGATCGCGCTGTCGAACCAGGCAAACCGGAAGGTCGCATCCAGATCGTCGTCACGACGCATTCCCCGAACCTGACAGCATGGGTCTCTCCGATACATCTGGTGGTCATGCGTTCGCGTCGTTGCGATCAAAATGGGGTGGCTGTCTCGGAATCGGTCAGCGTGCCAATCGCTGAACTCGGGATCAAGCCAAAGATGCTGGATAAGATCAGCCGCTACTTGGACGTGACCCGCTCCGCGGTGTTGTTCGGCAACAGGGCCGTCCTGGTGGAAGGCATCGCTGAGGCACTGCTATTGCCAGTGCTGGCACAAAAACTTGTTCTCGCCGATGATGCCGAGGGATGGCTCAGATTCAAGGGAACGGTCATCGTACCGATCGAAGGCGTGGATTTCCGTCCATACGTCGAGATTTTGCTTCGACCGCACGGTGATGCGCGCATC
>Ga0068854_100001270_pt1 | contig 15157 bp, 12 predicted proteins | sample KBSCornC42_FD_66590 | JGI IMG/M metagenome (GOLD analysis project Ga0068854, IMG submission 66590) | Corn rhizosphere microbial communities from Kellogg Biological Station, Michigan, USA - KBS Corn C4-2 | ecosystem: Host-associated > Plants > Roots > Rhizosphere > Soil ... | reverse complement strand
CGGACCGCCGGCGCGCACCACGTAGTCGGGCAATGTGACCACGAGGTCGGGCGGGCCGCTCTGCCATCCGGACGTCAGGCGCGGCGGCGGCGGACGGTCCGCGGGGTCGCCTTCGACCGCGCCGCCGGCTGCCCATCGCTCGAACGTCGCGATCTGCGCGTCGGTCAGGCGGCGATCGCCGACGAACGCGTGCGATTCGGGCTTCCACGGCGGCATGTAGCGCGATCCGGTGACCCGGGCGATCAGGCGCGCGCGCGGCCGCGCGTCGGCGTAGGTGATCAGGCTGAAAGGTGCGGCGCCGTCAGGCTGGTGGCAGGGCGCGCAGTGCGCGTAAAGAATCGGCGCGACGTCGCGCGTGAACGTCGCAGGCGGCTCGGCGGCGATCGACGGCGCGGCGAGCAGGCCGGCGAGGAGCAGCAACCGCTTCATCGTTTTGGATGACCGTCCACCAATCGCGAAGTATATGCGCGCAATTGCTTGACGGCTGCACGACGGCAGCGTATTTTCGTGCCGCTTTCATAACGTGGACCCTCCATCGGCCGCCGGCATTCATCAGGAGGGTGTATGCGCAGGATCGCGTCGGCGTTCGTGCTGGTTCTTGCGGTCATCGCGGCGGCGCCTGGCGCGGCCTTCGCGCAGACGACCGGCATCGCCGGCGTCGTCAGAGACACCACCGGTGCGGTGATGCCGGGCGTCACCGTCGAAGCGAGCAGCCCTGCGCTCATCGAGCAGCTGCGCACCGTCACCACCGATACGCAGGGGCAGTACAAGATCGTCGACCTGCGGCCGGGCACCTACAGCGTGACCTTCACGCTGCCCGGCTTCTCGACCGTGAAGCGGGAAGGCATCGAGCTGGTGGCGATGTTCACCGCGACGGTCAGCGTCGAGCTCCGTGTTGGCGCGCTCGAAGAGACTGTCACCGTCTCCGGCGCCAGCCCGGTCGTCGACACCCAGAACGTGATCCGCCGGCAGGTGATCACCAAGGACAACATCGACGCGATGCCGACCTCCAAGAACTGGTCGACCATCGGCGTGATGACGATTGGCGTCAGCAGCAACCAGAACGACGTCGGCGGATCGGCGGGGGAGCACCAGAACCAGCTCAAGGCGCACGGCGGCTCGTTCAACGATCGCATCGTCCAGATGGACGGGATCATGAACGCGAACATGGCGTGCGCCTACTCGTGCACCGGCGTCTCGACCAACGACCAGTCGACGCAGGAACTGAGCTACGAGTTCGGCGCGATCTCGGCGGAGGTGGCCGGCGGCGGCGTGCGCGTCAACATCATCCCGAAGGACGGCGGCAACCGTTTCAGCGGATCGGCGTTCGGCAACTTCGCCAACGACTCGATGCAAGGCAACAACGTCGACCAGGCGCTGCGCGACCAGGGCGTGCTGACGGCCGACAGCATCCTGAAGATCTACGACGCCAGCGGCGCGTTCGGCGGTCCTCTGAAGAGAGACAAGCTGTGGTTCTGGACCGCGCACCGCTACTGGGGCTACCAGCAGATTCGCACCAACACGTTCTACGAAAAGGATCAGTCGACGTTCGTCTATACGCCCGACACCTCGCGGCCCGGCACCGAGACGCAGCGCAGCGTCAGCGACGACGTCCGCCTGACGTGGCAGATGACGCCGAAGAACAAGCTGTCGGGCTACTGGAGCATCGCGCCGCGGTATACCGATCACTGGACGCTCGCCAGCACGCTGCAGCCGGACGCCTCGAACCTGCAGAACCTGCCCGACAACAACTTCGAGACGATCACCTTCCGCTCGACGATCTCGTCGCGCGCGCTGTTCGAAGCCGGCTTCGGCGTGACCAACGAAACCTGGACGCGCGAGCCGGTCGAGGACTCGGCGACTTCGACCGGGTATCCGGTGACGGAGTTCAACACCGGCATCAGCTTTCGCGCCTACCCGGCGAACCTGTCGAGCAACTACACCTCGCTGCGCTCGTACCGCACGGCGCTCACCTACGTCACCGGGTCGCACGCCTTCAAGACCGGACTGACGCTTCAGGAAGGGCCGGCGGACACGGACATCTACACGACGAAGGACACGTTCCTGACCGTGCGCGCCGGCGCCCCGTTCAGCGTCACCGTCCGCACGACTCCGTACACTACGCACGAGCGGCTCGTCGCCGACCTGGGCCTCTACGCGCAGGACACCTGGACGATCAACCGCATGACCATCAACGCCGGCCTGCGCTGGGACTATCTGAACAACAAGGTCGGCGCACAGGACGCGCCTGGTGGCACGTGGATCGGCCCGCGGCACTTCGACGAGCTCACCGACGTGCCGAACCTCAAAGATTTGTCGCCGCGGCTCGGCCTCTCCTACGACCTGTTTGGCAACGGCAAGACCGCGCTGAAAGCGACGCTGAGCCGCTACGTGCAGACGTCGACCGTCGGCACCGCGCGGACGCTGAACCCGCTCAACACGTCGGTGAACACGGCGACGCGCGGCTGGCAGGATCTGAACAGCGACGGCATCCCGCAGGCGAGCGAGCTCGGCCCGCTCAGCAACAGCAGCTTCGGCCAGGTGAACATCGCGACGCGGTACGACCCCGAGACGATCACCGGGTTCGATCACCGGCGCAACAACTGGGAGACGTCGGCGACGCTGTCCCACGAGTTGATGCCGCGGGTCTCGACCGAGATCTCGTACTATCGCCGCGCGCAGGGTCATCTCCAGACCACGGACAATCTCGACGTCTCCCCGACCGACTTCTCGCCGTACTGTGTGACGGCGCCGGTGGATCCGCGGCTGCCCGGCGGCGGCGGCAACCAGATCTGCGGCTTCTACGACATCACGCCGACCAAGTTCGGTCTCGCGGCGAACAACCTGGTGACGTTCGTCGACAAGGTGGGCGGCCAGGCGAGCGAGGTGTTCAACGGCGTCGACATCGCTGCCAACGCGCGCATTCGATCCGACCTGTTCGTCACCGGCGGGTTCGCGACCGGCAACACGCACTTCAACAACTGCAGCGCGTTTGTCGACAATCCGCAGACCGGCTTCGGGATCTCGTCCACCGCGACCGGCGCGGGCACGGCGCCGACGCCTGGCACCGGCCTGTTTTTCAACTACTGTGATTTCGACACCAGCTGGCTGACCCAGGTCAAGGCGACCGGGTCGTACACGCTGCCGTGGCAGCAGATCCAGATCGGCGGCGTGCTGCAGAACCTGCCCGGCCAGCAGGTCACGGCGCAGTGGAACATCACGCAGGCCGACGTCGCCGCGAACGGCTCGCTCGGTCGTCCGCTGTCTGGCGGCGCCAACACCTCGCGCAACATCCCGCTGATCAAGCCAGGCACTCAGTACACGCCGCGGCGCACGCAGCTCGACCTGCGCGTCGGCAAGAACTTCACCGTGGCGGGATCGAAGAAGGTGCAGGTGATGGCCGACATCTTCAACGTCCTGAACTCGAACGCGGCCGTGGGCGCGACGTCGAACGCCGGCGAGCCGCCGGCGGCAATCAACACGACGTACGGATCCGCGTGGCTCAAGCCGCTCAATATTCTCCAGGCGAGGTACGTGAAGATCGGGGCGCAGTTGACGTTCTAAACGATGCGGGACAGACCCGCGGTCTCGTAGCGGCAGACCTTCAGGCCTGCCGTGCGGCGGCCGCGGGTGCAGCCCTGAAGGGCTGCGCGACGTGACGTCGGGTTCCGTTGACCGCGCACACTGAGCGCGTTACTCTCCGCGCATGAGACCCCTCTGGATTCTCGCCGCGCTCGCCACGCTCGTCGCGTCGCTGCCGACGCTGTCGGCGCAGCAACAGCCGCTGCCGAAAAGTCAGATGCCCGATCTCGGGCGTCCGACGCGGCCGAACGACGAGCAGCCGCTCTTCAACTTCGAGGAGTACTTCCCCGGCACCTGGTCGTTCGAGTGGGATGTGCCGGAGGGGGTGCTCGGCGCGTCCGGCACGATCAAGGGGACGATCACCTACAAGAAAGTCGACGCGACCTTCTTCGAGGCCGAAACGAAAGCGAGCGGGCCGTCCGGTCCTGTCACGATCAAGGAAACGATCGCCTACCGGAAGGAAGGCAAAACCGCCGCGCGCTGGGTGACCGACAGCCGCGGGTTCAGCTACGCGCAGATCGCATCGGTCGGCGGCGATCTCGGCGGTTACTTCAACCTGTATTACGAGAGCGCACCGTTTCAATACAAGGGAAAAACCATCCGGATCAAGAACGGGATGCGGCTGGTCTCGCCGATCCGCTACCGGAATCAGGCCTCGATCTCGGTCGACGGCGGCCCCTACGTCAACTACGGGAACCCCTGGTTCGAGAAGCAAACCGGGTTACCATAGAGGGCTCGTTCTCAAGGAGTTGCATTGATGCACCGACTGCTGACCGCCTTTTGTGTCGCCTCGGCCATCGGCGTCGCCGTTCCGTTGACGGTGACCGCCCAGCAGGGCGCCGTGACGCGCGAGGTGACGTTCACGAAGGACATCGCGCCGATCCTGCAGCGCAGCTGCGAGAACTGCCATCGCCCGGATGGCGTCGCGCCGATGTCGCTCGTCACCTATGAAGACGTACGGCCGTGGGCGCGCGCGATCAAGCAGCGCACCAGCATCGGCCCGAAGGCCGGCGTGATGCCGCCGTGGTATGTCGAGAAGAACATCGGCATCCAGAAATTTCACAACGACCCGTCGCTGAGCGACGACGAGATCGCGATGCTGGGCAAGTGGGCCGACAGCGGTGCGCCGCGCGGCAACCCGGCCGACATGCCGCCGCCGAAGGTCTACGCCGACCGCGCTGCCTGGGCGATCGGGACGCCGGATCTCGTCCTCAAGTCCACCGAGATCCTCGTCAAGGGCGGCGCCCCCGACTGGTGGGGCGAGATCCCCAGCATTCCGACCGGCCTCACGGAAGATCGCTACGTGGCCGCCGTCGAGATCAAGGAAGTCAACGACGTCGAGTCGTCGAAGGCGGCGGGCAACCGCGCGACCGTCGGCGGGCGCTTCGTCTTCCACCACATGATCTGGCGGACGCAGGTGATCGACCCGACCAAGCCCGAGCCGGACAACGATCCGTTCGCCTTCATCACCAACGAAGACAGCGTCAACTGGCCGGTGCACGAGGTCGGCCGCAACGCCGACTTCTTCGATCCGAAGTCGGCGCGCCTGCTCAAGGCCGGCTCGAGCATCGTCTCCGATTCGATTCACCTGCACTCGAACGGCCGCGATACCAAGGCGCACCTCGAGATCGGCTTCAAGCTGATGCCGAAGGACTACAAGCCGACCTACAAGCGCGCGGTGTTCGGCCTCGGCAACGGCGTCGACATCGACATCAAGGCGATGGAGGCGAACCAGCAACTGCACGCCTACACCGTGCTGCAGCAGCACACCAAGATCATCTCGTTCGAGCCGCACCTCCACGCGCCGGGACAGCGGATGTGTCTCGAGGCGATCTGGGGCTACACCATCCAGACGCTCAACTGTGTCGGCTACGACCACAACTGGGTCCGCGGCTACGACTACGACGACGACTCGACGCCGTTGCTGCCGAAAGGCACGATCCTCCACATCATCGGCTACATGGACAACTCGCCGTCGAACAAGAACGTGCCCGATCCGCGCAACTGGCAGGGTTCCGGCAATCGCTCGGTGGCAAACATGTTCATCGACCTGGGCATGCGCGTCGCGCTGAACGACGAGCAGTTCCAGGAGGAGATGGCGAAGCGCCGCGAGCACCTGAAGCTGACCAAGAACGACAACGTGATCGGCTGCCCGCTGTGCAACATCATCCCGACCAATCCGCTGATCAAGGCGTTGACCGGAGGTCGGCAGCAGTGAAGAACACTGAAGTACGGATTGCGGACTGCGGATTGCGGAAAGAGAGTCGAACGACGGATTCCGGCTTTCCTGCTTTCGTATTCCGCATGCCGTGTTCCGCATTCCGCATTGCAGCGGCGGCGCTGGCCGTCGCGGCTGCCGCCAGCGCGCAGTCGCTCACGTATACCCGCGGCCAGAACGTCGCGCCGGCCTACGAGGGGTGGGAACAGGACGCGAGCGGCACGAAGTACTTCTTGTTCGGCTACATGAATCGGAACTGGGAAGAAGAGATCGACGTCCCGGTCGGCCCTGACAACAGCTTCAACCTCGGCGGCGCCGATCAGGGGCAGCCGACGCATTTTCTGCCGCGGCGCAATCGCTTCATCTTCCGCGTCAAGGTGCCGGCCAACTTCGGCGAGAAAGACGAGCTGATCTGGACGCTGACCACGCACGGCAAGACCGAGAAGGCGTTCGCCACACTCCGCCCGGACTACATCGTCGACGACGTCGTCAGGGCGTCGGAGACCGGCGCGCTCGGCGCCGGCACGAGCAGCCCTGAAACGCGGTCCAACAAGGCGCCGACGGTCGGGGTCGAAGAGATCAAGAGCCGCACCGTCAAGGTCGGCGAACCGCTCACCGCCGTCAGCATCGTGAAGGACGACGGCCTTCCCAAGCGTCGCGTGCCGTCGCGCGAAGCAATTCAGCGCGCGCAGGCGCGAGCCGCCGAGGATCCCGCGCTCGCCAACGCGCTCAAGAACCCGGCGATGAATCCGCCGACGCGGATCACCGTCGGCAAGAACCTCGGGCTGCACGTCTCCTGGTTCGTCTATCGGCAGCCGGTCGGCGCGAAGGTCACCTTCGATCCGCCGCAGGTGAAACCGTGGGAGGACACGCGCGCCGGCGCGAACTCGCCGTGGGCGCCGGCCTGGACGCCGACGCCGGTGCCTGCCGATGGAAGACAACCGGTGACGATCACGTTCAGCGATCCCGGCACCTACGTCCTGCGCTGCCGCGCCGACGACGGCGCGCTGGTTGGCGACGAGGAAGTCACCATCCTCGTCACGCGCTGAGCTGACGCCTTCCGAAAACTGCTTCACTGGCCGTAAGCCGCCGGACCCGAAAGTGTCCGCTGCACGCGGGTCTGGCTTTGGCATAGAATCGGCACCTCGATGATTCGCATAAATAAAGGAGAACGCTGATATATGCGTCGTGTTACGACTGCAGTCATCGCTTTGTCCACGGCCGCGCTGGCCGTGCTGCTCGTGTCGCCAGTCGCCGCGCAAAACCCCGGCGGCAGCGCCGAGGGCAAGAAGATGAAGAACCCGGTCGCCTCGTCGCCCGAATCGATCAAGGCGGGCCAGGCGCTGTTTCAGAAGAACTGCCGCTTCTGCCACAACGCCGACGCCAAGGGCAATGGCCCGATGGCGCCGGAAGGCACCCATCCGTCGAACCTCACCGACGACAAGTGGGATCGCGGATCCACCGACGGCGAGATCTTCCTCGTCATCCGCGACGGCGCCGGCCCGAAGTTCGAGATGAAGGGCTTCAAGAGCAAGATGTCGGAGACCGACATCTGGAACGTCGTGAACTACCTTCGGAGCCTCCAGGGCAAGTAATGCGGAGCGCGGCGGCAGCCCCGAAGGGCTGCGCTACAGCTGTCGCGACCACGCGGCGTCGCGTAGCGCAGTCGTTGAGGGCTGCCCGTGCCGCGGCGTGTATGGCTATCGTGCTGTCCGCCGCCGGTTGCGCGCGTGAGTCGTCGCCGTCGAACATCTACACGCCGGCGCGCGCGACGTTCGGCCAGGCGGCTCGCGACTTCTTCACCATCCGTCCCACGGCGCAGCAGCCGATTCCGTTTCCCCACAAGACGCACATCGCCAAGAAGGCGGTCTGCACTGACTGCCACGAGACGGTGGAGAAGGGGCCGATCGCCGGCATCCCGAGCGTGAAGACCTGCATGATCTGCCACGATCAGATCGCCACCGACCACCCGCTGATCAAACAGGTCGCCAGCTATTCGCAGAAGGGCATCGAGATCCCGTGGCAGCGCGTCTACGGGTTCACGCACGAAGCGCACGTCCGCTTCCAGCATGCGCCGCACATCCGCGCCAGCGTCGAATGCACGACGTGTCATGGCGACGTCGCCAATCAGACAGTCGCCGAGCGGGTCGTCGATCACAACATGGGTTTCTGCGTGAACTGTCACCGGCAGAAGGGCGCGTCGAACGACTGCCTCACATGCCACTACTAGGCCTGGCAGGTCGGGCAGGTCAGGCGGGTCAGGCAGGTCGAAAAAAGGGTGGCCTTAGCTTTATGGGTAAACCTGATTACGTGAACTCACCGACGTTGATGCGGCCCGCGGCGGGCCTTGAGCAGGCGCTGCGTGGCCGTTCGACCTGCCTGACCTGGCCGACCCGCCCGACCTGCCAGACCGCGCGACACTGAGTCCATGGAGCGCCGAGACTTCATCAAGCTGACGGCGATCACCAGCGCGAGCGCGACGCTGGCGAGCTGCGGTAATCCCGAACATCAGCTGATCCGCTTCGTGCCGGACGAGGATCTCGCGCCGGGGATCGCCGAGTTCAAGCCGAGCGTCTGCCCGGCGTGCGCGGCGGGCTGCGCGGTGAACGTTCGCGTGATGCAGGCGGACGTCGACACCGTTCGCAACGGGCAGAGCGGCGTCGTGACGATGAGCGTCGCGAAGAAGCTCGAAGGGCAGCCGAAGGATCCGATCAGCCAGGGCGGGTTGTGCGCGCGCGGCCAGGCGTCGATCCAGATCACCTACCATCCCGATCGCGTGACGCAGCCGATGAAGCGCACGGGCAATCGCGGCAGCGGCGCCTTCACGCCGGTGAGCTGGGACGAGGCGATCGGCGAGTTCGTCAGCAAGCTGGATGCGATCGCGGCCTCGGGCGATCAGCAGTCGGTCGCGTTCATCACGCGGCCGCGGCGGAGCCGCCGTGCGGCGCTGATCGCCGAGTTCGCGTCGAAGCTGGGCGCTCCGGCGCCGATCGCGTTCGAGGCGATGGGCGATGACGTCGTGCGGCGCGCCAACGCGATCAGCTTCGGACATGAGCAGCTGCCGACGGTCGATCTCGCCCGTTCGCGTTTCGTGATCTCCTTCGGCGCCGATCTGCTCGGCACCTGGAACTCGCCGGTGGCGCAGAGCGCCGGCTACGGCGCGATGCGCCAGGGACATCCGCAGCAACGCGGCAAGCTGGCGGTGGTGGAATCGCGGATGTCGATCACCGGCGCGAACGCCGACGAATGGGTGCCCGTCAAGCCAGGAACCGAAGGCGTGCTGGCGCTCGGGCTCGCGCATGTGATCCTCGCCAATAAGCTGCGACCGGCCGGCGGCGGACGCGCAGCGGCGGCGATCGACGGCTGGTCCGGCGGCCTCGCCGACTACGCGCCGGCGCGCGTCGAACAGATCACGGGCGTGGCCGCGAAGCGCGTCGAGCGGCTCGCGCGCGAACTCGCCGACTTCCATCCGGCGGTCGCAGTCGCCGGCGGTCCGGCGGTTGCGCATTCGAACGGCCTGTTCCACGCGCTCGCGGTCAACGCGCTCAGCGATCTGCTCGGCGCCGTCGAGCAGCCCGGCGGGATTTTCTTTACACCCGGCGGTCAATCCCCACTCCCCAACCCGCAGTCCCTGCAGAGCCTCAGCACGGCCAGGCTCGTCGTCGTCGACGAGGCGAATCCGGTCTACAGCACGCCGGCGGCGTTGAAGGTGCGTGAGGCATTCGAGCAGGCGCCGTTCGTCGTCAGCTTCGGCAGCTTCATCGACGACACCAGCGCGTATGCCGATCTGATCCTGCCCGACCACACCTTCCTCGAATCGTGGGCCGACACGACGCCGGAGTCCGGGTCGATCGAGGCGGTGACAACGGTGGCGGGACCGGTGATGAAGCCGCTGCACCAGACGCGCGCGACGGCGGATGTCCTGATCGAAGTCGCCGGGAAACTGAAATCGCCGATCGCGCTGCCGTGGAAAACGGCGGAGGAGCTCGCAAAGTCGAAAGCTGCAGCAAGCCCCCAGCCCCCAGCCCCGACTCCGACGCGCGCGGCAGTGAAATACGCCGAGCCACTCTTCGACGGCGACGCCGCGCAGTTCCCGTTCCACTTCCTCCCCTACAAGACGCCGCAGTTCGGCGACGGCTCGACGGCCCACCTGCCCTGGCTGCAGGAGATGCCCGATCCGCTGACCTCGGCGATGTGGAGCAGCTGGGTGGAAATCAATCCGCAGACCGCGGCGCGCCTGCAGATCGGCCAGGGCGATCTGGTCGACATCACCTCGCCGCACGGTACGGTCCGCGCGCCGGCGATGATCTTCCCGGCGATCGCGCCGGACGTGATCGCGATGCCGGTCGGCCAGGGGCACGTGGTGTTCACCCGCTACGCGAGCGGGCGTGGCGTGAATCCGATGACGATCGTCGCCCCGGCGACCGAGGCCGCGACCGGCGCGCTGGCCTGGGCCGCGACGCGCGTCAAGATCGCGCGCGCCGGCGACGCTGATCGCAGCCTGGTCATGTTCGCCGGCGAGATGCGCGAGCATCCAAGTGAAGGTGAAGTCCGGTAGCGCGGGCCTTCAGGCCTGCCAGAGGACGCAGCCCTAAAGGGCTGCGCGACGAGATGGCGCATCGATGGGGAATGGCGGTGGATCTGGACACGTGCACCGGGTGCGGTGCATGCGTCACCGCCTGCCATGCCGAGAACAACATTCCAATCGTCGGCCCGGCCGAAGCGGCGCGCGGGCGCGCGATGCACTGGCTGCGCGTCGAGCGCTACTTCGAGGGGGAGTTCCCCGACGTCCGCGTCAAGTTCCGCCCGGTGATGTGCCAGCACTGCGATGCCGCGCCGTGCGAGCCGGTGTGCCCGACCTATGCGAGCCATCACACCGAGGAGGGGCTGAACGCGCAGGTCTACAACCGCTGCATCGGCACGCGTTACTGCGCCAACGCCTGCCCCTACAACGTCCGCTTCTTCGACTTCTTCAACCCGCAGTGGCCGAAGCCGCTGCACCTGCAGCTCAACCCCGACGTCTCGGTGCGCGAAGTCGGCGTGATGGAGAAGTGCACCTTCTGCGTGCAGCGGATCAACGCCGGCGAGATCGCCGCGAAGGCGGAGAAGCGCGAGCTGAAGGACGGGGACATCCAGACGGCGTGCGCGCAGGCGTGCGCGGCGCGGGCGATCGTCTTCGGTGATCTCAACGATCCCGAGAGCGAGGTGTCGCGGCTCTCGCGATCGCCGCGCGCCGGCCGTTTGCTCGAAGATCTCGGCACGCTGCCGAAAGTCGCCTACCTCGAACGGCAGACACAGGTATGAGCGACGCCGGACGGAAGATCAACGAGGATTTGCTGCGACCGCTGCTGCAGACGTCGTGGCGGTTTTACCTGTTGGTCGCGCTCCTCGGCAGCGTGGTCGTTGCCGGCCTCGTCGCCTGGCTCTGGCAGATGTGGAACGGCTTCGGCGTCGCCGGGCTCAACAACCCCGTCTACTGGGCCTTCTACATCACCAACTTCGTGTTCTGGATCGGCATCAGCCACGCCGGCACGCTGATCTCCGCGATCCTGCGGCTCGTCAACGCCGGCTGGCGGCGCCCGGTGACGCGCTGCGCCGAAGTGATTACCGCCTTTGCGCTGATGATCGGCGCGATGTTTCCGATCATCCATCTCGGCCGGCCGTGGCTGGCCTTCTGGCTGATCCCGTATCCGAGCAACCGGCAGATCTGGCCGAACTTCAGGTCGCCGCTGGTCTGGGACTTCTTCGCGATCAGCACGTATCTCACCGGCAGCGTCCTGTTCCTCGTTCTGCCGATGATTCCCGACTTCGCGCTCGTCCGCGACCGGACCACCGGTACGCGGAGCCGGATCTACGGCCTGCTCGCGCTCGGCTGGCGCGGGACGCCGAAGCAGTGGCACCGGCTCGAGTCGGCGATGCAGATCATGGCGATTGCGATCATCCCGGTCGCCGTCTCGGTCCACACCATCGTCTCGTTCGACTTCTCGATGGCGCCAGTGCCGATGTGGCACTCGACGATCTTCGGGCCGTACTTCGTCGCCGGCGCGATCTTCAGCGGCATTGCCGGGCTGATCATCGCGATGGCTGCGCTCAGGAAATTCCTCCACCTCGAGGACTACCTGCATCCGGTGCACTTCCAGAATCTCGGCAAGCTGCTGCTGATGATGAGCCTGCTGTGGGCCTACTTCGTCTTCGCGGAGCGGCTCACGGTCTGGTACGGCAACGGCAGCGCCGAAGTCCAGGTGCTGCGGGCCACGCAGAAGGGCAGCTTCGCGCCGCTCTACTGGACGATGGTGGTCTGCAACTTCGTCGTGCCGTTCACGATTCTGTCGCTGCGCCGGCTGCGGACGATCACCGGCTGCGTGATCGCGTCCTTCGGCGTCTGCATCGGGATGTGGCTCGAACGGTTTCTGATCGTCGTGCCGTCGCTCAGCCACAAGTACCTGCCGTATGCGTGGGGTACCTATCGTCCGCGGCCGGTGGAGATCATCATCACGGTCGCGACCTTCGCGGCGATGACGCTGCTCTACGTGTTGTTTTCGAAGTTCGTGCCGATCATTTCGATCTGGGAGCTGAAGGTGGGGGAGCACACGACCCACGTGGTCGAACCGCTGGAAATGCACGAGCACGCGCTTGGAGACGCCCACCCATGAGCGCCGTCTACGCTCTGTATCCGACGCCCGACGCGGCGCAGCGCGCGGTCAACAATCTGCACGCCGCCGGTGTGCCCGACGGGCAGATCACGATCGTCTCGGCGGAGCCGTTCGAAGAACACGCGTTCGCCGACCGCGACAAAGCGACCTCCATGGGATGGATCGCGCTCGCCGGCGCCATCGTCGGCCTGCTCGTCGCGACGTGGCTGACCCGCATGACCGAGCTGGCGTGGCCGCTGTCGACCGGCAACATGCCGATCGTCGCGTGGTGGCCGAACCTGATCGTGATGTTCGAGCTGACGATGCTGGGCGGGATTCTCGCTGCGGTGATCACGCTGCTCGTCGCCGGGCAGCTGGTCCGCCGCCGTCCGGCGTTCTACGATCCGGCGGTCAGCGATGGACAGATTCTCGTCGGTGTAGAGGCCGCCGCGGAAGAGGCCGCCGTGGAACGCGCGCTGGCGGGTGGAGAGATACGGCGGCTGTAGAGCCTCAAGCCGCAAGCCGCAAGCCACAAGAAAGCCACAAGCCACAAGCCACAAGCCACAAGCAAGCCTCAAGCGAGCCTCAAGCAAGCCTCAAGCAGCACACCGTGCCAGCGCACTTCGCGTTCAGCGATGGCGGTTTTCGCGTTCGAGCCGACGAATCAGGCCGCTGAGCATTCTGCCGAGTTCCTCGTAGTGCTGATCGATCGGGAGACGTTCCGCGTCTCTGAGGTGGCCGCGCTGCACGGCGACAAGGAGCTGGGCCCGGACTTCACGCGCTGATCCTTTCGAGCGGTAGCAGTACTCGGCGAAGTGCCTGTCAGTGGATTGCTCAGCGCCTTCGGCGATAACGACGCTACGCGCTCCGACGACGATCCGAGCTGCTCGCGCAACCGCAGCTCCCGTGCAAACGATGAGCGCCGTAGGATCGCAGAAATTTCACCAGCCGCCGACAGCGCCTTCTGATACACCAATAAATTCTCGACTTTGGTAGGCATACTCGCGCACGCGAGCAGGGCCCATGCCGACTGGGCGTCAGGCCCGAGGATAGTGTGCAAGAGTTGACGCCCCGCCTGCCGCTGCGTGAGGCTTGCGGCTGCGTGAGGCTTGCAGCTGCGTGAGGCTTGCGGCTGCGTGAGGCTTGCGGCTGCGTGAGGCTTGCGGCTGCGTGAGGCTTGTGGCTTGAGGCTTGAGGCTTGTGGCTTACGCGAGCGCGTGGGCCAGCTGGCGCAAGAAGAGGCCCACGTCGGTGACCAACCCCATTGTCTGAGAGGAGCCCCGATCCGCGAGCTTCGTGACGACGGCTGGATTGATGTCGACGCAGACCAGGCGCACCCAGGCGGGCAGCATGTTGCCGACGCCGATCCCGTGCAGCATCGTCGACAGCACCAGCACCAGCGACACATTTTGCAGCGCGGCGGTGTAGCGATCCTGCGCCTCGACCAGATCCATGATCGTGTCCGGCAGCGGGCCGTCGTCGCGGATGCTGCCGGCGAGGACATAGTCGACGCCGCGGCAGATGCACTCGTACATGACGCCAGACTGCAGCACACGCTGTTCGACCGCGGCGCGCAGCCCGCCGGCGCGAGCGATGGCGTTGATCGCCCGCATGTGGTGGCGATGGCCGCCTTCGATCGCCCGGCCGCTCTCCATGTCGACGCCGAGCGACGTGCCATAGAGCGCCTGCTCGACGTCGTGGACGGCGAGCGCGTTGCCGGCGAGCAGGACGTCGACGTAGCCGCCGCGAATCAGATCGCGGAAATAGGCGCCGCCGCCGGTGTGCACGACCACCGGTCCGGCGACGAAGGCGATCTTCTCGCCGGCCTGACGGGCGGCGCGCATCATCGCCGCGATTCGCGCCACTCCGACTTCGACGCGTCGCTCCGACGAGATCTCGTTGGTCATGAACGCGAACCCGTGGCGATCGCGTTCCTGGAACTCGGGGACGATCTTCACGCCGCGCACGCCGCACACCACCGCGTCGCCGGCGCGCAGCTCGCGCAGCTTGCGGCAGGTGGCGCCGCCGTTGTCGACGACGATTGCCGCGTCCATCCGCTGCCGCTCGACCATCACCCAGCTGCCGCCGATTTGCACGAAGGTGCGGTGATTGGTCGTCGAGTAGAAATCTTCCGGCGCGCAGCCGTCGCGATCGGCGGCGACCAGATGCGCGTCCTCGCTGCGCGCCACGCGGCAGCCGAGCGCGACCAGTTCCTCGAGGACTTCGGTGAGCGCCGGCGGCCCCTTCGCGGTCACCCGCATCGACACGAACGACGGCTCGTCGTTGGTGCGGCCGATGCGGAACTCGAGCACGTCGAACGCCGCGTCGTGGCGGACGACGGTGTCGAACATCGCGTTCATCAGCTGGGAGTCGATCAGGTGGCCTTCGGCTTCGACCACCTCGCTGACGGGAGCGTCTGGGCGGGTTACGGCTGCATCTCCTCAGTGGGTCATGCCGTAGAGCACGATGTTGACGCCGACGGCGTAGCCGTTCGGCGAGAACTTGTCGAAGTACTCCTTGCTCTCGCCTTCGCGCTCCCAGGTGTCCGGGATGTCGGTGTTGTGGGCCATCACCACCATCAGCCGGCCCTTGTCGTCGGCGATGCCGCGGAAGTTCACGTGCGCGCTGTCCTGGCCGCGCTCCGAGGTGCTGCCGGTCTGCACCCAGAAGCGGATGTTCGAGACCTGCTCGACTTCCTTGACGTCGTAGAGCACGTTCATCACCG
>Ga0068854_100001265_pt1 | contig 15181 bp, 16 predicted proteins | sample KBSCornC42_FD_66590 | JGI IMG/M metagenome (GOLD analysis project Ga0068854, IMG submission 66590) | Corn rhizosphere microbial communities from Kellogg Biological Station, Michigan, USA - KBS Corn C4-2 | ecosystem: Host-associated > Plants > Roots > Rhizosphere > Soil ... | reverse complement strand
CGGAGATAAAGCGCACCGGAAGGTCAGGGTAATGCAGGCCGCTACTCGGACAGGGCGAATCTGTTGTGCCGAGAGATGCTTATCCCGCGCACAGCTCGACGAGTCCTCCTCGGCCTGACCCTCGCTCTGCTGGCAATCGCCCCCAGTGCGAACGCCAGCGTCAAATGGGTCGTGCGTGGCCATGGCTTCGGCCACGGGGTTGGCGTCAGCCAGTACGGCGCCTACGGCTACGCCCTGCACGGCAAGGACTACCAATTCATCCTCGCCCACTATTACCAAGGAAGCACGATCGGACAGGTGAGCGGGCCGAGCGTCGTCCGCGTCCTGCTCGACATCTCCTCCGGTGACGTTGGCTTCAGCGCTGCCACCAGCGCCTGCGGCATCGCCCTGAATCCGGGCCAGAGCTATGAGGCGCACCGCGAAGGCGCCCGGGTGAAGCTGCGCAGCGCCGCGGGTAAGTCACTCGCCGACTGCGGGGACAAGCTGCGCGCAGCCGGGCGTGGCACGGTGACAATTGCCGGCGTCGGCACCTACCGCGGCGCGCTTGAGGTGGTGCCGACGAAGAGCAACGCCGGCTCGCTCAACGTGATCAACGCGCTCGCGGTCGAGCAGTACGTGAAGGGGGTCGTCGCCAACGAGTCGCCGCCCTCCTGGCCGGCGGCGGAGCTGCGCACGCAGGCGGTCGAGTCACGCTCCTTCGCACTCAGCGTTGACGTCGAAGGCAACGGCTTCGACCTCTACGACGACACGCGCAGCCAGGTCTACGACGGCTACTCAAGCGAGACCGCCGCCTCCAACGCCGCGGTCGAAGCGACCAAGGGGCAAGTGGTGACGTACGGCGGCAAGGTCGCCGAGACCTATTTCTCGGCCTGCTCGGGCGGCTACACCGAGAGTGTCCAAAACGTCTTCTTCGGTCCGGCTATTCCCTACCTGCAGGCCGTCCCCGACCCCTACGACTACTACTGCCCGCTGCACGACTGGACGCTCAAATTCTCCGGCCCCGAGATCAGCGCCAAGCTCGGCGCCTACCTCAAAGGCAAGCTGAAGCAGGTGGTGGTGGTCAAACGCGGCGTCTCACCGCGGATCGTCTCCGCCAAGCTGATCGGCACCGGCGGCGTCACCATCGTCAGCGGCGAACAGCTCGAGGTGGCGCTGGGCGGCTACAGCACCTGGATGAGCTTCCAGAAGCTGGCCGGCTAGCGAGCCAGCGGGCTCAACCGTCCGGGTAGGGCTGGATCGGGATGCCGTGGTCGGTCTCGCGCAGGCCGAACTCGTAGGCGGCACCGGCGCTGAGGGTGAGCCGGCGGGCGGGCTCGGCGGGGCGTTCGACGGTCAGCTCGAGGTCGGAGACCGAGCAGTTGAGCGTGTTGTGCTCGGGGCCCACGGGGTCGGCGTAGACCCAGCCGACGAAGTCCCTTTGCGGCGCCGAGACCCGGCCGCGGACGACGATGTCCTTGCCGGGAAATGTGAACTCGCAGGCGGTTGGTTGGGCGTCGATCGAAGCATCGCGGATCTGGCCGAAGCCGCCGAGCCGGTGTGCCACCCCATCGAGCATCAGCATGCCCGAAGGCACCCAGGGCGTCGTCCAGGGGCCGATCTTGATCCGCGCCGCGCCGGCGTCGAAGTAGGTGCCGGCGGCGTCGGCGAAACCGGTGCCCTCGAGCCAGACCCAGCGCTCGGCGTGCTCCGAGCCCCAGTTGTGGCCGATCATCCCCGGCCAGCCGTCGAGCTCGATCTCCTCGCCGTCAATCGTGAGCCGGCCCTTGAAGGTGGCGTCGGGGAAAGGAGCGACGAACTTGGTCCGCGGCAACGGTGCCTCATAGAGCCAATCGGCCGGCAGGTAGCGGCAGGGCTCGGCCTCACCGGCGAAGGTCAGCTCCCAGCTGGCGCTGAGGGCATCGGTCGCGATCGAACCGCTGGCGTGGCCGGGTCCGATTTCGGCTTTGTCGACCCTGATCCATAAACCGACCGGAGCGGCGAGCTGCTCCACCGGGACGGTGACCTTGGTCGCCCGCGGCCCCGCCGCCTCGCGGTCGAAGAGGACGAACCAGATCGAGGCGTTGGGCTCGGCGCCGGGGCGCTTGTGGACCGTGTGGCGGATCCACACCCCCCGTCCCCCACCCGGCTCACAAGCCTTGATGTAGAAGCTCTCGTAGTGGCCGGCCTTGACCCCGACCCGCGGGAAGCGCGCTCCTTCGTCCATGCGAAAACCCTAGAGCGTGAATGCGAAGCGGGCCTGACGGTGGTCGGACCTAAACCTTGATCGTGATCACGTCGCCATCGGCGACGACGTAGTCGCGACCCTCGATCCGCAGCAGGCCCTTGTCGCGGGCGGTGACGTAGCCGCCGCACTCGACCAGCTCGCGCCAGCCGATCGCTTCGGCCTTGACGAAGGCGTCCTGGATCTCGGTGTGGATCGTCCCGGCGGCCTCCCAGGCGGTCGCGCCGCGGGCCAGCGGCCGGGCAACCGCCTCCTTGCCCTCACCGGCGGTGAAGAAGACGATCAGGTCGAGCAGCTCGTAGGCGGCGCGGACGAGGCGGTCGAGGCCCGAGCCCTCGACCCCGTAGGACTCGCGCATTTCCTCGGCTTCGCTCGGGTCGAGCTCGGCCAGCTCGCCCTCGATCCGGGCGCTGACCGCGACCACCCCGGCGCCAACCGACTTGGCGTGCTCGACGACCGCAGCCGGCGGCTCGGCGTCGCCCTCGTCGACGTTGGCGACGTAGAGGATCGGCTTCGAGGTCAGCGCCTGCAGGTTGCGCGGACCGTGGGCGGCGGCGTCGGGGACGGGGACGGAGCGGGCGGGCTTGCCTTCGGCGAGCGCGGCGACGACCTGCTCCAGCCAGTCGCGCTCGGCGATCGCCTCGGCGTCGCCCGACTTGGCCCCCTTGCCGACCCGGTGCAGGCGGCGCTCGGCCTGCTCGTAGTCGGAGAGGATCAGCTCGGTCTCAATCGTCTCGATGTCGGCCAGCGGGTCGACCCGGCCGTCGGGGTGCGGCACGCCGGAGTCGGCGTGGCAGCGGACGACGTGACAGATCGCATCGGTCTCGCGGATCGAAGCGAGGAACTGGTTGCCCAGGCCCTCTCCCTCCGAGGCGCCCTTGACCAGGCCGGCGATGTCGTGGAAGGCGATCGTCGCCGGTTCCAGCTTCGAGGCCTTGACCGTCGCGGCGACTTGTTCGAGCCGCTCGTCCGGCACCTCGGCGATCGCCACGTTGGGCTCGATCGTCGTGAACGGATAGTCGCCGGTCTGGGCGCCCCCCTGGGTCAGCGCGTTGAAGAGGGTCGACTTGCCCGCGTTGGGCAGCCCGACGATTCCAACCTTCATACGGCGTGATCTCCCAAGGTCATAGCGAGAGCGGCACGATAAGGCCGAGGAGGACGCCGAGCAGTGCCCCGGCGAGGACGTCGGACGGGTAGTGCATGCCGAGGTAAGGGCGGCCGAGCGAGATCGCCAGGGCGACGAGGAGAGCGCCCGCCGTGGCGGAATCGACCCGGAACATCGCCGTCGCCACCGCGAAGGAGGAGAGCGCGTGGGCCGAGGGGAAGCTGAGCGAGCTCGGCGCCCCACCGAGAGGCGGCAGGCCCTCGAGCACGGGGCGCGGCCGCTTGACCAGGAGCTTGATCCCGTAATTGAGCCCGATCGCCACCGGCCCGAGCACGGCGCAGATCAACCACGATTCGCGCCGCTCCGGGTCAAGCAGCGCCAGCGCCACCCCGAGCACGACCCAGACCGCGCCGTTATTGGCGGCCTTGCCCAGCGCCTTCGCCGCGGACTCCAACCCGGGCGAGTGCCCGCGGGTCCGCATCAGACGCAGCAGCTTGAGATCGGCTTCGCGCATCGGCGCGCAGGATAAGCCGGTAGGTCAGTATCCCGTCATGCCCTCGGTTCCCGGCTACGTCCACACGCCCGGTCACCACTGCGGCTCGACCGCGCTGCGCAACCTGCTCGCCTTCCACGGGGTCGCCAATCTGAGCGAGGAGATGGCGTTCGGGCTCGGGGCGGGCGCCTGCTTCTACTACGTCGCCTTGGACGACGCCTCTCCAACACGCTGGTTCAACGGCCGTACCGCACGTTTGGAGGAGACTTTCAGCGAGCTGACGGGTGGGGTCCTAAAGCTGCGCACCTTCGACGAGGGGGACGACGCGGCCTGGGAGGCGGCCCGGGTCGAGGTCGACGCGGGCAATCCGGTGCTGCTGCTCACCGACCTCTATTACCTCGACCACTACGGCAACTCGGCCCACTTCCCCGGGCACGCCGTGGTCCTGGCCGGCTACGACGAGGAGCACGCCCATCTCTCCGATACCGGTTTCAGCGAGCTGCAGGTGACGACCCGCTTGGAGGACCTCGATCGGGCCCGTCACAGCGGCCATCCCGCGTACCCGCTCTCCGGCCACATGTTCACGGCGACCGGCACCGTCAGCCAGGAGCAGCTGCGCGCGGCGATTCCGGCGGCGATCGAGCGCGCCGCGCGGGCGATGGTCGATTCCCCCTTCGGCGAGTTCGCCGGCCTCGGCGCGATCAATCGCCTCGCCGCCGAGGCGGGCAGCTGGCCCGAGGTGGCCGAGGACTGGCAGTGGTGCGCGCGCTTCGGCTACCAGGTGATCGAGCGTCGCGGCACCGGCGGCGGCGCCTTCCGCCTCATGTATTCCCGCTTCCTCGCGGAGGCGGGACGGTCCGAGGCACCGCTGGCGGCGGAGGCCGCGGCCCGCTGGAGCGAGCTGGCCGAGGCCTTCCGCGCCGCCAGCGAGCGCGACGACCCCGAGCCGGCGCTCTGGCGGGAGATCGATTCCGCCGCCCACCGCGTCGCCGAGGCAGAGCAGCGGCTCTGGACAGCGCTGGCCTGAGCGGTGGCCGAGGGCGACACGATCCTGCGTGCGGCGCGCCGGATCGAGGCTGCGATCGGCGGCGAGCAGGTCGAGGCCGGCGCGCCCAATCCACGCGGGCGTGCCGCTCGAATCGAGCGGCTCGACGGCCTAGCGCTTGACCGCGCCGACGCCCACGGCAAGCACCTGCTGCTCCACTTCGGCGAGCTGGTCCTCCACAGCCACCTCGGCATGAGCGGCTCCTGGCACACCTACCGCCGTGGCGAGCCGTGGCGCAAGCCGACCACTTCCGCCTGGGCGGTCCTCTCAACCGACCGCGCCGAGGCGGTCCAGTTCGGCGGCCCGACGCTGCGCCTGCTGCGCGCCGAGGCCGTACAGCGTGACCCGGTGCTGGCGCGACTCGGCCCAGACATTCTCGCGCCTGACTTTGATGCTGAGCGCGTCGCTCGCTCGCTCGCTGCCGTCCCGGAGCGGAGCCTCGGCGATGCCCTGCTCGACCAACACCTGGTCGCGGGCATCGGCAACATCTTCAAGAGCGAGGCCTGTTTTGCCGCTCACCTCGACCCCTGGCAGCGAGTCGGGGACCTCCCCATCGAGCAGCTCAGCCACGTCGCCCAGGCCGCTCATGACCTGATGCAAGAGGCGGTCGACGAAGGCCGTGGCGACCGCGCCGTCTACAAGCGCGCCGGCCGCCCCTGCCCCCGCTGCGGCACCAAGATCCTTTCCCGCGGCCAAGGCGACGCCAACCGCACTACCTACTGGTGCCCCAGCTGCCAAATCTCAGCCCCCGGCTGAGTTCGCACTTATTCCCTCTATAGCGCCAGTAAGTACGAACTCAGCGGCCGTTTCGCGGACCGAAGCGACGGGTATCCGGCGGATATGACTATTGGTGGAGGGATATTCCTGATCGCTGTTGGCGCGATTCTCAAGTTCGCGACCAACGTCCATGTTCAAGGCGTGAGCCTCGACACCGTCGGCGTGATTCTGATGATCGCCGGTGCCGCCGGCCTCATTCTCGGTCTCTTCCAGGAGATGATCTGGTCGAGACGCGCCCCCCGCGGCGCCGTCGTCGCCCCGGAAGAACGGGTCGAACGGGTCCCGGAGGAACGCCGCGACCTGCCGCCGCGCTACTGAACCGCTGGACCCGCAGCGCCAGGCGATACCGACCCAGGCACTAGGCGCGCGAAGTAGCCGAACCAGTTGCCGGAGTGGGTCTGCCAGGCGAGGCCAGCTTCGCTGGCTTGGCGCTTGAGCGCGGACTGGGTGGTGAAGTGGGGGTCGCCAAAGAGCTCCCCGACTATGAGCCTGCCGCCCGGCTTGAGGACGCGCTGGATTTGGCTTAGCGCAGCGACAGGGTCGGGGATCTCGCCGAGGACTGCGGTGAGGACGACGGCGTCGATCGAGTCGTCCTCGTAAGGGAGGGCGGTGGCGTCACCTTGGGTGGGAGCGACGTTGGCGAGGTTGCGCTCGGCGGCTTGCCCCATCACGTGGTCGAGGAACTCCTGCTGCAGGTCGAAGATCTCGACAGTGCCCTCGGGGCCGACCCATCCGGCTATGTCGAGCGTGTAGTAGCCGACGCCGGGACCGATCTCGAGGATGCGCTCGCCGGGCTCGGGCGCCAAAACCGAGCGCAGGCGGTCGCGGGTGATGATCGGGTGCGGCGCTTCGACCCAGAAGCGCTGGCCGTAGGGACACGCTGAAGGGTTCTTCCTCCACCACAGAGCGGCGCCGACGACCGTCGCCCCAGCCAGGCCGATGGCCGTCTTAATTCTCATCGCTCAGGGGGCGCGTGACCAAGCAGTTCAAGAACGCAGGGAGCGTGGCGTGCTCTGCACGCGAGCGACCGAGGACGCAGAAATGCGCCGGTCACTCGCCCCCTGAGAAGCCGACGCGGTGTTCGCCGGAATCGATTCTAAGGAAGGCGACTTTGCCGACGTAGAGGGCGAGCACGCCCTCCTCGGTCTTGACGTCGTGCCAACCGCCCTTCTCGACCTGCTTGCGCAGGTCCTTCAGCTCATCGTCGTTGAGGCGGACGGCGATCACCTGACCGCCCTCGAAGCCGATCTCCACCTTCTGTGCATCCGCCATCAGTGGCCTCCTTCAGGGGGTTCGACGATCTCGGTCAGCACCCGCTCGGTCGAGCGCGGTTGCAGGAAGGCGACGCGACTGCCGCCGATGCCGGGGCGCGCCTTGGCGTCGATCAGCTCGATCCCGCTCGCCGCTAGCTGCTCGAGCACGGAGTCGATGTGATCGACCGCGTAAGCGACGTGATGCAGGCCGGCGCCGCGCTTGGCCAGGAACTTGCCGACGGGAGTGTCGGGGCCGGTCGCCGCCATCAGCTCGACGTGACCGTCGCCGACGTTGAGCAGCGCCGCCTCGACACCCTGCTCCTCAACCGTTTCGCGCAGCCCCAGCTCCATGCCGAAGCTCTTTTCGTAGAGCTCGATGCTGGCGTCGAGGTCCTCGACGGCGACGCCGATGTGGTCGATTCGTCCGAACACGGGCTCGGCAGTCTATGCGTCGCTCTCGGCTCGCAGGATCTCGGCCAGCGCGGCGACGCCGACCTCAAGCTGCTCGGGGGTCGGCTCCTTGGTCGCGATCAGGCGCTGGATTTCGCGGCCGGGGGTATGAAAGGCCTCCGCCAGCGGGTCGCCGTGGTGGCGGTCGCTCCAGGCGAACATCTCGACCGCGATCGAGGCTCCCGCCAGGCCGACGACGGCGCGGGCCGCCGGGCTGGGTTTCTCGACCAGGCGCTCGAGCAGCACCGTGCCGCCGACCGAGAGCAGCATCATCGGGGTGATCAGGTTGGAGCCGCAGCGGTCGTGCTCCTTGGGCACGCCGGCTGGGTCCGCGATCCCCTGCTCGTAGGCGGCGATCGCCTTGTGCTCGACCCCGTGGTAGGCGGCGAGATCGCGATCGGTCAGCGCGACGATGGCCGGGGCGGCGCCGATTGCCTGGACGATGCCCTCGCGCAGCGCCAAGCTGTGCAGCCGCTTGCGCACCGCCGAGGTGAGCAGCAGCGTCGCCGCGATCGCCCCCACCACCTTCGGGTTCTCGAAGGGCATCCGGGCAGAAGGCATCCGCCGGCGAACCAGCGGCAGCACGGCGAGGGCGTCGGCGAGGCGCAGGGGTCCACGCAGGCCGGGGAATTTTGCCGCGAATTTGGGCGCCAGTTCGGGCTTGCGCTCGGAGGCGATTTCAAGCGTGCCGTCCGCACGCCGCACCGCGGCCGCCCAATGCGTCGGCCCGTGGATCAGCAGTCCGTTGCGCAGCGCCATGCCGCCGAGGCGCAGCTTCTCCGTCTCCTCTACAGCCATGCGTTCACGATAAGCGGTCGGCCATGCGGGCGCAGGAGCGGGGGCGGTGGCTCTCGCCACCGCCCCGTGCGCAGGCCCCTATCGCGGTGACGGCGCCCATCGAGCAAGGCGCGTCACCGTCCCCCTGTGTGTCCCATTTAGATTCCGGCCGGAGGCCCCCAGTCCAGGCCTCCGGCCGGTGTGTCGGCTCTCCCTGGCTCTAGCTTGGAAAGCCGCCCATTGAAACAACGGTTCACGGAGAAAGTTGCGCTCGCAACTACGAGCGACGAAAGCGTTCTTGCAGCGCTTTTAGGCGACGACCGAGCTCGGCCTCAAAACCGCGGTCGGTCGGGGTGTAGAAGCGAGTGCCCTGGACCTCTGGTGGCAGCAAGGGCTGGTCGCTGACGCCGCCCGGCTCGTCGTGCGCGTAGCGATAGCCCTCGCCGCGACCGAGCACTTTGGCACCCGGGTAGTGGGCATCACGCAGGTAGTCGGGTGGCGTCTTGGCGCCGTGCTCGCGGACCTCGGCGCGGGCGGCGACAAGGGCCTTATAGGAGGCGTTGGACTTGGGGGCCAGCGCCAGGTAGACGGCGGCTTGAGCGAGATTGAGCGCGCACTCGGGCAAGCCGACGCGGTCGACGGCACGAGCAGCCGCGTCGGCGACGAGCAAGGCCTGCGGGTCGGCGTTGCCAACGTCCTCGGAGGCGAGGATGACCATGCGGCGGGCGATGAAGCGCGGGTCCTCGCCGCCCTCCAGCATCACCGCCAGGTAATAGAGCGAGGCGTCGACGTCGGAGCCGCGCGTCGCCTTGATCCAGGCCGAAGTGAAGTCGTAGTGGCGGTCGCCCTGGCGATCGTAGTCGAGCGCCTTGCGCTGCAGCGCGTCCTCGATCGCAGCGACGTCGATCGCTTCCGACTTTGACCCCCCTCCAGTGTGGTCAAGCTCGGAAGCGCGCTCGACGGCGCGCTCTAGCGCCGAGAGCGCCACCCGCGCGTCGCCGCCGCTGCGCTCGGCCAGCATCGCCAGCGCCGCGTCTTCGACCGGCGGCGGGTCGGCCAGGCCGCGTTCGGGATCGGAGAGCGCGCGGCGCAGGAGCTCTTCGACCTGCTCTGACCCAAGCGGGTGAAGCTCATAGACCTGGCTACGCGAGATCAAGGCCGAGTTGACCTCAAAGTAGGGGTTCTCCGTCGTCGCTCCGATCAGCGTCAGCAGGCCTTCCTCCACCGCCGGCAGCAGCGCATCTTGCTGCGCCTTGTTGAAGCGATGGATCTCATCGAGGAAGAGCACCGTCGGCCGGCCGCTGCCCCGCCGCCGCTCCCGCGCCCGCTCGATCACCGCCCGGATCTCAGCTCGCCCAGCGTTGACCGCCGACTCCTCCTCAAACGCCCCTTCCGCCCCACTCGCGGCGATTCGCGCCAGCGTCGTCTTCCCCGATCCCGGCGGCCCGTAGAGGATCGCGCTGTGCGGATGCCCGGATTCGATCGCGGTCCGCAGCGCCGACCCCTCGCCGAGGATGTGCTCTTGCCCGACGAGCTCATCCAGCGAGCGCGGCCGCATCCGCACCGCCAGCGGCGCATCGTCCGGGACCTGCTCGCGGACGGGTTCGGTGTTGTCGAAGAGGCTGTCAGCCATCGGATTGAGTGTGACCGAGTCGCGCGACGCGATCCCTCATCCTGCAACGACAGGCGCGGAGCGGACATATAGAGACGATGGCGCAGGGTCAGATCGAGAAGGGCGCACTCGGCCGCGAGCTCGCCCAGGTTCAGTTCGGCCGGCTCTACCGTGAGCAGGGCCGCGCGGTCCTCGCCTACGCGTTGCGGCGCGTCGATGATCGCGAGGACGCCGCTGACGTCGTCGCCGAGACCTTCCTGGTCGCCTGGCGGCGCCTCGCCGAGGTACCCGTCGGCGCGGCGGCGCAGCTCTGGCTCTACGCGGTCGCGCGTCGCGTGATCGCCAACTTGCATCGGTCCAAACGACGTCGGACCCGCCTCGGGGGACGGCTCGCCGAATCGCTACGGACCGAGCTCGCGACCCACCCCGTGCCGAACGGGGAGGCGGCCGAAGCCCTGCGCGCGATGGCCGAGCTGAGCGAGGAGGACCGTGAGCTGCTGCTGCTCGTCGCCTGGGAGGGACTCTCTCCCGGCGAGGCGGCAAAGGTCCTCGACATCTCCTCGCTCGCCGCGCGCAGCCGGCTCCATCGCGCGCGACGCCGGCTAAGAGCCCAGATGGAAGGCGACAAACCGGTGACGGTCCGGAGCTCAGAACTCGACACGGAGGAGGCACGATGAATACGCGTGAGGTCGAGGCGACGCTCACCGCAGCTGACCCGGTCGACCGCGATCGGCTCGACCAACTCGATCTCGAGGCGATGGAAGTCGAGCTGCTCGCCGACCTCAACGGCGAGCAGTCGGACTCTCCGTTCGAGGTCGAGGCATCCCGCCACCGGGTCGAGGCATCGCGCCGGCGCCGCCCGCGGCACCTCGCCCTGGTCCTCGCCGGTGGCGCCGCTGTTGCCATCGCCGCTGTGATCGTGGTCCTCGCGGGGGGTCCCTCAAAGCACGCTTCCCGCGCCTACGGTGCCGAGCTCGTCCGCTTCGCCGAATCGACGCCGCTGCTACTGCTCGAAGGCCCCGGCTGGCGGGTCGAAGATGTGTACGAGGCCCCTGACGGGCCCTATCGGCCGCGCGGCAGCGCCGGTGAAGGCTCGATGGAATTCGTCACAGGGAAGCCGATTCCCGACGAAAACATCCGCAGCACGCAGGTGGGAAAGCCCGAGCACGTGAAGGGCTCCACGGGTCCCGTGTACATGAAGTTCCGCGAGCAAGGGATGCTGCCCCCTAGCATGCGCCAGCGCAAGGTCGAACTTCGCTGGTCTCGCCGCTCGCTCGCCAGCGAACTCAGGTACGCCCACGAAGCTCCCCACGTTCACGGTCAGCACTGGGTCAGGCTTCCGGTTCTGGAAACCACCGCGGACGTCGACACGCGGGCGGAGACGTTCGTCAGTCAGGGCGGCCGCGGCAACCGTCAGATGACCGCGTATTGGGCGGAAGACGGCTATCTGCTCGAACTCCGGGCCGCTGTTCCCGACCTCGCCGCCTTCGAAGAAAGGCTTCGCTGGTTGACGAAGGTCGACTCGCAGGCGTGGCTCGGGGCAATGCCCCCGCAGGTCGTCAAAGCGGCCGACCAAGCCGCCACCGTGCGGGAAATGTTGCGGGGAATCCCCTTGCCGGACAGCTTCAGCCCCTCGCGGGTGCCCACCGCGGGCCTCACCACGAATCGGGATCAGGTGGGCGGCGCCGTCATCAGCACCGTTTCCTGCCTCTGGTTCCGGCAATGGGACGAAGCCCGCAGGGGCGGCAACAGGACCCGGGCCGGTGAAGCCGAAAAGGCGATGTCGACCTACGAGCGCTGGCCGCTCTACCGCGAGCTGCACCGGGGGCGCAGGTACCCCGCCGAAACCATTCCGAAGCTCGTCGCCGGGATGCCGAGCGGGCGCTACGAATGGAGGCCGGGAAAATGGCGGCGAATCCTGCCGCAAGTCGAAGCGCTCGGCTGCGCTCGTGAGGGCATCCCGGTGCTGCCGTGGAAGCAGCGGCGCCAAAGCGAACGCTGAGGCCGTCCCGTTTATTTGGACGGTCTTTGGCTTTGGACCTAGAATCGCCCGATGGAGATCGCAACGCAGGCGCCCCCGTCCCAGTCCACCCTCGAGAGTTTCAACCCGGCGACGGGTGAGCTGGTCGGCTCCGTCGCGACGATCACGCCGGACCAGGTCCAAGGCGTGGTCGACGACGTCGCCCGCATCCAGCCCGCCTGGGCCGAGCTTTCGCTCGCCGATCGCGGTCGCTACTTGAAGCGGGCCGCCGACGCGCTGCTCGACGACATCGACGAGATCGCCGAACTGCTCACTCAGGAGCAGGGCAAGCCCCGCGCCGAGTCCTACACGATGGAGCTGCTGCCGACGGTCGACGCGCTGCACTGGTGCGCCAAGGCCGGGCCGAAGATCCTCGCCGACGAGAAGGTGCGGATGACGCAGGGCTTCCTGCTCTCCAAGAAAGGTCACTTCTCCTACGAGCCGATCGGCGTCGTCGGCGTGATCGCGCCTTGGAACTACCCCTGGTCGATCCCCTTCGGCGAGGTCGCGATCGCGCTGATGGCCGGCAACGGCGTCGTCCTCAAGCCCGCCAGCCTCACCCCGCTGCTGGGCGAGGCGATCCGCCGCGTCTTCGAGAAGGGCGGCCTGCCCGAGGGCCTCGTCCGCGTCGTCCACGGCGGCGGCGCGGTCGGCGATGCGCTGGCCCGCTCGAGCGCTGGCAAGATCTTCTTCACCGGCTCGGTCGAGGTCGGCCGCAAGGTCGGTGCCGTCTGCTCGGAGAACCTCAAGGGCTCGGTCCTGGAGCTGGGCGGCAAGGACCCGATGATCGTCTGCGCCGACGCCGATCTGCCCAACGCGATCTCCGGTGCTGTCTGGGGCGGCTTCGCCAACGCCGGCCAGACTTGCTCGGGGATCGAGCGCGTCTACGTGGTTGAGGAGGTCGCTGAGCGCTTCGTCGAGGGCGTCACCCGCGAGGCGGCGAAGCTGCGCCTCGGCGACCCCCTGCAGTGGCAGACCGAGATCGGCCCGATGACCTCTGAGGGTCAGTACGAGATCGTCGTCGACCTGATCGAGGACGCGGTCGCCGCCGGCGCGACCAAGCTCTGCGGCGGCCCGACCGACGTCCCTGGCCTCTCCGGCAAGTTCGTCGCCCCCACCGTCCTCACCGGGGTCACGCACGAGATGCGGATCATGCGCGAGGAGATCTTCGGCCCGGTGCTGCCGATCGTCGTCGTCAAGTCCGAGCAGGAAGCGATCGAGCTCGCCAATGATTCGGAGTTCGGCCTCGGCGCCTCGGTCTGGACCAAGGACCGCCAGAAGGGCGAGCGGATCGCGCGCCGGATCGAGTCGGGCATGGTCTGGATCAACGACCACTCCTTCAGCCACGGCGCCTGCCAGTGCTCCTGGGGCGGCATCAAGGACTCCGGCATCGGCCGCTCCCACTCCAAATTCGGCTTCTATGAGTGCGTCAACATCAAGATGAACGCCTGGGAGCCGGGCCTGACCCGCGATTTCTGGTGGCACCCCTACGACCAGACCCTGGGTGAAGCGGTGCGCGCCTCGGCCAAGATCCTCTACGGCAAGGGTGCGACGCGGACGAAGGCGTTGCGCGACGGGGCCGGGCCGCTGCTCAAGGTGGGGCGCCGGACGCTAGGCAAGAGCCGATCCCGGTAGGGATTCCACTTAACTTTTTGGATGGAGACGGAGCTGCTGACGCCGCGAGGTCAGCGCCCAAAAAGTACAAGACGTTCCACCCCTACCGGGATCGGCTCTCACGAAGCGATTAGCTGCTCGACCTCGAAAACCGCACCAGTCGCGTCGAGCTCTCTGATGCGGTCGTAGTCCGCTTTCAGCTGCTCTCTGTCCGGGTCGACTAGGTAGATGATGCCCGGGCAGGAGAAGAGGTCGACGGTTTTTTTCAGCTCGTCGCCCGGGCCGAGCATTGAGATAGTGCCGGCGAAGGAGGGGAGGGCTTCGATCTCGCGCATGCCGGCGTCGTCGACGATCCGGCCTTCGTGCTGGGAGATCAGCATCACGCAGTAGGCGCCGGCGGTGAGCTCGTAGGGCTGCTGGGCGCGACGCGCAACCGAGTGCGGGTCGAGGTAGGCCTCGGCGGTTAGCGTCTGGTGGCTGGGCGTGCAGCGATCGACGATCTCGTCGGGGACCGAGCCGTGCATGCGCGCCCCCGACTCGACCAAAACCGGGCCGGTCTCGGTCAGCATCACCTCGGTGTGGGCGGGGCCGAAGCGGATGCCGAGCGCGTCGAGGACCGCTTCGACGTAGGGGACGACCTGGTCCTGCTGCTCGCCGTGGCGGGGCAGCAGCTCCTCGTAGTCGTAGATGAAGTTGGCGCCGCGGCGCAGCTTGTTGTCGCGCCAGACCTCGGAGACATGGTGGACGCCGTCCCAGCTGACCGAGTTGACGAAGAGCTGGGTGCCCTGCAGCAGCTCCTGCACCAGCAGCTCCTCGTTGGCGCCGTGCAGGGCGTTGGGCCGGCCGAGGATCGCGGCGAAGGCGGCCTCGATGGCGGCGCCGTCGTGGGCGATGCTGACCCCGTCGGTGCCGGCGCTGTCGAGCGGTTTGACCACGACCGGAGCGCCGCCACGCGCCGCTGCCCACTCGACCGCCTCGGCGGCACTCGCGGTCTTCAGCGCTTCCGCCGCGCGCAGGCCGGCGGCGCGCAGCGCTTCGGACATCGCGTTCTTGTCGCGCCGCGCCTGGCTCTGGGCGCTGCCGTTGGAGGGCAGCCCGAGCCGCTCACTGAGCGCGTCGGCGAGCGGCACCCCGGGCTCGGCACCGACGACGACGAAGGCCGGCTCGTGGGCGGCAACCCGCGCTGCGGTTGCCTCGAGGTCGCCCTCGTGGACGACGTTCTCGACGAAATCGCCGTCGCGGAAGGCGCGGATGTAGAAGTCGGGCAGCCGGGGGCTGCTCTGCACGTGCACGACCGGCAGCCCGGCGGCAGCGAAGCGCGGTGCGAGGCGGGCGCCGGTCGAGTAGGCGTCGACGACGACCGCCGCGCCGTGGACGGTCATGCCGTGGCGACGAGGACGAGGCGGTCCTCGGGCCGCTTCGGACCGCCGGCGAAGTTGCCGTAGCGCTCCATCTCGCGAAAGCCGGCCTCGGCCGCCATCCGTTCGAGATCGTCGGCCTCATACATGCGGATGCGCGAGTCGACCACGTCGTCGCCGAAGACGTAGTGCACGTGCAGCATCCCCGTCGAGAAGTTGACGTCGAGGGTTTCCTGCACGCCGTTGGTCTCGCGTTCGACCACGCCCTCGTCGGTTTTGAGCCGGTAGCGGGAGCGCTCGAGGTCCGAGAGCTCCATCGCCATCCTGCCGCCCGGGCGCAGCATCTCGTGGTAGGCGCGCATCATCGCTTCGTCCTCAGCCACGGTCGCGCCGAAGCCGAAGCTCGAAGAGAGGCTGACCAGGCCGTCGAAGCCCTTCAGCTCCGGCGGCAGCGGC
>Ga0068854_100001253_pt1 | contig 15248 bp, 13 predicted proteins | sample KBSCornC42_FD_66590 | JGI IMG/M metagenome (GOLD analysis project Ga0068854, IMG submission 66590) | Corn rhizosphere microbial communities from Kellogg Biological Station, Michigan, USA - KBS Corn C4-2 | ecosystem: Host-associated > Plants > Roots > Rhizosphere > Soil ... | reverse complement strand
CCTAGCTACCGTCCTCCTTATTGCCATTCTGGCAGCCAACCATTGGTTGCGGGGCGAGGCGATAGAAGCGGACGAGCTAATCAGCGGAGGGTTATTGGCTTTCGTCGTGTTCGGTTTGATCAACACCTTCACCGACAAAATCGGGGCAGTGTTTGGTGACGTTTAATCGCCTTTCCGCTGCCTTCGCCAAGCCGCACCCCGCGCTGGTCTGCTTCGTGACCGCGGGCGACGGCGACACTTCCGCCGTGCTCGACGCGCTGGTCGATGGCGGCGCCGACGTGATCGAGCTGGGGATGCCGTTCACCGACCCGATGGCCGACGGCCCAGCGATCCAGGCGGCGAACTTGCGCTCGCTCGGCCGGGGCACCACCACCGCGCTGATCTTCGAGTTCGCCGAGGGCTTTCGCCAGCGCCACCCGGACGTGCCGCTGGTGCTGATGGGCTATGCCAACCCGATGACCACGCGCGGGCCCGAGTGGTTCGCCGAGCAGTGTGCAAAGGCCGGCGTCGACGGGGTGATCTGCGTCGACATCCCGCCCGAAGAGGACGACGCGCTCGGCCCGGCGTTGCGCGCCAGGGGTGTGGCGCCGATCCGCCTCGCCACCCCGACCACCGACGCGGCGCGGCTGCCCGCGGTGCTCGATGGCTCGGCGGGGTTCCTCTACTACGTCTCGGTTGCCGGGATCACCGGCAAGCAGCAGGCTGCGCAGGCGAGCATCGAGGACGCCGTCGCCCGGCTCAAGGCCGCTACCGATCTGCCCGTGGCGGTCGGCTTCGGCGTCCGCACGCCTCAGCAGGCCGCGGCCATCGCCCGCGTCGCCGACGGCGTGGTGGTCGGCTCGGCGATCGTCGAGCTCGTCGGCGAGCACGGCGGCGAAGCGCCCGAGATGGTCCGCGAATACGTCGAGGGGCTTGCCAAGGCGGTGCATTCGGCGCGAATGCAGCCGGCATGAGCTGGCTGACCCGCGTCCGCAATGCGCTGCCCTTCGCCCAGGAGAAGCGCGACACCCCCGACGACCTCTGGACCAAGTGCCCGGGTTGCGGCGAGATGCTGTTCACCAGGGAGTACGAGGCCAACCTCTCGGTCTGCCCGCGCTGCGAGCATCATGGGCGGATCGGCGCCGATGCGCGGTTCGCCCAGCTGCTGGACGCCGGCTTCAGCCTGCTCACCGCGCCCAAGGTCAAGGAAGACCCGCTCAAGTTCAAGGACAGCAAGGCCTACCCGGCCCGGCTCAAGGCCGCCCGCGCCGCCAATCCGCATCCCGATGCCTACACCAACGCGCTCGGCACGATCGACGGCCACAAGGCGGTGGTCGGGGTGCAGGAGTTCGCCTTCATGGGCGGCTCGATGGGCATGGCGGTGGGCAGCGCCTTCGTCTCAGGCGTGGAGCGCGCGGTGAAAGAGAAGTGCCCGTACATCGCGGTCACCGCCGCGGGCGGCGCGCGAATGCAGGAGGGCATTCTCAGCCTGATGCAGATGCCGCGGACCACCGCCGCGCTGCAAATGCTCAAGGCCGCCGGGCTGCCCTACATCGTCGTGCTGACCGACCCGACCACCGGCGGGGTCACCGCGAGCTATGCCATGCTCGGCGACGTTCATATCGCCGAGCCCGGCGCGCTTATCGGCTTCGCGGGACAACGCGTGATCCAGGACACGATCCGCGAGAAGCTGCCCGAAGGCTTCCAACGCGCCGAGTATCTCCACGCCCACGGCATGGTCGACATGGTCGTGCCGCGCGGCGAGCTCAAGGCGACGCTGGCGCGGCTGCTCGATTACCTGAGCCCGGCGAAGCAGGCGGCGTGACCCGCTGAGGGACTTCGCCACATCCGATCATCCGGCGGTTCAGGCCCAGCTCGACCGCCTCGCCGCGCTGTCGCTGCCGCAAGGGCGGTTCGGGCTCGAGACGATCCGCGCGCTGTGCGGCCGCGTCGGCAACCCCGAGCGCACCCTCCCGCCGGTGTTCCACGTCGCCGGGACCAACGGCAAGGGCTCGACCTGCGCGTTCCTGCGCGCGATGCTCGAGGCGGCGGGCAAGCGTGTCCACGTCTACACCAGCCCGCATCTCGTCCGGTTCAACGAGCGGATACGCGTCGCCGGCAGGCTGATCGACGACTCCGCCCTCGCCGCGCTGCTGAACGAAGTGCTCGACGCCGGCGACGACCTCGCCCCGAGCTTCTTCGAAGTCGCCACCGCCGCTGCGTTCCTCGCCTTCGCCCGCACCCGCGCCGACGCCTGCGTCATCGAAGTCGGCCTCGGCGGGCGGTTCGACGCGACCAACGTCATCTCCTCGCCGGTCGCCTGCGGGATCGCCTCGCTGGGGATCGACCACGAGGCGTTCCTGCTCGCGCCCGAGGACAACGTTCCGCAAGTCCCGATCGCGCGGATCGCGTTCGAGAAGGCGGGCATCGCCAAGCCGGGTATCCCGCTGGTCACGCTCGATTATCCGGAGCTCGCTGGCCTGGCCGTCGCGGCGACGGCTGAACAGGCGGAGGCCGTTCTGCTCAGGCGCGGGCGTGAGTGGGATGCTACCGTGGGCGAGACCATCGCCTACAGCGACCCGGCGGGCCGCCTCGACCTGCCCCTGCCGACGATGCCCGGCGCGCACCAGGCCGACAACGCCGCGCTGGCGGTGGCGATGCTCCGCCATCAGCGCGCGGTCGCGGTTCCCGCCCAAGCCATGGCCGAAGGCATCCGCGCCGCGCACTGGCCGGCGCGGATGCAACTGCTCCGCGACGGACCGCTGACGGCGCTCGCGCCCGGACGCCGGGTATGGCTCGACGGCGGACACAATCCCGACGCGGGCGCGGCGATCGCGCGGCACTTCCGCGCCGCGCCGCCGGTCCACCTCATCCTCGGAATGCTCGCCAACAAGGACCCATCGGCCATCATCGAGCCGTTGCGCGGGCAGATCGCCAGCCTGACGGTGGTCCCGGTGCCGGGCCACGAGGCGCATGGCCTGTCCGCCTTCGGCCCGACAGCGATGCCGGCGCCCGATGTCGCCGCCGCGTTCGCCGCGCTTCCCGACGACGGCCGCGACGTGCTGGTCGCGGGCTCGCTCTACCTTGCCGGCGCAGTGCTCGCGGCCAACGGCGAGGCGCCGGGCTGAGTGCGGTCGGCCCGCGCGGTCCGGATCCATTCGATCACGCACAGCACCACCGCGATCAGGCCGAGCGCTGCCGTCATGTAGAACACCGGCGCGTAGCCCCCGGCGTCGATCTTCTCGCCAAGCGCCGCCCGGCCGAGCGAGCCGACCAGCACGGTCAGCGACGAGAGCAGCGCGTACTGCACGGCGGCGTGACTCTTCGAGGTGATCGAGGAGAGGTAGGCGACGAACGCCGCCCCGGCGAACCCGCCGGCGAGGTTCTCGCCAGTGATTGCCAGCAGCAGCCGGCTGAACCGCGCGTCCGCGCCGAACTGGCTGGTCAGCCAGTAGAACCCGCTGCCGTTGCCGAAGACGTCGAGCCCCGCCCCGCCCAGCGCGAGGTCGGCGTAGAGCAGGTTGCTCGCCGCGGCGAGCGTCGCCGCCAGCACGAGCGTCGCCATCCGCCCGATCGTCGCGAAACTGAGCGCGCCGAGCGCGATGCCCGCCATGGTCATGCCGACGCCGAAGAACTTGCTGGCGACCGCCACCTCGTCGTTGGTGTAGTGCAGCTCCTGCAAATAGAACGGCAGCGCGAACGGGCCCCAGACGCTGTCGGTCAGGCGGTAGGTGAGGATGATCGCCAGGACCAGGATCGCCGCCCAGCGCAACCGCCCGACCAGCTCGGAGAGCGGCTCGATCAACGCGCGATAGGTGTGGTCGAGCGCGCCCATCCGGCGGCCTTCGCGCGCGTCGTCGCCCGCGCTGTATTTGCCCTCGCGGCGCCAGCCGTCGAGCACCGCGGCCACGATCGCCGGGATCACCACCGTCGCCAGCACGATCAACGGGCCGTAGAACTTGGTGAACTCCCCCGCATCCGGCCGGGCGTCGGGCGCGGCGCCGAGCGAGCGGACCATGAACACGATCACCGTGACCAGCGCCCAGCCCCACAGCGTGCCGACGATCGCCAGGGCGATGGCGCGGACCTTGAGCGGCAGGCCGCTGGCGTCGCTTTCGCCGCCGGCGGTGCGTTCCCACTGGGTGTCGGGGGCGAACCAGCTTGCAGCCATCGCCACCAGCATGAACACGCCCATCCAGAAATAGACCGCCGGCCAGCCGATCCGGGCGGCGAGCACCAGCGCCAGGGCGCCTCCGGCGAGCCCGGCGATGCGGTAGCCGAGCTGATAGACCGCCGAGAGCAGGTCGAGCGTGGCGATGTCGTCCGCCACCTCGACGCGCCAGGCGTCGATCACGATGTCCTGCGTCGCCGAAGCGAACGCGGCGACTCCCGCCAGCAGCGAGAACATGCCGAGCGAGGTCCTGGGATCGAGCGCCGACAGCGCGATCAGCACCAGCCCGACCGTGGCCTGGATCGGCACGAGCCAGCCGCGCCGCCGCCCCAGCCGCCACAGTCCGGGCAGCCGGAGCCGGTCGACCGCCGGGGACCACAGGAACTTGAAGGCGTAAGCCAGCCCGATCAGCGAGAACACGCCCATCGTCTCGAGGTCGACCCCGGTCTCGCCCAGCCAGGCGTAGAGCGTGCCGAGCAGCAGCGCGTAAGGCAGCCCGGCGGCCATCCCGTAGATTAGCATGATCCCGGTCTTGCGATTCGTGAACGCGAGCCGAAGGAGGCGCAGGCCTTTCGGCCGCGCAGGCGTCGGATCGGACGTTACGGCAGCGGCGCTTGTCGCCATCGCGCTTCCCTCACTGGCTATTTTGCGCGAGACTAGCGGCACTTTCGTGAATGAACAAAAACCGAGCTGGGGATTGCGATGGCCGAAACCGGGCTGAGCGAGCCGCGCTTGCGGCCAACCGACGGCCAGCTCGCGCTGGCCCGGCAGATTGCCGAGGGCCACGCCCGCGAAACGCGCGGCGTCACGCACGTTCCGGCGACCGTCTATACCGATCCGGCCTGGTGGGTGCGCGAGAAGGCAGCGCTGTTCGACCGCCTGCCGCAAGTGCTTGGCCCCAGCGCACTGCTGCCCGAGCCGAACATGGCCGTGCCGCACGACCAGACCGGACGGCCGCTGCTGCTAGCACGCGACGGTGAGGGCAAGGCACATGTGTTCATGAACGTCTGCCGCCACCGGGGCACCCGGCTGGTCGAGGGCGTCGAGAGCGTCTGCGCCAAGCGGCTGGTCTGCCCGTATCACGCCTGGACCTACAAGCTCGACGGCAAGCTCCTCGCACTGCCCCGGCCGGAGACATTCCCGGGACTGGTCAAGGCGGAGATGGGCCTGGTCGAGCTGCCCAGCCTCGAAGCCGGTGGGCTGATCTGGTTCGCGCCGCAGGATGCCGATTTCGCCGACGCCGCGACCGTGAGCGCGGATTTCGCCGCCTTCGGTCTCGAGCACCACCACCTGTTCGCACGGCGCGTCCACGATGTTCCGGGCAACTGGAAGCTGATCATGGACGCGTTCCTCGAAAGCTACCACGTGCTGCGGCTCCACGCCGGGACGATCGGACCGTTCTTCAAGGACGGGATCACCAGCGGCGACCAGGTCGGCGCGCATCAGCGCTCGGCGGTGGGGCGCGCGGCCGAACTCGAGGGCGTCGACCTGTCCGACTGGCAACAGCTGCGCCGCTACGTCACGTTCGCCTACCAGCTCTTCCCCGGCACCGTGGTCGTGGTCAGCCCCGACTACGTCAACCTGATGACGCTGATGCCGCAGAGCGAGAGCCGCACGCTGGTCGAGGATTTCATGCTGATCCCCGAAGCGCCGGGCAGCGACAAGGCGCGCGATCACTGGCAGCGCAGCTGGGAGCTGCTCGATGGCGGGGTGTTCGGCGCCGAGGACTTCCGCGCTGCGGCGCTCGGCCAGCAGGGCCTGTCGAGCGGGGCAGTGAGCGAGTTGACGCTGGGCACGCTCGAAGGCGGGATCTCGCGGTTCCACGAGATTTTGGTCGAGCAGTTGGGGAATCACTGAGTCCGGTTGGCTCTGTGCAGCGCCCGAAGGAAAGGGCCCTGCTTCGACAAGCTCAGCAGGAACGGTTAGGGGGCGAGGATGGATTCCCCACCCCGCCCCGGCGACCGCATCGCCAAGCTGCTCGCGCGCGCCGGGGTGGCCAGCCGGCGCGAAGTCGAGCGGATGATTGCCGACGGCCGCGTCGCGATCGACGGCAAGACAGTCGAGACGCCCGCGACGGTGCTGCCCAGCCTCAAGGGCGTGACCGTGGACGGCAAGCCGGTCGCCGCCGCTGAACCCGCCCGGCTTTTCGCCTTCCACAAACCCTCCGGCCTGATCACCGCCGAGCGCGATCCCGCCGGGCGACCGACGATCTACACCGCGCTGCGCAACGCGCTGCCCAAGGGCGCGCCGCGGCTGATGCCGGTCGGGCGGCTCGACTTCACCACCGAGGGCCTTTTGCTGCTGACCAACGACGGCGGGTTGAAGCGCGCTTTGGAGCTGCCGGCCACGGGCGTGCCCCGCACTTACCGGGCCCGCGCGTTCGGCAAGGTGACCCAGGCGCAGCTCGACGAGCTGATCGAAGGGGTGACCATCGAGGGGGTCAACTACGGGCGCATCGAGGCGGATCTCGAGCGCGGCTCGGGCCTCAACCGCTGGATCCAGATGACCCTGCGCGAGGGCAAGAACCGCGAGGTGCGGCGCGTGCTCGAGCATCTCGGGCTCAAGGTCAGTCGCCTCATCCGCGTCGGCTACGGCCCCTTCGCGCTTGGCGACCTGCCGCGCGGGGCGGCGGTGGAGTTGCTGCCCAAAGACGTCGCCAAGCTCGCGCAGAGCGTCGGGCTGGAGTTGGTCGTGGCGTCCGCGCCGGTCGCCGCGCCGGTCAGGCCCGCCCGTGCCGCGCCGCAGCCAAAGCGCCCTTCGCCAGCGAAGCCCGGGGGCGCGAAGCCCGACAACCGGCCGTGGGGCTCGCGCCGCACCGCGAAGAAGCCCGCGCGCGCGCCCCGCCCGAAGTGAGAATCATCGCCGGCGAGTGGCGCGGGCGCAAGCTCCAGGCGCCGCAGGGCGAAGCTACCCGCCCGACCGCCGACCGCACCCGCGAGACGCTGTTCTCGATGCTGCTCAGCCGGCTCGGCAGCTTCGAGGGGCTGGGGGTCGCGGACCTGTTCGCCGGATCGGGCGCGCTGGGGCTGGAAGCGCTGTCGCGCGGCGCGGCCTCGTGCCTGTTCGTCGAGCAGGACGCCACCGCGCTTCGAGCCTTGCGCGCCAATATCGCGGGCTTGCGCGCGCAAGCCCGCTGCGACGTTCGCGCCTCCTCGGTGCTCGCGCTCGGGCCGGCCAAGGCGCCGCTCGACCTGCTGCTGCTCGACCCGCCTTACGCCTGCGGCGCCGGCGCGGTGGCGCTCGACAAGCTCGCCCGGCTGGGTTGGGTCGGACCGGCGAGCTGGGTCAGCCTCGAGACCGCGCACGACGAGGCGGTGGCGGTCAAGGGTTACGCGGTCCACGCCGAGCGCAAGGTCGGCAAGGCCAAGCTCACCCTGCTGCGGCTGGCGGGCTGACGAACCGGCCAATGGCGTTCGAAAAAGGGGCGCCGGTTGCCCGACGCCCCTTCCTGCGACCCGAGTCGAGCTCGGACTTTAACCCTGGGGCTTCGGCCCCGGAATTTCGCTCGCCGGGCGGCCCGGCCAGTATTTGAGCGCGCGGCTCCTGCCTCGCGCCCCACCCTCGCCGGGGTTCTGGCAGCTGTCGGTCACCGTGCGCGAGCAGATCGGGTAGGCCTTGTTCATCGTCGCGGCCGGCGGCGGGGTCCAGTTGCCGGTGGTCGTGGCGACGGTGGTGGTCTCCGGCGTGGTCATCGTCCCCGACGTCGTGGTGGTGGTCACCGTCGTGCTCGGAGCGACGGCCGCGTTGGCCGCGCTCGCGCTGGTCGCGTTGGCGAGCTGCGATTCGATCGATTGCCACGCCGCGAGGCGCGCTTCGGGAGCCATCGCGTAAATCTGACCGCGCTGCTCGTCGCTCAGCCGCCACCAGCCGGTCTGCTGCACCGGGGTCAGCGTCCAATAGTAGGTCTGGTAGTTGCCCGGCCACGCGTCGTAGACCGTGCGGCGCTCGGCCGGCCAGCCTTCGTACACCGAATGCTGCTCGGTGGTCATGGTATAGGTGGTGCCGTCGGCGGCGGTGGTGGTCGTGGTCGTCGTCGTGGTCTGCGCTTCCAGTGCAGGAGCCGCGGCCAGCGCGGCAAGCGTCGCGGCGCTCGCCAGCAGAAGGGTACGCATGGGGGATTCTCCTTGGCGTCTCTCGTGTTCCGTCGCGCAAACTACGCAATCCTGAGGTTTCGGTTCCGCCCCGCCCTTGCCTGACCGGCCCATGTTCCCTAGCTGTTCACGCGATGGCCGACCCCGCGCCCCTCGCCCCGACGGCCGTGCCGCACGAGCCGCCCCAATGGCTTCAAGGACTTAACTCGCCCCAGCAGGAAGCGGTGATCACCACCGAGGGCCCGGTGCTGATGCTGGCCGGAGCGGGCACGGGGAAGACCGCGGCGCTCACCGCACGCCTGGCACATCTCGTCTGGTCGCGCCGCGCCTGGCCGAGCGAAATCCTCTGCGTCACCTTCACCAACAAGGCCGCGCGCGAGATGCGCGAGCGGGTCGGATCGCTGATCGGCCCCGCGGTCGAGGGGATGCCATGGCTCGGCACCTTCCACGCGATCGCCGCGCGGATGCTGCGCCGCCACGCCGAGCTGGTCGGGCTGCAATCGAACTACACGATCATCGACACCGACGACCAGATCCGCCTGCTGAAGCAACTGATCCAGGCCAACGACCTCGACGAGAAGCGCTGGCCGGCGCGCCAGCTCGCCGGGCTGATCGACAAATGGAAGAACCGCGGGCTCAACCCCGCCGACCTCGATGCGGTGGAGAACGAGCTCTACGCCAACGGCAAAGGGCAGAAGTTCTACCAGCTCTACCAGGACCGCCTGAAGGCGCTCAACGCCTGCGACTTCGGCGACCTCATGCTGCACATGCTCAACATCTTCCGCCGCGAGCGGGACATCCTCGAGCAGTACCAGCAGCGCTTCAAGTACGTGATGGTCGACGAGTACCAGGACACCAACGCGGTTCAGTACCTGTGGCTTCGGCTGATCGCGCAGGCGCGCAAGAACATCTGCGTGGTCGGCGACGACGACCAGTCGATCTACTCGTGGCGCGGCGCGGAAGTGGCCAACATCCTCCGCTTCGAGAAGGACTTTCCCGGTGCAAAGGTCATCCGGCTCGAGCAGAATTATCGCTCGACCCCCGACATCCTCGGCGCCGCCAGCGGGCTGATCGCTGCCAACGCCGAGCGGTTGGGCAAGACCCTGTGGACCGAGAAGAACGCGGGCGACAAGGTCCGCGTCATCGGCATCTGGGATGGGCCCGAGGAAGCCCGCCGCGTCGGCGAGGAAGCCGAAAGCCTGATGCGCCGCGGGGTCAGCCTCAACGACGTGGCGATCCTCGTCCGCGCGCAGTTCCAGACCCGCGAGTTCGAGGACCGGTTCATCGCGATCGGGCTCAACTATCGCATCGTCGGCGGTTTCCGCTTCTACGAACGCGCTGAAATCCGCGACGCGCTGGCCTATCTGCGGGTCATCTCCCAGCCGAGCGACGACCTCGCCTTCGAACGGATCGTCAACACCCCCAAGCGCGGGCTCGGCGACAAGGCGCTGGAGACGCTCCACCGCACCGCGCGGGCGCGCGGCATTCCGCTGGCGGCGGCAGCGATCGAAGTCTGCGACAGCGACGAGCTGCCGGCGCGCGCGCGCAACAGCCTTGCCGGGCTCATGCGCAGCTTCGCCAAGTGGCGCGACGACGCCGGCGCGCTGGTCCCGGCCGAGCTCGCCCGGACGATCCTCGACGAGAGCGGCTACACCGCGATGCTCCAGGCCGAGAAAAGCGCCGAAGCCGCGGGGCGGCTCGAGAACCTGTCCGAGCTTGCCCGGGCGATGGAGGAGTACGACACGCTCGGAGGATTTCTCGAGCACGTCAGCCTGGTGATGGACAACGACGCCGACGCCGATGCCGACAAGATCACGATCATGACGATCCACGCCGCCAAGGGCCTGGAGTTCGACCAGGTCTTCCTGCCCGGGTGGGAGGAAGGCGTGTTCCCCAGCCAGCGCGCGCTCGACGAGGGCGGGCTGGCGAGCCTCGAGGAAGAGCGCCGCCTCGCCTACGTCGCGATCACCCGGGCAAAAGTGCGCTGCACGATCCTCCATGCCGCCAACCGCCGCATCTACGGCCAGTGGACCAGCTCGATCCCCAGCCGGTTCATCGCCGAGTTGCCCGGCGTGCATGTCGAGCAGGAGACGACGCTGTCGGGCGGCGCCTCGCTATGGCGCGCGCAGTTCAGCGAGCACAACGATCCTTTCGCCCACGTCGCCCGCGCCCAGCCGGCGCGGACGGTCACTCGCGGCCCCGGCTGGCAGCGCGCGGTCGCCACCGGCTACGACCCCGCGCCGAAGCGCATCGCCGAAAGCACGCGCAGCGCGGCCAGCTTCGCCGCCAAGCCGCGCACCGACATCGCCATCGGCCAGCGGGTGTTCCACGACAAGTTCGGCTACGGCGAAGTCATCGACCAGGAAGGCAACAAGCTCGAGATCGAGTTCGAGACCAGCGGCCGCAAGCGGGTGATCGACAGCTTCGTCAAGCCGGCCGACTGACACCCACAGCGTTCCCCATTTTGCCCTTCGCCACGCTCCGGGAAAATGGAGACGAGCTTCCGCCCCGCTAACCAATCGGAAAGCATTATCGCTTAGCGCTCGTTCACGTTTTCGGGGCGTGAGGGGGGCGCGGTTTTCGCGATGGCTATCGACTGGCAGCCGCTGCTCTCGCTGCTGACGATCGCGCTGGTGTTCGTGCCGGCCGAGCGCCTGCTGCCGGCGCGCCGCGCGCCGGGGTTCGCCTGGCGGCGCTACCTGACCGACGCGCTCCATGCGACCGTCGGCGGGTTCCTGATCCGCGTCGGGTGCCTCGCGCTGCTGCTTGTCTTCGTTCCGGCCCAAACCGAGGTGGCCGCGCACTGGCCACTGTGGCTCCAGGTCGTGCTCGTCCTGCTGGTCTGCGATCTGATGTTCTGGCTTGCTCACCGGCTGTTTCACGCGGTCCCGTGGCTGTGGGAGTTTCACAGGATCCACCACAGCAGCGAGCATCTCGATTGGCTGGCCGCCTTCCGGGTCCATCCGGTCGACCAGATCGTCAACTCGACACTGATCGCGCTGCCTGCGCTGCTCCTCGGGTTCTCGCCGGAAGCGATCGCGATCTACGCGGCCGTTTATCGTTGGCACTCGATCCTGCTGCATTCGAACCTGTCGGTCTCGCTCGGGCCGCTCGAACGCCTGATCGTCATGCCCAGGTTCCACCACTGGCACCACGCCGGCGAAGCCGAGGCGCACGACCGCAACTTCGGGGGCCAGCTGACCGTCTGGGACCATCTGTTCGGAACGCTCTATCGCGCCAGCGAACCGCGCCCGGCCATCTACGGCATCGACGCTCCGCCGCGCGAGGATTTCGCCGCGCACCTGCTCGCACCCTTCGCCACGAGGAAACCAACATGGCAGACATGATCCGCTGGGGTGAACGGCTGTTCCTGATCCCGCTGAGCGTTCTGGTGATCCTGCGGATCGCGCCGCAAGTCTCGGCGCACCCGCACCTCGTCCTGTTCCTGCTGAGCGAGATCGTCGGAGTGGCGCTGCTGCTGCTCCAGCGCCGCGGGCAGTGGTCGGCCGAGCTCTACCCGGTGCTGGTCGCCTTCGTCGGCACCGGCGTGGCGTTGCTGGTCGCGCCGGTGGGGGTGCGGCTCGCGCCCGACGGCGTGTCGTTCGCGCTGATCCTCAGCGGCGGAACGATCGCGCTCGCCGCCAAGCTGTTCCTCGGACGCAGCTTCGGGATCGTCCCGGCCAACCGCGGGGTAAAGGAAGTCGGCGTCTATCGCCTCATCCGGCATCCGATGTACGCCGGGTACATCCTCAACCACCTGGGCTTCCTGCTGGTCTATTTCTCGGCCTGGAATGCGGCGATCTATGCCGTGGCATGGACCGCATTCTGGCTCCGCGCGGTCGAGGAGGAGAAGTTCCTGCGCCGCGATCCGGAGTACCGGCGCTATGCGGACAAAGTCCGCTACCGCCTCATCCCGGGCGTCGCCTAGCCCACCGAGACCCCGAGGAAGCCCGGCACCGGGCCATTCCAGCCGCCCTCGTCGGCGGCTTCCGGCTCGCGCTCGCGACGTGGTTCCGCCTCGCGCGGCGCGCGGCGCGGCCCATCCTCCCGGTTCTCGCGCGGACGGCGCCCTTCGCGCTCCCGCGGATGGCGTTCTTCGCGCTCCCGCGGACGGCGTTCTTCGCGCTCGCGCGGGCGGCGCTCCTCGCGGGCCTGCTCGGCCGGAGCCGCCGCACCCTCGAGCACCGGGATCTTGCCGCCGGTCAGCTTCTCGACGTTGTCGATCGCCTCGGCATCCTCGGGCGCGACCAGCGTGAAGGCGCGGCCCTTGGCTCCGGCCCGGCCGGTGCGGCCGATGCGATGGACGTAATCGTCGGGGTGCCACGGCGTGTCGAAGTTGAAGACGTGGCTGACGCCCTTGATGTCGAGCCCGCGCGCGGCGACGTCGGAAGCCACGAGAATGTTGATCTTGCCGGCCTTGAACCGATCGAGCTCGGCGATCCGCTGCGGCTGCTCCATGTCGCCGTGAATCTCGCCGCTGCTGAAGCCGTGGCTCTGAAGGCTCTTGTTGAGCTCGCGCACCGTGGTCTTGCGGTTGCAGAAGATGATCGCGGTGGTGACGTCCTCGCTCCGCAGCAGGCCGCGCAGCGCCTCGCGCTTGGCGCGGCTTTGCACGGGCACCTTGAACTGGGCGATGTTCTCGTTGGTCGAGGCAGGGCGCGCGACCTCGATGACCTTGGGATTGGAGAGGAACTTGTCGGCCAGCTTCTTGATCGGCGGCGGCATCGTCGCCGAGAACAGCAGCGTCTGGCGCTGCGCCGGCAGCTTGGTGCAGATCGTCTCGATGTCGGGGATGAAGCCCATGTCGAGCATCCGGTCGGCTTCGTCGATGACCAGCAGGTTGCACCCGGTGAGCAGGATCTTGCCGCGCTCGAACAGGTCCATCAGCCGGCCCGGAGTAGCGATCAGAACGTCAACGCCTTCCTGCAGCGCCTTGACCTGGTCGCCCATCTGCACCCCGCCGATCAGCAGCGCCATCTTGAGGTCGTGGTTGACCCCGTACATCCGGAACTCGTCGGCGACCTGGGCGGCGAGCTCGCGGGTGGGCTCGAGGATCAGGCTGCGCGGCATCATCGCGCGGCGGCGGCCATGGGCGAGCACGTCGATCATCGGCAGCACGAAGCTGGCGGTCTTGCCGGTGCCGGTCTGGGCGATTCCGATCAGGTCGCGCATCATCAGCACGCTGGGGATCGCCTGCGCCTGGATCGGGGTGGGCGTCTCATAGCCCTTCGCGGTCACCGCCGCGAGCAATTCGTCTGACAAGCCGAGATCGGCGAAACTCATCTGATAGTCCGAAAATAGAGGAGCGGGGAGGCAAGGACAGTACCCGCGAGTCACGTCGTGTTGCAGCGCAGCAAGACGCGCGCCGCTAAGCGGAAAGCGCCGCGAAAGTCAAGGAAAACGGTTCAGTCGTCGAGCGCCACGAGCTGGCGCAGGCGACTGAGTGAGCAGCTCGTCCCGCTGCGCGAATGGATCATGTCGCGCCCGACGCAGAGCTGCCCGTCGCTCGAACGGTCGACGTAGAAGCCCGAATAGAAATCGCGCGCCTGGCAGGCCTTCTCGAGGCTCGCCCCGATCAGCCGCTGGTCGCGCATGAACAGCAGCAGGCGGTCGTCACCACCGATCTGGACCCCGGCGATGCCCGACATCGGCACGCACTTGCCGACCTTGCGCTCGCTGAAACGGCTGGCGAGCGGGGCGCGCGGGAGGTCGGCGAGCATCTCGCGCTGCGGCCCCAACGGCGTGATGCGGATGATCATGCGCTGCTCGATCCGCACTTGCTCAGCCGGTTCGGCGCGGAACGCATCGACGATCCAGCGCCACAACCCGCGGCTGTCGGGGGCAAGCGCGATGGACTCGGGCGGCGCGGGGTCGCCCAAAGCCCACTCGCCCTGCGGTTCGCTCGCCTCGGCTGCGGCGGGCGGCGCCGCGGCGGCCAGCGCGAGCGGAGCGATGAAGACCATCAGCGACGACATGCGAAGAGGCGCTCGGCTCCGGCTCGGGCGCCCGGCCGGGGCGCAATTGGGGCGACAGTGTGGCAAGAACTACCCCGGGCGGTTGAATGTCGGCTTAACCCTGTCGCGGCAAGTGCCAATCGTGGCATAGCGCGGGCGATGACCGACCCCGACGCCTTTCTCTCCGCTGCCCGCGCAACCCTCGGCGAGCGCGGCCTGACGGGCGATCCCGACCTGGTCGAGCCGTGGCTGACCGACTGGCGCGGGCGTTTCACCGGGCGTGCGCTGGCGCTGGCGTCGCCGGCGAGCACGAGTGAGGTCGCGGAACTGGTCCGGCTCTGCGGCGCGCACCGCGTCGGCATCGTCCCCCAAGGGGGCAACAGCGGGATGTCCGGCGGCGCGACCCCGGACCCGAGCGGCGCTCAGCTGTTGCTTTCGCTGCGGCGGATGAACGCGATCCGCGCGATCGACTCCGACGCTCGCCAGGCCACTTGCGAGGCCGGCGTCATCCTCGAGACGCTCCACCACGCCGCCGAGGACCGCGACCTGCGCTTCCCGCTCTCGCTCGGCGGCAAGGGCTCGGCAACCGTCGGCGGGCTGATCTCGACAAACGCCGGCGGCACCCAGGTGCTGCGCCACGGCTCGATGCGCGCGCTGGTCCTGGGGCTCGAGGCGGTGATGCCCGACGGATCGATTTTCGACCAGCTGACCCCGCTCAAGAAGGACAACCGCGGGTTCGACCTCAAGCAACTCCTGATCGGCTCGGAAGGTACGCTCGGCATCGTCACCGCGGCGACGCTCAAGCTCGAGCCCGCGGTGGCCGCGCGGACGGTGATCTGGGCGGGTCTCGACTCGCTTCCCGCCGCGCGCGAGCTCCTGCTCCACTGCCAGGCCGCCGAAGGCGAAGCGCTCGAAGGGTTCGAAGTGCTTCCCGGCCACTGCCTCGCTACCGTGCTGCGCTACCTCCCCGACGCGCGCTCGCCGCTCGCAGGCGAGCACCGCTGGCACGCGCTGATCGAGCTCGATGCCGGATCACGCGACGCCGACTCCTTA
>Ga0068854_100001249_pt1 | contig 15265 bp, 13 predicted proteins | sample KBSCornC42_FD_66590 | JGI IMG/M metagenome (GOLD analysis project Ga0068854, IMG submission 66590) | Corn rhizosphere microbial communities from Kellogg Biological Station, Michigan, USA - KBS Corn C4-2 | ecosystem: Host-associated > Plants > Roots > Rhizosphere > Soil ... | reverse complement strand
TGCATGACGATCCGAACCATTCTCGTCGATGACGAGCCGCTGGCCATCCAGGGCCTTCAACTGAGGCTTGCCCCCCACGAGGATGTCGAAATCATCGAAACCTGCCTGAATGGCCGGGAGGCCATCCGGGCGATCAAGACCCACAAGCCGGACCTCGTGTTCCTGGACATCCAGATGCCGGGATTCGACGGCTTTTCGGTGATCCAGGGCTTGATGGAAGTCGAACCGCCGCTGTTCGTCTTCGTCACCGCTTATCAGGACCACGCGATCCGCGCCTTCGAGGCGCAGGCGATGGACTATCTGCTGAAGCCGGTCGACGAGCAGCGCCTCGCCGACACGCTCGACCGGGTCCGCCAGCGGCTCGCCGAGAAGCGTGGCGTCGAGGAAGCCGGCCGACTCAAGGAGGTGCTGGCCGAAGTCGCCCCCGACGCGGCCGACAATTTCGTCGACGGCGACGACGCCCCGGCCTCGAATCGTTTCGAGAAGCTGATCAACATCAAGGATCGCGGCCAGATATTCCGTGTGGACGTCGATACCATCGAGCGGATCGATGCGGCGGGCGACTATATGTGCATCTATACCGGCGACAACACGCTGATCCTGCGCGAGACGATGAAGGACCTCGAGAAGCGCCTCGATCCACGCCGCTTCCAGCGCGTCCACCGGTCGACGATCGTCAATCTGGACCTGGTCCGGCAGGTCAAGCCGCACACCAACGGCGAATGCTTCCTGGTGCTCGATTCGGGTGCGCAGGTGAAGGTCAGCCGCTCTTATCGCGAGGTTGTCGCCCGCTTCGTCCATTGACTTCTTCCTGTCTCCCCGGAACGGGGTGAAACAGGAGACGCCACCATGACCTTTCGCCCGCGCCGTACCGCACTCTACATGCCCGCATCGAATCTGCGCGCGATCGAGAAGGCGCGCAGCCTGCCGTGCGACGTGGTCATCCTCGATCTCGAGGATTCGGTGGCGCCCGAGGCGAAGGAGCAGGCCCGCGCCAATGCGGTCGACGCCGTCCGAGCTGGCGGTTTCGGCAGCCGCGAGCTGGTGATACGGGTCAATGCGATCGATACGCCTTGGGGCGCAGCCGATATCGCGGCGGCCGGCGCATCGGGGGTAGATGCCGTGCTGGCGCCCAAGGTGGGCGATCCCGAGACGGTGAGACGCTATCATGCTGCGATGGCGGCCGCGGATGCGGGGATGGGTTTCTGGGCCATGATCGAAAGCGTGCGGGCGATCTTTCGGCTCGAGCCGATCGCCGAGGCCATGGCGGCGCGGCCGGGCTGCTTCGTGCTCGGCACCAATGATCTCGCCAAGGAGATGGGTGCCCGCCTCACCGTCGAGCGCACCCCCTTTCTGGGGATGATGGCGCAGGCCGTGGCGGCGGCGAAGGGTTACGGCCTCGCCGCGCTCGACAGCGTCTATAATGCTTTCGACGACGATGCGGGGCTGGAGCGGCAGTGCGCCGAGGCGAGGGACTATGGCTTCGACGGCAAGACGGTGATCCATCCGCGCCAGATCGACATCGCAAACCGCCTGTTCAGCCCTTCGGAGCAGGAGATCGCCTGGGCGGAGGCGGCAGTCGCCGGCTTCGACGATCCGGAAAACCGGTCGAAGGGCGCTATCCGCGTTGGCGGAGAAATGGTGGAGCGGCTGCACCTTGATCGGGCGCACGCCATTCTCGCGATGACGGCCGACCGGCTAGGCTAGGGCCAGAGCCGCTCAGCGTAAAGGCCGTAAATGTGCGACTTTGAGCACTTAATCAGCGATGCTACGCGTGCAGGGTAATTACCGCTGACACCCGGAAGGGAAGGACAGGCTGACGCGGGCCCAGAACTTCATGCATCGCGTGCAGGCGCGATTGGCTGTCGATCGCACGACCGTCGGCCTTTCGATGCTGCTTGCCGCCGTCGCCATAGCGGCGGTCGTCGAGGCGATATCCGTGTCGGGTCCTCCGGAAGCCGCAGCGCATCGTGCGTTGGTCGGGGTGCTTGTCGTGGCAGGCGGATCGGCGGCGGCTGCGCTGACCTGGCTGTGGCGGACGCGGCCCGGTGCCCGGCTGCTGCTGGCGCGCCGGGAACTGGTGCAGGCGGTGGAATTCGCGGCGGTGATGGTGGTCGACGAGCAGGACGTGATCCGGCACTGGTCGCGGGGATGCGAGGAGCTCTTCGGCTGGAGCGCCGAGGAAGCGGAGGGCCAATCCCCCCGGGTGCTGCTGAACAGCCGGACTGTCGAGGAGGAGTCGGAACTCTGGCGACAGCTCAGAAGAGAGGGGCGCTGCGACCTCGACGCGGTCCACCGCCATCGCGACGGACGCGAGCTCATCATCCATCATGCCGTCAAGTTGTTCGACCATCCCGACGGCCGCTTTTCGGCCGTGAACGCGCTGACCGACGTGACCGAATGGCGCCGGGCGGAAGCCGCATTGCGGCTCAGCGAGGCACGGCTCGCCACCGCCGTCTCGGTCCAGGGAATCTTCATCTATGAGATCGACCTGATCACGGGGGAGACGATCTGGACGACCGATGGCGCGTTTTTCGGAGGGGCGTCGAATTCGCATCGCGGACCCGGCGAGAGTTTCCTGTGGGGCGCGGAGAGCAACGCGCTGGTTCGTGAGATCGTCGACGATGCGATCGCAGGAGGCCAGGATCGTGCCCATTTCGACTTCGAATTTCCTTATCCCGATGGCAGCCAGCGACTCGCCGAAGGCTGGGCGCGAATCATTCGCGATGACGACGGCCGGGCGGTGCGGCTGCTCGGCACCCACCTCGACGTGACCGAGCGCCGTGCGCGCGAGCGGGCGCTGCGCGCCGGCGAGGCCGAGCGGCGCGCGATCCTGGCAACAGTGCCCGACGCGATGTTCGTGTGCAGCGAGCACGGCGTGATCCGTGCCTGCAGCACGACGGCCTGCCAGTTGTTCGGCTATCAGGAAGCCAAGTTGCTCGGCCGCAACCTGCTTGACCTGATCGAAGACGGACGAGGCGACGAGACCATGTGCTGCGAGATGCTCCATGCCGTGAACGAGGACGGCGAAGCGGTCTGGCCGCGGCCCCTCAACGTCCGTCGCGCCGATGGCGAGCTCGTTCCGACTTCGTTCCTGATCGGTGACGCGACGGTGGAGGGAACCCGCATGTACGTCATCATCGGGCGGGACATGCGGGCTACGATCGCTTCGGAGGAGCGGTTTCACCGCCTCAGCAACGATCTCGCCCAGGTTTCCCGTCTGGGCATGATGGGTGAGATGGCGGCCGCGCTCGCCCATGAACTCAGCCAGCCACTCTCGGCAATCGTCAATTTCCTGGGGGCTGCCGACCTGATGCTCGATGCCGACCCCCGTGCCGATGTGCAGCGCCTGCGCAGCGCGCTCAGTTCAGCCGGCGGCCAGGCGGCGCGCGCGGGCGAGATCATCCGGCGTTTGCGCGCCTTCATCCTGCGGGGAGAGGCAGACATGCGCGCCGAGCGGCTGGCCAGCCTGGTGCGGGAGGCGGCAACACTGGCGCTGTTCAATACAAGCAGCTTTGGCGTCCGCCTCTCCTACGACTTCGAGCATGAGCATCGGCTGGTGCTGGGCGATCGTATCCAGATCCAGCAGGTGCTCGTCAATTTGATAAGAAATGCCGCCGATGCGATGGCGGCGCATGGCGGCGAGCGACGCGACCTGACGATTTCCACGACAATGGCGAGAGACAATCTGATCGAGATAGTGGTGCGCGATTCGGGACCGGGCATCGCCCCGGAGATGCTCGAACGGCTGTTCAGCCCCTTTGCAACCACCAAGCGCGAAGGGCTCGGCTTCGGCCTCGCCATTTCGCGCCGGATCGTCGAGGCGCATGGCGGCCAGTTGTCCGCCGAGCCCGCACCGGACGGTGGTGCGATCTTTCGCTTCACCTTGCCGGTGATGGAGGAGGTGCCGGCATGATGGCGCGTCATATCTACATCGTCGACGACGACGACGCCCTCCGCCACTCGGTCGAGGTGCTGCTCGATGTCGCCGGCGGCTTCGCGACCGCCTCCTTTGCGTCGGGGGAGGCCTTCCTCGATCGCGTTCCCTATGTCGAGGCCGGCTGCGTACTGCTCGATCTCAACATGCCGGGGCTCGACGGGCTCGAGGTCCTGCGCCGGCTGCAGCAGATCGACGACCGGTTCGAGACCATCCTGCTGACGGGCCAGGGCGATATCGGGGTGGCGGTCGAGGCGATGAAGGCGGGCGCGATGGATTTCATCGAGAAGCCGTATGACAATCGCATGCTCCTTACGGCGCTAGACAATGGCTTCGCCCGGATCGAGGACCGTGAGCGGGAAGCGAATGCGATCCAGGAGGCGCGGGAGCATATCGAGCGGCTCACGCCGCGCGAGCGCGACGTGCTGCTCGGCCTGATCGATGGCAAGGCCAACAAGATCATCGCCTATGAACTCGATATTTCGCCGCGAACCGTCGAGATCTACCGGGCGAACCTGATGGACAAGCTTGGCGTGCGCAGCGTCGCGGAAGCGGTTCGCATTGCCTTTGCGGCGGGGCTGGTGCCGGTTTTCCGCCGCTGACGATCGGTCTCGCGCCGCAGAAATGGCGGCGGAACAAAGGGTCCGACTTGCTGTTGGGGCATCCAGGGCTTGCCAACTGCTCGCTGCGCCGCAACATCGTTCCATCCGCCGTTTCTGGAGACCATGCGCTTCATGTCTTCTTCGTCAAAACCCTTCGCTGTTCTCGTCACCGGCGGTGCCGGTTATATCGGCAGCCATGCCGTGCTCGCGCTGCTCGATGCGGGGTGGCGGGTGTCGGTCATCGACAATCTCGTCACCGGCTTCCAATGGGCCGTCGATCCCCGCGCACGCTTCCACGAAGGCGACATCGCCGACGAGACACTGCTGGCCCGCATTATCGCCGAAGACCGCATCGGCGCGATCCTGCATTTCGCGGGATCTGTGGTGGTGCCCGAATCGGTCGAGGACCCGCTCAAATATTACCACAACAACACTGCCAACAGCCGCTCGCTGATCGACAGCGCGGTGCGCGGCGGGGTACGCCATTTCATCTTCTCGTCGACCGCGGCGACCTATGGCATCCCCGACGAGATTCCGGTGCGCGAGGATATGCCGACCTCGCCGATCAACCCCTATGGCATGTCCAAGCTGATGACCGAGGTGATGCTGCGCGATGTCGCCGCCGCCCATCCGATCAACTATTGTGCGCTGCGCTATTTCAATGTCGCCGGCGCCGATCCGCAGGGCCGCACCGGCCAGTCCACCGCAGGCGCCACGCACCTGATCAAGGTCGCGGTCGAAGCGGCGACCGGCAAGCGCGCGGAGGTGGCGATCTTCGGCACCGACTATGCGACGCCCGACGGCACCGGGGTGCGTGACTATATCCATGTCTCCGATCTGGCCGACGCGCATCTCCACGCGCTCGACACGCTGATTGCCGCACCGGATAGCAGCCACGTGATGAACTGCGGCTATGGCCGCGGCTTTTCCGTGCTTGAAGTGCTCGATTCGGTCGATCGTGTGACCAACCAGACCATCGTCCGTCGCATGGAACCGCGCCGCGCCGGCGATCCCGATGCGCTCGTCGCCGACAACGGCAGGATTCTGGCGACGACTCCATGGCGGCCGAAACTCGACGACCTCGACACCATCGTGGCGCACGCGCTGGCATGGGAGCGCAGGCTGGCGGAGCGTTAGGGAAATGATCCCTCAAAAGCCGGACGCAGGCATACGCCCCGCTTGGCTTCGCACTAATAAGGCGCGGCTGCCATTCGGCAGCTTCCGGATACGCCCGATCCGAACGACGCGTCAGAATTCCGCGTCAAGCTCCTCGACTTCCTCCGGCTCGGCCAACGCCGCCTTGGTCCATTCCCGCATCAGCGGCCACTCGCCGATCGTGGCGCAATAGCTCCGGCAGACGGGATCGAGCGGGATTGCATAAGAGATGAAGCGGGTGGCGACCGGCGCGAACATCGCGTCGGCGACGCAGGGCTTATTGCCGAACAGCCAGGGTCCGCCATAGCGCTGGATGCAGTCCCGCCAGATCGCCTGGATCCGCTCGATATCGGGGCGCGCGCCGGCGAACAGGCGGAAGCTGTCGTGGCGCGCCCGCAGGTTCATGGGCAAGGCGGAGCGAAGATTCTGGAATCCCGAGTGGATTTCTCCGGAGACCGAGCGGCAGTGGGCGCGGGCAAGCTTGTCCGCCGGATACAGGCCTGCGTCGGGAAAGCTCTCATGGAGATATTCGGCGATCGCCAGCGTGTCCCATATGCTGGCCCCTTCATGGGTCAGCCGCGGCACCAGCACGGAGGGCGAGAGCAGCAGCAGTTCGGCGCGTTGCCCGGGCGCGTCGATCGGCACGGCTTCCTCAACGAGTTCGAGGCCCGCCAGCTTGCACAGAAGCCAGCCGCGCAGCGACCAGGATGAGTAGTTTCGGCTCGAAATCGTCAGGATCGCTTCGGGCATCGATGTCCCCCTTCGGCACGATCATGACATTAATTCATTGAAAGCGTCAAAATTTTATGGCGGTGCAGCATAAGGTCGTTAACGTATGTAAGTTGAGCAGATGGCCTACTGCTGCTCGGGGGACAATGCGGTCATGCTGTACCAGTTTTACCAGACCATGACCGACATGAGCGAGCCGTTCCGCATGTTCGCAAGCGCGGGGCTCAGCGCCCGGCCGCTGTTCGGGCAGTTGGGCAAGCAGCCGCTCGCCAACAGCATGTTCGCGGCGCTCGATATGGTCGCTCACACCAAGCTCATCGCCGAGCGGCCGGCCTATCGAATCCACACTGCGCTGTCGGGTAACAGCGAGGTGGCGGTGCGCGAGGAACTGATCGCCGCTACGCCGTTCGCCGACCTGCTCCATTTCGCCAAGGATGAAGCTTCGGTCGTCCAGCCCAAGATCCTGCTGGTCGCGCCGATCTCCGGCCACTTCGCGACCTTGCTTCGCAACACGGTGCAGACCCTGCTGCGCGACCATGACGTCTATATCACCGACTGGAAGAACGCTCGCGACATACCACTAGCCGCCGGCCGCTTCGGGTTCGACGATTATGTCGATCACGTCATCCACTTCCTCGAGCAGATCGGCCCACCCGTCCACATGGTCGCAGTGTGCCAGCCCTGTGTACCGGCGCTTGCCGCCGTCGCGCTGATGTCGAAGAGGGAAAACCCGGCAACGCCGCTCAGCCTGACCCTGATGGGTGGGCCGGTCGACGTGCGGATCAATCCCACGGTGGTGAATGATCTGGCCAATCAGCATGATTTCGAATGGTTCGAGCAGAATGTCATCTCCTCGGTGCCGTGGCGCTATGATGGGCGAGCGCGGCGGGTCTATCCGGGTTTCCTCCAGCTGACCGCCTTCATGGCGATGAACGCGGCGCGCCACCAGGAGCAGCACCGTGCGCTCTACCAGCATCTGGCCGACGGCGAGGAGGAGCAGGCCAGGATGATCCGCGATTTCTACGACGAATATTTCGCGGTGCTCGACCTGACCGCCGAATTCTATCTCGAGACGATCGACCGGGTGTTCCAGCGCGCGTTGCTGGCCAAGGGCGAACTGGACTATCGCGGAGAGCGGGTCGACTGCGCCGCCATCAAGCGCACCGCGCTGCTCACCGTCGAAGGCGAACGCGACGATATCTGCGCGGTTGGACAGACCGCGGCGGCGCATGATCTGTGCTCGGGACTGAGGCCGCACATGAAGCGCCACTATCTCCAGGCCGGCGTCGGCCATTATGGCGTGTTCAGCGGGCGCAAGTGGGACAATCAGATCTACCCGCAAGTCAGGAACTTCATCCTCGGCGCGAGCTGAGTTCCCCGATCCAGACGCCATTCCCCACGCCCGCCCGCTTCCCCTCAAGAACCGGCAAAAAAAGGGGCCGGTCCACTGGGGGCCGGCCCTTAAAGTTTTAGGAGAGGATGCCTGAAAGGCCCATTCTTTGTGCAAGTGCGAACAAAAAAACGCAAGGGGAAAAACGACGTCTCGCATGAAAAAATATCAATGCATTGAGAACGAACGATATTTTATATTCAGCTGTGTAAGCCCGCTGCAACTGCGTTCTGTCTCTCTCGCACTTGCAAGATCGATTATGTGATGGATTGCCAGAGTCGGCCCCGAGGACCAAGCTGGCAGCTTGGCGGCGAGGGATAAGGAAATGTCGGAAAACCGCGGAATCGGCGTGGGTGCCCGCGAACTGACACTGCGCGGGCTGCTGCTCGGTGCGCTGATCACCGTCGTCTTCACCTCGGCCAACGTCTATCTGGGACTCAAGGTCGGCCTCACCTTCGCGACGTCGATTCCCGCTGCGGTGATCTCCATGGCGATCCTGCGACTCGTGCGCACCAGCAACATCTTCGAAAACAACATCGTGCAGACGGTGGCGTCGGCGGCCGGCTGCATAGCCTCGATCATCTTCGTGCTGCCGGGCCTCGTCATGGTCGGCTGGTGGCAGGGCTTCCCCTTCTGGCAGAGCTTCCTGCTGTGCGCGTCGGGCGGGATGATGGGCGTGGTGCTGTCGGTACCGCTGCGCCGGGCACTGGTGACCGGATCGGACCTGCCCTATCCCGAGGGCGTTGCTGCCGCGGAAGTGCTGCGCGTCGGCACCGGAACGCGCGAGGGGGCCGCCGAAGCGGGGGCGGGGCTCAGGATCATCCTCACGGGCTCGGTCGCCTCGATGGGGTTCGCGCTGCTTGCGGCAACCCGTCTGGTGGCCGCCGAGGCATCGACCTGGTTTCGCATCGGCACCAGCTATGCCGCCACCGGGTTGTGGACGTCGTTGTCCTTCGCGCTGCTTGGCGCGGGACATCTGGTCGGACTGTCGGTGGGGCTGGCGATGGGGCTCGGCCTGGTCATCGCCTTCGGCATCGCGACGCCGATCCTGAGCGCGCTGGCGGCGATGCCCGGACCGGCCGAGGCGGCGGCCTTGTCGGTGTTCGGCAGCGACGTGCGCTTCCTGGGCGCGGGCGTGATCGGTGCCGCGGCGATCTGGACGATGGGCAAGCTGGCGCGTCCGCTATGGCGCGGCATGGCCGGCGCGATGGCGGCCTCGAAGGCGCGCAAGGCGTCCGCCGAACTGCTGCCGGTCGAGGAGCGCGACATCCCGGTCGGATGGCTTGCGCTGATCGTCGTGACGATGGCGCCGCCGATCATCGGTCTGCTGTGGTATTTCGCCGGCGAAGGCCCGCTCGCCGGTTTCGCGCTGCCGCTGTCGCTCGGCTTCTATGTCTATGTGCTGGCGATGGGGGCGTTCGTGGCCGCGATCTGCGGTTACATGGCCGGCCTGATCGGATCGTCGAACAGTCCGGTATCGGGGTTGGGGATCCTCGCGGTGCTGGGATCGGCGCTGCTGCTGGCGGTGGCGGTCAAGCCGCTCGCCGGCTCGGGCGCGGGGCCGCAGCTGGTCGCCTTCGCGCTGTTCGTCACCGGGCTGGTGCTCGCCTGCGCGGTGATCGCCAACGACAATCTCCAGGATCTCAAGACCGGGCAATTGATCGGCGCCACGCCGTGGAAGCAGCAGGTCGCGCTGATGGTCGGCGTGCTGGCCGGATCTGCGGTGATCCCGCCGATTCTCGACCTGCTCAACGCCGCCTATGGTTTCGCGCCACTGCCGGGCACCGGCCTGCCGACGCCCCAGGCGCCGCTGCCCGCCCCGCAGGCGACGCTGATCGCGACGCTGGCGCGCGGCATATTGGGCGAGGGGCTCGACTGGCGGATGATCTTCATAGGGGCCGGGGTCGGACTGCTGCTGGTCGCGCTCGATGCCTGGCTGGGTCGGCGCGGCTGGCTGCGGCTGCCGCCACTCGCGGTCGGCATCGGCATCTACCTGCCGATGTCGGCGACGCTGCCGGTCGTGATCGGTGCGGTGATCGGCTATTATTACGATCGCCGCCGCCCCGATCCGGTATCGCAGCGCATGGGCGTGCTGCTCGCCTCGGGCTTCATCGTCGGCGAGAGCCTGTTCGGCGTGCTGCTCGCGGGCCTTATCGTCGCGACCGGCAGCGGAGCCCCGCTCGCGCTGATCGGCGAAGGGCATGAGGGCGCGGCGATGGCGGCCGGCACCGCGCTGGTGATCGCAATGCTGGTCTGGCTGTACCGCTGGACGGCCAGGACGGCGGCCGAGGTCGGATAGCCGTCGCCGGGCGAGATTGCCAATTCGGCCCGGTGCCGCTATGGCCCGCGCCGGCTCTTTCAAATCCTCATCTCCAGGTGACACCCATGAAGATCAGCGGCGTGGACATCCGTCCCGGCAATATCATCGAATATGAAGGCGGCATCTGGCGCGCGGTCAAGATCCAGCACACCCAGCCCGGCAAGGGCGGCGCCTATATGCAGGTCGAGCTGAAGAACCTGATCGACGGACGCAAGAACAATGTCCGTTTCCGCTCGGCCGAGAGCGTCGAGCGTGTCCGCCTCGACACCACCGATTTCCAGTTCCTGTTCGCCGATGGCGAGTCCCTGACCTTCATGGACAAGGCGACCTACGAGCAGATCACCCTGCCGCGCGACCTGCTGGGCGATGCCGCCGCCTTCCTGCAGGACGGCATGGACGTGGTGATGGAGCTTTACGACGAGCGCCCGATCTCGGTGCAGCTGCCCGATACCGTCGAGGCGACCGTGGTCGAGGCCGACGCCGTGGTGAAGGGCCAGACCGCATCGTCGAGCTACAAGCCCGCGATCCTCGACAATGGCGTGCGCGTCATGGTGCCGCCGTTCATCGGCTCGGGCACCCGGATCGTCGTCGACGTCTACAGCCAGGAATATGTCCGCCGCGCCGAATAATCAGCGTCGAACGAAGCCGTTCGTCCCGAGCGTAGTCGAGGGACGTTGGCAGGCAGAACGTGTCTCGACTTCGCTCGACACGAACGGAGATGTACTTTGGTAGCCCATTCAGGTCTCATCACCGTCATGGACCGCGCGGCGCGCAAGGCTGCGCCGCGGCTGCGGCGCGACTTCAACGAGGTCCAGCAACTCCAGGTGAGCCGCAAGGGGCCCGCGGACTTCGTGTCGATGGCCGACCGGCGCGCCGAGGAGACCCTCTATGAGGAGCTCAAGCGGGCCCGGCCCGACTGGGGTTTCGTGATGGAGGAGGCCGGCATCGTCGAAGGCGATCCGTCGAAGCCGCGCTGGATCGTCGATCCGCTCGACGGCACCTCGAACTTCCTCCACGGCCTGCCCCACTTCGCGATCTCGATCGCGGTGGAGGAGCCGCGCACCGGCCAGGTTCGCGGCGAGGTGACGCAGGGGCTGATCTACCAGCCGCTCACCGACGAGAGCTTCTGGGCCGAAAAGGGCCGCGGCGCCTGGTTGCAGGACCGCCGGCTGCGCGTGTCGGCGCGGCGCGACCTCAGCGAGGCGCTGGTCGCGACCGGCATTCCCTTCCTCGGCCATGGCGATATCCGCGAATGGACCTCGATCTTCGCTTCGGTCGCGCCGGAAGTGGCGGGCATCCGCCGTTTCGGCTCGGCGGCGCTCGATCTCGCCTGGGTCGCGGCGGGGCGCTACGACGCCTTCTGGGAGGCAGACCTGCAGATCTGGGACGTGGCGGCGGGAATATTGCTGGTGCGCGAGGCCGGCGGTTTCGTCAGCGATTTCCGCGGCGGCGATCGGATGCACGAACGCAACGAATATCTCGCGACCAATGACGGGCTTGCGACCAAGCTGCACAAGCTGGTGGCGCAGGGGGTGAAGGGGCTTTGATCCGCTAATTTCGTCCTCCCAACCAAGGATGGAAGGACGAGGCAGATGGACGCCCGGGAAGCCCCGGCTGTTTGCGATTCATTCTCACCGGCGCGCCGTCTTGCTTAGCAGGTGCAGCGGGCCTAAACGTCCCGCGAAAGGCCGGATTCCCGGCCCGTTGCTCGGAGCTTCCTTCATGGCGACAGTCGCCGCCGGATATTTGCCGATCCTGCTGTTTCTGGGCGTGGCGCTCGTCCTGTCGAGCGCCTTCGTTTTCCTGCCGATGGCGGTTGGCCGGCTGACGGGCGCGCACAAGCCGAACCCCGAGAAGCTCACTGAATATGAATGCGGCTTTCCCGCCTTCGAGGACAGCCGCGCCCAGTTCGACGTGCGCTTCTATCTCATCGCCATCCTGTTCATCGTCTTCGATCTCGAAGCCGCCTTCCTGTATCCCTGGGCGGTATCGCTCGGCGGTATCGGGTTCGTCGGCTGGCTGTCGATGATGATCTTCCTGGTCGAGTTGCTGATCGGCTACATCTACGCGTGGAAGAAGGGAGCGCTGGAATGGGAGTGATCCTCGATCCGGCTCGGAATCCGCACCCGACCGAGAATTCCGACATCAGCGTCGCGCCCGACGCCGACTATTTCAAGGCGCTTCAATCGGAGGTCAGCGACAAGGGCTTCCTCGTCACCTCGACCGAGGAGCTGTTCCAGTGGGCGCGCACCGGCTCGCTGTGGTGGATGACCTTCGGCCTCGCCTGCTGCGCGGTCGAGATGATCCACGTCAACATGCCGCGCTACGATCTCGAGCGCTTCGGCGCCGCGCCGCGCGCTTCACCGCGCCAGTCGGACGTGATGATCGTCGCCGGCACGCTGTGCAACAAGATGGCCCCCGCGCTGCGGCGGGTCTATGATCAGATGTCCGAGCCCAAATATGTGATCTCGATGGGCAGCTGCGCCAATGGCGGCGGCTATTATCACTATAGCTATTCAGTGGTGCGCGGCTGCGACCGGATCGTGCCGGTCGACATCTATGTCCCCGGCTGCCCACCGACCGCCGAGGCGCTGCTCTATGGCATCATGCAGCTGCAGCGGAAGATCCGCCGGGTCGGGACGCTCGAACGGTGAGGGGTTAACGATGGCCACGTCTCTCACCTTTCCCCGTTTCGCGTCGAATGACGGGATCGTCGAAGCCGCCACCGCCGCGCTGGGCGACCGGCTGCTCGGCGTGCGCATCTGCGTCGGCGAGATCGCGCTGCATGTGCGCCGCGACAGCATCGTGGACGTGCTCCGCACCCTGCGCGACGAGCTCGAATATCAGCAGCTGATGGAGATCGCCGGGGTCGACTATCCGGATCGACCCGAGCGGTTCGAAGTGGTCTATTGCCTGCTCAGCCTGACGAAGAACCATCGCATCCGCGTCCATGTCAGCACCGACGCGGAGACGCCGGTTCCGTCGGTGACCGGACTGTGGCCGGTCGCCGGCTGGCTCGAACGCGAAGTGTTCGACATGTATGGCGTGCTGTTCGACGGCAATCCCGACCTGCGGCGCATCCTCACCGACTATGGCTTTCGCGGCCATCCGCAGCGCAAGGATTTCCCGCTGACCGGCTATGTCGAGCTGCGCTATTCCGAAGTCCACAAGCGCGTGGTCTATGAGCCGGTCAAGCTGGCCCAGGATTTCCGCAGCTTCGACTTCATGAGTCCCTGGGAAGGGGCCGACTATATCCTGCCGGGCGACGAGAAGGTGTCGCCGACCCAGCCGGGCGCGCCGACGCCAGCGCCCGCACCGGCCAGCCCCGCGCCCTCGCCGGTCGCCGCCACGCCGCCGCCGGGAACGCCGAAGACAACCGACAGCGTCGCGCAGACGGGCGAGGGCAAGGCCGATCCCAAGGGCGACGGGGCGAAGAAATGATGGTGAACTCCTCCTCCGTCATTCCAGCGCAAGCTGGAATCCCCCTTTTCTTCAATCTCAGCGAAGGCAATGAGATCCCAGCTTTCGCTGGGATGACGCATTGCGACGGGATGGCGGCATGACCGATCTCCGCGCCTATCCGGAAGCGGGCACCAACGTGCCGCCGTCGCAGGGCGTCACCGACGCGCCGGCCTCGCCTGACGTCCAGATCCAGAACTACACGATCAACTTCGGTCCCCAGCATCCGGCCGCGCACGGCGTGCTGCGGATGGTGATGGAGCTCGACGGCGAGATCGTCGAGCGGGTCGATCCGCATGTCGGGCTGCTGCATCGCGGCACCGAGAAGCTGATCGAGTACAAGACCTATCTCCAGGCACTGCCCTATTTCGACCGGCTCGACTATTGCTCGCCGCTGGCGATGGAGCACAGCTATGTGCTGGCGATCGAGAAGCTGCTCCAGCTCGAAGTGCCGTTGCGCGCGCAATATCTGCGGGTGCTGTTCGCCGAGCTGACCCGCATCTGCAACCACATGCTCAACCTGGGCTCGCACGTCATGGACGTCGGCGCGATGACGCCGAACCTGTGGCTGTTCGAAGTCCGCGAGGATTGCCTCAACTTCTTCGAGCGCGCGTCGGGCGCGCGCATGCACGCCGCCTGGTTTCGCCCCGGCGGCGTCCATCAGGATGTGCCGCTCAAGCTGCTGACCGACATGGCCGACTGGCTCGACACCCGCCTGCCGCGGCTGTTCGAGGACGCGATCAGCCTTGTCGCGGACAACCGCATCTTCAAGCAGCGCAATGTCGACATCGGCACGGTGAGCCGCGACGATGCGATCGCCTGGGGCTTCTCCGGCCCGATGATCCGCGCCGCCGGCATCCCGTGGGACATCCGCAAGAGCCAGCCCTACGACGTCTATGACCGGATGGACTTCGAGATTCCGGTCGGCACGCGCGGCGACTGCTATGATCGTTTCATGGTCCGGGTCGAAGAAGTGCGGCAGTCGGCGCGCATCATGAGGCAGTGCCTGACCGAGATGCCCGAAGGTCCGATCGCCAGCCTCGACCGCAAGGTGGTGCCGCCGAAGCGCGGCGAGATGAAGCGCTCGATGGAAGCGCTGATCCACCATTTCAAACTGTACACCGAGGGCTTCCACGTTCCCGCCGGCGACGTCTATGTCGCGACCGAGAGCCCGAAGGGCGAGTTCGGCGTCTATCTGGTCTCCGACGGCAGCAACAAACCCTATCGCTGCAAGATCCGCCCGACCGGCTTCAGCCATCTCCAGGCGATGGACTTCATGATGAAGGGCCACATGCTCGCCGACACCACCGCGGTGCTGTCCGCCATCGACATCGTGTTCGGGGAGGTCGACCGCTAATGTCTGACGCAGCCTATATCCCGGACGAGGCCGAGACGCGCGCGCGCTGGGGCGGGTTCGCCTGGACGGCCGAGAATGCCGAACAGGCGCAGAAAATCATCGCGCGCTATCCGCCGGGGCGGCAGCAGTCGGCGGTGATGCCGCTGCTCGATCTGGCCCAGCGTCAGGTCGGCGAGGAGACGCAGACCCAGGGCTGGCTGCCGATCCCGGTGATGGAATATATCGGCCGGCAGCTCGGCATGGCCTATATCCGCGTGCTCGAGGTCGCCAGCTTCTACACCATGTATAATCTGGCGCCGGTCGGCCGCTATCATGT
>Ga0068854_100001241_pt1 | contig 15301 bp, 15 predicted proteins | sample KBSCornC42_FD_66590 | JGI IMG/M metagenome (GOLD analysis project Ga0068854, IMG submission 66590) | Corn rhizosphere microbial communities from Kellogg Biological Station, Michigan, USA - KBS Corn C4-2 | ecosystem: Host-associated > Plants > Roots > Rhizosphere > Soil ... | reverse complement strand
TGGGCACAGAACTACTTTCCCAGCGGGGAAGGCTATTGGACCGGCAACCAGCTGGACGAGGTGGCGCTACCGACCCTGCTTGCCGCCAAGCTCAAATCGGTAGGAGCGCTCGGCATCGACAAGCCCGTCGAAGACATGATCCACCGCGCCATCGGCTACATTGTCCGCAACGGCCCGATGACCGATCAGGATCGCTGGGAGGAAAATCCCGGCGCCAGTCCCTTCACGATTGCGGTCACGCTGACGGCGATGGTTGCAACCGCGCAGTTCTTCGATGCCGCTGAACGCGACTACATACTGAGCCTCGCCGATTGCTGGAATGAGCGGATCGAGAGCTGGACCTACGCGACCAACGGTGAGCTCGCAGCGGATCGGGGCATCGGCGGGTACTACGTCCGGCTCGGACCCGGCGCCGCGAATGGCGGACTGCGCGGCAATGTCGACGTCCGCAACCGCGTGAACGGCGCCACGCACGGCGACCAGCTCGTCGGAATGGAATTCCTCTGCCTCGTCCGCACCGGCCTTCGCCGCGCCGACGACCCCAAGATCGTCGACACGATCAAGCTGGTCGACGAACTCCTGAAGGTCGACACCCCCAGCGGTCCATCGTACCGCCGCTACAACAATGATGGCTATGGCGAGCATGAGGACGGCTCGCCGTTCGACGGCACCGGTGTCGGCAGGCTGTGGCCTCTGCTCACCGGCGAGCGGGGACACTACGCGCTGGCCGCGGGGGAATCGGCGCAGCCCTATATCGACGCGATGGCGCGCATGACGGGTCCGGGGGGCCTCATCCCGGAGCAGATCTGGGACGGCGCTCCTATCCCTGATCGCGGCCTTTTCCCGGGCAAACCTTCCGGCAGCGCGATGCCGCTGGTCTGGGCACATGCCGAATTCCTCAAACTCATCGCGGCGCAGGCCAATGGCCGCCCGGCCGAGCTGTTCGACACCGTCGTCGAGCGCTGGAACCGGATGCCCCCCAAGGCGGCCACGTGGCACTGGCGGCGCAACAGTCCGTTCTGGCAGGCACCCAAAGGGCGCCGGATCGCCTTTGAGAGCGTGAGTGCCTTCGAGCTCGAATATAGTGTCGATGGCGGAAGCAAGAGCGTCGTCGCGTCCGCGCCGTCTCATTTCGGGATGAATTCGGTGGTGGTCGAGGCTGAAACGCTCGCGAGTGCCGCCACCGTAGCGTTCACGCTCAGGCGACAAGGGGCAGAGCCAATGTCGGGGACGATTGAATTGACCGCGTGAGCGCGCGCATCTGAGCTTGCATGCGCTCATGCAAATGTGCAGCAATGCCAATGCAGTGGGTTTGCCGCAACAGCGCTGGGAGTAATGCCGGGTTCCCTCCCCTTCGACGAGATGACAAATGCGGACGGCTCGGTCCGCGAACCCTACCTGATCCTCGACAGCTGGCTCAAAGAACAACCGCCGCAGGCGATGGGCCTCATGGCGGCGGACGCCGAAGCCATTTTCCGGCGCCTCGGCATCACTTTTGCCGTCTATGGCTCGAACGAGGGCACCGAAAAGCTCATCCCATTCGACGTCATCCCGCGCATCATCTCGGCGCTCGAATGGCGGCGGCTCAGCAAGGGCATCGAGCAGCGCGTGCGCGCACTCAATGCATTCCTTCACGACATCTACCACCGCCAGGAGATCCTCCGCGCCGGGCGCATCCCCGAAAAGCTGATCCTCAACAATTCGGCCTTCTGCCCGCAGATGATGGGCCTAGACCCGGCGCGTGGCATCTACTCGCACATCATCGGCGTCGACCTCGTGCGCGTCGATGCGGAAGGCTGGTACGTGCTCGAGGACAATCTGCGTACCCCTTCCGGTGTGAGCTACATGCTCGAGGACCGCGAGGCGATGCTGCAGCTTGCGCCCGATCTCTTCTCGCGGCTCAAGGTCGCACCGGTCGAGACGTATCCCGAGAACCTCCGGCGCACGCTGGAGTCGGTCGCACCTGCGGGAACGAAAGGCACGCCGACCCTCGCTGTGCTCACGCCCGGCATCCACAACTCCGCCTATTTCGAGCATTCGTTCCTCGCCGACCAGATGGGCGCGGAACTCTGCGAGGGCCAGGACCTCTTCGTCGACGGCGGCCAGGTCTTCATGCGGACGACCACCGGCCCTAGGCGCGTCGACGTCGTCTACCGCCGCATCGACGACGACTTCCTCGATCCCCTCACCTTCCGCTCCGACTCGATGCTGGGTGTGCCCGGCCTCTTCGATGCCTACCGCGCCGGCAACGTCACGCTCGTCAACGCACCTGGCACCGGCATCGCCGACGACAAGGCTGTCTACACCTACGTGCCCGAGATCATCGAGTTCTACCTGGGCGAAAAAGCGCTGCTCAAGAATGTGCCCACCCACAATTGCACTGATCCTGACGAGCGCGCCTATGTCCTCGAGCACATCGCCGAGCTCGTGGTCAAAGAAGTCCATGGCTCCGGCGGCTATGGCATGATGGTCGGACCCACCTCGACCAAAGAGATGCACGAGACGTTCCGCCAGAAGATCCTCGCCCGGCCCGACAACTACATCGTGCAGCCAACCCTCGCCCTCTCGACCTGCCCCACCTTCGTCGAAAGCGGCATCGCGCCTCGACACGTAGACTTGCGTCCCTACGTCCTCGTCGGCGACCAGATCCGCATCACGCCCGGTGGCCTCACCCGCGTGGCGCTCAAGCAAGGCTCGCTCGTCGTCAACTCCAGCCAGGGAGGCGGCACCAAGGACACCTGGGTGCTGGAGGACTGATGCTCGGCCGCGTCGCGCAAAATCTCTTCTGGCTCTCGCGCTATGTCGAGCGCGCCGAGAACATGGCCCGCCTGCTGGAGGTCGGCTACCGCATGAGCCTCACCTCGCGGCGCGAAGGCGGCGCCAGCGAGCATCTGCTCTCGATGATGCAGGCTGCCGAAGTCGATGAGCTCTTTCTCGCCAAGCACAAGACCCCTGATGCGCCCAGCGTCAGCCAGTTCATGCTCTTCGACGAAACCAATCCCTCATCTGTCCGCTCCTGCCTTCTCGCCGCGCGTACCAATGCGCGCTCGGTCCGAACGGCGCTCACCACCGACATGTGGGAAAGCCTCAACACAGCCTGGCTCGAGTTCTCCGGCGTCGACCCGCGCGAAGTGACGGGCAGCCGCCTGATCGAGCTGCTGCAATGGGTCAAGACCGTCAGCTACCGCTATCGTGGCGCGTTGCTCTCGACGTTCCTGCGCGACGAGGGCTACGCCTTCAGCCAGATCGGCAATTTCGTCGAGCGCGCCGACAACACGGCGCGTATCCTCGACATGAAATATTACGTGCTGCTGCCGCGCACCGACCTCATCGGAGGTGACGTCGATATCCAGCAATGGACATTGATCCTGCGTGCCGCCTCGGCGCACCGCAGCTACCGGCACGTCTATCACGACCGCTACAAGGCTTGGAACATCGCCGACTACCTGATCCTCAGGCACGAGATGCCGCGCTCGCTCTTCTTCTCCGTCGGCTGGATCAACCGCACGCTCGAAATGCTCGCTGAGATCCATGGCGGGCGCAGCAAGGGGCACGAGGCCGCCGCGCAGGTCACCGCCATGCTCGACGGCAATTCCATGGACCGCATCTTCTCCTACGGCCTCCATGAATTTCTCACCGAGTTCATCGGCAAGAACAACGAGATCACCGAGGCTGTGGCCGAGAGCTACAATTTCTACTGATGAAGCTCAGCCTCACGCACAGCATCCGCTATTCCCTCGGCACGCCGTTACGGGCAGTTGAACATCTGTTGCTCACGCCAGTGTCGACGCCGCAGCAAAAGATCGAGTCATGGTCGATCACGGGGCCTGGCCTCGACGGCGCGGCGACCTTCCGCGATGGCTATGGCAACCGCGCGCATCTGGTCACGCTCATGAGGCCGGAGGCTGAGATCGAGATCACGATCACCGGCCGCGTCGAGACCTTCGACAAATCGGGCGTGCTCGGCCGGCTGGACTACGACCCCTCGCCCGCGCTCTTCCGGCGACGCACCACCGAAGCGGAATTCGACGCAGCCCTATTGGACGGCCTTTCACTGGAGAGCGGCAGGGTGGCACTGCTTCACGCGCTCATGGATCGCGTCCACAGTACGAACCACCAGTCCGCGCAGTCCCAAAGCCTGGACGGCAGGACGCAGACGCAATCATCGGAAAGCGACGTCGCGGATAAGACCCATGCCTTCATCGGCGCGGCGCGGACCTTCGATATCCCGGCCCGATACGTCACCGGCTACGTCCTCGACGACGGCGATGCGCGTGTCCACGCTTGGGCGGAAGCCTGGGACGAAGGGCTCGGATGGATCGCGTTCGATCCAGCCCTCAACTTCTGCCCCGCCGCGAGCCACATCCGCGTGGCCTCGGGTCTCGATGCGTCGAGCACGCCGCCGATCCGCTCCGTTCCGGCTTTACCGGAGGCGGCCAGCGAGACGCTCGTGATCGACGCCGATCAGGAGCCGAGCACGTAGAGCCAGAAGGGAACCGTGAGCACCGCGGCCACGGTCGAGATCAGGATCGTATTGGCCGCCACGTTGATTGCCCGCTCATAATAGGTCGCAAAAATATAGACATTTATCCCCGCCGGCATGGCCGCCAGTAAGATGCCGTAGCGTGCGTATTCCATCGGCACGTGGAGCAGCTGGATCATCAGGACATAGGCGATGGCCGGATGAATGATCAGCTTGAAGGCGCTCATGGCGCCCGCCTGCAGCCAGCTCTCGGACAGGCGGTATTCGTTGAGCGCGCCGCCAAGGCCGAACAGTGCCGCCGGCAACACCGCGGCCGACATCATTGTCAGGAACGCCGTGGCCGGCTCCGGCAGCACCACGCCCGTGCGGTTGGCGACAAGCCCCAACGCCACGCCCCAGAGCAGTGGATTTTGAATGATCCTTTGCGCGGCAACGATCAGCGTCTTGCCGATGGGCTCATTGTCACGGCGGGTCAGCTCCATCACCAGCATGCCCAGCGTGATCAGTCCCGGAGCGTGGAACGCGATGATCGAGAATACCGTCGGCAGCGCCTGGGCGCCGTAGGCACGCTGAACGATCGGGATGCCGATCAGCACCGTGTTGGTGAACATCGCCGAAAAGCCCGACGAGACGCTTTCCCCCGGCCGATTGCCGAAGATCTCCCGCGCGATGAAGGCACCTGCCGCAAGGGATGTCAGCGCGCCGACATAGAACGGAACGATAATCGCGGGATTGAAGGTCGAGCTGAAGTCCGAAGTCACCATCCCCTGAAACAGCAGGCACGGCGTCGCGAAATTATTGACGAACCCGACAAGAGCGCCCGTGCCGGAAGCCGGAAAGAGCCGGAGCCGTACCGCGAGGTAGCCCAGCGCGATGATGGCGAAGACCGGCAGGACGACATTGAGGATCTGCAGCATGTCGGGCCCCGGCCGGAAACACGCCTAGTTGCGCTGCCCTGCCCACCCGGTCAAGCCGAGCACCGGCGAACAGGGCACCTTTCAGTTGCGCAGGCCCCGGTCGAGCTATAACGAAATGCCAGGAACACCGCTCGACATGGCCAAGCGCGACAATATCACCGACATCTTCGTGATCGGAGGTGGAGTCAACGGGTGCGGCATCGCGCGTGACGCAGCGGGCCGCGGCTATTCCGTGTTCCTCGCCGAAATGGGCGACCTCGCATCGGGGACGTCGTCCGCAGCCACCAAGCTCATTCATGGCGGCCTGCGATATCTGGAGTTCTACGAGTTCCGGCTGGTCCACGAAGCATTGGCCGAGCGCGAAGTGTTGTGGGCAATGGCCCCCCACATCATCTGGCCGATGCGCTTCGTGTTGCCGCATCACAAAGGGCTGCGCCCCGCGTGGTTTCTGCGGCTTGGGCTCTTCGTCTACGACCATATCGGCGCACGCAAACTGCTGCCGCCCACCCGCACGCTCGACCTGCGCCGCAGCCCCTTCGGCCGGCCGTTGAAGCAAGGCTACAAGCGGGCCTTCGAATATTCCGATTGCTGGGTAGACGACGCCCGCCTTGTTGCCTTGACCGCCCGGGATGCCGCCGACAAGGGCGCCGTAGTTCGGACGCGCACGAAGGTCATTTCGGCCACCCGCGAAGAGGGCATCTGGACGATCCGGCTGCAGGATCTAGAGACCAAGCTGCGCGGCACGGTCAAGGCGCGCCTGCTGGTCAACGCCGCGGGCCCCTGGGTCGACGAGGTCATCCGCGATGTCGTGGGACGCAAGGAAGCCCAGCACGTCCGCTTGGTCAAAGGCAGCCACATCGTCGTCCGCAAACTCTTCGACCACGATCGGTCCTATTTCTTCCAGAACAAGGACGGACGGATCATCTTCGCGATCCCCTACGAGCGCGACTACACCTTGGTCGGGACAACTGATATCGATTACACGACCGACCCCGGCCAGGCCCGCATATCGGATGAAGAGCGCGACTACCTGCTCGCGGCCGCCACCGAGTACTTCGAGAAACCGGTGACTTTGGGCGATATCGTCTGGACCTATTCCGGCGTTCGCCCCCTCTTCAACGACCACAAGGGCAAGGCCCAGGAGACGACGCGCGACTATGTCCTCACCGTCGAGGGCACGAAAGACGTGGGTGCGCTGGTCAACGTGTTCGGCGGCAAGCTCACCACTCACCGGCGCCTCAGTGAAGAAGTGCTGGAGCGGATCGAAAAACTGCTCGGCGCAAAGGGACCCGCCTGGACCAAAGGCAGCAAACTCCCCGGCGGCGAGTTTGCCCCGACCGCGTTCGACGCGCAGGTCGAAAAGCTCAACGAGCAATATCCGAGCCTCGCCGATAAATTCCTGCGCCGGCTCGTCCGCCAATATGGGACACGCGCCCCCAAGATCCTCGGCACCGCCAAACGCATGCAGGATCTCGGCGACCTCTATGGCGCCGACCTCACGCAGCGCGAGGTGGACTATCTGTTCGACCAGGAATGGGCGCGCACCACCGACGACGTTCTGTGGCGACGGACCAAGCTTGGACTTCGTGTTGGCGCGAGCGACCGCGTCCGCTTGGAGGCTTACCTGAACGCGCGCTGGGAGCGAGCCAAGCGATGAGTGGCTACGTCCTCGCGATCGATCAGGGCACGACCTCAAGCCGCGCCATCGTCTTCGATGGCCATCAGCAGATCGCCGGCATCGGCAAGATGGAGTTCACGCAGCACTTTCCGGCTTCAGGCTGGGTCGAGCACGTGCCCGAGGAGATCTGGGCGACGTGCCTCTGGGCGACCAAGACCGCCCTTCGCAAAGCCAGCATCGCGGCGAGCGATGTCGCGGCCATCGGCATCACCAATCAGCGCGAGACCTCGATCATCTGGGACCGTAAGACCGGCAAAGCGATCCACAATGCCATCGTGTGGCAGGATCGGCGGACGACGTCGGTGTGCGAGAAGCTCAAGCGCGCAGGTCACGAGAAGATGGTCGCGCGCAAGACCGGGCTGCTGCTCGACCCTTATTTCTCGGCCACCAAGATTGCGTGGATGCTGGACAAGACTCCCGGGGCACGGCGGAAAGCCGAGCGTGGTGAGCTCGCGTTCGGCACGATCGAGACTTATCTGATCTGGCGACTGACCGGCGGTGCCATGCACGCGACGGACGCGAGCAACGCCTCCAGAACGCTCCTCTACAATCTCTCGACGGGCGATTGGGACGACGAGTTGCTCGAGCTCTTCCGCGTACCGCGGGCCATCCTTCCGCTCATCAAGGACAATGCCGACGACTTCGGGGTGACCGAAAAGTCGATCCTCGGAGCTTCAATTCCGATACGCGGTGCCGCGGGCGACCAGCAGGCGGCGACCATCGGCCAGGCATGCTTCGAGCCCGGCATGATGAAGTCCACCTACGGGACGGGCTGTTTTGCCCTGCTCAACACCGGCACCGACATGGTGCGGAGCCGCAATCGTCTGCTGACGACCGTCGCTTATCGTATTGACGGCAAGACGACCTACGCTCTCGAAGGCGCAATCTTCATTGCCGGCGCGTCCGTGCAATGGCTGCGCGACAAGCTCCGTCTCTTCAAGGATTCATCCGACGCAGGCAAGCTCGCGCAGGAAGCCGATCCGGAATCGGGCGTGTATCTCGTGCCGGCTTTCGTGGGCCTCGGGGCGCCGTGGTGGGACGCTCATGCCCGCGGCGCGCTCTATGGCCTGACGCGCAATTCCGGTCCGTCCGATTTCACGCGCGCCGCGCTCGAATCCGTCGCCTACCAGACGCACGATCTATTGAGCGCCATGCGCAAGGACTGGAAGGGCGCGCGCGACACAGTGCTGCGCGTCGATGGCGGCATGGTCGCCTCCGACTGGACCATGCAATTCCTGAGCGACATCCTCGACGTTCCGGTCGATCGCCCGACCATTCTCGAGACCACGGCTTTGGGCGCCGCGTGGCTCGCGGGTTGGAAAGCTGACGTGTGGCCGGACATGAAGGGCTTCTCCAAGCGCTGGGCGCTGGACCGGCAGTTCAATTCATCGATGGATGCCGCTCTGCGGAAGCGAAAGCTCGCGGGCTGGCGCGAGGCAGTGCAGCGCACGCTCAGCCGTTGATGGTCACCGTGCCCGAGACGCCGCCGGTTACGGTCAGCCCGTCGGTGTCCTTGGGCTGGAGGTCCGTCCCACCCATCCACGCCGCGATCGGCCCGCCCGCGATGAAGCACCAGTAGTTCCCATAGCGGGATTTCACCCCCGGCGCGGTGTGAGCATAGGCAAGGCCGAACTCGACGAACTTATCGCTCAGCAGCGTCGCGCGATGCCCCGGCGAGTTGAGCCAACCCTCGATCGCTTGCTGTAGGCTGGTCTGCCCACCCGCGATGTTCTCGCCCACGGCACCGCGGTAGTTCTGCTGATCCGTCCGCTGCCGCAGCGTGTAGCCGACATCGTGAGCAAGCGTATCCTTCTGCGCCATGAGACTTGCCTGGAACCGCGCCGCCGCCTCAAGCTGAAGATTGTACGTCAGCGGCTTGTGGCCGCCATTGATCCGCCGCGCCTCGTTGATCGCCTGCAGGATTGCGGCCTGGGTCAGCTGCTGGGGGGTCGTGTCCCCCGACGGAACATTGGTCGTCACCCCGACCGACGCACAGGCGCTGAGCGAAGCGCTGGCACCTAGGACAATGAAGGCGCGGCGGGTGAGCGACATGGAGAAATCCAATTCAAATCGACGCGGCGCTCATAGCGTCAGCGGGGTGCGGTGCAAATGGCCAGAAGGTCACACTGGCGCCGTTTGAACTAAATTAACGGCAAAATCAGGGGCTTCTCGCCAATCCGACCGGAGGCGCGCACATTCCCGAGCAGGGAGCTCGGTGAAAAATGGCACATCTCGACCTGTCGCACGCGGACATGAAACCGGCGCCGATCGTCGCCTATGAGATCGCCCGCGAGCACAGCCGCGCCAAACAGATGCTGGTGATGTCGATCATTGCCGCCGCGATGATCGTGGTCTTCGCCGCGCTCTTTCTCGACACCGTTCGCTGAGCGTTATCGCCGAAAGGCAGCTTCCGAAGGGAACGTGGTGCCCGGGGGCGGAATTGAACCACCGACACGCGGATTTTCAATCCGCTGCTCTACCAACTGAGCTACCCGGGCATCTGGATGGCCGCGAGCGGCTATCAAAGCTCGCGGTTTATAGGGAGAAGACCGAAATCGTGCAAGCGCGCAAATACGCGGATTTGCGGCGCGTTCAGAGGCTTAGTCTTCGTCTTCCTGCTGACTGCCGGAGGATGGCGGCTCCTCTTCGGTGGGCGCGCGATAGGTGCCGGAAAGCCAGCGGCTGAGGTCGACGTCCTGACAGCGGGCGGAGCAGAACGGGTGATAGGTCTGCGAGGACGGCTTGCCGCAGATCGGGCACGGGCGCGTCGGTTTCAGGCGGACGATCTCGGCCATTGGCGCACGCGCTAAACCGACGTCAACGTCGACTGGGTGAGCCAGTTGAAGTGCACCGGGTAGCCCTCGCCCGAAAGCAGCCCAACGGTCTCGTTGAGCGGCAGACCGACGACGCCGCTGTAAGAGCCGACGAGCTTGATGACGAATGCGCCGGCGATGCCCTGGATGGCGTAGCCGCCCGCCTTGTCGCGCCACTCGGCGCTCGCAAGATAGGATTCGATTTCACGGCCCGAGAGCCGCTTGAAGCGGAGGCGCGTTTCAACCAGCCGGCGGCGGGTCGCGCCGCCGGGCGTGAGCATAGTCACCGCGGTGTAGACGCGATGACCGCGACCGGAAAGCAGACGCAGACAGGCGCTCGCCTCCTCCATGGTTTCAGCCTTGGGCAAAATGCGGCGGCCGACCGAGACGACCGTGTCCGCGGCGAGCACGAGCGCATTCTCGGCGATGCCCGCGCTGCGCGCCTTGTGCTGCGCGGCGATGGCCTTCTGGTCGGCAAGCCGTTGCGCGAGCTTGCGCGGCAGCTCGTTGCGCTCGGGCGTCTCGTCGATATGGGCCGGCACCAGGTGCTCGGGCTCGATGCCGATCTGGTTCAGCAGCGCGAGGCGGCGCGGCGAGGCAGAAGCGAGGATCAGTTCGGGACGGCTGGCCATGGCTGTTGGCTCTAATCCATGTCAGTGCGTTTGTGAACCGGCTGCGACCAGTGGGGCGAGGCGTTCGCGGACGCGCTTTTGCAGAGTGTCGCGCAGCGTGCGGTACGCGCTGAGGACCGCCTCGCGGTTGCCTTCAACGGTGGTCGGATCGGGCATCGGCCAATGCTCAATGGCCGCCGTCTCGAGATCGCGCTGCGCGACGGCGTCGGGCGCGTCAGAAGAGAGGGTGACGACGAGATCGAAATGGGTCGCTACCAGCTCGTCCATGGTGTGGGGCGTATGGACGGACATATCCACCCCGATCTCCTCCATGACCTCATAGACGAAGGCATCGGCCTTGCCCGAACGCACACCGGCCGAGCGCGCGATGAGGCGTCCGGGGAAATATTTGCGAGCGAGCGCGGCCGCCATGGGCGAGCGGACCGAATTCATGGAGCAGACGAAGAGGACTGTGGGCAGGTTGCTCTCGCGCTCATCGATGCGCGACGCATAAGGCTGGACCGCGCAGATCAAGGTGAAGAGACGGCGGGCGGTGTTGAGATCCATCTCGAGCTTGTTGTCGAGACGCGTGCGGAGCAGCTCCGCGGCTTCATTGTGGAGCCCACGGCGCGCCATGTCGACGGTCTCGATCTGCATGGTCGAGCCGGTCTTGATCGCGCCGTAGTAGGAATCGCGGATGCGGAAATAGTCGCGGATCAAGCGGCGGAAGGGAGTGAGCGAGAGATAGTGGGCGGCGATCGGCTCGTAGGTTTGTGGATTGCGCACGTCGAGCACGATGTAGTTGGCGACGATCGAGACGTGCAGCGCGTAGGGCCCCACCGATTTGACGCGCGCGGGATGGAATTTGTTCTGCTCGACGAGATCGTAGATGGCGATCCGCCATTCGTGCACCTCGTCGGGGTCGATCGAGGTGATGGTGTTGGGATCGAGCGTGACAGCGGTGATCCGGTCGGTCTTCTCGTCGAAGACGTGCGGGGTCAGCGCCATCAGCGATTGAGCCGGATCGAGACGGAGCGGCCGTGTGCGGCGAGCCCCTCCGTTTCGGCGAGGGTGATGGCCGGTGGTGCGAGCTCCGCGAGCGATCCGGGATCGCAACCGAGCAGCGATGTGCGCTTCATGAAATCGAGGACGCCCAGGCCCGAGGCGTAGCGGGCCGAGCGCGCGGTGGGTAGAACATGGTTCGAGCCACCGACGTAATCGCCGATGGCCTCGGGCGTGTGGTGGCCGAGAAAGATCGCGCCTGCGTTGCGAATTTTCGGCTGCAGCACCAGCGGGTCGTCGACCATCAGCTCGACATGCTCGGAGGCGATGCGGTTGGCCAGTTCCACCGCTTCGGCGAGCGACTGCACGACGATGATCGCGCCGAAATCGCGCCAGCCTTCGCGCGTGATGTCGGCGCGCGGCAGGAGCGCAATCTGGCGATCGACTTCCCTGGCCGTCGCATCGGCAATGGCGGAATCGGTGGTGACGAGAATCGATTGCGCGCCGCCGCCATGCTCGGCCTGGGCCAGAAGGTCGGCGGCGATCCAGACGGGATTGGCGGAAGAATCGGCGATGACGAGGACTTCGGAAGGGCCGGCGATCATGTCGATGCCGACGGTGCCGAAGACCTGGCGCTTGGCCGCAGCGACATAGGCGTTGCCCGGGCCGACGATCTTGCTGACCGGCTTGATCGTCTCCGTGCCGTAGGCGAGCGCGCCGATCGCCTGAGCACCGCCGATGCGGTAGATCTCGGTGACCCCGGCGATTTTTGCGGCAGCAAGCACCGCCGGATTTATCTCCCCATTGGGTGTGGGGACCACCATCGCGATGCGGCTCACGCCGGCGACCCGTGCGGGGACGGCGTTCATGAGAACGGACGAGGGATACGAGGCGGTGCCGCCCGGGACGTAGATGCCGACCGCCTCAACCGCCGTCCACACCGTACCGAGGGTGACGCCGAGTGGGTCCTGATAGATGTGGTCCAGCGGACGCTGCTTTTCGTGATGCGCCTCGATGCGGTCATGCGCAGTCTGCAACGCCGCGCGCACGTCGCCCGAGATGGCCGCGCCAGCCGCGTCGATCTCGCTTTGGGTGAAGGCAAGCATGCCGGCGACCAGCGGCAGACGATCGTAGAGGCCGGTATAGTGCAGTAGGGCTTCGTCGCCGCGCGTCTTCACATCCGCGAGGATCGCGGCGACCGCTGCACCGACTTCTTCGGACACTTCGCGCTTGGAGTTGAGAAGTGTCTCGAACTCTTCAGCGAAGCCGCCGTGCCGGCTGTCGAGACGGAACACCATCAGGCGTGGGCCGGGGTGGCCTTGGCAGCCCAGGCGGCGCCGAGGTCCATCAAGCGCGCCTCGAGGCATTCGACCGTAAGGCGAACGGTGCCGCCGCCAGCGAAATCGAGATCGATACTGCCGGCTGGATCGTCGGTCATGGTGAAGGTAATGGCGAGCAGTTCGAGCACGCCCTCGACGGCGTTGAGATCGATGCCCTGGAATTTGACATCGGTGACCCGATCGAAATGAAGGGCGGCGCGCTTGCGCTGGCGGGTCTTGCCGCCCTCCTCCCAGGCGAAACGATTCATCAACAGAGCGAAGCGACCGTCGGACTTCGCGAAGGCCATGTCGCCGACGCGGACGACGGCGTCCTGCGTGGTGGCGGAGATGACCTCCAGGTCTTCGGTGTCGAGGGCCAGGAGCTTGAGGTCGGGCATTGCGGGCGGTGTCCGGGGTTGAGGCTGGCGCTGAGATGGTCGCTGTGAAGCCGATCTACAAGCTCAGGGGTTTGCGGGCAAGGCGAGGCATCCGGTGGCCAGCCGGACATTTGCCCGAAGAGCGGCCCGGTTTCCCTTGAACGCGCGCTGCGCGTCGCTGGGCTCGGGCGGCGGGGCGGGACGACAGTCCACGCCGGTAGTCGGCGGAATAAGGGACTTTCGTCCCACCCCGCATCCGGGCTCTGAAGGTGGATCATCGCCTGGCCGGCCAACTTGACTGCGGCGCGCGCGGGGTCTGCCGACAGCCTGCGCGATGGTTCGCGCCGACTGCCTCCTGACTGCCCGAACCATCGGACAGCCACCCCGCGGACCCCCGGTGCAGGATGACTCACCGGCGGCTCCAGCAATGATCCGCCTGGCATGAGCCGACGCCCATGCCACCCGGACCCTCCCCGCGAGACGTTCGTCGCGACCCCGCCCGATGCGAGGAGGTGGGGCATAGTACCCCTGGCCCGAACCACCATGGATAGATTGCTGCAAAAATCGCGGACAGGGCTGGAAATGCTGGGCACTCAGCGAATGGGCAGGGGACACACGCGGCGGAGAGAGAAGGATTGTGAGATCCGGGGGAACCATCTCGCCGAGATTCAGCGCGAGGAGGTCTTACAGGACGGACGCAAGGGCGGCGAGGAGGCCGCAGGCGGTCACGACGAGCCACGGCGGCAGTCGGAGCGATAGTGCGAGCAGGGCGAGGAGGGCCACGACCAGGTCGAGCAGAGAGAAGACCGCGCTGGTGAAGACGGGGGTGACGAGGGCCGCGAGGAGGATGCCGACGACGGCGGCGTTGGCGGCGTCGAGCGCGGACCGGAGACGTGGAACGGCGTTCCAGCGATGCCAGTAGGGAAGACCGCCAAGGACCAGGAGGAATGAGGGCAGGTAGATCGCGCAGAGGGCCAGGACACCGCCGAGGATGCCGTTGGGCGGCGATTTGAGCAGAGCGCCGGCGTAGAAGGCGAAGGAGAAGAGCGGACCCGGAACGGCTTGCGCGGCGCCGTAGCCGGCGAGGAACAGATCGCGATCGATCAGGCCAGGCGTAACGAGCTCGTTTTGCAGAAGCGGAAGGACGACGTGGCCGCCGCCGAAGACGAGGGCGCCGGTGCGGTAAAAGCGATCGACGATGTCAAGCGCAGGCAGCCCAGCGAGGCGGGCGGCGAGCGGCAGGGCAACGAGCAGCAAGGCGAAGGCGAAGAGCGCGGCGAGGGCGGCCGGATGCGGTGTTGGGCGCTCCGTGCGCCGCTCCGATGGTCCCGGACGCGCGGCGAGGGCGCCGATCAGGGCGGCGGCGGCAATGGCAAGGACGGGCATCTGCGCGAAGGAGACGGCAAGCACGAGGCCGGCGGCGGCAAGGGCGCCGAGCCGCCGCGGCCAGTCCGGCGCGAGGCGAAGCGCCATCAGCCAGACGGCCTGCGCCACCACCGCGAGGGCGGCGAGCTTGAGGCCGTGGAGGGCGCCCTCGAATACCGGGCCGCGCCAGAGGGCCACGCCCAGCGTCGCGAAATAGAGCACGGCGACGGAGGGGAGCGTAAAGCCAAGCCAGGCGACGATCGCCCCGGGGAGGCCGGCGCGCCGATGGCCGATGGCGATACCCACCTGACTGGAGGCGGGGCCGGGAAGGAACTGGCAGAGCGCGACGAGGTCTGCGTAGGCGGTCTCGTCGAGCCATTCGCGGCGGGTGACGAAGGCCGTGCGAAAATAGCCGAGATGGGCGACCGGGCCGCCGAAACTGGTGAGCCCCAAGCCGAGGAACGCGACGAAAACCTCGAGAATGCGGGCGGAACGCGGAGCGGCCTGGGCTGGGGGAACGCCGTCGGACATCGGGCCGATGTGAAGCGCTCATCTGCCCGCGTCAATTCGCCCACCAACATTACTTGCTGACCGACCGATCGGTCAGTATATCATGCAGCAGTGGAGCTGTCCGGATGAAGCCGAGCCGAAAGCAGGACATTGTCGATGCGGCCATCCGGTTGATGGCCGAGGGCGGGCCCGAAGCGCTGACGGCGTCGGCGCTGGCCAAGGCGGC
>Ga0068854_100001237_pt1 | contig 15309 bp, 13 predicted proteins | sample KBSCornC42_FD_66590 | JGI IMG/M metagenome (GOLD analysis project Ga0068854, IMG submission 66590) | Corn rhizosphere microbial communities from Kellogg Biological Station, Michigan, USA - KBS Corn C4-2 | ecosystem: Host-associated > Plants > Roots > Rhizosphere > Soil ... | reverse complement strand
GCGAACAGCGCGGCCCAATTTAATCGCACACGAAGCTCGCGGGATGAGGCGCTGGATGCGCTCAAGCAAAGCCTTCGTGATTTGGAATCGCTACGCATGGCGACCAGTTCGGAAGATCTTTCGGTTTCGAAGCTTAAAGCTGACATTCGGGAAACGCTGAATCGAGCTCGTTAGAAATCGACAAATTTGCGGAGACCATCTTTTACCGTCTGAAACTATCTGAATATGCCGAAACCACAGATTGGCCAAGGACAGAAGGCGCTAACCGGTGCAGGTCAGAAATCGGAAGAAATCGAAAGAACGGGGGCCACGTTTCTCATCACGGACTTGGACCTAGCGATGACGTTGACTCGCATTGCAGGTCACGCTGAAAAGGACTCAGGAAAGAGAAATCTTTAGGCGGGCATCAGATGTACGCCTAGCCGTCGATCCAACTACCCCCCAGAAAATACTTGGGGGGAGAATTCCAGGATCTGACTGTTCTCTGGAAATTTCGTAAAATAATCGTCCATGAATCGGTTAGATCAAGCAGAGAGAGAACACGTGCAGCAGTTGGTTAAACAGGCAATTCGGCTAAAAGGGAAGGCGGACGAATTACACTCCAGAGTCGCAAAGTTGAATGATAAGGCGGCGAGCTTACGCAAGCACATTGCATCACGGGAGAAAAAAGGGACGGAGTAAGCTACTCTGCCCAACTGTCTGGCGTCCGCCGCCACTCCCCTAAGCCCACTCGTGTTCGGTAAGTCTGGTCGAAGATGCAGACGATTTTGGTTCTGCCCATTTAAAGCCCCGCCAAAGTCAGCGGAGAGGACCCCGCATAGAAATCCGCCGCGAAAACACCGTGACCGGACTCATTGAAAAAAATAGCTACTTAATTATCGGACTGTGATCCACTGGCAAAAGCTTGTGCCTGCTAGCTGGCCTTCGTTGAAGGCAACGAGTCGCGATGCTTGGAACGGTTCCAGGCACAAGCTTTGGCTAGGCCTGCTAACAAATCTGGTATTTATCAGGCTTGCCGGTGGACGATCCCAAGCAAAGGCTGTCTCGCAGAGTCCACGTTGCGCTTTGCGGAGCGCAATTTTGTATGGGGACGAATCGAGAGCACAGATCGCACGAGCGAACTCCTGCTACGAAATCAACCCGAACCGCTCGTGAAAGCATCATCGGTCGCGTGCAAGCTTATTCTGCCGGTTACGATAGGGATTTCCTCTTTCCCCACTTGGCGATCGCGCCCGGCGCTCAGTTCACCGTGTATACGACTCCGCAGGCACTGAAGGCACAGTATGGAGGTCACCCAGTCGGTGCGGCGGTCTTCCTTCGCGTTCGACCTATTGGTAAGCAGCGATAAACATGCGCCGGAGCGGTGCTCGCGGGTTCGGGAGCATTGATCTTGATGACTAGCGCGAATTTGGCTCCTGCACCACCCCCTGCGGTTCCAGAATGGCACTTCATGGCGCTTTGCCGGACGACCACGCTGTAGCATGCTGGATCTGCTCATCAGTAAGACAGCAGTGAGCTGGAGATGGCCTGTTCGTTGCAGCAAGATCGCGACGGACAGGCCAGACTCATGAGGCGATGATGGACTCCCTCGTCGGTCCCACTGCATAGACGGCACCGTTCGATTCGCGTGACCGTTACCTCCAAGCCGTCTTCGAGACGGAGCGCAGCCGACTTCGCGCGCGGATTAACTTGGCGCAACCCGTTTTCGTTCTCTGTGAGCATGACCTGTTCGCCGACGGCCGAGCTGTGCGGGAAGCCCACATCGGCGGCTTGAGCGTCTAGTACGCCAGGAAGGTCGACATCACCATGCTTAGAAACCTTGCCTCTCGCCAGACGGGGCTATTTCTATTTGTTCGAAAATTGCGTCCAATGACGCTTCTTGGCGCTTCCATTGTTCTGGCCAGGGTTCATGATGAGAGCACCACGTACAGGGCGCTGTCCCTATCTCGACACCCTGATCGTCGCCGGGGACAGCGCCTGATTCCCAAGCGAATCCTGCTCATTCGAAGGAGCAGCTCAGTCTCGCGTCGTTCGTTTTCCGCATCCAACCTCGAACGGTGAGCCATGGGACATAGAGACATTGTTGTCATCGGCGGGTCGGCAGGCAGCCTACAGGTTCTGCAAACTATTCTTCCGGCACTCCCCTGGGATTTCCCGGCAGCGGTGTTTGTCGTGCTGCACACGAGTGAGGACAGTCCTGGACTACTTCCCGAGATCCTGAACCGGGGCAGCAAGTTGCCGGTCATGTATGCCGTGCACGGCGCTGACATTCTGCCTGCGCGCGTCTACATTGCACCTGCCGGTCAGCGCCACATGTTGCTTGATCGCGGCAGAGTGAGACTCGAACCGGGGCCCCGGGAGAATCGCAGCCGGCCTTCGATCGATGCACTGTTCCGCTCCGCGTCGTATGCCTACGGAAACCAGGTGATTGGGGTGGTGCTCAGTGGAAATCTGGACGATGGATCGGCAAGCGTACTCCCTATCAAGAATCGCGGCGGTATGGCGATCGCTCAAGATCCCGACGAGGCGCTCGCGCCCTCAACGCCGGCAAGCGCGATCGAGGCGATTGCCCTTGATTTCGTTTTGCCTGCCGAACAAATTGGACCGAAGCTCGTCGCGCTTGCGCCCATAGAGAGCACCGAAGAAGTTCGAACCATTTCCACGGGGGAAGGGAATATGTCTGGGAATATGTCTGCAACCGGACAAACTTACGCCTGCCCGGAGTGTGGCGGAGTTCTCGAGGAGGCCAAGGAGGGCGGCATGCTGCGTTTCCGGTGCAGGGTCGGACATATGTATTCCCCCGAAAGCCTGCTTGCCGACCAGACCGAGGCGGTCGAGAAGGCACTCTGGGCTGCAATTCGCAGCATGGAAGAACAGGCCGAATTCTCGGATCGGCTGGCCGACACCTCGCAGCAGAAGAAGCGCCCGCGGCTGGCCCATCGTTTTACAGAGAAGGCCCTCGCGAGCCGAGAAAACGCTACCATTCTTCGTGATCTTCTGCAGAAGACCTCGGACGAAGTGCTAGAGATTCCGTTGGAAGATGGGAAATCGGAGTATGAGGAACGGACCGGGACCGACTGAGGTGAGAAGTGACCAAACTGGACAAAGAGCGACGAATCGTCGCCGATCGCGTTAAGAAGTTCGAAAAAACCGCGCATGAGATCCACCAGATGGCCGACGAGCTGCACAAGAAGATGGAAGAACTGCACCTAGAAACCATCGCCACCCAGGGACGTGCCCGGACGGCCAGGAAGCAAGCTGAATTGAAGGGCACCGCCGCCCGGAAACTCAGTGCGAGAAGAGAAAGGGAGGTAAGTTAGCGGGCTATCGATGCAAAAATCAAAACGCTTCGGGATGTTGGTTCCATACGATATTGAGGTAGATTTCGCATCGCTATGAGAGTTCGGCGGACCAAGCCGCGAAAGGCCTCTCCAGTTCTTGAAAAGCTCAATCTCGAGCGCCTCCGAGAGTGCGGCGAGACGAACGCGTCGGCGAGGAAAACGATTGAGACTAGTAAAAGCTAACGGAAGAGGCCCAGGTACTCGTAGATAGCATCCACAAGCGACGACGCAGAGCTGGCTAATCGCAGGTCTTGGGGGACTTTCTCCTTTCGCTTTCTGCGGGTAGGACTAGAATTGCTGCGCGTAGGTCTAGGTGCCTGCTTCTAAGAGAAAACGCCGTTTGTCACGCGATAGATGCGAACTGATCGCTATCGGTGCGTCTGCCGGAGGACTGCCGGCGCTTATGAAGATTGTTGGCACGCTTGAACCCGGCGGGCCTGCCATTTTGATCGTCCAGCATCTCGATCCCCGACACAAAAGTCAGATTCCGGGGTTGCTGAGTCGGAAAACCGGCATTCGGGTGAAAGAAGCCGAGGACGGGGAGCCGATTGTTCGCGGAACCATCTACGTCGGACCTGCAGATGAGCATCTGCTAGTAAGCGAAGGGAAGATTCAATTGGCACATTCACGGCTCATCCGCTTCTCACGGCCTTCGATCGACGTGATGTTCGCCTCCGTGGCAGCGACCTACGGCAGGCGGGCGATCGGTGTTATCCTGAGCGGCTCTAATCGCGACGGAGCCGATGGCATTGCCGCCATCAAACGTGCCGGAGGAACGACGGTAGCCCAAAGTCCGAAAACTGCCGAGTTCCGCATCATGCCGCAGGCCGCCATTGATACCGGCTGCGTTGACCACGTCGTTCCTCTGGACACAATGGGGAGGACTCTGTCCCGCCTTTCCTAAGGACAAGATCTAGATCATGGCTAAGGAACTGACTTTAAAAGACCTTTTGCAGGAACTGGCAGAACAACGCAACTTCGATTTCCGCGGTTACAAAAAGACCACGTTAGAGCGCCGGTTCCGTCGACGAATGTTCCAACTCCACCTGGCCGACTACGCTCAATATGGCGACTACATTCGCAAACACCCCGACGAAATCAATCAACTGCTGAACACCATTCTGATCAATGTCACAGAATTTTTTCGCGATCCTCCGGCATGGGAAATTCTGCGAAACGAAATCATGCCAAGTCTCCTGAAGCGGATCAAACCCGGGCACTCCTTTCGGGCCTGGAGCGCAGGATGTGCCAGCGGCGAAGAGCCCTATTCCATAGCGATCCTGATGGCTGAGCACTTTGGCCCTCGCATTCAAGACTACGACGTCAAGATCTATGCGACCGATATCGATGATGACGCCTTAAACTCCGCCCGGCGCGGCGAGTATTCGCTCGATGCGGTCCGTCGGGTGCGCCCGGAGTGGCGGGAAAAATACTTCCATGGCAAAGGTATGCTGCGGGTAAATCGCGAAATACGCCGGCTGGTGATTTTCGGCCGCAGCAACCTGGGCCAGGACGCGCCCATCTCGCATGTAAACCTGCTGGTTTGCCGCAATGTGCTGATTTACTTTGACTCGGACCTTCAGAAGACCATCTTGACTCGCCTGCACTATGCCTTGGAACCGGGCGGCATTCTATTCCTTGGCAAGTCTGAATCACAACTGACGAATTCACCACAATTTCAGCGGATCAATGCGCGCTGGAGAATCTTCCAGCGAATCACAGCTTCTCCCCTGGCCGAAGACCGATCGGACGCTCGCCAGAATCCCATCGATGCCCCAGCAAATGGTGGCCGCAATGTTGAGTTAGATGGACTTCGGCAGCACCACCGATATTTGATGGAAACCCTGCGCATCGGCGTTTTCTCGCTTTCGATGGAGGACATCATCACCCAACACAACACAGCCGCATTGATCCTGTGTGGCCTGGCGCCCGCGAACCTGACCGGCAAACGCCTAAGTGATACGGACCTCTTCATTCGTATTCCCGAGATCGGTGGTCAATTACAAGCCACCCGGGTGAACAACGAGTCCTCGCGTTTCCCAACTCGCATGAAGACCGGCAACGAAGAGAAACTGCTGGAAATCACCATTCGTCCCCTGCTCGACGAACGCGGCCAACGCTGCGGCACGCTGATTTACCTCGACGATCAGACCGTGCAGGAGAAACTCCAGACAACGATCGAGGAACTTGAATCTACCAGCGAGGAACTGCAATCGGCGAACGAAGAGCTCGAAACCACTAACGAGGAACTGCAGTCCACCAACGAGGAGCTTGAGACCACCAACGAAGAACTGCAGTCCACCAATGAGGAACTGGAAACTACCAATGAAGAACTGCAATCGTTGAACGAAGAGCTCGAGACCACCAACCAGGAATTGGAAGAGCGCACCAAGGAACTAGATCAGGTCAACAGCGTCTATGCGCAAACCCTGGAAAAGATTCGCCTGCCGGTAATGCTGGTCAATCAGGAGCGACGCATCGAATTCTGGAATCAGATGGCGCTGAAGCTGTTCGGTTTTAAGAGCAAGCCGCCGGTAGACCTGACGGTAGACCAACTGCCCCTTTCAGAGACCATGCGCAATACCTTGGTCCGTCGTCACCGGGCGGTTCTGATGAAAGACCAGCCCATGGTGGCCCGAGGACAGGATCTGGGACCGCGATTCGCCTCCTTCGCGGACATTCACTTCAGTGTGATTTCCCGCGAGGACCGCACACGCAACGTCCTGATTATGTTTGAGCCCCAACCCGCCGATGGCAGTTCAGCCCGCAAGGCCGCCAAGCAGAAGAAATGCTGAATCAGAAACCTTCATCTATTCTGCTGCTTTTTATCAGGCTCAGGGGATAATCCTTCAAGGGGGTAAGGTTCGGGAATGATTCTCAGTGGCTGGAAGGAAATTGGGTGTGTCTGTTGAAAAACCACGGATCAGAACGCGCTTTTCCTCGTAGTTTGTCCTGGTGGCTACCTGCTTCTTTTCTTTCCTCACTCCATGTTCATGCAGTTGCGATATGTGGGGCTGTCTTATTAAGGAAGCGAACCAGCCGTTTAAGATTTTGTGCCACAGCTGCTAGGTAGAACTGTTCGCGCACGAACCGCATTCGACGCAATCTCAAGCGACGCAGTCCGATCTGATTCTTTAGTTCTGCAAACAGTGCTTCCACCTTCCGCCGAGCCCGTTGTGAGATTGCGAATCCTGGGGTCTTGGCGAGAGCATATGCACGCTGCCGTGCCGGCTCACAGGTGTGGATGGCGAGACTCCGAAACTTGGCTCGTGTGCAGAGGTTCTTCTGCGGGCAGTCGCGACAGTGCTTCACCGTTGAGTAATAAAGATGAGTGCGGTTGTGCAGACTGATTCCAACGTATTTCAGGGGCTTGCCTTCCGGGCAGATGTAATAGTTCTCCTCGGGTACGTAGGTGAACTTCTCGATGCCATAGAGACCACTCGGCCCATTGGGATTTTCTTTCACCCGGATGTAAGGAGCGATGCCGCGTTCATCGAGCCACTGCAGAAGCTCCCCATTGCCGTAGGTGGTATCTGCCGCCAGTGTTTGCGGCAGGTAGCCGTGGCGTTCACGATATCGTTCGATCATGGCGCGCGCCGCTGCGCTCTCGTGACTCAGTCGTGCCGGGGTAGCTTGCACGCCCACGATGATGCAACTGCTGTTATCGACCAAATAGTTGTCGTAATAGCCCAACCGTGCTGGACCGCCTTTGGTTGCAAACGTCGAATCCGGATCCGTGGTCGAAACTTTGTCTTGCTGCGGAACCGGAGGTTCGACGGGGTTCTCTTGTTCCAGTTCGGCCAGATACTCGCGCACCGTGCGGTTCACTTTGGCTACCTCTGCCAGTTGCTCGCGGGGAATGCGGCTGTGATGATCGGCGTTGGCTTGGACGAAACTGCCGTCCACCGACATGTGCTCGCCCTTTACCAATCCGGCTTGCTCGCAGCGGTTGACGATCTCCTCAAACAGCTGCTGAAACAGATTCGATTCCTGGAATCGTCCATGCCGGTTCTTGGAAAACGTCGAGTGGTGTGGAATCTCCTGATCGAAGCCCAGTCTCGTGAACCAACGCCATGCCAAATGCATGCGTAACTCTTCCACCAGCTTCCGCTCGCTGGTCACGCCGTACAGATACCCAACCAGCAGCATGCGCAGCAATAGTTCCGGGTCGATCGACGGTCTGCCCGTGTCGCTATAGCGGTCCTTCAGCTTGGCTCGAACAAAATCGAAGTTCACGTGGCGATCGATCAAGCGCAGCAGATGATCTTCAGGAACCTGATCCTCGAGGCGGAAGTAGTGAAACAGCGATTCTGAAGGGGAGTGGTTGCCCATCATAAGCAGCAGGCCTCCGAACGTTGCAGTGAAAAGCAGCATCGCTGGCCTGCTTATAACCTGACCGTTGCATCGGCACAAGCCTCAAATGAGGGTCTTTTTCAACAGACACGGGTGTTATCTGCATTGCGGCATGCGCACGGTTCAGCGTTGGGAAATTGACGGTTTTGCCCGTCCACCGTCCGGCTCCGCGAGCGCGTCGCCATGTCATCGCTCATTCCGAGGAATTAGACCGCTGGGTGAGGCGAAAGGGATTCCCCAAGCCGGATTATTCAAGCGTCCTCGTATCGATCACGAATGCGAAAAGATTGCAGGGAGAAGCACACGCCAGAGTGATTGCCCTGCAAGAGAGAGTGGAAAGATTGCGGGACGAGGTCGTGAACTGTATGCGAGGCAACAACGCAATTCGCCCCCGCCGTCGCTTGTGCAATCTTCGAAATCTGGACGAACTCCCCTCCTAAGAGCTTAGAAACGGACTCGGGGAATCCGGAAGTCGCTACTTGACTTTCGCTCTCATCTGGACGATGCGAGCCTGCAGCTCCTCGGCCTGACGGCGCTGGCGAACGCTTGTTTCTGCGATCTTCCGGGCCAAATCCTTCGCCGCCGCTAGCAGACGACGCGCATTTTCGATGGGGTTGACGCCTGGCCTTGCGAGAGGCATCGGTCCGGGGTTCGCTGGAATCACGTGATTCCCAAACTCCTTCCTAGCCGCTTCGGAGGTGGAGAGCCAGAATCTTAGTTCTGAGACGTTTGCGTATACTGGGCTGCGTTTGCCTTTGCCGATGCGATGTACTGGCAAGTTCAATTCGTGCTCCCAGCGTTGTACGGTTCGAACGCCACGGTCTAGGTATCTCGCGATCTCCTTCCAGGAGTTCAGCACCGTTGAGCCGGCATTGAGATCTTGGCGCGTGATGGCGCACCTCAAAAAGACCGTAAGCGAGTCAAATTCCTTCTTGCAGTCCAAGGAAGTATAGCGCACTGATCGTCCGCTACTTCTTCCTGCATTTGGGAGTGTAGAAGTGTCTGTTACCAAACAAATCGAACAACTTTGCCCTGGTAAAGGAAGAAAAAGATGGCGATAAGCTTCTGTCCTTAGTCGAACAGTTGAACCGGGAACTCGCTATTTCGGAAGCCGCAGAAAACACAAGGGTTCCGAAGCTTTCAACGTCCAATCCAGACCAGCCGGATAAGCCCAAAGTGGCACAAGGGGCAGCCCTCGATTTTTTGGGCATCGCGCGCAACCTGGTGGGTTGACACCCCCTCAAAATGGTGTGAGCGGGGAGATGTGGCGAGACATTAGCTCATGCTTCTGCCCATTGCCTGCCCTGCTCACCTTCTCAATGGGCCCTCTGCCGCTGGCGGAAACTCAATGCCGGCGACCTCTTTGGCGGGCGCTTCCGTAGGTTCTCGACACTCTTTGGAATTATGGAATTAGACATCGACTGGGCGGATCCGCCCGCGTCTCGCAAAGAACAAAGCACTCGCGGTCGTTTTTATGCTGCGGAGTAGCTAAAAAGTTTGTTCATATAGCGCTCCTTGCAACGCTCTGAGCAAAAATGCACCGCAAGTGGATGGAGAGCCTGCGATTCCTCCCAAGCGGAGAGAATGTTTATCTCGCGACGTTCGGAAACCGCGCCGAGGCTTTCCGCCGCCATCCCTAAAATCCAGTTCTGCTCCGGCTTTTTCAGCTTGCCGCACGTCTCGCAAAGAAAGGCGATCATCGCGACCTCCGGCGGGGTTAGATGCTTCAGAAAGACTTTGTTGGTACAGGACTTCCGGGGAGAGCCCACCCCAAGGGGTTCCTACTTCGGAGCATCCGCGTCCAGCTCTTGTCGGGTAACCTCCTCGTCGCCGGCGAAGAAACGCCGTCCGGCTCCCTCTTCCGTCATCCTCTGATCATGGAGCGTTTTGAATTGGGTCATCGCTTTTTGTGCCCCTTCGCTGTGACCCAGGGAGCGTTCGACCTGCGATAGGCGGTACCATGAAACCTCGTTGTCAGAATTGAGCTCGATTGCTTCTTGCAAGTGCAACACAGCCTCCTGAGGCTTTCCTTGAGATGTCAACACCGATGCCAATCCCAAGTGTGCCTCTTCGAAATCAGGATGAAATTTCAGGGCCTGCTCGAAGAGATGTTGAGCTTCGGCGGGTCGACCATCCGTTTGCCGTGCCCTTGCGATCTCATAGGCAGCATTGCCATTTTCGGGATCGATCTGAAGTTCCTGCTGGAATTGCTTCTCGGCTTCGGCTTGATCTTCGCTGGAATTCGATTGGCGCGCGCGGGCCAGCAGGGTACGGCCCAATCGATAATGGATCCCGGGTTGATTCGCGTTTATCTTTAGGACTTGCCGGTATTCAGCGATTGCGGTGTCGAAGGATTGCTGGCTCTCGGCTGCCTCAGCCAGTGCTTGATGGCGCCAGATCGAGTTTGGCGCCGCTCGGACGAGCTGCCGCATGGTTAAGTAGGCGTAATTCCCAAAGATTCTTCCGTTGTGATACAGGACTTCTGGATCGTCCGGGTATAGACGGTTCAATTCCAGCGCGACCTCAACGGCTTTGCGGTCGCGTTTGAGCCCCGTGTATGCGCGCTCTAGCTCGAGGCCGCACATTCGCCTCGTCTGCGCATCGCTCGAACGGAAGCCTTTCTCGAGTCCGGGAATAGCTTCGTTGTAGCGGCCGAGTTCAGAAAGTGACATCGCGAGAACAGCTGCGGATTTCGAGAGAGCAGCTTTCAGTTCGAGCGCTCGCCGCAGCTCCTTGACTGCGGGTTCGAACATTCTTTCTTGGAAGTAGATGAGGCCGAGGTTGGCGTGTATCTCCGCCACTTGTGGATTTGCAACTGCAAGCTTCTCGTAGGCTTGCTGTGCCTGGCGATAGTCCCCAGCGTTGAGAGCCGCCTGAGCGTCATTGTATTGCTCCTGAATGGACGCGGATTCTTGTGCCAGGCAAAGCCCTCCTAGCATTGACAAAACAGAGACCAAGATTCTGACCAGTTTCACGAGGGCGAGTTTACCCCAGGCCACTTGTAATAGCACGACGATCCGATGATAAAAACAAACCCGCCGGACGTGCCATCCGGCGGGAGAAGGTGTTCGGCTGACGCCTAGAAAACGATCTTCCCGCCGAACTGAATGATACGGCCTGGCCGTGCTGCTATGACGTTCCCAAATGTGCTCTGACTAACTCCATTGACGAGCTTGAAGTCGTTGGGATTGACATCAATGGGCGCTCCGATCGACGTTGCCGTAAACGGGTCATATCCGTACTGATGGTGGTTGAAAGCATTGAACGATTCGGCCCGGAACTGGAACGAGACTCTCTCGGTGAACTTGAAATCCTTTCCCAGTCCAATATCCCAATCGTTAATGCCAGGGCCGCGCAGGATGTCGCGTCCCGTATTTCCGTATTGTCCGTTGAGAGGCTGACAGAAAGCCGCTCCGTTGGAAGTTGAGGCTACGCAGCTCGACCGAGAAGCGTCATTCGGGTCAGTGGGCGAGGTGGAGTAGGTAATGTTGTTGTTGAACCAGCTGTTGATCGACTTGTGGAACCCACTCGGGTAAGGGTCCCCGATCTGGTTGCAACGATTATTGAAGCTCGAAGTCTGAACAACAATGTTTCCGTTGCACAGAATGGAAAACGGGAATCCACGCTGGAAGGTTGCGATGGTTGTGAATTGCCATCCGCCTAAGGCCAGGTCCATGGCCTTATTCATGCCGCCGCCAAATCGCTTTCCGCGTCCGAAGGGCAATTGATAAACCATGCTCGCCACAAATCTGTGGTCCACATCGAAGTCAGAACGGCCATAGTCCAGTTGCGGGTTGCGGTCGTCCAAGTGGCCGGCAAACGCATTTGTGGAACCAACTCCGGCTGCCGCGGATTTGTCGTCGAGGCTCTTGGCCCACGTATACACGGCAAGGAAGGCCATGGAACTGGACCGGTGTTCCAGCTTCAAGTTCCCGGCGTTGTAGCTCGAATAGCCGTTGAACTCGCTGTCCAGAAATCCCAACACTTGGGTGATGTTGGGTAACGGCGTTCTTTGTGAGGCGAGGCACTGGGCGGCTGTGTTAGAGACAGAGCCCCCGGTGAGAGGATCGCAAGCAGCGGGATTTGGAGGCGGCGGTCCTACCGCCTGGTTGATTCGGTTCAGAAGATGCGTGCCCTTGTTGCCAACGTAATTGGCTTCCAGGGTCGTATTTTGAGACAACTGCCGCTGGATCGACGTTGACCACTGTTGAACGTACGGATTCCTTGGATGTTCAGAAATAATCACAGCAAAGAATTGCCCGCCGTCACTGGCCACAGACACCTGATGGAGAGGCACGGGGGGAAACATCGTATCGGTTGTCTTTGGTTGGCAAGCTGGTTGCCCGGCGGTGCCGCAGTTGGCCGCATCCGATACGGGACTGATATTGGCGCGTACTACGAACGGATAGATATCTCCTGAATCGTCGATCTCACGTGTCTCGAACGAATCAAAAAAGATGCCGTAGCCGCCACGCAGGACAGTCTTGTCATTGAGGCGAAAAGCGAGGCCGATGCGCGGAGCCCAAGGATTCCTGGAGGCTTCCATCGGGTTCGAACGGCCACAGTAGCGATAGAAACCGTTGCCGCTGGGTGCGATCGGACCGCCCAGGCTCTGCACCGAGGAGGTTCCTAAAGCCTTGTCGGCATAGCAAAGCCCGCCACCGGCGTTTGCCGTGTCTAACCAGAACATCTTGTTATCTTTCTCGGTTGGGACCGAGCGGTAGTCCCAGCGTAGCCCGAGGTTTACTGTCAGGCGGTTGGTCGCCTTCCAATCATCTTGAACAAAGGGTGCGACGTAGAGAAACCGGTACTGGTTCAAATTTCCCGCAACGTTGGTAGGGCTAAACGGGCCTGGCTGGAAAGTTGACGCACCGTTGTAATAGCCCAACAGGAAATCAGCGATGGCATTTCCGGTTCCGCAATGGCTGGAAGCCGTCGCGCACCCGCTGTTGTTGTTGAGAATGGTGTCGTTGGAGTAGTTGAAGTTACCAAGAAAGTCCGCCGACAAGTCACGTTTCTGCAGCCAGCGACGATAGTCGAATCCGGTGCTGATGGTATGCCGCCCTTTCACTAGGGTCAACGTATCGGCAAATTCCCAGGTGGGAATGTCACTGGTGGTGGTGTCATTGCCCTGGCTCCCTACAGAGGTGTAGGGAGTGCCCAACCCGATGGATGGGAAAAGACGTGCGTAGTTCGGAAGGTTCGGGTAAACGCCGGTGATGTTCAGCGCAGATACTTGGGCTGCGGTGATTGGATTGCCGCCCTGAATCGCGATAGGTTCCAAGCGGCCAAAGCGGAAGTTGTTGACCATGCCAGAGCCGATGTTCTTGGTGTGTGAAATCATCCAGTTCTCGGACTTCTCGTTGAAGGTGCCAACTCCATAGGGGAGGCTGATGGAGCCGTTGATGTTCTGGCTGTCGTAGCTGGCCGTGGTGTAGCGGAAGAAGAGTTTTCCGATCCGACCCAGATCTTGATCCAGGCGATAGGTCTGTTGATCCAACGTCTGTGGCAAGGTCACTGTCAGACGGTAGTTTCCCTGGCAATCCGCAGTAAGGCAATTGGGCGCCGGAAACATGTTCAGACCGAGAGTTTGTTGGGCAAGTATCGAGAACCTGTTTGTGGGAATGACGTTGCCGGGAAACGCAGCTCCAGTATTGGGGTCAACCGGCATGCAGGCGGTCGAACCGGTTGGAGTACAAGTGCCGCCTGCGGAGACGGGCAGGGCCAAACCTGAGGCGGAAAAATCACCGTTCAACTGTGCTGGGTCTGGCGCGTTGAAGGTGCTTTGATTGAATCCGGTTCGGATTCTCCAACCTTCGTAGTTCACCATGAAAAACGTCTTGTTGCGGCCATCGTAAACCTTGGGGATGTATATTGGTCCACCCACCACGAATCCGAACTGGTTCTGTCGCAACTCAGGAAGACTCGCCTGGAATGGAGCCTTGGCGTCAAAAGCATCGTTCCGAAGAAACTCAAAGACTGTACCATGCAGTTGGTTGGTTCCAGTCTTGGTTACCAGATTGACCTGGTTGGCACTGAATCCGTACTCCGCGGAATAGTTCTCGCTTTGGATCTTGAACTCCTGGATGGCATCTTGGGATAGGATCACGGCCGGGGTGTTGAGCGCAGTGTCCGTATTCACGAGTCCATCCAATGTGTAATTGTTGGAAGTCGGGCGGCCGCCGTTAATGCTGATTGCATTGCCTTCCTGCTGCCGCATTTGATTTTGCTCTCCGGTCGTCTGGACTGCGCCGGCACCGATGAATAAGAGGCCAACGAAGTTGCGATTCTCAACCGGTAACTGTTCGATCTGCTGCGGCGTAACCGTCTGCGATACAGCAGCGGTATCGGTATCCAGTGAAACATTGCTGGCCTGCACTTCAACGCTTTCGGTAATCGCACCCGGCTTCATGGCTACATTGATGCGCTGCTGCTGACCAACAACCAGCGTGATCGAATCGGTCACGGCCTTCTGAAATCCGGTTGCTTGGACGGTAACCTTGTAAGTGCCAGGCTGCAGGAATGGGACGGTAAAGTCTCCTGATGATGTTGTTTGTGTGTGGTTGGTAACGTTGGTTGCCGTGTTGGTGACGTCCACGGTAGCGTTCGCCACGACCGCGCCTGAATTGTCGGTCACGGTTCCAAGAATCGTCCCGTTTGCGCCGCCTTGCGCATACCCCAGGGCTGCCAACGACAATAGAAGCGCAAACAGGAACGCACTTTGAATCTTGCTCAACATATGCAATTGCCTCCTCCTCGCAGAAGGGCGAGATTTCGACGCGGACGCAGCCATTGCGCAACACGAGACAACCCGGCTGCCGCACAAAGACCCTCGAAGGTGCTTTGGCGTGCGGCGATACTCCCATCGCTTTGCAAAAGGAGTCAACCGGCAGCGGTTCATGCACAACAGTTTTGCAATGAGAAATGTGCTTTGGTGGGACCGAATCGAGGAAGGGTTCCGTAAATCAGCAACATGCAACCCGTTCGCGGTGCCTCACCATGGGCGGCAGCAGCGCTCCTCTTGTTTCGCAACGTGCAATGAGCCCAGCGATCTTGCTCAGGAATCGGCCGAACGGGGGAGAGCCGGGTGTAACAGCGAATCGTGCGACTCTTGCGAATGCTCGATCAACCCACGGCGACCGCACACACCCGAAGGCCAGAGCGAAGGACTCTGAGGAGTGCTATTTCGCCAATGCAACCGAAAAATCGTTTGCGACAGGAAACAACCTGAAGAAATTCATCATTACAGGTGCTCCCGGGGCCGGGAAGACAGCAATCATCCGCCACTTGGAGCTCGATGGTTTTGGCGTGGTTGAAGAAGCAGCCACGGACGTCATTGCTGCCGCCCACGCCCGCAACGCGATCGAACCCTGGCGGGATCCGGCTTTCATCGATACCATCGCGCGTCTGCAGAGGGAACGCGAGATCCGCAGTTCTTATCTACCAGATGACATCCAGTTTCATGATCGCTCGGTTGTTTGCACGGCGGCTTTGGCAGTCTATCTCGGACATGCACAGTCGCCATTTCTCACGAGCGAGTTGGAACGCATCACAAAGGAGCGGGTGTATGAACAGCGGGTGTTCTTCATACGCAATCTCGGATACATCACATCCA
>Ga0068854_100001233_pt1 | contig 15333 bp, 10 predicted proteins | sample KBSCornC42_FD_66590 | JGI IMG/M metagenome (GOLD analysis project Ga0068854, IMG submission 66590) | Corn rhizosphere microbial communities from Kellogg Biological Station, Michigan, USA - KBS Corn C4-2 | ecosystem: Host-associated > Plants > Roots > Rhizosphere > Soil ... | reverse complement strand
AAGGCCGAGCAGATGCTCGCCCACCGGCTCGCGCCGGGCGGCCTGTATCACCCGGACAACATGCCGGTGCTGCACCACATCAACCAGGCGCTGCGCGCCCACGTGCTGTTTCACCGCGATGTCGACTACATGATCAAGGACGGCGAAGTCGTCATCGTCGACGAGTTCACCGGCCGTCTGATGCCGGGACGGCGCTGGAGCGACGGCCTGCACCAGGCCGTGGAAGCGAAGGAGAAGGTGAAGATCGAGCGCGAGAACCAGACGCTCGCCACGGTCACCTTCCAGAACTACTTCCGCAAGTACAAGAAGCTCGCCGGCATGACCGGCACGGCCGACACCGAAGCGGAAGAGTTCGCGAAGATCTACAAGCTGGACGTCGTCGTGATTCCGCCGAATCGGCCGTTGCGCCGGATCGAGAACCCCGACCTCGTCTACCGCACCGAGAAAGAGAAGTGGGACGCGATCGTCGGCGAGATTCTCGACGAGCACCAGAAGGGCCGCCCGGTACTGGTCGGCACCGTCTCGATCGAGAAATCGGAAAAGCTCTCGGCGATGCTCGATCGCCGCGGCTTGAAGCGCGGGACCACCACCGGCGGCGGCGTCGACAAGCATGTCGTCCTGAACGCGAAGTATCACGCGCAGGAAGCCGAGTTCGTCGCCCAGGCGGGGCGCAAAGGCTCGGTCACGATCGCCACCAACATGGCCGGCCGCGGCACCGACATCCTGCTCGGCGGCAACGCCGAATTCATGGCGCGGCAGCAGTGCCTGGCTGAAGAAGTGGCCGAGCGGTTGCCGAAGGGTGAGGAGCGGTTCGTCGAGGACGAGCAGTACGTCTACTTCTATCACCTCGACGCGTTCTATCGGGTGCCGAAGGACGCCTACGCGCGGATCTTCGAGCACTTCAAGCGGATGTGCGACGCCGAACACGACGAGGTCGTCGAGCTCGGCGGCCTGCACATCGTCGCCACCGAGCGGCACGAAGCGCGGCGCATCGACAACCAGCTGCGCGGCCGCGCCGGCCGCCAGGGCGATCCGGGCGCCTCGCGCTTCTACCTCTCGCTCGAAGACGATCTGATGCGGATTTTCGGATCCGATCGCATCTCCGGGTTGATGCAGCGGCTCGGCATGGAAGAAGGCGTGCCGATCGAGCACGGCATGGTGACGCGGGCGATCGAGCGCGCCCAGAAGCAGGTCGAGGCGCAGAATTTCTCCGTCCGCAAACACCTCCTCGAGTACGACGACGTGATGAACAAGCAGCGCGAGAACATCTACGCGCTGCGCCGGCAGATCCTCGAGGGCAAGATCCGGCTGCAGGACGAAGACGGCGAGGAAACCGAGTTCGATACGCGCCAGTACCTGATGGAGCTCGCCGAGGAGATCCTCGACGCCACGGTCGAGACCTACGCGCCGCGGCAGGCCGATTTCGAGCAGTGGGACCTCGACGCGCTCAGGCGCGAGGTCGAGCGGATCTACGCGATCGACACCAGCAACCTCGACTTCGACGATCGCAACGCCGACGAGATCCGCGACGAGCTCTGGGAGAAGAGCGTCGCGTCCTACGACGACAAGGAAAAGCTGGTCGGCCGCGAGGTCCTGCAGCGGGTCGAGCGCGACATCATGCTGCAGATCGTCGACCAGCAGTGGAAGGATCACCTGTACAGCCTCGATCACCTGAAGGAAGGCATCGGGCTGCGCGGCTACGGGCAGCGCGATCCGCTCGTCGAGTACAAGAAGGAAAGCTTCGAGCTGTTCCAGGCGATGAAGGATCGCGTCGACGAGGAGATCGTCCGCTACCTGTGGTGGCTGCGGCCGGTGCTGAGCGAGGAAGCGGCGGCGGCGCCGGTCCGCCGTGCACCGCAGCGCCGCGCGCCGCTGATCCTCAACGATCCGGGCGCCGAAGCCGCGACCGCGTCGGTGTTCGGTGCGCCGCGGTCGGCCGGCGCGACGACCGCCGCGCCGGCGCGCGCGACCGCCACGCAGCAGCAGCCGCCGCGAGTCGGCGGCGACGATGCGGCGGTGAAGACGGTCCGCCATGAGGGGCCGAAAGTCGGACGCAACGACCCGTGCCCGTGCGGCAGCGGGAAGAAATACAAGAAGTGCCACGGGGCCGCCGCGTGATGTCGATCCCGACGCACGCTGCCAATCAGCATCAGCCTGGGCCGACATGCGTCGGCCCTTTTTTGTATCTATGGAACTGAAAACTGAATCGACGCTCCTCACCGCCGCCGGCGCCGAACTGGCGACAGCGCTGACGTTCGACGACGTGCTGCTGGTGCCGCGGCATTCGCCGGCCGATGTCGTGCCGACGAAGGTCGACATCTCGACCCGGCTCACGCGAAACATCCGGCTCGCGGTACCGCTCGCCAGCGCGGCGATGGACACCGTCACCGAGTCGCGGCTCGCCATCGCGATGGCGCAGCAAGGCGGCATCGGCGTCATCCACAAGAACCTGGCCATCGAGGAGCAGGCCTCGGAGGTCGATCGCGTCAAGCGGTCGGAGAGCGGCATGATCGTCAACCCGATCACGCTCTCGCCCACCAACCGGATCTACGAAGCGCTCGAGCTGATGAAGAAGTACAGCATCTCGGGCGTGCCGATCACGGAGGACGGCAGCAAGGAAGGCCGCCTGGTCGGAATCCTGACCAACCGCGATCTCCGCTTCGAGACCAACGTCAACCGCGCCATCGCCGACGTGATGACGCGCGAGCCGCTGTTCACCGTCCCGGTCGGCACCACGCTCGACGCGGCGCGGGAAATTCTCCACCGCCACAAGGTCGAGAAGCTGCTCGTCGTCGATCGCGACTACCGGCTGAAGGGCTTGATCACCGTCAAGGACATCCAGAAGGCGGTGAAGTATCCCAACGCCTCCAAGGATTCACTTGGCCGGCTGCGCGTCGGCGCCGCGGTCGGCACCGCGCGCGACACCATGGAGCGCGCCGAAGCGCTGGTCAACGCCCACGTCGACGTGCTGGTGGTCGACACCGCGCACGGGCACTCGCAGAACGTGCTCGACATGGTGCGGCAGCTGCGCCGCCGCTTTCCGAACGTCGATCTGGTCGCCGGCAACGTCGCCACCGCGGAAGGGACCGAGGCGCTGATGGATCTCGAGGTCGACGCGGTGAAGGTCGGCATCGGCGCCGGCTCGATCTGCACGACGCGGATCATCGCCGGCATCGGCGTGCCGATGATCAGCGCGGTGATGGAATGCGCCCGCGCCGCCGCGGCACGCGACATCCCGGTGATCGCCGACGGCGGCATCCGCTTCTCCGGCGACATCACCAAGGCGATCGCCGTCGGCGCGTCGGCGACGATGATCGGCAACCTGTTCGCCGGCACCGACGAGAGCCCGGGCGAAATCATTCTGTATCAGGGCCGCAGCTTCAAGGAGTACCGCGGCATGGGCTCGCTCGGCGCGATGCGCAGGGGCTCGCGCGATCGCTATTTCCAGGACGAATTCGATCTCGAGGCGCCCGGCGGCAGCGAAAAGCTGGTGCCCGAAGGCATCGAAGGCCGCGTCGCCCACAAAGGCAGCCTCGCCGCGATGATCCATCAGCTGGTCGGCGGCCTGCGCGCCGGCATGGGCTACTGCGGCGCGAGAAACATCGCCGCGCTGCAGCGCGATGCGCGCCTGATTCGCATCACCCCCGCCGGCGTCCGCGAGAGCCACGTCCACGACGTCGCGATCACGAAGGAAGCACCGAACTACAGATCGGAGTAGGGGCCCGGGACTGGGGGCTAGCTGTTTCTTCGTAGTGTCCGGCCTTAGCCGGACGGTGGTGCCTACGGCCTTCGTCGCGCGTCCACCGTCCAAATCGCATGGCCAGAATCATCGCGGCCGTCGTGCTCGTCGCGGTCGTCGGGCTGGCGGCCGCTCCTTCGCAGACCTCTCCGCCACCCGCCTTCCGCACCGCGCTCTTCCGCTTCGAGATTGACGAATTCTGGCTGAACCTTCACCACTTCCTCTACGTGCTCGGGCGCTCGGTCGCGAAGACCGCTGACGCGTCGCGCGACGCCGTGGTGAAGGCGCCAGACGACTCCAGGCGCGGGCTCGCCATGCTGGACGAGGCCGAGAAACACGGCTGGCTGAAAGCGATGGCCTTCTATGCCGCGGGCCTGAGTCGGAAGGATGCCGTGTTCGACGATTCGGTCGCCTCGATTACCCGCGCGCTCGCCGACGCTGGCGATGCGGCCACGCTCGCGGAGGCGCCCATCGACGGCGGGCTTCGATCGATCCTCGAGGGCGCGGCGCCCGCGTACCGGAAAGCGTGGTGGCCGGAGCACCGCGCCGCGAACATCGCCCGTCGCGACGAGATTCAAACGCTGGTTCGGCGTCACGGCGCCGCGGTGCTTGCGTTCGTCACGCACGCCTATGGGCTGCCGTGGGCTCGCGACGGCTATCCGGTGCATTTCTCCGGTTACGCCAACTGGGCCGGCGCCTACTCGACAACCGGCAACCTGCTCGTCGTCTCGAGCCTCGATCGCTCGACGCAAGGGCTCGCCGGGCTCGAAACCGTGTTCCATGAGGGGATGCATCAGTGGGATCCCACGATCGATGACCAGTTGTCCGCCGAGGCGCGCCGCATCGGCAAGCGCCTCCCGCCCGGCGCCTCGCACGCGATGATCTTCTTCACGGCCGGCGAGGCGATCCGGAGCATCGCAGCCGACTACACGCCGGTCGCGGAGGCCTTCGGAGTGTGGGGGCGCGGCCTCGTCAGCCTCAAAACCGCGCTGCAGGAAACGTGGCAGCCGTTCCTCGACGGCCGCGGCACGCGGGAGGAGGCGCTCGCCGCGTACGTCGCCCGCGTCGGACGTTGAGCGCGGCTCGTTTCGTTTTCTTCGTAGTGTCCGGCTTCAGCCGGACCGACAACGGTCCGCCTGAAGGCGGGCACTACGGAGAACCCTCAGTTGCGAGATGCCCCATGCCACGCCGGATTCAATCGGCAGCCGACACCCGGACCCCGCCGTGCACTGCAGATCGGACGCCGACCTCATGTCGATCGTCCAGAAGCGACCATCTCCGTCGACACGGCAATCGTCCGGGTATCGGCCTCACCGTGGTCGATTTTCACCGCGAAGTGGCGTGGCGCCGCCAAGCGTTCGCGCCGGTCCAGCTTCTCCGCCCACTCGATCGCCAGCACGCCGCCGGCGGCAATCTCGTCGAGGCCGAGATCAGCGACCTCGCGCGGATCGTCGAGTCGATACAAATCGACGTGATACAGCGTCAGCCGGCCGCCGCGGTATTCCTGCACCAGCGTGAATGTCGGGCTGCTGACCTCCTCGCGCGCAACGCCGAGGCCCTCCGCGAGTCCCTTCACGAACGCGGTCTTGCCGGCACCGAGATCGCCGTACAGCAGCACGACGTCCCCGGCCGACAGCTCGTCGGCGAGTTCGCGGCCGGCAGCAATGGTGTCGGCTTCCCCGGCGCTCGTCATCGATCGCACAGCCGCATGGTACCGCCTTACACTGAACGGATGCGAACGCGTGTTCTTGCCTTCACCCTGCTGCTCGCCGCGGCGAGCGCCGCGCCCTCGGCGCAAACGCCGCCTGCGGCCGCGTCGTCGCTCGTCGAACGCGTCGAGGACACCGGTTTCATTCAGATCCAGGCGCCGAGCTTTGCCTCGCTCGACGCGCGGCAGCAGACGCTCGCCTACTGGTTGACCCAGGCGTCGATCGCGATCGATCCGATCATCTACGACCAGCTGTCGCAGTACGGACTCCGCGAGAAGCGGCTGCTCGAAGGGATCGTCGGCCACTCCGGGGGCATCCAGCCGGGGCCGCTGCAGAAGATTCGCCGCTTCGCGCTGCTCTTCTGGGCAAACCGCGGCAACCACAACGAGATCACCGGCGAAAAATTTCTACCGACATTCACTGCCGCCGAGTTCGAGTCAGCGGCGCTGGCCGCGCAGAAGGACGGCGCCTTTGCCTCGCCCTACGCCGACCTGCCGGCGCTGGCGACGCCGGCCGACCTGCGCCGTGAGCTCACCGAGCTGCGCGCGTCGCTGTTCGACGGCGCCTTCGAGCCGACGACAACGGCGAAGACGCCGCCGCCGGGCAAGGACATCATCCAGGCCAGCTCGAACACGTTCTATCGCGGGGTGACGCTGGCCGATCTCAAAGGATTCACCGAGCGGTTTCCGTTGAACTCGCGCGTCGTCAAAGGCGCCGACGGCGCCGTGCACGAAGAGGTCTATCGTGCGGGAACGCCCGATCGTTCGGTCCTGCCGGGTCTGTACGCCGTGTTCCTGAACAAGGCGATCGTCTTTCTCGACAAGGCGCGCGCGGTCGCCGACCCGGCGCAGGCCACCGTGATCAGCGATCTGATTCGCTTCTACCAGACCGGCGATCCGAAGGACTGGCTGCAGTTCGGCGCCGACTGGGTACGCAACGACGCGACCGTCGATTTCGCGAACGGCTTCATCGAGGTCTACCGCGACGCCCGCGGCGCCAAGGGCAGCTCGCAGAGCTTCGTCACCATCACCGACAAGCCGGTGACCACGGCGATGACGACGCTCGCGAAAAACGCGAGTTACTTCGAGCAGCAGGCGCCGTGGGATCCCAAATACAAGAAGGAGTCGTTCGAGGCGCCGGTCGTGAAGGCGGTCGAAATCCTGATCGAGACCGGCGACTTCCATATCTCGACGATCGGCGACAACCTGCCGAACGAAAACGAAATTCGCGAGCGCTACGGTTCCAAGAATTTCCTCCTGCTCGGCAGCAGCCATGCCATGTCGGGCGCGAGCGGCAGCCCGATGACCGCCGAGTTCGCCGCCTCGCCGGAAGAGATCTCGCGTTCGGCGCGCTACAGCGAGCAGGCCGAAGACATGCTGACGGCGATGCACGAGGTGATCGGCCACGGCTCCGGCAAGCTCACCGAGCGGTTGAAAGGCGGCGCGCAGAAGGAGCTGAAGGAGTACTACTCGACGCTCGAGGAAGCGCGCGCCGACCTGATGGGCCTCTACAACATCTGGGATCCGAAGCTGAAGGCGCTCGGCCTCGTCGAAGATCAGGACGCGGTGGCGCGGACGATGTACGACAACGCGGCGCGCGCGATGCTCACCCAGCTGCGGCGGATTCCCAAGGGGGACATCATCGAAGAGGATCACCAGCGGGCCCGCGCGCTGATCGCCAACTACGTGAAGGACACCACCGGCGCCATCGAGCAGTTCGACCGCGACCGCAAGACCTACGTCCGGGTCACCGACTACCAGAAGATGCGCCAGGGCGTCGGCACGCTGCTCGCCGAACTGATGCGCATCAAGGCGGAAGGCGACTATGCCGCGATCAAGGCGTTGATCGATCGCTACGGCGTCCACTTCGATCCGAAGGTCCGCAACCAGGTGGTCGAACGCTACGCCCAGCTGAGCCTGCCGACCTACTGGGCCGGCGTCAACCCGGAGCTGACCGCCGACCTCGACGCGAAGGGCAACGCGACGCGGGTGACGATTGCCTACCCGCGCGACGCCGTGCACCAGTACTTGCGCTACGGCTCGATGTGGTCGAAATAGGTCGGGCGGGTCTGGCAGGTCGGGCGGGTCGGAGAGACAGGAGGCGATCGTGATTGCGAATCCGTATGCGGTACACGTCGGTACTCGCGATCCGCGCGAGGTCATCGAAACGACGCCGCTCGAACTGCACCGGCTCGCCGGCCGCATCGGCGCGGCGCGGCTGACGACGCCGCGCGCGCCCGGCAAATGGAGCGCGCGCGAGATCCTCTGCCACCTCGCCGACTGCGAGATCGTCTTCGCGTTCCGGCTGCGGCAGGCGCTCGCCGAAGACCATCACGTGATCCAGCCGTTCGACCAGGAGAAGTGGGCGCCTCCCTATCAATCGCTCGACGCGCCCGCGGCGCTTGCGACCTTCGAGCAGCTGCGGAACTGGAATCTCGCGCTGCTCGCGAATGTGACCGCGTCACAGCTGGCGAAGCCGGTCGTCCATCCGGAGCGCGGGGAGATGACGTTCGAGACGATCGTCGAAACGATGGCCGGTCACGATCTGAATCACGTCAAGCAGCTCGAAGAGATCGCGGGCGGATCTCAGGGGACAACGTCAGCTGATCGACGTGGAGGAACGGATGGAGCGATCGGTTGAAGTGCTTGCCGCGATTCTGTTCGGAGTCACCGGTCTCTCGCACATCCTGCAGCACAGGGCCTGGGCGGCGTTCTTCATCCTCCTCTGCGGCAAGGGCGAAGCCGGCGCCTTCGTCGACGGCTTTCTGAACCTGCCGCTGGCCGGCGTCATCATCGGGTTTCACAACACCTGGTCGGGCATACCCGTCGTGCTGACGCTGGTGGGCTGGGCGCTCCTCATCAAGAGCCTGATTCGGTTTTGCGCACCGCAACAGGCGCTGCGAATCATGGGGAGAGTCTCGCTGGAGCGGTCGTGGGAATTCCAGATCGCCGGCGTCGGCCTCGTCGCCCTTGCCGGCCTGCTTGGATATCGGATCGTTTCTTCGTCATGATTTTTCGTCGTGTCCGGCTTTAGCCGGCCCAACGACCAACGACGGTCGGCCTGAAGGCGGACACTACGAAGCAGCCGCGTCGGCGCGCTTGCGCCGGGCAGTGAGCTCGAGCATCGCGTCGCCGAGGTGGCCGGCGACGTCGGCCGACGTCATCGCGACTTCCCCTTCGTCGGCCTCGGCCAGATCGCCGGCAAGGCCATGCAGGTACACGGCAAGCTTGCACGCCGCCTCGGCGTCGAGCAGCTGCGCCAGCCAGGCGGCGATCATCCCGGTGAGGACGTCGCCGGTACCGCCGGTCGCCATGCCCGGATTGCCGGTCGGGTTGATGAACACCTTGCCGTCGGGGGTCGCGATCAGTGTGCGGTGTCCTTTCAGGACGACGAACAGCCGATGGCCCGACGCGAAGTTGCGGGCGACCTCGAGCCGGTGCGCCTGCACTTCGTGCGTCGACATCCCGACCAGCCGCGCCATCTCGCCGGGATGCGGCGTGATGATGATGTCGCGCCCTTCGCGCCCGGTGAGCCGGTCGGGCGCGCTGGCGAAGGCGTTTAATCCATCCGCGTCGATCACCAGCGGCATCGTCGCGCGGTCGACGATCTGCCGGACGAACTCGCGTGTCGCCGCCGCCTGGCCGAGCCCGGGGCCGATTGCGACGACGTCCCGCGCCATCTCGAGCACGCGGTCGATGTCATCGACCGCGAGGCCGCCATCCCGTTCCTGCAACGCCTCGGTCATGTATTCGGGCGCCATCACCGCCAGGATCGACTGACACGACTCGGGCGTCGCGATCGTGACCAGCCCGGCGCCGGAGCGGAGCGCGCCGACGGCAGCGAGGTGCGCCGCGCCGGTCTTGCCGCGCGACCCGGCGACGAGCAGCACGCGGCCGTAGTCGCCTTTGTGGCTGTCGGCGACCCGCGGCACGACGATCTCGCGCATCGCGCCGCGCGTCAGCAGCTCGACGCGCGGGCCGGAGACGTTGTCGAGCACGTCGATCGGAATGCCGATGTCGGCGATCACGATATCGCCGGCGCGCAGTTCGCCCGGCGGCAGCACCAGCGGCAACTTGGGCGCCGCAATGGTGATCGTCAACCCGGCGTCGATCGACGGTCCGATCGGTTCGGCGGAGTCGGCCGACAACCCGGACGGCAGGTCGATCGAGACCACGGGGATGCCGGACGTGTTGACGTCGGCGATCACCGACTCGATGAAACCCGACACCGGCGCGTTCAGGCCGGTCCCGAAAATCGCATCGACGATCAGCGTGCAGTCGCTGACCTCGGAGAAATGCAGCTCCCACGCCTGGCTGTCGGCGACTTCGACGACGGTGAGGCCGAGCCGGCCGAGAATCTCGAGGTTGACGCGGGCGTCGCCGCGGACGTCGCCGACGCTGCCGATCAGGAACACCGCCACGTCGATGCCGCGCTGCACCAGCGTCCGCGCGATCACGAACCCGTCGCCGCCGTTGTTGCCGCGGCCGCACAGCACCGCGACCTGGCGATCGGACAGATCGCTGTACATCGCCTCCATCGCGGCGACCGCCTGGCGGCCGGCGTTTTCCATCAGCACGAGCGAGGGGATGCCGATGTCGTCGATCGTCCGGCGGTCGGCTTCCCGCATCTGGGCGGCATTCAGAACACGCATCGTGACGAGGGCTCTGAGCGTAACATGTCCTCTGTTCTCCTCTGTGCCCTTGGGGTAATCTTCTCAGCATCATGGCTGCCACCGTCAACGTCAACGGGCGCGTCTCGGATCAGGAGCACGCGGTCATTTCGGTCTTCGACCACGGCTTTCTCTACGGCGAAGGCATCTACGAGACGCTGCGGACCTACAACGGCCAGCCGTTCCTGTTCGATCGCCATATGCAGCGGCTCCGCAACTCGGCAGGCATGCTGGTGCTGACGGTGCCGCTGTCGGACGCAGAAATCGCGGCCCGCTTCAGGGAAACCGTGTCGGCCGCGGGCCTCGGCGGGTCGCGCGATCGCGAGGCCTACATCCGCATCCTGGTCACCCGTGGAATCGGCGAGCTCACCTACGACCCGGCCGCCTGCCCGACGCCGTCGGTGGTCGTGATCGTCAAGCCGCACGTCGACGTCGCCGCCGACTGGATCGAGCGCGGCGTGCGGGTGTCGCTCGTCGACGTGGTCCGCAACCATCCGAGCTCGGTCAACCCGCTGATCAAGTCGAACAACCTGCTGAACAACGCGCTGGCCATGCAGGAGGCCTTCCGGCGCGGCGCCGTCGAAGGCGTGATGCGCAACTACCGCGGCGAGCTCGCCGAGTGCACGCAGTCGAACCTGTTCGTCGTGAAAAACGGCGCGGCGCTGACGCCGCCGATCGACGCGGGGCTGTTGCCCGGCATCACCCGCGCCTTCCTGTTCGAGGTCGGCGCCGGCTGCGGGATACCGGTTCGCGAGCAGGTGCTGAAGGACGGCGATCTGTTCGGCGCCGACGAGGCGTTCTTCACCAGCAGTACGCGGGAGCTCGTGCCGATCGTCACCGTCGACGATCGTACGATCGGCGCCGGTAAGCCCGGCCCGGTGACACACGCGCTGCTGGAGGCATTCCGCGCCCGCGCCCAGGAGCTCACCCGCGAGCGTCAGGCGGTGTAGGGGTCGGGAACCGTTTTCCACCCGGACACAACGGAAAAGGTTCCCGACCCCTACACGCCCTTCCGCTCGGCCCGGCGGGCGGCGACCAGCTCGTCGATCACCTCGCGCGTCTTCGGCCGCGCCCGATCCTTCAGATCGGCGATTCGCTGCCCATCGCTGAATACCGTCACCGGCCCGTCGGTCGAAACCACGAACGCCAGCACGTCGGGACAATCGTAGGTGTGCCGCGCGGCCGACGTGTGTCGCGTGCCGCGAATGACCGGGACGGCCTGCTCGCTCGCGCGTGTCGGCCGAAGGATCACGTTCACCGCTCGCAGCCGGCCGTCGCGAGCGACGAGCAGCGCGCCGTCGCGATACCTGGCCTGATGCAGCAGCAGCGGGTCCTCGGGCTCGTTCAGCACGGAGAGCTGAAAGGCCTCGACGCTGACGCCGTGATTGCGCCGGTGGCCGGCGTCGGGTTCGTCGACGAGCGCGTAGACGATCGTCGCGCCGACGCCATTGGAACTGAAGCGGTGATGCGCCAGCTCCAGCAGCCGCCGCGCGACGAGCGGATCGGCGGCCGGTACCACCTGGGCGATGTCCTCCGCCGCTTCGTAGACCAGATCTTTCTTGACCCACTTACGCCCCTCGACCAGCGTCACCGAGCTGTCGGTGACGATGCGGACGACGCCGGCGGCGTCGTTGCAGACGATCACGCCGTCGATCCACACCGCGTGCGACGCGTAATCCTGATCGGTGTCCATCCGCTCGTGCAGCAGCAGCAGCCGCGGCGGCTCGTGCCGCACCACGACCACGAGGCTGTGGACCCCGTCGGCCATGCTGCGGAGCACCTCAATCGGCACCTCGCCAATGTCGATCAGCCGGCCGAGGCGCGTGAGGTGCGGCATCTCACGCGCGACGATGGCGCCGTAGGGACGGATGTCCTGCTCGTGGACGAACGGATCGAGGCAGCGGGCCAGCTCCGCGGAGATTTCCTCCTGCAGCCCGCGCGTGTAGCGCTCGCGGACCGACCCGCGGCGCTGCAGCTCGGCCCAGGCGAGCGACTCGGGCGATTCGATGTCGTGCGTCACGTGCGATTCAGTGGCTCGCGCCGGCGACCCGCCTGGCGATCCGGCCGGTGATGCGCACCCAGTGCACCGCGCCGGCGGCGTCGCGGATGAACTCGATCGACGCGTTCTGCTCCGGTCCCGAGGTGACGAAGGCGCGGTCGGGACCGTAGAACGCCACCGGCATCGGCGGATCGGCGTCGCGCGAGCGCGGCCGCACCTGGACGACCAGACCGGCGCCCGCCGCGCGCACCTCGACGGTGTTCATCGGGCGCTCGTAGGCGCCGAGATACGGCGCCGGATCCGGTTGCTCGGCGAGCGGCGTCACCGCCGGCAGCGTCTCGTTCAGGCCGCGATGGCCGATCGCCTGGTTCATCGCGAACGACGCGCCATGATACGAGCGCAGCGCCTCGCGCTCGACATCCTGAATCAGGCGCCAGCCGTTGCCGGAGTTGGTCAGGATCGCGATCGCGAAGTTCTTCTCGGGTACGAGCTCGAGCAGCAGGATGTGACCGGAGAAGGTGCCGCCGTGCGCGGCGGTCCGCACCGCGCCGACCGTGCGCAGGTGCCACGCCAGGCCGATGTCCTCGTCGTAGACCTGCTTGTGCAGTTGCGGCGTGCGCATCTCTGTGAGCGTTGCCCGCGTCAGGAGCGGCGCGCCGTCGGCACCGCGGCCATCGCCGAGATGAAACCGCGCGTAGTCGAGCAGGTTGTCCATCGACATCGCGACACCGCCCGCGGGCAGCGTCGATCCGAGCGTAAAGGTCCGCTGCATGCCGGGCGATCCGTCGGGTCCGACAACGTGGCCGATCGCCGGCCAGTGCGCGACGACGTCGCCGACGCGCGTGAACGCCAGCTTCAGGCCGAGCGGACGGAACACCAGGTCGTCGATCGCGTCGCTGAAGGTCTGGCCGGTGACGACTTCGATGACGCGCCCGGCCACGGCGAAGCCGGCGTTGTTGTAGCTCCACGCCGCGCCGGGCGGCGCCAGCTGCATATCGGTCGAGAGGCCGGCGACGAACCGCGCCAGCGTCTCGTCGCCTTTGTCGGTGGCGCTGAGCTGCCCTTCCCAACCACTGGTGTGCGTGACCAGATGCCAGATCGTCACCTCGCGGCTCGCGGTTTCGTCGGCGACGCGAAAATCCGGCAGGTACTTGCGCACCGGCGCGTGCAAATCGATCTTCCCCTGCTCCACCAGCCGCATCACCGCCGTCGTCGTCACCGTCTTGGAAATCGAGGCGAGCGGGAACACCGTGTTGCTGGTCACCGGCTGCGGATCGTTGACGTTCCTGACGCCGAAGCCGCGGATGGTCGTCTGGCCATCGCGCAGGACGCCGAGGGCGACGCCGGGAATGCGGTACTGCTGCATCTTCGCGGTGACGAGCGTCGCCAGCGATTCGAACGCGGGATCAGCGTGCGATTGAGCGCTCGGCTGCCGACGCGCGCCGGCAGCGACGAACGCGGCCAGGCACGCGGAGACGATCAGTAATCGGAAGGTGCGCACGCGCGGATTATATGGCGTCGCGTGCCGGGCAGCCCTGAAGGGCTGCGCTACAGAGTCGCGATCAGCATCGCGGGCAGCGATGGTCCGGCTAAAGCCGGACACTACTGGAACAACCTAGACGTACTCTGCGACCGGCGGACACGAGCAGAGGAGGTTACGGTCGCCGTAGGGGTTGTCGATCCGGCCGACGGCGGGCCAGTGCTTGTTGGCGCGGACGAACGGCAGCGGGAACGCCGCCTGCTCGCGTGAGTACGGGTGGCTCCAGTCGTCCGCGGCAATCGCGCCGGCGGTGTGCGGCGCGTTCTTGAGGACGTTGTCCTTCGGATGCGCCTTGCCGTCGATGACGGCCTGGATCTCGGCGCGGATGGCAATCAGCGCGTCGCAGAAGCGATCGAGCTCGTCCTTCGCTTCGCTCTCGGTCGGCTCGACCATCAGCGTGCCGCCAACCGGGAACGAGACGGTCGGCGCGTGAAAGCCGTAGTCCATCAGCCGCTTGGCGACGTCGGTCTCGTCGATGCCGCTGGCCTGCTTGAGCGGGCGGAGATCGAAGATCATCTCGTGCGCGACGCGGCCGTTGGCGCGCGTGTAGAGAACCGGGAAATGCGGCTCGAGCCGCGACTTGAGGTAGTTCGCGTTGAGGATCGCGTAGCGTGTCGCGTCGGTCATGCCGTCGCGGCCGAGCATCTTCATGTAGGCATAGGAGATCAGCAGGATGCTCGCGCTCCCCCACGGCGCCGCCGCGATCGCCGGGCTGGCGTGCGTGCCGCCGGTGTCGATCACCGGATGACCGGGCAGGTAGGGCGCGAGGTGCGCGGCAACCGCAATCGGGCCCATGCCGGGACCGCCGCCGCCGTGCGGGATGCTGAACGTCTTGTGCAGGTTCAAGTGGCAGACATCGGCGCCGATCGCCGCCGGGCTGGTCAACCCGACCTGCGCGTTCATGTTCGCCCCGTCCATGTAGACCTGCCCACCGTGCTCGTGGACGACCGCGCAGATGTCCTGGATGCTCTCCTCGAAGACGCCGTGCGTCGATGGATAGGTGACCATCAGCGCCGCCAGCCGATCCTTGTACTCATCGGCCTTGGCGCGCAGATCGTCGACGTCGATGTTGCCCTCGCGCGTGCTGGCGACGACCACCACGTGCATGCCGACCATCACCGCGCTCGCCGGGTTGGTGCCGTGCGCCGACGCAGGGATCAGCACCACGTCGCGATGCGCGTCGCCGCGGGCGAGATGGTACTGACGAATCGCGAGCAGCCCGGCGAACTCCCCCTGCGCGCCGGAATTCGGCTGCAGCGACACGGCCGCGAAGCCGGTGATCTGGCACAGCATCGCTTCGAGCTCGGCGAAGACCTGCTGATAGCCGGTGGTCTGCTCGACCGGCGCGAACGGATGGATCTTGTTGAATCCGCCCCAGGTGATGGGCAGCATCTCCGACGCGGCATTCAGCTTCATCGTGCACGAGCCGAGCGGGATCATCGAGGTGTCGAGCCCGATGTCCTTGCGCTCGAGGGCGCGGATGTAGCGCATCATCTGGGTTTCGGAGTGATGCGTGTTGAACACCGGATGGGTCAGGAAGGGCGAGGTGCGGGCGAGGTGAGCGGGATACCCGTCCGGGTTCGGGGTTCGGGGTTCGGGGTTCTTGGTTCTGGGTTCTTGGTTCTTTGGTTCTGGGTTCTTTGGTTCTGGGTTCTTTGGTTCTGGGTTCTTTGGTTC
>Ga0068854_100001231_pt1 | contig 15341 bp, 13 predicted proteins | sample KBSCornC42_FD_66590 | JGI IMG/M metagenome (GOLD analysis project Ga0068854, IMG submission 66590) | Corn rhizosphere microbial communities from Kellogg Biological Station, Michigan, USA - KBS Corn C4-2 | ecosystem: Host-associated > Plants > Roots > Rhizosphere > Soil ... | reverse complement strand
CGGGTGTCCGCGAACGGAAACGACGTCGGCAGGAACTTCTCGACTGGGTCGGAAAAATGCAGTTTGCCTTCGATCGCCGCCTGCGTCAGTAGGATGCCGGTGAACACTTCGCTGATCGCGCCGAGCTCGAACAAACTGTCATCGTCGGCAGGCTTCGATTGCGTACCGTCGCGATGGCCGAAATAGAACGTATCTCGGCGCTTGCCGTCGATCACACCCACCGCGACACTTGCATACGCGCCGTTGGCGACGCCGCGTTCGATTGTTTCGCGGAATGCGGAGGACAGCAGGGATGGTTCGGCAGGTGTACGCGCGGCCGCGACCGGCATCGATGCAGACCACAGGACGGCGAACAGCACGCCGGCCCATGCTCGATGCGCGCAGAGAAAACCCATGCGCCAAGAATAGCGCATGGGTTGTAATCGAAAGAGTGTAACGATCAAAAATTCCACGTCCTTGTGGAGGAGACCCTGTGGGGGAGTGCTTATTCAGACACTCAAGCCGCGGAAAAGTTCGGTCTTAACCGCACCTGATCCGAACGGGTCAGCTCATGGACAGGTTTCCTGCACTTCCTTCCACATCACCGGATCCCAATAGCCGCCAGTGGTGAACTCATTCGCGCGCTGCTCATTGAAGTGCGCGGCGATCATCACCGTCGTGTTCGGCTTCACCGTGACCGTGAGCGGTTTGGGCTTGCTGCGGAAATTCAGTGCGGCGAGTTCCGAAACGCCGACCAGGCGCCGGGTTGGAATCTTCTCGCGCACGAGCAGCTCATGCGTGCCTGCGCCGACGCGATAGTTCTTCGCGCCGGTCGGGCCGGGCGTGGTGCCGTCGACGAGTTCGATCGTGGCCCCGAACAACTGCTGCTGGCGCGGCGCCAGATCCTGCAGGCTGATGCGGCCGCAGCCGCTCGCTGGGGTTTGCGCGGAGGTGTCGACCGCCGCGGTGGCCATCGCGCCGAGCACGACGTGCAACGCCGGCAATTGCACGCTCTGCAGCGGCCCGTTCAGTGCAAGCTGGGTGCCGCCGCGGCGCACATCGAGTTGCACGGCCGCTTCAGCTGGCAGTGCGTCGATGCTCGACCTCAAGGTTGTCGCAGCGAGCGCGCGGCCGTCGGCGTCCGCGCCGAGCTCGCGCAACGAGTGGCCGTTCACCGCGACGATCACGTCGCCCGGGCGCACGCCCAGATGCTCGGCGGTGCTGTCCGGCGTCGTGCCGAGCACGCGCAGGCCATCGCGCGCGTTCGCCGCGCTGGTCGCGTCGACCAGCAGACCGAGGTTGACCGAGCGCTGCGCCGGCACGGCGATGTCGAGTGCGGTCTGTTCCGGATGCGCGCCGAGTGCGCCGGTCGTGGCCAGGCGCACGAGGGTCTGGTGCATCTCCTCTCGCACGCGTTGGGTAACGGCCGGCGAGGTGCCGGTACCGCCGTCGCTGGTGACCGTGGCGAGCGTGGGCGGCGCGGACGTGTCGGCAGCGAAGGCGGCATGGGCGCAGCCGAGTAGGGCGGTCAAACCGAGAATGCGTAGCATGGCGAAAGTCCTCATCTAAATGCGGGTCAGGGTCAATCCTTCCCTACGTGCGGCAATCAGCGCATCGAGCAGTTCGCTACGACGCTTCCATAGCGGCACAAGCTGATTTGTATAGATCTTGTGTTCGTAAGCCGCCTGCAGGCGGCGGTCGATCTCGGCGAGTTCGCTCGTTGCCGGATTCGCATCGAATGCGGTGGGGGTTGCGGCCGCGATGCGATTGTCGTGTTCGATGGCCAGCAGCTGCAGCTCGAGCGCCTGCGCGCGTGCCTGCCAGTCGATCTCGGGCGTGGCAGAGTGCCAGCCGCGCAAGGCGACAGCGCCGGCCAGTATGACGCAGAACATGCCGCCCGCCGTGAGACGGCGCAGGCGCCGCCTGCGGCTGCGCGCACCGTGCGCGGCCTCGATGCGTGACCACAAATCGGCAGGCGGTTGCGGCTGTGCTTCGCCGATGCTCTGCAGGACGGCGGTCATCGCTTCGACGGATTTGGAGTCGGGACGAGTCATCACTCAGGTCTCAGCCTGCGGTTCGGCGACACTGGCATGCAAGCGCTGCAGTCCGCGCGCAAGGATGGATTTCGAATAACTCTCGCTCTGTCCGAACAACTTCGCGATTTCCGTATGCGTGTAGCCTTCGAGCTCGTGCAGAACGAGCACCGCGCGTGCGCGCGGCGGCAGGCGCCGCAACAGCGCGGCCGCGTCCAGCTTCTGCGCGGGGCTTGCATCGACAGCGTCGGCTGCGGCGAACATCGCCTCGGGATCGGCGTCGACGAAGCGCTTGTTCTTGCGCAGCTGATCGATCGCTGCATTCGCGGTCATGCGCTTGAGCCACGCGCCGAATGGCGCGTCGCCGCGATAGCTGCGTATGGTCTCGATCAGTTTCAAAAACACCTCCTGTACCAGATCCTCTGCCTGCGCGGCATTGCCGGTCAGCCGCAACGCCAGGCCGTAGCACGGCTGGCCGAAGCGCGCGTACAGCGTTGCGAATGCCGGCATGTCACCGCGCTGGGCTCGCGCGAGCACACTGGCCTCGACGATCTGCGCGAAACCGGAAAGGGGGGCGAGGCCGCTCATGTCGGTGTTCGCGCTGCGATTCATTCGCTTTCAGGACGCACGGGAGGTGCGGATCGTCGCAGCCGCAGAATCATCGACGGCAATGAACCCGCGCAAGCGCATTCCTGCGCCGCGCCAAGCTAGGGCGCCGGTGACGCCGGTTTGCGGCGCCAGACGCACCACTTGCCACTGCTCGGGGACCCCCGCCTCGTCCGCCACATGCACGAGACGCCGCGTCGCGCCAGCGGCATCGAGCTCGAAACCGACGCGGTCGAGGCCGAAGGCGATGCCGCGGCCGATCGCCTTGAGCACGGCCTCCTTCGCGCTCCACAGCTCGAGGAAGCTGCGCTGCCGCTGATCCTCGGGCAATGCCGCCAGCGCTTCGGCTTCATCCGCGGTGAAATAGCGCCGCGCGATTTCCAGGTACGGGCGCATGCGCGCGCGGCTTTCGATGTCGACGCCAAGCGGCTGCGTGCGACTCACGCCGACGAGCAGCGCGCCGGCGCTATGCGACTGATTGAACTGCAGTGCCGCATCGGGGAGATAGGGTTTGCCGGCGACATCGCGTTCGATGCCCAAGCTGGCGGGGTCGGCGCCGAGGTAGGCGGCGAGCACGCCGCGCAGAGAACCTGAGGCATCGGCTCGCGCATTCGCGCCGAGCTCGCGCCGGGGGAACAGCCACAAGTGGATTTCGTCGTCGCCGAGTTCAACCGGCGCTGCGGCGGCAACGAAGTCTTCGTGAAAAAGCGTGCGCATGGCCCATGCTTGGCCATGCGCACGCCGATCGTCAAGCGCTCAGCGGATCAGGCGGGTGTCGACCAGGTTCTTGACGACCGACGGATCAGCCAAGGTCGAGATGTCGCCAAGCTGCTCCGGCGCGTTCTCGGCGATCTTGCGCAGGATGCGACGCATGATCTTGCCCGAGCGCGTCTTCGGCAACCCCGGCGCCCATTGCAGATGGTCGGGCGTCGCGATTGGCCCGATCTCCTTGCGCACATGCGCGACCAATTCCTTCTTCAGCGCATCGGTGCCTTCGACTCCGGCCTTGAGGGTGACGTAGGCGTAGATGCCCTGGCCCTTGATGTCGTGCGGGCAACCGACCACCGCGGCTTCGGCGACGGCGTGATGGCCGACGAGTGCGCTCTCGACCTCGGCCGTGCCGATGCGGTGACCGGAAACGTTGATCACATCGTCGACGCGGCCAGTGATCCAGTAATAGCCGTCAGCGTCGCGTCTAGCGCCATCGCCGGTGAAGTAGTTGCCGGGATAGGTTTTGAAATACGTTTCGATGAAGCGCTCGTGATCGCCGTACACCGTGCGCATCTGCCCGGGCCAGGAATCGGTAAGGATCAGATTGCCCTCGGCCTCGCCTTCGAGCACGGCACCGTTCGCGTCGACCAGCGCGGGTTTGACACCGAAGAACGGCTTGGTCGCCGAACCGGGTTTGGTCGCGATCGCACCAGGCAGTGGCGTGATCAGAATGCCGCCGGTCTCGGTCTGCCACCACGTGTCGACGATCGGACAGCGACCGTCGCCGACCACGTGGTAGTACCACTCCCACGCTTCCGGGTTGATTGGTTCGCCGACGGAACCCAACAAGCGCAACGACGTCCGTTTGGTTTTCTTGACCGCCTCTTCGCCTTCGCGCATCAGCGCGCGGATCGCCGTCGGCGCGGTGTAGAACAGCGTCACCTGGTGCTTGTCGATCACCCGCCAGAAGCGCGACACGTCCGGATAGTTCGGGATGCCCTCGAACATCAGCGAGGTTGCGCCGTTGGCGAGCGGGCCGTAGACGATGTAGCTGTGCCCGGTGACCCAGCCGACGTCGGCCGTGCACCAGTACACGTCGTCCTCGCGCAGGTCGAACACGCATTCGTGCGTGTAGCTCGCAAACACGCCGTAGCCGCCGGTCGTGTGCAGCACGCCCTTCGGCTTGCCGGTGGAGCCTGAGGTGTAGAGGATGAACAGCGGATCCTCGGCACTCATCGGCTCGGGCGGACAGTCCGTGCTCTGCTCGGCAACCAGCGCGTCCCACCAACGGTCGCGCGGCGCCTGCATGTTGACCGGTGCACCGGTACGCTTGACCACGAGTACGGTTTCGACGCTGTTCGTGCCCGGCTTCTTGAGTGCCTCGTCGACGTTGACCTTGAGTGGAACCTTCTTGCCGCCGCGCAGGCCCTCGTCGGCGGTGATGACGACCTTGGAGGTGCAATCGGCGATGCGCCCGGCAATCGAGTCGGGGGAAAAGCCACCGAACACGATCGAATGGATCGCGCCGATGCGCGCGCAGGCGAGCATCGCCACTGCGGCTTCGGGGATCATCGGCAGATAGATCGTCACGCGATCGCCCTTCTGCACGCCGAGGTTTTTCAGCAGGTTCGCGGCGCGGCAGACCTGCTCGTGCAACTCGCGATAGCTGACACGCTTGGATTCGGAAGGATCGTCGCCTTCCCAGAGGATCGCGGTCTTGTCACCGCGTGCGGCCAGATGCCTGTCGAGACAGTTGGCGGACAAATTGAGCGTGCCGTCGTGGAACCAGCGGATGTGCAGATCCTTCGCATCGAAGGACACGTCCTTCACTTTGGTGTAAGGCGTGATCCAGTCGAGGCGCTTGCCGACGCGGCCCCAGAAGCCCTCGGCGTCCTTCACCGATTCGGCGTAGTCCTTCTCGTATTGGACGGCGGTGACGCGCGTCTTGGCGGCGACGTCCGCGGGCACGGGATAAATCTTCGACATGACTCTACCCTTTCTTATTGCTTGGATTGTAAGGAGTGGCAACTTCGCCGCTTTTGGCGGAGGCCGGAATCGGACCTTGGTCCAACTGACTGTGTCTTCCGCCCGCGGCGATACTGCGACTCGTGATTTTACGCTCGCGGTATTGCGCCGCGCTGGGGCGCCGCAATCGGCGCACCAGATCAACGATGACCGGGGAGAAGAGGTATGGCTACGACTATGCAAGGCAGCGCCGCGCCGCTGACCAGCGAACATGTGCGGGTGATCGGCGCGTCGAGTCTGGGCACCGTGTTCGAATGGTACGACTTCTATCTATACGGCTCACTGGCACCGATCATCGCGACGCATTTCTTCACCTCGCTCGCACCCGGCGCCGCCTTCATCATGGCGTTGCTAACTTTTGCCGCCGGTTTCGCCGTGCGACCGTTCGGCGCACTCGTGTTCGGTCGCCTCGGCGACCTGATCGGACGCAAGTACACCTTCCTGATCACGATCGCGATCATGGGCTTCTCCACGCTCGCGGTCGGCCTGCTGCCCACCTACGGAACGATCGGCATCGCCGCCCCCGTGCTGCTCGTGTTGCTGCGCTGTCTGCAGGGTCTTGCGCTCGGCGGCGAGTACGGTGGTGCGGCGACCTACGTTGCCGAACACGCACCGCCGGGCAAGCGCGGCCTGTACACGAGCTTCATCCAGACCACGGCGACAGTCGGTCTGTTCCTGTCCCTGCTCGTGATTCTGGTCACGCGTACCAGTGTCGGCGAGGACGCGTTCAAAGCCTTCTACTGGCGCTTGCCGTTCGTCATCTCGCTGTTGTTGCTGATCATCTCTCTGTGGATCCGCCTCAAGCTCAACGAGTCGCCGCTGTTCCAGCAGATGAAAGCCGAAGGCAAGGGCTCCAAGGCGCCCCTCACCGATAGCTTCGGCAACTGGGGGAACGGCAAGGTCGTCGTGCTCGCCCTGCTCGGCGCGACCGCGGGCCAAGCCGTGGTCTGGTACGCAGGCCAGTTTTACGCGCTGTTCTTCCTGACCCAGACCCTCAAAGTCGACGCGGTGACGGCGAATCTGCTCATCGCCGCGGCGCTTGCCATCGCGACCGCAGGTTTCGTCTTCTTCGGTTGGTTGTCCGATCGTATCGGGCGCAAGCCGATCATCATGGCCGGTTGCCTGCTCGCGGCGCTGACCTATTTCCCGATCTTCAAGGCGCTGACCCACTACGCGAATCCGGCGCTCGAGGCCGCTGCGGCGAAGTCGCCTGCGGTCGTTGTCGCCGATCCCAAGGACTGCGCTTTCCAGTTCGTACCCGGCGAGCTCAAGGGCCAGATCAAGTTCACCAGTTCCTGCGACGTGCTCAAGAACCTGCTCAACGCGCGCAGTGTGGATTACACCAACGAAGTCGCGCCGGCGGGAACGCTGGCAAGTGTGCGCTTGGGCGCGACGGCGATTTCCAGCGTCGATCTGAAAGCCTTGACCCCGGACGAGGCCAAGGCGGCGCAGGCCAAACTCGCCACGGACGTCACCGCAGCGATTGATGCCGCAGGCTACCCGAAGACGGCCGACTCGGCGCAGATGAACAAGCCGATGGTGTTGCTGCTGCTGACGATCCTCGTCCTTTACGTAACCATGGTCTACGGGCCGATCGCTGCATGGCTGGTCGAGATGTTCCCGACGCGTATCCGCTATACCTCGATGAGCCTGCCCTACCACATCGGCAACGGCTGGTTCGGCGGCTTTCTGCCGACCACGGCATTCGCACTGGTGCTGGCGAGCGGCAACATGTACTCCGGTCTGTGGTATCCGGTAATCATTGCCCTCGGTACCTTCATCATCGGCTCGCTGTTCCTGCGCGAGACCAAAGATGTCGATATCACGAAGTGATTCGATTTATCTTTTGATGTTCTTTGCCGCGGAAAAATAGCCGTCAAAAAAGGCCGGGAGTGTGACTCCCGGCCTTTTTGTTGCACAAACGAAGAAGCGGCAGCTACGCTCGTTTGACCAGGCGTATGAGCAGAAGCAGGATGATCGCGCCGATCGCGGAGGTGATGATCTGGCCAATGATGCCGCCTCCCATCGAGAAGTTCAGCACATGTGCGCATAGCCAGCCGGCGATCAGGCCGCCGAGAATACCGACGATGATGTCGCCGATCAGTCCGAACCCGCCGCCTTTGACGACCACACCGGCCAGCCAACCAGCAATGCCGCCTACGATCAGATAAACGATGAACTCCATATCATGCTCCCGGATAGCGGTCGGCTGACCGCAAGGAGATTGTGCGCTTTGTGATGCAATCGTCAAAACGCAACGCAACAAATCAGGCCGTACGATTCGAGTCCAAGTGGCCGCCGTGATCCGGTGCGGTGATCGGCTGAGGTGACGCTGCCGCTCCCGCCTTGGCCAGATTGGCCTTTGCGCGCAAAGCGCTGATTTCCGGATCGATGATCAAGGCCGCTTCCGGCTGCGCGGTGGACGCGATCCGCGCTGCCGCGAGCGAGAGGGCAAAGCCCAACAACCCGCCGCAACCGAGGACAAGGCCGATGCCCATCAGGCCCGGCGATCCGGTCGTGAATGCGACGGCGAATGCGACTATGGCGACGACGAGCAGGATCCAGCGCATGGCAATTCCCTCCGGGCGGGTGCATGCTGCCACAGCTGCGCTGCCTCGTGAAGACGAAGCAGCGCAGCGGCAGTATTTGCGCGACCGGTGGCGGCGGGCCGCCATCGGCGGTAGGTTCATCGATCCGCACTAAATTTGAAAGTGCGGCCGTGGATGGCCGCTTTTTGATGTTCGCGGTCAGGAATGATCGCACTAGAATACGCGGGGCGATGTCGTGTCCGGCAGCGGAGGGCGGTCATGGAACATCTGCAACAGCTTGCGCTAGCGAGCGGCCTGGCCTGGGCCAGCGGCATTCGTCTCTATACTGCGATCTTCATCGTCGGCCTGCTCGGCCGGCTCGGCTACGTCCATCTGCCGTCCGACCTGAGCCTGCTTGAACATAACTGGGTGCTCGGCGCTTCGGGCGTCATGCTCGTCGCCGAATTCCTCGCCGACAAGGTACCCGGCTTCGATTCGATCTGGGATTCGATCCACACCTTCATCCGCATTCCGATCGGTGCCCTGCTGGCTTGGGGTGCAATGGGCGATCAGGGCCCAGCGTTGCAGATGGCAGCGGGAATCCTCGGCGGCGCTATCGCCGGCGGCACGCACTTGGCCAAGGCCGGTGCGCGCGCAGCGATCAACACCTCGCCCGAGCCGTTCAGCAACTGGACCGCGAGCGCGAGCGAGGACGGCCTGCTGCTCGGCGGCCTTTGGCTCGTGTTTGCGCATCCGGCGGCGTTTCTCGTCTTGCTCGCGCTGTTCCTCGCTCTGGCAATCTGGCTCATGCCAAAAATGTTCCGCTACCTTGCACGCATCTGGCGCGGATTGGGTGGCCGCCCCGAGCGCGCGTCCACGCCGCGGTTGCCCTCGTGATTGGGGTTTGTTGAACGCACATCCGTGCGCGCGATCCTGCAGGCGTTCCCCGCCGCGGCCAACGGGGACCCCACGACCCTTGCTTTCGGCACATGGCGCGCGCCATACGCTTGCTATGCTGCGCGATCTTTTCCGTTCGATGCCAGCAGGGTGCCGTCATGTCGTTGCGTTTGCCGAAACTTCTCTTTGCCGCTGCGCTGGGCACGGTTCTGACCGTGTCGTCGGCTTGGGCCGATGATGGCACCAAGGATGCGAACAAGGATGCCGCGGGCAAACCCGACGAAGCCAAGCTGCCGCCCTTTCCCGCCGACAAGACGGTCAAGCAGACGACGACCATCGGCGGCAAGACGATCAGCTACGACGCCACGGTCGGCTCGCTGCCCGTGCTCGACGAAAAGGGCAAGACCATCGCCGACGTGATGTTCATTGCCTACACCGTGCCAGGCAAGGACCGGCCGGTGACGTTTGCGCTCAATGGCGGCCCCGGCGCATCGTCGGTGTATCTCAATCTCGGCGCGCTCGGACCCAAGCGCGTGCAGTTCGGCGCGGAGGGCAATTCGCCGTCCGACCCGGCCACGCCGATCGACAATCAGGGATCGTGGCTCGATTTCACCGACCTCGTCTTCATCGATCCGGTCGGCACCGGCTTCTCGCGCTCGCGTGTGAGCGAGGACGAAACCAAGAAGAAGTTCTACTCGACCCAGGCCGACATCGAATATCTCTCGCGCATCGTCTACGACTGGCTGGTCAAGAACGACCGGCTCCTGTCGCGCAAGTATCTCGTCGGCGAAAGCTACGGCGGCTTCCGCGGGCCGCGCATCACCCACTACCTGCAGACGCGGCTTGGCGTGGCGATGAACGGCGACGTGCTCGTCTCGCCGTATCTCGACCCGGGCGTGCAGAACGACAACGGCGACCTGTCGCCGTTGCCGTGGATGTTGACCTTGCCGACGATCACCGCGACCAATCTCGAACGCCAGGGCAAGCTCAACGACGCAACGATGGCGCAGGTGATCGAGTACACGCGCGGCGACTACGTCGTCGACCTGCTCAAGGGCCGGTCCGATCCGCAGGCGGTCGAGCGCATCGTCAAGCGCGTCACCGAGCTGTCCGGCCTCGATCCCGTGTTCGTGCGCCGTGCCGGCGGACGCCTGGAAACACAGGCGTTCCTGCGCGAAGTATTCCGCAACGAGGGCAAGCTCGGCAGCCGGTATGACGCCAACGTCACCGAATGGGATCCGTTCCCGTTCTCGCCCGACCAGCGCACCAACGATCCGCTGCTCGACGCGATCATCGCGCCGACCACGACCGCGATGGTCGATTTCGTCACGCGTACGGTCGGCTGGAAATACGTCGGTCGCTACAACGCGCTTTCTTACGACGTGAACCGCCTCTGGGATCGCAAGGATGAACCGCGTGGCTCGGTGCAGGAGCTGCGCCAGTCGGTCGCGATCGATTCCAAGTTGCGCGTGCTGATCGTGCACGGCTGGGGCGACCTATCCTGCCCGTTCATGGCCTCCAAGCTCATCGTCGACCAGATGCCGCTCATGGGCGATCCCAATCGCGTGCAAGTCAAGGAATACGCCGGCGGCCACATGTTCTACAGCCGCGGCGATAGCCAGCAGGCGCTGCGCCGCGACGTGATGGCGATGTACGCGCAGCACTGAAGTCCGCTGTGCCGGGACGGTGCAGCAAGTTGCTCAGGCCCGCGCCCGTTTCGCGCGCCGCGTCCCGTTCTTGTCGCCTGCGGCGACAAGCGCCATGACTTCGGTGAGGATCGAGTTCATCGCCGCCCCCGCGCGCGCCGAATCGCCCGCGCGGATCGCATCGAAGACATGGCGATGCGCGGGAATGCTCGCAGTGTGGCCTTTGATGCGGTTGGTCATGCGAATAGAAATCTTCAACGCCGTCGCGATCAACTCGTCGAGTTGCATGTAGAACGGATTGCCGGTGGCCTTCAAGATGGCCACATGGAAGGAAATGTCTGCGGCGAGATGATCGCCGTCTCCGCGCTCGGCCGCGGCCATGCGCTCAAGGCCGAGCTCGATGGTGCGTAGCGCTTCGGGCGAGGCGTTCTTTGCCGCGAGCGCGGCTGCCGCAGGCTCGAGGCCCAGGCGCATTTCGGTGAAGTGGCGCAGCAATTCGTAGGAGAACTTGCGCTCGAGCATCCAGCGCAGCACGTCTGGATCAAGCAGACTCCACTGCTCCTGCGGCTGCGTCGTGATGCCGCTGCGTGGACGCGCAGCGAGCATGCCCTTCGCGGTCAGCATCTTCACGGCTTCGCGCGTGACGCTGCGGCTAGTGCCGTAGTGCTGCGATATGTCCGCCTCGGTCGGGAAGCTGCGCCCGTCAAACTCGCCGGCGACGACCGCCTGCCCCAGCGATTCCAGTAACTGCTCAGTCAAAGTCAGCCGGCCTGAGCGCCTGGATCGATCGAGGGTTTTCAGCATCTGCATATGGCGGTCAGCGTATCAAGCGCGCTCGTCGCTTGGCAATGAACCTGCGCCGGCGGAGTGAAGTTCATGTTGCGGTGCGGCTTGGCAATGTATCTTATATATAGTATTTATCATACAAATAACAAAAACCACACACCACTCGACTGATTCAACTTGGAGGGAGAACGAATGAGTTCCACGCTTAAGTCGTTGCCGTTGCGTCGCCTATCGCTGGCGATTTCCGTACTGATTTCCCCAGCCATGTTGCCCAGCACGGTTGCCAACGCGGCGGGGGACGACCAACCCGCCGCGGCGACCGATTCCGCGAAACCGGGCGATCCGGCCCAGCTCGGCGAGATCTCGGTGACCGGCCAGCTTGCCGCGATCCGCCGCGCGCAAGCGATCAAACAAGATGCCGTCGGCGTCGTCGACTCGGTATCGGCCGAGGAAGCCGGCAAATTCCCCGACCAGAACGTCGCCGACGCGCTACAGCGCGTGCCCGGCGTGGCGGTCGACCGCATCGGCGGCGAATCGAGCAAGGTCACGGTGCGCGGCTTCGGCCCGAGCTTCGTCAACGTTACGGTCAACGGCCGACCGATGCTGTCCGATTCGGGCGACCGCAGCTTTCATTTCGACGCGCTGCCGTCGGAATTGATCAGCACGGCCGAGGTCCTGAAGACCGCCACCGCCAGCCAGGAAGACGGCGGCATCGGCGGCACGATCAATATCGTCACCGCGCGGCCGCTCGACAGCAGCGGCTTCCATATGTCCGGCAGTCTCGGTGCCGTGAACGACAGCCTGGACAGCGGGCTCGCCAACAAGTTCACGCCCAAGGCCTCGTTCCTGATTGGCGACAGCAACGCCGACCATACCTTCGGCTGGCTGATGTCGGCGATGTACTACAAGCGCGATCACACGGAAAACGTGATCGAGACTGGCGGATGGTACGTCAATCAGAACTATTCAAAACTATTCGGAATCGATCCGAACGATCCGAACGCAAAGCAAGTACTGGGAGCTTATCCGCAAACCATCGATGCGCAGCAAATTGCCACGACCAACACGCGTAAGGGCTTGAGCCTCGCCGTCGATTGGAAGCCGTTCGACAAGTTGATGGTGAAGTTCGATTCGCTGGTCACGAACTACAAGCAGGACTACCTGACCCGCTACGTCGGCTACTACGGCAACCAGCCCGACACCACCGCCGTAACCTTCGACGGCAACGGCACGCCGCTGACGTTTTCGCGCAATACCAACAACGGCGCGGCTCAGGCCACCGACTCGGTGATGAGCACCAACACGCCGCGCGATGCCTACGTGACGCAGACCGGCCTGAACGTGGCCTACGACATCACCGATACGCTCAAGGCCGATCTGGATATCGCTTATACCGGAGCGTGGAACAAGTACGACAGCGGCAATACCTTCCTTGTCGTCGGCACGCGCAATACCGGGTTGCCGATGAATTTCACCAATCCGAACAACGGTGGTTTCCCGTACTACGACTACTCCAGCCTGATCCAGCCCGGTGATTCGACGAACTTGATGACGCATTGCTGCAGTACCGGCGGCAATCATCTGAGCAACAAGGGCGACAACTACCGTTTCCATCTGTCGAAACGTTTCACCGACGGCGTGCTGTCCAAGCTCGACTTCGGCGTGGAATCCACGGATACAACGCTGCGCCAGATCAGCTACAACACGACCTACGATTCCGGCGATGCACTCAATCTTTGCGCAATTTATTGCGGCTACAACGCCAGCGTACCGGCAAGCGTCATCGGCGCCAGCATCTTCAACGCGGGTTCCTGGTTCAGCCAGCAGTCGCAGGGTTTTCCGAGCCAGTGGCTCAACTACGACATGAACAAGCTGCTGAACTATCTGCTTTCGCCGGCGGCGTACAACCAGATCTACGCCTATCGCAACAGCTTGAGCTACGCAACGCCGGAGGCCAAGGCGGCGGCACTTCAACAAGTGACGGACTTTGCGGCGGCCGCGGCGAAACTCGGTGGTTGGGTTTCGAAAGCGGACCCGCGCACGTTCAGCCAGATCGAAGAAAAGACCAAATCGGCTTATTTCTCCGCCGATTTCGAGGGCTCGGTGGCGGATATGCCGTGGCACTTGAACACCGGCTACCGCTATGTGAAGACCGACACCACCTCTGACGCGAACGCAGTGCTGTTGACGGCGATCACGGTCAATCCGTCCGATCCGAGCAATGCCATTCCATCGTACGGCCCGTATTCGCCGATCCAGTTCACCGGCAGCTACAAGTACTGGCTGCCGTCGGCGAACTTCAAGCTCAATCTGCGCGACGATCTGATCTTTCGCTTTGCCGCATCGAAGACACTCACGCGTCCTGACCTGACTCAGCTGGCCGCGACCACGAGCTACAACTTCCGCCCATCCAATCAGACGATCACGACGGGCAATACGGATCTGAAGCCGTTTTTGTCGAAGAACATCGACGCCGGCATCGAATGGTATTTCGCGGACGCCAGTTACGTTGCCCTGGACGGCTTTCACAAGAAAGTCAGCAACTTCACCACCACGATCACCACGCCGACGACGATCCTCGGTTTCCCGTTCGACTTCACCCATCCGGTCAACCTCAACGATTCGACGATCAAGGGCTTCGAGTTCACCTTCAACTATCAGTTCACCAATCTGCCGTCGCCGTTCGACGGTTTGGGTACGGCGTTCAACTACACCAGCGTGGACAGCAGCACGTCGATCGATCCGCAAGTACTGAAAACCGGAAACGGTAATTTGTTCGCCGTACCCGGCATCGGCGACTCGGCCAACCTCAGCGGCTACTATGAGAAAGGGCCATGGCAGGCGCGACTCGCGGTCAACTGGCGCGACAAGTACCTGTCCTGCCTGTCCTGCGGCCCGGGCTCGCAGCCGTGGACGACCAAGTCCTATGCTCAGCTCGATATGAGCGCCTCGTACAAGATCCGGGAGAACGTGTCGATATTCGTCGAGGGCACCAATCTGACCCGCGAACAGGTCTCGGTCTACCAGGTGTATCTCAATCGCCCGGTGAGCACGGTGTTCGACGGCAGGACGTTCGCCGTCGGCGTGCGCGGCAGTTGGTGAGGTGTTGTCACGTGATCTGTTTTTTGCACATGTTTAGGAAAGCGATGCCATGCGGTTGTTGAAGGGACTACCGGCTGCCATCCTCACCAGCACGCTGTTGACCGCCGGCGTGCTGGCGAACGAGGCTCCCTTGCCGCCGGCGCGCGGTCTTGGTGTCGACCAAGGCCATTTCGTGTTCGACGGCAAACTCTTCCGCATCGTTTCCGGTGAAATGCACTACCCGCGCATCCCGCGCGAGTACTGGCACGAACGGCTGAAGATGGCCAAGGCGATGGGCCTCAACGCGGTCACCGCCTACGTGTTCTGGAACGTGCATGAGCGCACGCCGGGCCAGTACGACTTCGGCGGCCAGTACGACGTCGCCGAATTCATCCGCGCGGCGCAAGCCGAAGGCCTGTACGTGATCTTGCGTCCGGGCCCGTACGTTTGCGCCGAGTGGGAATTCGGCGGCTTCCCCGCCTGGCTGCTCAAGGACCACAGCACCATTGTGCGCAGCCGCGATCCGAAGTATCTCGAACCGGCCACGCGCTGGCTGCATCGCCTCGGCAAAGAACTCGCGCCGCTGCAGTACGCGCACGGCGGTCCGATCATCGCCGTGCAGGTCGAGAACGAGTACGGCAGCTTCGATGCCGACCATGCCTACATGGAAGATGTTCGCCGCGCGCTCATCGACGGCGGTTTCGATCGCACCCTGCTCTACACCGCCGACGGCGGGGACTATGTGACGAACGGTTCGCTGCCCGACCTGCCGGTCGCGATCAATTTCGGCACCGGCGACGCGCAGAAAGAATTCGCCAAGCTGCACAAGCTGCGCCCGCAGGGCCCGTTCATGAACGGCGAATATTGGGACGGCTGGTTCGATCACTGGGGCGACAAGCACAACACGCCCGACGCGAACAAACAGATCGCCGACGTGGAATGGATGCTCGAGCAGGGCTATTCGCTGAGCCTGTACATGTTTCACGGAGGCACCAGCTCGGCTGGATGAACGGCGCGAACTGGGACAAGGGCGAATATCAGCCGGACGT
>Ga0068854_100001228_pt1 | contig 15362 bp, 11 predicted proteins | sample KBSCornC42_FD_66590 | JGI IMG/M metagenome (GOLD analysis project Ga0068854, IMG submission 66590) | Corn rhizosphere microbial communities from Kellogg Biological Station, Michigan, USA - KBS Corn C4-2 | ecosystem: Host-associated > Plants > Roots > Rhizosphere > Soil ... | reverse complement strand
GCTGACGCGGTGAAGATCGGCCTGGCGCTGGAATCATGGCCGGCCGACGAACTCGATGCCGCAGTCGACGCCCTGGCCCGCCGGGTCGCCGCGGTCGACCAGGAGCTGCTCTCGGCCCACAAGCGGATCGTCAATCTCGCGCTCGAACAGATGGGGGCCGGGACGCTCCAGCGGCTGGCCGCCGAAGTCGATGCCCGCGCGCATCTGGCCACGGGGCCGCGGCGGCTGCGCTTCAAGTCCGACATGAAGGAGCACGGCCTCAAGGAAGCCCTCACGAACCGCGACGCGCCGTTCGGCGACGGATTCGTCCGCGTGCGGGGGCGCTGACGGCGCTCGCCCGGCCAGTGCGAAACCATTTGATGTTTTGCTGCCTGGCGGGTCAACGGCGCGGCGCGACCGGACAAGAACAGCCAGGACAGATCATGGGCGCGAAGGAGCCTTTTAGATGTCTGGGGCGCGAGATCGATGCTAACATTTCGTATCGTTAGGGACGAAAGGAGATCGCATGGATCGTTTTCGCGAGACCCGGCCTATGAGGATGGGTGTCGAGATACGGGACGATTTGCGCGTTCCACTGGAACCCGCCGACAAGGAGCGATTACGATCGCTGTTCCTGCGATACGGCCTGCTCTATTTTCCCGATCAGCAGCTCAGCATGGTGCAACAGATCGAGGTCCTCGGTTCCATCGGTCCAGTTCTACATCGCAGGGATGGGGTCGGCTACATTTCCACCGACGAGAAAAAAGGTGAGCTGGGACGAACCGAGCTGATTTTCCACAGCGACCTGGATTTTGCCACGCCGTACACATCGATTTCGCTACTGGCGAAGGATGTTGTCCCTGGAGCAACATCCACTCGCTTTGCGAGCAATCGTGGCGCTTGGCGGATGCTTTCGGAGGATGAGCGGCGGCGGCTCGCATCGATGCGTCTTACAACGGCGCTGCCCAGCAACGTCGCTCACGATGCGGTGGGGATGGCGATAACGCCGGACACTCCCCACGCGACGCGTGCGCCAATTGTCGAACATCCGCTGACGGGCGAGCCGCTACTGATGATATCCCAGCAGGCGGTGCGGTTCGAGGATATGGAGGATGAGGCAAGCCGTGCACTCCTTCTCGATCTTCATGCTCGAATCTATGCGCCGGGCAATGTTCAAGAGCATTTCTGGCGCAATGGCGACCTTGTTGTCTGGGACAACATCGCCTGGCAGCACGCCCGCGGCCCCGTGACAGGCGATGGATCACGAACGCTTCAGCGCGTGGTCGTCGCCGATGTCAGCTACTTCGACATCGTGTTGGCTCGGGAAGACGAGCATTTCCGCAATGAACAGGTGATCGATGCCGAAGCTTGAGGGAAAGCCCATCGTCAAAACCGGTCGCAGCCCAGCCTGGCTGATCGAAAAGCCTTAGGTCCAGTCAGGCGCGCGCGGTCATCCCGCCATCGAGTGAGAAGGTCATACCGGTGTCCTCTCCCGCCAGGAACAGGGCCGGTCCGCCCGCCTCCTTATTTCAGGCAGGCGTGGCCTGAAGGCTGGCTTGTGGATGCCGGATTAGCCACTTCTGGATGATCTGAAGCAATGTATCCGCACCGCTCGGCTACGGGCTGCGATACCGTCAACCAGGAACTGATCCTGCTCCAGCATCGGCATGATCGGGCAGAGGGCCGCGTTCGACGGCAGGGTGCTTGGTTTTCTGCGGCACGCCTGAGCACCGCATCGGCCGGCGGCGCCTCGTCGCGAGCGCCGCCGGTACGACTGGTCAGGGCAGCAGCACCACCCTGCCCCGCACGCCGCCCTCTTCCAGCAGGCGATGGGCCTCAGCCGCTTCGGTCAGCGGGAGGGTGCGCGCCACGGGCATCGTGATTGCACCGGTAGCGATGGCGTTTATGATTCGGGAGAGCCTTTCGCCATCGGGGTGATAACCGAACACCTTTGGTTCTGCGGGCAATCCCTCGGGGTCGATCGGCGTCGTGGCAACCGTGATGAACCTGCCGCCGGGTGCAAGATTGCGGGCCAGGTGCGCAACCTCAGGTCCGCCCACCGTGTCCGCGATATGATCGAATCGCAGGCCGTCGGGCACGGGTCCACCGAGGACGATCACGTCGCCAAAACCCAGTTTCCGCGCCTCATCCATGTAGGACTCGCGTACGGCCATGATCACCCGACAGCCCAGTCCTTTTGCGGCCCAGGCGGCAAACCGACCCACCCCGCCCGTGGCGCCCGTGACGAGCACGGTCTGGCCACTGGAGGGCGCAACGCCTTCCTCGACCATCTCCACACCGGTCAGCGAAGAGCATGGCAATGCGGCGGCCTGGACAAAATCGGCTCCGTCAGGGATCGGAGCGATGGCACTGGCGTCCGCCACGGCATATTCGGCGTAGGCGCCATTGACCGTCGCCAGAATGCGGTCGCCGATCTTGAAGCCCACCACCCCTTCGCCAACGGCCGATATTGTTCCCGCGACGTCATAGCCGGGCACATGTGGCAGCGGCAGTGGATAATAGCGCAGGTTGAACCCGCTACGCCATTTATAGTCGGCCGGATTGAGGCCGACCGCCTCCACCCGAATTTGCACTTGTCCGGCGGCGGCGGCCGGCGCTTCCAGTTCTACCAGTTTAAGCACCTCTGGAGTTCCATGCTCCTTGAACTGAATGGCCTTCACATCATTCTCCTTGATCAACAGAAAACTTGCAGGGGACAGGCCACCTCAGACGAGAGTGATCGAGCGGCGCTCCGCACGGGACGCTCGACGCATCGTTGATAGTGACGTCATAGATCATGCCCTTGGATGGACCGCGTCCGCCCCGATCACCCACTTCGTCGCAAAGGCGTCCCACGCCCTGCACGGCCCCGTCAATGTCCGACAGGACGATATCGTCCTTCCACGCGCGCGTCGCCCGCCGCCATCCTAAGCGTGTAGGCCTGACGCGATCCCACGGGTGTGGCACAATTTCTTGCCCACGGTTTTGATCGCCGCGCGAACCACTGGGCGACGGCGGCGCTCGACTTCGGCCAGGGCATGAATGCCAGCCCGCTCTGGATTGCCCAGCTCGAGCGGTTCTTTAAGATGATGGTGGTGCCCTGGCGGCGATCTCAGCCTTGCTCGGCGAGCCTGGACATCAGAATATCTCCGATTATCCCAGAGACGTTCGTCGCCGCCGGAGACATGGCGATTCGGTTGCGACCAAACCGCGTAATGGGCAGTGGTCCGCCCATTACATCGAACATCTCAGGCCCGTTGAGTTCGATCAGTCTGCGCTGGCGGACGTCATCGCGGGCCAAAGGCTCCAGCGTTGCCCATATGGCATCAGACCGCAGGGCAAGATTTCGTAAGCTGTCAGCCTGTTCGCAGACAACAACCCGTTGCCGGCTTCCGAACGACCGTCGGATTTCAGCCAGGGTTGCCGCTCCCGCTGCGATCGTAAAATCGTTCAGGCCGTTCCTGTCGGGCACCGCGTCAGCTGCAAGAGGGTGACCTGCACGCACGAAAAAGCCGCCCCTCAGCGGCGGCGTCAGATGATGAACGTCCAGGAGTTGCAAATGGGCTGGGCGGTGTTGGGTCAGCACGGCAAAATCGCATTTTCCGTCGATGACCTCGTCGATAAGAGTGTGCGCCGGGGCGGTCTTGATCACCAGCGAAAGATTTGGCCACGTCTCCAAGGTTCGTGGGAGAAGATCGGGCAGGACAAGGTGGGCCACGCTCGTTCCCAGGCCGACCGAAACGTCGCCGCCATCACCTACGGCCAGGCTATGGCCGAACGCTTTCAGGTGAAGCGCGGAGCCATAGACTTCTCGGGCCATGCCCAGGAACTCCCGACCCTCTTTCGTCGCCACTGCACCACGGCGGCCTCTCGCGAATAACGACAGCATTATTTCGTCCTCCAGCGCGCGGATGCTGCGGCTTAGCGCGGACTGGGTGAGATTAAGCTTTTCGCTGGCAAGGGTGAAACTGCCCAAATCCGCCAGAACAAGAGCGTGATATAGCTTGCGGAGGTCTATATTCGATTTATGCATGGAATATGCCTAAACCATGCATTGGACGCACGCCAGCGCCTCTGCCACGTTGCCGACAATCATTTCTCGGAAAGGCCACCATGCGAACCCGAAGTGCTTGGATCCTCTCGGCAGCAGTCGCTGCGCTGATACCCGGTACCGCCCTGAGCCAAGTGCGCGGCGGCAAGCAGGCTGCGGCACTCCCGGTCGATACGAACGCTCTGCCGACCAGCTATCCGCCCATAGTAACGGCCCGCATCGACGCGCCGAACATCTTGCTGATCATGACTGATGATGTCGGATTTGGCGCCTCGTCCGCATTTGGTGGACCGGTGCCGACACCCAATCTGGAACGACTGGCGAACGAAGGCCTTAAATATAACAATTTTCAAACGACTGGGATGTGCTCGCCCAGCAGGGCCGCCCTACTGACCGGCAGGAATCATCACGCGGTCGGAACCGGATCGCTCACGGATTTTCCTATGGGAGCACCGGGCTATACGGGAATGCTCCCGCCAACCGCAGCGACGATCGGGGAGGTCCTGCGTGAAAACGGGTATAACACGGCTTGGATCGGCAAACATCATAACGTGCCCCATGGCCCCTTCGCGGGGGCGGGTCCGAACGACTACATGCCGAACGGGCTGGGGTTCGAGTATTTTTTCGGATTCGTCGGGTCGGACACCGACCAGTGGCATCCGACATTATATCGAAACGGCATCCGGGTCGTCGATGCATCACCGCAGCCGATCCTCGATCAGCGCCTGGCAGACGACGCCATCCAATGGCTGCATCAGCAGCAGGCGAACGGCCAGGGCAAGCCGTTCCTGCTCTACTACGCCCCGGGATCGGCGCATGCGCCGCACCAAGCTCCCGCCGAGTGGATCTCCAAGTTTCGCGGGAAATTTGACGCTGGCTGGGAAGAAGCACGCAACACGACGTTGAAGCGCCAGAAAGCGATGGGCATCGTGCCACCGGGCATCCATCTGCCGGCGTGGCCGGTCGACGTGCCGCACTGGGATAGTCTTTCTCCGCAGGAGAAAGACTATCAGGCGCGGACCATGGAGGCGTTCGCGGGCGAACTCGCCTTTCAGGATGCTCAGCTTGGCAGGCTTCTTGATGAACTCGACAGGATGGGGCTGCGCGACAACACGCTGATCATATTCGTTAACGGCGACAACGGGCCGGACTCGGCCGGCTCGCCGCAAGGCTCCGTCGCCGAAGCGGGTGAAAACGCCAACCGCCGACTATCCCCCGTCGAACACTGGACGCTGAAAGATCAAGTCGGCGGCCCGAAGGTCGGTAGCAACTATGGCACGGGATGGGCCCAGGCGATGGCGACGCCCTTTCCCTATTACAAGCAGATCGCCTCTCATCTGGGTGGTACGCGAAACGGGCTTGTCATCTCCTGGCCAGCGAAAATCGCGGCGCGCGGCCTCAGGACGCAATATGCCCATATCACTGATATCTTTCCCACCGTGCTCGATGCGGCAGGCGTGCCGGCTCCCGAGTCGGTGCGTTGCGTCAAGCAACAGCAAGTCGATGGCGTTGATCTGACCTACAGCTTTTCCGACCCGCGCGCTGCTTCGCGGCATCGGTTGCAATATTATGAGATGCTCGGGAACAGAGCGATCTACTCCGACGGATGGCTAGCGTCGACCTTGCCCGAGCAGCAGCCATGGAAGATGGGGCAGGGATCCGACGCCTCGAAAAACAGGGCACCGTTCTACAAATGGGCCCTTTACGACATCCGACGAGACTTCAATCAGACGACGGATGTCAGTGCGCGCTATCCACAGAAACTGGCTGAGATGAAGGCGCTGTTCGACCAGCAAGCGGCGCGTTACAACGTCAATCCGGTCAACGACCGCACCGACTTCGCGCGCATCACCAGCGAAGCCCGCGCGTATACCAAGCCCCATGACCAATATAGATACTGGGGCAAAGGTCTTACCGTTACGCACGATGACGCTCCGCCCATCGAAGGTCGCGCTTTCACCATCACCGCCGATCTGACCGGGGGCGATGGTGTCTTGGTCGCGACCGGCAGTTGGTTCGGCGGTTGGAGCTTTGGCATCAAGGATGGCTATCCGCAGGTGCATCATTCCTTGACGATCATGCCGGCAGATCAATTCGACCTTGTTTCGTCACAAGCCATACGCCCGGGCGAAAAGGCGCGCGTCACCTTCGATTTCGATTATGACGGTGGAGGCTTCGGAAAGGGAGGCATTGTCTCCATCGCGATCAACGGCCAGGCCGTCGGCACAGGGCGCGTGAACAGGAGCATAATCGTGGCCGATCCTTATAGCGAGACCTTCGATATCGGCCTCGACTCCGGTGTTCCGGTCATCGACCTGGGAGGAAAATCGAACGCGTACACGGGCAATCTGGAAAAGCTCACGATCGATCTGGGGCCTGCGGGCCAGAAACGGCCCTGATGTCGTGATCGCGTCGCCGGACAAGGGGGCGGTGCCGATGGCGGCGCGAGAGGGGATGCGCTTCCTTGAAGGCGGCGCGTTTGGAATGGGCTCAACGCGCTTCTATGTCGAGGAAGCGCCGGTGCGCCAGGTGCGCGTCGATCCGTTCTGGATCGACGAAGCTCCCGTCACCAATGGGGAGTTCGCCCGCTTCGTAGCGGCCACTGGCTACACGACCTTCGCAGAACTAGCCCCGGACCCGGCAGACTACCCGGGCATGCCGCCCGAACTGGCCCATCCCGGATCGCTCCTGTTCGAATGCACTGCCGGCCCGGTGCCGCTCGATGACCTCACCCGGTGGTGGCACTTCCGCTTCGGGGCGGATTGGCGCCACCCGCTCGGCCCCGAAAGTGCGATCACGGGGCTGGAGGATCATCCCGTCGTCCATATCGCCTATGCCGATGCCGAGGCCTATGCGGCCTGGGCAGGCAAGATGCTGCCCACAGAGGCCGAGTGGGAATATGCCGCCCGCGGCGGTCTCGAAGGCGCCGAGTTCGCCTGGGGCGACGAACTGGCGCCTGACGGCGCGATGCTCGCCAATTACTGGCAAGGCGCTTTCCCTCATGCGAACGATCTGATCGACGGATGGGAGCGCACCTCGCCGGTCCGCAGCTTCCCGCCGAACGGCCATGGCCTGTATGACATGATAGGTAATGTCTGGGAATGGACGTGCGACTGGTATGCGCGGCCACCGGCCGAGAGCCATCGGGCGAAAGCTGCTTGCTGCATCCCCACCAATCCGCGCGGCGGCGATGAGCGCGAAAGCTACGACCCCGCGGCACCCCAGGTACGAATAGGTCGCAAGGTCCTGAAAGGCGGCTCGCATCTCTGCGCGCCCAATTACTGCCAACGCTACCGGCCCGCCGCCCGTCAAGCGCAGCCGATCGACAGCGCGACCAGCCATATCGGGTTTCGCTGCGTCATCCGCTAGTAGGCGTTGCCCACGGCCCTTGCCGCGTGAGAACTCGCACAACACATTCCCCGTGATTATAAGGTAGAGCGATCACTCTATCAACTTGCGCCAGATCGCGCCATTATGTTAGAGTGATCCCTCGAGAAAAGGAGAGACTCCTTGGCGCGCACGATCGACCCATTGCGGCACGCCGCCAAACGTCTGGAAATCCTCGAGGCGGCGAACCGCTGTTTCTGCCGAACCGGGCTGCGCGCGATTGCCGTGTCCGAGATCTGCGCGGAGGCCGGGATCAGCCCCGGGCACCTCTACCACTATTTCGACTGCAAGGACGACATCATCGAAGAGCTGGCCAAGGGACGGCTCGATACCGCGCGCGATTCACTCGACGCCGCCTTGGCGCAGGACAGTCCGGCGATCGAGATCCTGGTCGACGAGGTCACGGCTCTGGCGGCGGGAGACCGCGCGATTACCGCGGCCCTGCTGTTCGACGTCCTGGCCGACAGCGCCCGCAACGAGAGCATCGCGCGGATCGTGCGGGAATGCCATGCCGGCATGGCGGATGCCCTCTGCGCCGTCTTGCGCCAAGGGCAGGCCGATGGCGAGATCGATCGCAGCCTGGACCCACGTCACGCCGCCAGCATGCTGATCAGCCTTGTCGATGCGGCCCAGTCGCTGAGCCTTCGCGATCCGGAGATGGACCGGCAGCACGCCTTGCAGATGTTTGCCCGCGTGATCCGCTCGTTCCTGGCGCCCGGTGGCGCGCCGGCGACCACCAGGGAGGATAAGCTGCCCCACCATTCGGTTCCCGACCATTGCAGCCAAGGATGACAAGATGAAGGTACGTCAACCCCAGCTCGACTTTTCCGACATGCCCACGCGTTGGGCCCGGAACGGAGAGTTCGCCCAGTCGGCCAATGCGTCATCGACCGCATTTCCCCATCTTGAACCCTTCCTCAACCGCGTGATGTCGCGCGCCCGGGCCGCCATCAAGGGCGACAGCCCCGCCGACGTGGAACTGCGTAAGCAGATCTCGATATTCATCAAGCAGGAGTCGGTTCATTACAAGACCCACGCCCAGTACAACGAGATCCTGCGCCGGGGCGAATACCCGAAGATCCCCGAGTTCGAGGCCGAACTGGCGAAACATTACGAGAAGATCCTCGCGACGAAATCGCTAGCGTTCCTCACCGCCTATTGCGAAGGCTTCGAGATCCTCGGCCCGCCGAGCGCGATCAACTGGCTGGATGAACTGGAAGACATGGTCGAAGGTGCCGATCCCCGCGCCGTGGCGATGTGGAAGTGGCACCTCATGGAGGAGTACGAACACCGGTTTGTCGCCTACGACGTGTTCAAGCGCATCCACGGCGGCTACTTCATGCGCATCTACGGGATGCTATACCAAGCCTACCACCTGTTCAGCTATGTCGCGAAGGTGAACAGCTACATCCTCTCCGTCGACCGGGAAAAGATGACCCCCGAGGAATTACGCGCCTCGAAGATCAATGCCAAGGTCGCCTCGAAGCGTTACAGCAACCGGATGTTCAAGCAGTTCCTGCGCGGTCTCTCGCCGTTCTATCGGCCGCAGATCAACGAGGAGCCGAGGAATTACAAGCACTTCATGAAAAATGTGGAGCGCATGATCATAGCGACCTGAGCGCCGCGGAGAGAAGCATGCCAAACACGGACATGTGATAAGCGCAATTATCCCTGCAGCGTTTGCGCGATGATCAACGCAAGCTGCTCGAGCCGGTAAGGCTTGGAGATCACCGGCGCGTCTGCGAAGCCGCTGCCGGGAGGAAGTCCATCATATCCGGTTGCAAAGATGAAGCGTTTCCCATCGTCGCGGAGACGCTGAGCGACTGGAAGGCTGTTCTCGTCGCGCAGGTTGAGATCGAGCAACGCAATGTCGAATTCGGTATCACCGGCACGGGCCAGCGCCTCGGCGACCGTACCGGCCACTGCAGCGGTCTTGCAGCCGACTTCGTCGAGCATGTCTTCCGCCGTCATGGCGATGATCGTATCATCTTCCACGATCAGGACCCGCGTACCCGTGGGGGGGTGGCTCACATGCATATCCTCATCGACGTCCCGGGGGGCCCTGATGGCGCAGAAATGCTGCAGGCGCAATTGCGCGTTCGGTCGCGCAGCGGCACTGCACGAATTACCCGCACGCCCGGACGATAAGACGCCCGCCAGGCCAAGCCTGACGGGCGCTTCTCTTCCTCCCCAGGAAAAGCTCGGATCTGGCTTACAAACTTCGACAGCCCATAGTTGCCAGCATGAATTCGCTTCCCGTCACTAGGCCGGAAATTGACGGCATGCAGCCGCTTAGATCGTATTTTGATGTCCAGCTGTGCCAAAAACCAGTAGCACGATATGTAATGTTGTAAGATTCTTACCGGTCGGGGGTAGGCGATGGCGAAACAGGGAATATTGGCAGGCCCGCGGATCAAGCGGCTGCGCCGCGACCATGGGCTTACCCAGCAGGGCATGGCCGAGATGCTGGGCATCTCGGACAGCTATCTGGCCTTGATCGAGGGCAACAGGCGGCCGCTCACCGCGGGGCTGATCGTCCGCCTCGCCGAACTGTACGACTTCGACATCCGCAGCCTGAGCCAGGAGGAGCCCGGCGGCGGCGCCGCGGCAATGCGACGCCGATTGTCGGACCCGCTCTTTGCGGACCTGTCGATCGACCGCACCGAACTCGAGGCCTGGATCGACAATGCTCCCGCCGCGGCCGAAGCCTTCGCCCGGCTGTTCGATCGCTGGCGGGAAGGCGGCGGCGGCGAGCAGCAGGGCCCGGGGCCGGTCGGTGCGGTGCGGCGCGAGATCGAGCGGTGGCGCAACCATTTCGCCGACCTCGACGCCCATGCGGAAGCGCTTGCCGACGAACTGCGCATCGGCGCCGGGGATCTTTACGGCGCCATCGCCGAGCGGCTGCGGGTCAAGCACCAGCTCACCATTCGCATATTGCCGTTCGACGTGATGCCCGACCGGCTGCGCCGGCTCGACCTGCACGCCCGGCAGTTGCAGCTCTCCGAACTGCTCGATCCAGCCGCGCGCAGCTTCCAGGCCGCATTCCAGCTCGCCCAGATCGAGGCGAAAGCGGAGATCGATGCGCTGGTCGCCGGCGCCGCCTTTGGCGACCGGCCGGCCGAACGGCTGTATCGCCGGCATGTCAGCGCCTATTTCGCCGCGGCGCTGATGATGCCCTATGGCCGCTTCCTGCGGGCTTGCGAGACCACCGGCTATGATATCCAGCTGCTGCAGCGCCGCTTCGGCGCCGGCTATGAGCAGGTCGCCCACCGCCTGACGACGCTGCAGCGCGTCGGCGCACGCGGGTTGCCCTTCTTCATGCTGCGGATCGACCGCGCCGGCCAATTGTCCAAGGGTTATGCCGGTGCCAGCGGATCATCGCTGATCGACGCCCTCCACCGCTGCCCGCTCTGGGCGATCCACCACGCCTTCGACCAGCCCGGCCGGCTGATTCGGCAGATTGCCGAACTCGAGGACGGCTCGCGCTGGTTCACGATCGCACGCAGCGTCCGCCATCACGGCGGTGCCGCGGACGTTCCGGCTGCGGAGCATGTCGTCGCCTTGGGCCTCGCCGCCGAGCATGCCGCCACCCTCGCACTCGCACGGGGCATAGACCTGGCCGGCCCGGCGGAGCGGATCGGACTCGGCTGCACCCATTGTCAGCGGGTCGAGTGCGTCCAGCGCGCCGCACCGCCGATCGGCAGCACCCTCACCATCAACGAGCGCGAGCGCGGGATCACGCCCTTCTCCTTCGCTGGAGATTAGGGCCCAGCTTGGCAGCTAGACTCAATCCCGTTCAGATTGAACCGGATCGAGCCTAGATTTTGTCCGTTTTCCGTGATTTCCGAGCCGGCAGATGATTCCATCTGCCTCGAAATCACTCTAAAATGGTGTGTCGAGCGTCTCGTGGCCTTTCGACTTGAGCTCTTCGACGATGCGCTTGACGTCCTGGCTCGATCCGCGCGGCAGGATCATTACCGCATCGCGGGTCGCAACGACGATGAGATCCTGCACGCCGACCATCGTCACAACCGGCCCTTCGCTACGCACCAGGCAATCGCGGCTGTCGATCGTCACGACATCGCCGTGGATGACATTGCCCTGCGCGTCGCCAAGGCCGAGCGCATGCAATGCGTCCCAGCTGCCGACGTCCGACCAACCCATTTCAACCGGCACCACGGCAACCTGCTCGGCCTTCTCCATTACCGCATAATCGATCGACTCGGACGGGCAGCCGAGAAAGGCGTCACGCGCCGGCGAGATGAACACGCCGTCTCGTGCCGCTCCGGCGAGCGAAGCCTGGACCGCATCGACCATCGCCGGTTGATATTTCCGAAGCGCAGCCAGATAGGCATCCGCCCGGAACAGGAAGATGCCGCCGTTCCAGCTATAGCCACCCTCGGCGAGATAGGCAGTCGCACGGGCGAGATCGGGCTTCTCGACGAAAGCCTCGACCTTGTGGACGCCAGGCGCCACCGGTGCGCCGCGGCGGATATAGCCATAGCCGGTCTCCGGCTTGTCCGGCGTAATGCCGAAGGTGACGAGCCAGCCTTGCTGGACCAGCGGGATCGCCGCATCGATCGCGGAGTGGAAGGCGGGCACGTCGTCGATCACATGGTCGCTCGGCATCACCAGCAGTGCTGCATCGGGCGCGGCCTCCATCGCAGCGAGCGCGATCGCCGGTGCGGTGTTGCGGCCGGCCGGCTCGAGAATGATCGCGGATGGCATGCAGTCGTGCATCTGCGCGGCGATCTCCTCGGCGTGGAGCGTGTTCGTGACAACGATGGTCTTGCCGAAGCGGCCGGTATCGGGGCAGCGGGCCACCGTCATCTGCAACATGGTGCGATCGCCGGTCAGAGCGAGCAGCTGTTTCGGTTTCCGGGAGCGCGACAGCGGCCATAACCGGGTGCCCGAGCCACCCGAAAGGATAACCGGCGTTATTAAGGTGGTAGAAATAGCGGGCTCCATGGTCCAGAAGGATAATGCCGTTATCCGATGAGTATTATACGGGCGGCAAGGGGGTTTCATGTACGGGGGTATGAAACCGGTTGTGACGCGGCGTCGGCAATGATCAGGCTATTCAAGCATTATATAGCCTATCCGGTACTGGTGCTGTGTTTCGTCGATATGGCAGTTCTTCTGCTAGTGGCAGAGGCAGGGTGGGTGCTGCGGTTGCGCCAGATCGGTATCGATCCGGGCCCGCTTGCGAATCGCGTCCCCCAGTTGCTGACCTTCGCCTTCTCGATACAGGCGGCGATGATCGGCGTGGGGGTCTATGCGGCAGAATCGCTGCAGACATTCCGCTTCGCGGCGGCGCGGCTGCTGGTGGCGATCTCGCTCGGCGTCATCCTGATCTCGGTGCTCCACTTCATCACGCCGGGCATGACGCTGTGGCGGTCCAACTCGGTCTACGCGATGGTGCTGGCGGTCATCCTGCTGCTGGCGGTCCGCATCCTGCTCGGCGGCTTCGTCAGCGGCGACATGTTCAAGCGTCGCGTGCTTCTGCTGGGCGCGGGCCGGCGCGCCAAGCGGGTCGCCGACATGGAACGCCGCGCCGGCGCCGCCTTCCTGATCGTCGGCTGCGTGGACATGAAGGATGCGCCGCCCCAGATCGAAACGGCCATCTCGCGCACCAACGTCGAGAGCCTCGCCGATCTGGTCGAAAGGACCGCGGCCAACGAAGTCGTGCTGGCTCTGGACGAGCGCCGGAACACCGTGCCGGTCGATGCGCTGCTGCGGCTGAAGACCACAGGCGTCCACGTGACCGACATAGCCGACTTCCTTGAGCGCGAAACCGGCCGCATCGATCTCGACACGGTGAGGCCGTCCTGGCTCATCTTCTCGGACGGTTTCTCGTCGGGGCGGCAGCTGTCGCTGATCCTCAAACGCGGCTTCGATCTTGCGGTGAGCGCGCTGCTGCTGGCGATCACCGCCCCGGTCATCCTGGCGACGGCGATGCTGATCAAGCTCGATAGCCCGGGACCGGCCTTCTACCGCCAGAGCCGGGTCGGGCGCTATGGCGAGATCTTCGAGATATTGAAGCTGCGCTCTATGCGGCAGGATGCGGAGAGCGGCGGTTCCGCCATCTGGGCGCAGAAGGGCGACGCCCGGATCACCAGGATCGGCCGCATCATCCGGCTGATCCGGGTCGACGAACTGCCGCAGATGTGGACGGTTCTGAAGGGCGACATGAGCTTCGTCGGGCCCCGCCCGGAACGTCCGGAGTTCGTGGCGGAGCTGGAAAAGCAAATCCCCTTCTACGCCGAGCGGCACATGATCAAGCCCGGGATCACCGGCTGGGCCCAGATCAACTATCCGTACGGCGCGAGCCTCGACGACGCGCGCCACAAGCTCGAATATGACCTCTATTACACGAAGAATTACAGTCCGTTCCTCGACATTTTGATCATCCTGCAGACGCTGCGCGTGCTGCTCTGGGCCGAAGGGGCTCGATAGCCGAATGGCGCGGGGACTCGAAGCCGCGATGCTGGCCAGTCAGGTCAAGCTTTCTCCCGCCTATACCACAACCCTGCCCGAACCGATCATCCAGGCCGCCACGATGTGGGGCCACGCGCTGGCGGCGTTCATGTTCGCGGCCCTGGTCGGCTGGCTGGCGACTGTCCGAACGGGCGGATCGCGCCGGATCGCGCTGACCCTGGCATGCGGGCTCACGGCGCTCTGGTGTGCGCTGGTCGCCACCAGCGGCGCGGGCGGCGTCGCGTCGAGCGTCACCAAGAGCCTGGCCGATGCGGCCTGGGTCGGCTTCCTGTTCGCGCTCCAGCCGACGCTAGGCGCAGGAAAGCGGCGGCCGGCCGTTCTGGCGCTCTACGTTCTGCTTGCCACGCTGATCCTGACATCGGTGGTGATCAAGCTGCTGCCGCTGCTATTTTCCGGCAGCCCGCGCATTCAGGAAGGGCTGTTCCTGTCGGGGCAGGCGATGCGCATCGCGATCGCCATTGGCGCATTGTGCCTGCTGCACAATCTCTACACTGCAGCATCGCCGGAAGCGCGATGGGGACTCGGCTCGCCGATGCTGGCGCTCGCCGTCATGTGGGCGTTCGACCTTAACCTGGCGACCGTGGCCTATCTCCTGGACGGCTGGCCGAAGGGGCTGTTCGCGCTGCGCGGCCTCGTGATGGTGCTGATCGCGCCGATGCTGGTGTCGGTGAGCCGGCTGGCCACCCTCAATCGCATTCGGGCATCGCGCAGCGCCAGCTTCCAGACCGTGGTCCTCGTGGTCAGTGGCGGCTATCTGGCCGCGATGGTCCTGTTAGCGCGGCTGCTGGCCGTGGGCGGGCATGTCGAGCGCCTGCCCCAGCTCACGATCGCCTTCGCGTTCGCCACCTTTGCGCTGTCGCTGTTTCCTTCCACCCGGTTCCGGGAGCGGTTCAAGAAGGAGATCGGGCGCCACCTGTTCCAGCACCGCTATGATTACCGCCTTGAATGGCGCCGGTTCACGGAAACCGTGGGCCAGCCCGGCGAGGCGGCCCCTGCGCTGGCGGAACGGACGGTCAAGGCGATCGCCGATATATTCGATTGTCCCGGCGGCTTGTTGATGCTGCGGAGTCCCGATGGCGGGCTGGAGGCCTCGGCGCGATGGAACTGGCAATCGCTCGATGCACCGCAGGTGGCGGCGGGCGCGGACCTCGCCGCGCACCTCGAAGCCGAGGGCGAGGTGATCGAACTCGAACAGATGCGCGCTGGCGAAACGTCTTTGGTGCTGCCGCTCGTGCCCGAATGGATGGTGGCGGAGGAGCAGGGCTGGACGCTGGTGCCGCTGATCCATTTCGACCGTCTGGTCGGCGCTGCACTCCTCGAGCGCCCGCTCGAACCGCGGCTGCTGGACGACGAGGATCATGATCTGCTGAGGGTGGCGGGGCGGCAGGTGGCGAGCTATCTAGCCGAAGCCCGCGGACAGGAGGCGCTTTCCGATGCCCGGCGTTTC